>Ga0326727_10016307_pt1 | contig 15720 bp, 12 predicted proteins | sample MB2enrmetagenome_FD_207643 | JGI IMG/M metagenome (GOLD analysis project Ga0326727, IMG submission 207643) | Lab enriched peat soil microbial communities from McLean, Ithaca, NY, United States - MB29MY | ecosystem: Environmental > Terrestrial > Soil > Wetlands > Peat | place: USA: New York... | reverse complement strand
TGGACCCTGCCACGGACGCGCCGTGAGATCCAACGCCTGTTGTTTACCTGGACCGGCGAGTGTGCGTATTGTGGCAGCGTCATTCGCAAGCGAAACCGTCCACCTTAACTTAACGTAGTAGTACTAGGCCTCAGCCCCTTCCCCCTTTCTCGCGCTAACCACGCGTGGTATTCCCGCGAGGTCGGGGCACACTTCGATTTTGCTCCATTCCTCGCCCAATAGCGCCAGCACGCGGTCGCGCATGTTGTAACCGATTTCCACCACCACGTGCCCGCCCGGCTTCAGGGCCTGGAGCGCTTGTGGAAACAGGCGGGCGTAGACTTCCTCTCCGCGCTCGAGATCGCCGCCCCAGGCGAGGCGCGGCTCGAAATCGCGCACTTCGCGCTGGACCTTGTCGACTTCGTGCTTGCCGACGTAGGGAGGATTGGAGAGGACAAAGTCAAAGGTTCCCGCAAAGCCGGGCGCCAGCAACCGCTTCAGCAGATCGCTTTCCAGAAACTTAACGCGCTCCGGCATGCCCAGACGCACGGCGTTGCGCGAAGCCACCACCAGTGCCGCGCGCGAAATATCCGCGCCGAACAGAATCGCGCGGGGGAATTCTGAGGCCAGGGCGAGGGCGATACATCCCGACCCTGTGCCCACGTCCACAATCCGCAAGCGCGCATCCTTCGCGTGGCCCTGCCGGGACGCCAGTTCCAGCACGCATTCCACCACGTGCTCCGTCTCCGGGCGCGGGATCAGGACGTCAGGCGTCACCTCAAAATCCAGTCCCCAAAATTCCTGATGCCCGGTGATGTATTGGGTGGGTTTGCCCGTGGTCCGTTCCGCGATCAGTTGGGAGTAGCGCTGGAGGACTTCTGGGGGCACCTCCTCCTCCGTGTGGGTGTGCAGGTAGGTGCGGTCGCGCCCCAGAACGTGCATCAGCAGCAGTTCAGCGGCGAGTTGCGCGGAGGGCACCTGATGGGCGAGAAGTGTTTGGAGTCCTTGCCGAAGTGTCGTGCGGAGTGGAGGCATTGACGATTGCCGATTTGCGATTGACAATTTTCGGTTGCCGACGGCGAATTGCCTTCAATCGGAAATCATCAATAAGAACTTAGCCGGCGAGTGCGGCGGGTGGTTCGTCTTCCCCTGGCTCGCGCTTGGGAGGTTGCTTCAATTTCTCCGCCTGGTAATACGCAATGAGCGCGTCGATGATGTCGTCTAATTTACCCTCGATAATCCGGTCGAGCTGATGCAGGGTCAGCCCGATGCGATGATCCGTAACGCGATTCTGGGGAAAGTTGTAGGTCCGGATCTTTTCACTGCGGTCGCCCGAGCCGATCATCGAGCGGCGCTCCTCGGTGATCTGCTTCTGCTGCTGCTGCAACTCCAATTCGTAGAGCCGCGAGCGGAGGACCCGCAAGGCCTTGGCGCGGTTCTTGATCTGCGACTTCTCGTCCTGACAGGAGACGATCATTCCCGTCGGCAGGTGCGTGATGCGCACGGCGGAATAGGTGGTATTTACCGACTGCCCGCCCGGCCCCGAGGAGCAGAACGTGTCAATGCGAATGTCCTTGGGGTCGATCTGGATTTCCACTTCGTCTGCTTCCGGCAACACCGCCACGGTGATGGCCGAGGTGTGAATGCGTCCCTGCTGCTCGGTTTCCGGAACGCGCTGCACGCGGTGGACACCGCTTTCATATTTGAGTTTGCTGTAGACCTTCTGGCCCTCGACCAGCGCAATCACTTCCTTCAACCCACCCACTCCCGACATGCTCGTGGAGAGCACTTCCACGCGCCAGCGTTGTGCCTCAGCGTAGCGCATGTACATGCGGAAGATTTCCTGGACAAATAGTGTGGCTTCATCACCCCCAGTGCCGGCGCGGATTTCCAGCACCACGTTCTTCTCGTCGTTGGGATCCCGGGGAAGGAGCAGGACGTTCAATTCCTGTTCCACCTTCTCCTGGCTCTTCTCGAGTTTGATGAGTTCCTCATGCGCCAGCGCTTTCATTTCCGGATCAGAAGAGGACTCATCCACTAGTGCCTTCGTCTCCTTGACCGCCTTGCTGATCGTCTTCCACTCCCGAAATTTCTCGACAATCTCCGTAAGGTCCGCGCGCGCCTTGGCCGTTTTCTGATAGACAGAGGGATCCGCCAGCACCTCGGCCTTGCCGAGTTGCTCCGTCAGCCCCTCGTACTTCGCTTCGATTTCTGCGAGTTTGTCTAGATAGTGCAAAAGTCGCTCCCATAACACAATTACTCGAAATTCGAGAATCGAAACTCGAAAATCGCGACGACGTTTGGCCAGGCAGCGTTGACTTCGTCTATAGATCCGGCGCGCCTTTAAATATCAAGAGCCGTAGCCCCGAACGATGGGCCCGCGCTACGTGGCTCCCGGCGATTTCAAGTTTCGAGTTTCGAATTTCGCTTTTCATCACGCCACAACCAGTTCGCCACCGCGATCCTGCTCGAGCGTCATGGCCGTTTCCAAGGCCTTGATCGCGGTTTCCAGTTGGCGGTCGTCAGGCTCGCGAGTGGTGACGCGCTGAAGCCAGAGGCCGGGCTGCGATGCCCATTTCCACAGCCTTCCCTTCGACTTCGCGGCAAAGCGGATGAACTCGTAGGAAATGCCGGCGATCAACGGTAGCAGAACGATCCGCCCCAGGAATCGCAGCCAAAATGAATGAAAGGGCAGGAACATGTAGAGCACCATGGCAATGCCCATGACGACCAGAAGGAAACTCGTGCCACAACGGGGATGAAAACGCGTGCAAGCGCGCGCCGTAGCCACATCAATCGGGCCCCGCTTTTCAAAAGCCCACACCACCTTGTGCTCGGCGCCGTGATACTCAAACACTCGCTGGATTTCCTTCCATTGCGCAATCAGGAGCAGAAAGCCCAGGAACAAGACGATCCGAATTGTGCCGTCCAACAAATTGAACGTCACGTTATTGTCGGTTTGCAGGTACCGATGCGTAATGCCAGTGGCCAGATAAAGCGGCACGAGCTTGTAAAGAATAATGAAAAAAGCCAGGGAGAAAACGACATTGGCAGCCAGCATCCAACCGCTCAGTTCCACGGACTTCCTGGGTTTTGCGCTTTCCGAACCCGCCGCTTCCGGTTCCTCCAGCGCCTGCTCGGCGGAGTAACGCAGCGCGCGTATTCCCAACACCAGCGCCTGTCCCAGCACCCCAAGCCCGCGCAAAATGGGGTACTTCAGCCAAGGGTGCTTTTCGGAAGGCCGGTCCAGGTACGCTTGCGTCACCGCCAGTGAGCCACTGGGCTGCCGCACCGCCACGGCATAAGAGTGCGGTGAGCGCATCATCACCCCTTCGATGACCGCCTGCCCGCCCATCAGAGCTTCTTCCGGCGCCTGCAGAAGGGGCAGCGTGATCAGCCGAAGCGCCTGGCGTGCCGTCCTGTCTAAGGCAGTTAAGATGGAAGTCATCACGAAAGTGTTCCGTTTACCCGCGAGGGGAGCTTCACGCCGCAGTCTTTTCGAGGTTGTAATCCAACGTCCTGATGGTGAACACAGAAACGTCCCCGCACCCTGAGGCTATATCCCAGAATAACTGCAATTGGAGGGGGTGTCAAATCACCCCCAGACAGTTTTGTTTTTGCGGCCCTCGCGCTATAATGACGGCGCTTGCGTTTCAGTCGAAAGAAATGAGCACCTGCTGAGGCCCGCCCAATGTCCGCTCCGCTGTTACGCCTGGGTGATGAAATCGACGACTATTGTCCGCGTTGTAAACTGCTGCTGAATCATGCGGTGGCGAGCCTGGTGGAAGGCAATGTGGTGAAAGTCGTTTGCCAGACCTGCCATAGCGAACATCCTTACAAGAACGCCGCGGTCCCGCCCAAAAAGAAGTCAGGGCCTCGCGCAGCATTACTTGAGCAGGTACTTGCACGGGCTGCGCCCGCCGGCCTGGACCCGGCGCTGGTAGAAAAATCCCCAGAGCCCGAAGAAGCCCCCGAGCCTCGCAGGAAGAAACGCGCCGCTGCTCCGGCCCGATATATTTCCCGGCACGCCACCCGGCCGCCGCGGGGCAAGCGCTAGTGCCGTTCCAACTCTTTCGGACCAATTCCTCCAAGCCGTCGGGCCGCAACTTGCTCGAGGGGACGAAAACAACTCATAGGCGCTTTGAGTTGGAACGACCCCAGGCGGCGACACTTTCAGCCGCCGCTTCGCCCCAGCACGCGGACTTTGTCTCGCGAAACCAGCTCGTATTCAGTTCCCCGCCACTCGATTCGCCGTATGAATCCTGCCACAACAAAATTCCAAAGCATGATCCACGGAACCAGCGGCGACAATTGCCAATAGCAGGAAGCACGGCTGCCAATTTCCGGGGCATAGAGTTCCCGTGCGACAAGGGAGCGAGTATAGCCTTTGCCCGCCCCGAGCAACAGAATCGTTAACAAGGTGATCGCCACCGCGACGCGCTGGTATGCGGTGGCGCCTGGCATTGCCAACACCATCAATCCCAGCGTGAGCGTGCCGCAGTAGAAGAGATATGTGGCGAGCCCCAACTTCCACAAGTGTGCCGCATAAACCCGCGTGATGACGATCTGGCGAGTCGACCAGCAAAGAAATTCCCGCAGGCTCGATTCTTCCCGTGATGCCACCAGGCACCGGGGCTCAAACGTGATGTTTCCACCCGCTTCGCGAACTGCGCGCGTCAGGGCGTAGTCGTCACTCACGGTGTTAGCCCAGTATCGTTCCGCAATCCCCAGTTTGTGAAAATCGGCGGCGCGTATTGCCATCGATCCGCCCCACGCGAAGTTGTGATCATGGTCGCCCATCATGGTCGCGATCGAGGTGTCCCACGCCGCGCGCAGTCGCGAAACAAAGCCCTCCCCGGGCAGATACCATCGGAAGCCGGTGCTGACGGTGATTTGAGGGTTGGCGAGTGGTGCCACCAATGAACGCAGCCAATCCGGGGAGGGAGCCGTATCGATATCCGCAAAGACCAACACCTGGGCGGCCTGCTCTACGGCCTCGAATCCGCGCAGGAGATTGTTGACCTTTTCTCCTCGCCCGTCTGAGACGCCCGCCACCACCAGGGACGTTCGGGGTTTGCGGAGGGCGCCGGACGCCACCGGCGTCTCCAGCCGTTCGTGCAGTTTTTGATAAGCTAAGTCCCCCGCGGTCGCGACAACGAAAACAACCTGATAGTCCGGGTAGTCTTGATTCAGGAACCGGTCGAGGTTTGCATCAAATGCCGCATCCACCCCTTTGCAGGGAATCACCACGGCGGCGGATGGCGCATAGCTTCCCCGCGGGCTGTTTCGTCTCCTCCGGACTAAACTCAGGAAGCGAAACCCATCGGCGAACGCCCAGGCACTCTGCCCGAGCAGCAGAACTCCGAGCACGAGAAAGATTTTTACCGGCCACCACATCTCGAAATACCCAACCGCAAGACAGGTCAAGGATAAGGCCCCGGAGAGCGCGAGTGTACCATAACCCTACCGTCCATTCAGGGGGCGCGGGTTGCCTCGTGTCGCACTGAGCAGCGATGCCGGGAGCAGTCCGGCAACGGCTCCTGACGGCGGCGCAATACCGCGCAGCACCGCCGCACCCACCAGCGTTTCTGTTAAGATATGTTTTGCCCCCCAGGGCAAGGTACCGCTCCATGTTTGCACGCCATAACCGGCTGATCGGTCTCCTTTATCTATTCGCCGATTTCCTCGCGGTCTTGGCCAGCTTCGGGCTGGCCCACGTACTCCGCGCCCACCTCCCTGGGGCGCGGCAATTCTTCCCGATTTCGAATTATCCCTGGATTGTTCCCCTGATCGTGGCTTTGTGGATCGGCGCCGGAGTGGTGGCGGGAATCTACCGCGAGGTCCACGAGGAGGATCTGCGTCGCGCCTTCGCTGATCCCCTCAAGGTCGGGCTCGCTGCCACGGTCCTCCTCTTCGCCGTAATTTCTGTCGTCAAGTTCCAGTACATCAGCCGTCTGCTCCTAGGAATCTATGCGTTGATAGATCTCTTGATGATGATCTGCTTCCGGCTGGTGGCTCGAGCCTTCGCTGCGCCCTTACGTCGAAGCGTGTCCGGCCTTCGGACCTTCATCCTGGTGGGTGAAGGGCGCGAAATGGCGGAGATTGCGCACACGCTAGAAGCCAACGAAAGCCGCGGCATGCGCTTGTTCGGATTCGTTCACACCGGGGCTGGACCGGCAGGGGCCGTGTCGCCCTGGCAGGGACTCGCCAAATCATATCCCGCGTTTACCCTCCCGGAACTCCCGGACTTATTGCGTCGTCATGTCATTGATGAGGTTATTTTTGTAGTGGCCAAGGAGGACTTGGAAAAGCTCGGTGAGGCCTTTCTCATCTGCGAAGAGGAAGGGGTCAAGACGCGCGTCCTGCTGAGCTTCTTCCCCCAAGTCATTTCCAAAGTTTATCTCGAACGCCTGGGCTCAAAACCTCTGTTGACTTTTTCCGCTACCCCCGAAGACGAATTCCTGTTGCTGAAACGCGCCCTGGATTTCATCATGGCGCTCGTCGCGCTGGTGGTGTTTTCCCCGCTCCTTCTGCTTCTGGCGGTGCTGGTCAAGCTCACTTCGCGCGGGCCCATCCTCTTTTCCCAAACGCGTTGCGGCCTCGGCGGGCGAAGATTTACTCTCTATAAATTCCGGTCGATGCGCGCGGACGCCGACCTGCTTCGAGAAGAGCTCGAGGCGTTAAACGAGGTGGACGGCCCCGTGTTTAAGATCAGGAATGATCCGCGCTGTACGCCGATCGGACGCTTCATGCGCAAGTTCAGCCTGGATGAACTCCCTCAGTTCGTCAATATCATCAAGGGAGATATGTCCTTTGTGGGTCCGCGCCCGCCCCTTCCCGAGGAAGTGGAAAAGTACGAGCGCTGGCAGCGGCGCCGCTTACGCATGCAACCCGGGCTGACTTGTCTGTGGGCGCTCGAAGGGCGCAGCAGGCTCAGTTTCCGGCGCTGGATGGAGCTGGATTTGGAATACATCGACCACTGGTCAATGGCGCTCGATTGGAAAATTCTGCTTAGAACGATTCCTATCGTTCTGGTGGGGCGTGGCGCGAGCTAGCCCCTGAGAGCCGCCGCGTAAGCTTCCAGTAAGGCCTGCTTTTCGTATTCCCAGTTCAGCTTTTCCTCAATGCGTTTTCGTCCGCGCGCTCCCAGTTCCGCGCGCAGGCTGTCGGAGTCCAGCAAGGTCAAGACCTTTTGGGCAAAGTCTTCCGGGTCGTCATTCCGCGCATAGAGGGCGGCGTCACCCGCCGAGCGCCGGCCTTCCGTGAGGTCGTAAAGCACCACAGGCAGGCCGAATGCCATGTATTCCAGAATCTTATTCATGGTTGACTTATCGTTCATGGGCGTAGCCCGGTCGGGGGCCACGCCGAGCGTCGCGTTCGAAAAATAGGCCGCGACATCCTCGTCGGGTAGTCTTCCGGTGAACTTCACTAGGCCGTCGAGCCTTTTCTGGCTTGCCAGCACTTTAAGCCACGGCAGTTCGGGACCTGAGCCGATCAGGACAAACAGCGTGTCTTCACATTTCCGGAGCTTGGTGATGAAGGCAATCGATTCGAGCAATAGATCCAGTCCGTCCTGATGGCCCATAACGCCGAGATACACGACCAGATGACGCCGGCCTTCCTTAAGCTCGGGTTGCGGGGGGCGTATTCGGATTCTGGTCAGGTCCGGGCAACTCCGCACCACGAAAGTGCGCTCGCGCCGCATGCCGCCGCGACTCAGCGCCACTTCACGGTAGGATTCATTGGTGGCAATGGAGACATTCGCGGTTCGGAAAGTCAACCATTCAGCCCAGCACACCAGCTTGTATCCGAAGCCGCGCCGCCGGAACTTCGCCTCGTAGAGCTCGGGATTCAAGTCATGGTGATCGAAGATAAATCGAACGCCGAAAAGTTTGAAGAAGAGCCCGATCAGAAAAATCGTGTCGGGCGGATTGCACGCCTGGAGGACGCGGAATCGGGTTCGCGCATACACTCGCACTGAAAGGAGGAATTGGGCCGTCAGCGCCCAGGAATATTCGAGGAGATAGCCGAGCGGCCCGGAGGCCTCCCATAGCCAGTGCCGGTAAATCTCAATGCCTTCCAGGGTTTCGCGGCTCTTTTGGAATCCTGAGCCTTTCGGGCAGATGATGGAGACACGGTATCCGGCGTCGCGCAACGTGCGTGCTTCCTGCCATACCCGGCGGTCGATAGGGACGGGCAAGTTTTCGACAATGATGCAGACGGCGGGCCGTTCATTTGGCATGCCGGCACCACAATTCAAAATTCACCAAAGCCCAAAGCTGCTTTTGGCGGTCGCGGACGCCGTCAAAGTGTTCGCGAACAAATTTCTCCATGCTGCGGGCTTGGAAATACCCGCGCGTCCTGGCCTGGGGAGAAAGGAGCAAGTCCGCAACCAGGGACCGCAAGGGTCCCTTGAACCACTCCCCTACCGGCACGCGAAATCCGACCTTGCGCCGGTACAGCGCCTCCTTGGGCACATACGGCCGAAGCGCATCCTTCAGCAACGCCTTGGTTCGAAAGCCCCGCGTCAACAGGCGAGTGGGGAGCCGCGCGGCCAACTCCACCAGGCGCTGATCGAGGAACGGTCCACGTTCTTCAATCGATGCGGCCATGGTCATCAGGTCACCGCGCAAGAGCAGGTTATCCGGCAACCACACCTTCAAATCGGCGTAAAGCATCCGCTTGAGAGGCGAGCGATCGCGGACTTTTTCGAGATAGCCGGCAAAAACCCGGGCAGGGTGCGCAGAGTCGACTTGCGCCTGAAATTCCGGGGCGAAGAGGTTCTCCCTCTCCTCGCGCGAAAAGGAGGCAAACCACGTCACAGAACGCTCCGCCTCATCGTGAATCGAGAGCGCCTCGAGCGCGGTTTTCACCCGGCGCTGCCGATACGGCAGCCAGCGGATGAGGGTGCGGGTGACTTCCCGCGGCAACGCCGATACCAAGCCCGCCAGCCGGTCGGCGGCATACTTGGGGTAACCGGCAAACAACTCGTCGCCGCCTTCACCCGCCAGCACAACCTTGACGGTTTGTGCGGCCAATCGCGAAATCAAGTAGAGCGCCACGTCGGTGGGTTCGGCGACGGGCTCATCCCGGAACGCCACCAAGCGTGGCAGTTCGTCACGCAAGTGCTCCGGCCTGACGATCAGTTCATGATGCTCCGTGGCGTAGCGGCGGGCCACCGCGCGTGCGAAGGGCAACTCGCTATATTCGGGTTCATCGAACCCCACCGAAAAGGTGCGCAGCGGGCGCGCGCCGAGCTCGGCCATGAAGGCCACGACGGCGCTGGAATCTGTTCCCCCGCTCAGGAAAACTCCCAGGGGGACGTCGGCGATCAATCGCAGCCGTACGGACTCGCGCAGCAATTCGACGACTTCGGCGGCAACGTCCTTGGCGCGCTTCGCCGTTTCTTCTTCCGCGGGAATATCCCAATAAGCATGGCTGTGCACCCCCATGGGGTCAGCGACAAGGAAATGGCCGGGCAGGAGTTTTTCCACACCGCGGTAGAAGGTCCGTGGGGCGGGGATGTAACGAAATCCAAAAAAGTCGTAAATCGATTGCGGGTCGATTTCGGGTGGCCGCGGCAGTAGTTCGCGCACCGTGCGCAATTCCGAAGCAAACGCCAATCGGCCCGGTTCCAAACGGTAAAAGAGGGGTTTCACTCCCAGGCGATCACGGGCCAGCAACAGCCGCCGCTTGCGGCTATCCCAAATAGCGAACGCGAACATGCCACGCAAGTGGTCAAGGAAGGTGAGGTCATACTCTTCGTAAAGGTGCAAAATGGTTTCGGTATCGCTGTTCGTCCGGAACTGATGGCCCCGGGCGAGGAGATCCGGGCGCAGATCGCGGTAGTTATAGATTTCACCGTTGAAGGTGATCCAGACGGACCCGTCCTCGTTGGCCATCGGCTGGTGGCCGCCCGGCAAATCAATAATGCTCAGGCGCCGGTTCCCCAGTCCCAGTGCGCCGTCCAGGTGAAAGCCCTCGTCATCAGGCCCACGATGCGCCATCGCGTCCGTAGCGCGCTTGAGCGCAACTGGATCAACAGGCTCGCCTGTACCGAAATTGAAAACTCCACAAATGCCGCACATAGAAGCCGTGGTTAGTGGCCAGTGATCAGTGGCCAGCCGGATTGCGATCTTCCGACAGTAGCCACAGTCCGCTTCTAGCCACTAACCACTAGCCACTGTCCTTTCAAACCCGTTCCCACAGGCCGGGTAAAGCAGGTGGAACAGCGTCATGACCTGCGGCCGTGGGTACGATCGGCCATCACGCAAGAAGCCGTAGTCACCCGTCGTGTAAGCAAAGCTTCCATCGGGCCGCTGCCGCCGCAGGATGCGAGCATAGCAGCGCTCACTCAGTTCCCCAGCCTCCAATGCACCCAACCCCTTCGCCTCCCGCAGTGCCGCGGCGAGAACGGCGGTGAAGTAATCCGTCTCCGGTGTCGCGTGAAAGCAATCGACAGCGCTCGCGCCGGTTTTGGTAACTCCTTTGGCAAGGAAGCCTGCGAGCGCCGAGTGGATACGGCGCGTCCGGGGATCGGAGCGCAGGGCGGCTGCCCAGGCGAGCTTCAGAAATTGAAATGCATTGTACTGGTAGCAGAGATAATGAATGCGGCCCTTCTCATACGGGCCGCCGACAATATAGGGCAATTCCCCGGTGGGAAGCTGTGTATTCGCCAAAAAATCCAGCATAGCATCCACGTGCTCGATGAAGCGCGCGTCGCCCGTAGCCTTCCAAAGCCGCAAAAAGACCCATACCGCCTCCACGGAATTGTTCGGGATTTTCCCCCGTGGCTTATCAAAGTAGTTAATAGCCTCTCCAGGCGTGTGGGTTTGAAAGCCGATCCTCCCCACCAAGTAATCGTACCAGCGAACCGCCGCCTGGAGGAATTCTTTTCGCGGTTCGCGGGCATAAGTGGCGAGAAGACCGATCGTCCCCCAATTCCCCTCCACGGTGGCGATCAGATGCTTTCGCTCAGGCAGGGGGTACAGCCAGAAACCTTCGGGTTGCTGCAACCGGAGCGTCGCCTCAGTGCTCTCCAAGGCGAGAGCGCGATATTTCGGTTCTCCTGTAGCTTCATGGAGCATCCAGTTGGACAAAATCCAATAGCCCTGCGATTGCATAAAAGCGTAATCGTCATTCCAAGGGACAAAAACCAGCGCGGCCTTGAAAAACCTCCAGAGACGAAGTTGGAAACGAACCCCGGCGTCGGGGCCATGAACCAATCCTTGAGAGTAATGGCCGTTCAGCAGGTGTGCGTGCAGGCGCACCGCGGCGCTGGTAAGTTCTTGGTCGGTAGGCATTCTTTGCAAAGTCCGAAGTCCGGTGTCCGAGGTCTTAAAAACATCCCCCCGCCATGACACAAGGCTTGGGACTGGATTCCTCGCTTCAAAGACTGAGTTTAATCGAAACAGCGACAGTTGCAAAACGAGGGAAGGCCGAAACCGAAGCTCGAATTCGTAGATTACCCAGATGACACAGATTTTCTATCGGCAAGATCTGTGTAATCTGTGGATGTTTGACCGCTTCAATCGAAAATCGCGGCGCGTTTCGAATTTCGCGTTTCGATTTGCGTCTTGAGTCGTCCCGCTATCGCCGCAAAGTCGCCGCGTAGACTTCAACGATCTGTTCCGCCACTGCCTCCATGGAAAGTTTGCGAATCCAGTCGCGGCCGTTCGTGCGCCCGCCTCGGCGGCAGACTTCGATGATCTTCTTCGCCATCGCCGCTGCCTCACGCGGGACCAAGTGGCACCCGGCGATGGGACCGATTAATTCGGCGGAGTCGCCCACATCGACCGTAATCACCGGCAGGTTTGTCGCCATCGCTTCTTTGACCGCATTGGGTGAACCTTCAAAAATGGAAGCCATCACCAGGACATCGGCAGCGTTCATATAGAGTGGAATCTGTTCCTGGGGCAAGCCGCGTGCCACGAGGAGTTCCAAAGCGGGGACCTGTTCGCGCGCCCGGGAAACGGCGTCCTGGATCAGATCAAAACGCTTGCGGGCTTCGTTGGGGTTGTAGGGAAAGAGTACGAACTTCTTCCCGGGGTCGAGGCCGAGTGCTTTGCGCGCCTGCGCCTGCTCCATGGGCCGGAATAAATTGAGGTCAACGCCGTTGGGAATGACGTGCGCGGAAGGCATGTGCAGCTTGCAAGCCATTTGCCGCGACTTCACGATCACGGAGGTGGCCAAGCGCGCCAGAATGAATCCCGAGATTCGCAGGAAATGCCCGGCAAGGGTAATCCGCCCGCTACGGGTGGGCCTGCCCAAAACATCGTCACCCATAAACGACACCACAACCGGCACGCGAGACTGCCAACGCGCCACCCACCCGGAAAGGCCAAAGTGCGCGTGGATCAGTTCGTACCGCTTCGCCCGCAGTTGCTTACGAACCCGGCGGACAGCGCGCAGGTAATTCCATTTGGATTCCCGGCCATTAACGAAGAGAACGTCAAACTCAACCCCGAGCGGGCGGAGAGAATCCATTTGCGCCTTCACGAAGCTGCCGTAACTCGGATCAGCTTCTGTGGGCCAAAGGTTGGTGACAACCAAAACGCTGTAGGAGGCCATTTCCGCCTGCCATGCTGGCTTCATGCCAAGTCCAAGGATTCGTTACGAGAGGTTCCCTCAGGATGCATTTTCACGTGACCAGAGTAAGGCTAGCTGTGTCAGAGGAAGAGCGCGCAGCGCTGCCAGAGTGGCCAAATACACAACACTGCCCAATCCGCAAGTGATGCACAAGAAAGTGAAATCCTGGGCGGCCGTGTCCGGCCGGGGCAACCAAAATCGCAGAGCCCCCACGCTGAGCGCGGTAAAAAACGCTGCGACGAGGTTCTTCAAGGCAAAGTGGCCCAACACCCGGTCTAACGTCACACCCAGATCTCCGAGATTTCTGTGGATCGCCAAGCCGCACGCGATCAGAGAGCCCGTAAGGAAACCCAAAGGAATTCCCTTCGCCCCGACCCGTAACACGCCGACGTAGAAAAGGTCGAAAATCAGAATCAAGCTGTAATGAAGAAGGGTGAGGCGGAGGTAAACGCCCGGCTCGCGGCGTGCGAAGAGGCAAAAATTCAGCAAGCGAAGAAAAGCAAAGGGCAACAAACTGAGGCTGTAATAAAAGAAAATCACCGTCATGACTCCCGTTGCCCCAGAAGTGAATTGCCCCCGCTGGAAAACCAAGCGAATGACGTTATGGGCAAGCATTAGGCAGAAAACCGCCATGGGGGTCAGAAGCAAGAGGCTGATCTCAAGCGTGTCCCGAAAGGTTTTGTGTTCCTCCTCGCGGTTTCCCGAAGTCACGGCCCGCGAAAGCATGGGTAAAGCAGCGGTTCCTACGCTACCGCCGAGAAGTTCCGCAAGCGTGCCGAGAATCCGGAAACCATAATTCAAGGCGGTCAGCGTCCCAGCCGGAAGAAAGGAAGCGATGATGCGTTCCACAACGACCAACCCCTGCCAGCCCAGAGCCCCTGCCAACTGCGCCGTTCCCGCGCCGCGCAGGTTGCGAAAGGATTCGCCACTGGCGGTCAACATCAGGGAATAGCGCGGGCGAAAAGACAGCAGAATCTGAATGCCCAGGACGGCCAACTGCAACAGGTACCCGGCCAAATATCCGAGGAAAATGCTTTGGGGGCCGTAACGATGAAACCCCAGGAGAATGACCACAATGGAAGCGACGTTGCGGATGAACCCTGACGCCGTCGAGAGCCCGAAATAATGCCGGCTGAGAAGAAAAGACCGCAGCAGTTCTCCTATCCCTGCGGGAACGATGATAAGGAAGAGCCAGCGCGAGAGTTGCGTCGCAAGTGCATCCTCTTGGTGCGTGAACCCCGGAGCAATGCCGTGAATAATCCACGGTGATGCCACCGCGCCCACGACCGAAATTGCTCCCAACCCCAGGAAAAGAATGTTGGCGACGTAACTGAAACCGCGCCAGAGTTCCTTCTCGTCGTGGCTCGATTCCAGGGAAGCGAAGAACGGCACCAGAGAAAACTGGCCCGTTGCCGTGAGCAAGTTGGTGATGATGTAAGGGATCGTGTAAGCAACGTAAAACGTGTCGGAGCGTACCGAAAGCCCCAGATTGGCCGCGATACTGGTTTCCACCAGGATTCCGCTCAGCCCGCCCAGCAGGTTAAAAAACGCTACCACGATCGAACTTTGTAACATCTGCTGCTTAGGGTTCATTTCAGATAGGTTCCAGGTTTTAGGTGTCAAGTGCCAGTTTCAGGGAGCAGCAAGGAGTGCTTTCAGCTTGCTAGTTAGCCCTGCGAGCATCCGACCCACTTCAACCGTTAGATCAAGCGCCTTTCGCACGTCATCTGTCGTGCTAAGACAGCTCTGTTATCACCAGGAAATGCGTTTCGAGCTCCATCAACGAACGGTTCGCGACGGATAAATGTCGCAGGTAGTCACCCAGATGGTCACGGCCATGCCCCTCAGCAATGTCAGCTGGAATTGAAACGGCGGCCCGCCGAATTTGGGCGTTCAGCCCAAACATCTCACTTTTCGACAGGACCATGGTAACACCATAGCTTTCGTCGACTAAATCCACTGCTTTTTCCCATACCTTAAGATCCCTATAGCTTTTGGCCATCGCGAGTCTCCTGCGGCGGGTTCAATGGACACTACCAGGAGCTTGCACCTGAATCCTGATACCCGGCACCTGACACCTAGCAGCTATGAAGGGCGTAGAGCTGACGAAGAGAAACGCCATGAGGACCGGCGAAGTGCCAAAGTTGAATTCGAAGCAGCCTTCAGCCAGGAATGCCACCCAGGCGGCTAAGGACGCGTCGGCGATCCACCTTTGCGTGGAGAGCTGCCGCCGAAGCTTCCAGGTATACCAACCCAGCGCCGCCATGAGCCACACCCACGAGGCCAGACAGGGCAATCCACGCTCGGCGCCGAATTGAAGATAGTCATTGTGGAAGTGGCTGTGATAACCCACCTCGGGCGTTTTCCCTGGCGGCAGGTAAAGATCGTAAACCTCCTCGATGTTGTTGGGGCCCACTCCCACCCAGGGGTGAGCGCGAATCATCCTTAGCGCAACGCGCCACATCTCGAGGCGAATGGATAGCGCGGGTTCCTGAGTGGGATGCATCGCCAGATGGAGCCGCTCACGAACCAGAGACGGCGCCCCCACGTAAGCCAAAGCTAGCAGGATCGGCAAAGCCATGAGCCACTTTGGTCTCCATTGAGCCAGAAGGTAAATCCCCGCCAGGAAACAGCCCAACCACACTCCCCGGGTGAAGTTCAGAATAATAGAAACAGTGACGAGGGCGAGCACCATCCCCCAGAACCACGTGATTTGTTTGCCAGCGGCGACTTTTCCCTGATTCCCGCCTTCCCCTGTCGGGTCTAACGGTCCGGCGCGGTTCACCGCCGGGGATAGGAGCAAAAATCCCAGCAGAAAAGCGAAAACCAACATCTGCTGTCCACCGAAGTGCATCCAGTGTCCCATAAACCCATGGATGCGCGTTGACGTCAAGGAATGGTAAAGCTCGGCGGGGTGATGCGCCCGCACGTCGCGGTACTGGATGACGAATTGCCCTATGCCGACGAGGCTTGTCAAGAAGGATACGAGAAACAAGCCCTGCAAGAGGCGGCGCAAGTGCTCCGCACTGACTACCAAGTTTATCGCCAAGAGCCAGATGAGAAACAAAACAAGTTTTCTGACCGCAAACCACCCCGTTGTGGGGTTCGCTGCCCAGAAAATCGAAACCACTGATAATATGCAAAAGAGGGCGA
>Ga0326727_10016305_pt1 | contig 15723 bp, 12 predicted proteins | sample MB2enrmetagenome_FD_207643 | JGI IMG/M metagenome (GOLD analysis project Ga0326727, IMG submission 207643) | Lab enriched peat soil microbial communities from McLean, Ithaca, NY, United States - MB29MY | ecosystem: Environmental > Terrestrial > Soil > Wetlands > Peat | place: USA: New York... | reverse complement strand
TGCCCGGAGGGATGGGCCCCGGAAGGCACGAGGGAGTCGCATCGGCAATCCCCACGGTGAGCAGGGATTTGTTGCCGCCGCTCCAGCAGCGCAGCTCGGCAGGATCAAGCAAGCCCAGGTCAAGCGCCGTGTGCTGTTCCTTGCCGGTGTAATCAAAGGTCAGCGTGACGCGCTCCGTGCCGGCAGGCACGACGAACGGCACTTGAATGTAGGTTTCATTTTGCGAGCCAAGAACCACGCCTTCCAGAACAAGATCAGGGATAGAGGCTCTAGCGGATGCTGAAATCTGCTGGCCGCCCATGGCAGCGACCGCACCCAGCAGCATAGAGAACAAAAGCACCGCACAGGCGATGGTTGTTCCGTACCTAAATAGTCGTTGAATCATGGACGGCTCTCCAATGTGTACTGCAATATTCTCACGTCTCCTCGCGAACCATGCAAAGCGTGGATCGTTGCGGCGAATAAAGGAACGCGCGGAGGATTCTTCTTCAGGAAGAATCCTCCGCGCATTGTCAGCGCAGGTTGTTGCGAAAACCTAAAAGTCGTCTAGAAGACGATCTTTCCGGCAAATTGCAACTCGCGCGCGGGAAGGGTTGAGGTGATTACGCCGAAGGTGGTGCTGCCGGCGCCGTTGTACACGCTATTCGGCTCTCCGAAGTTGGTTCGGTTGGTGAGGTTGAAGGCCTCGGCGCGGAATTGCAGGTGAGCTTTTTTGGTAAGGGTGAAGTCCTTGGTCAGGCCCGTGTCGAGCTGCCAGAAGGCATAGCCGCGGACTGCGTTGCGAGGCGAATTGCCAAAGGGCGCATAGGGCTGCGGGGTAGAGAAGCTGTTGATGTTGAAGTAACCGGCGTAGGACTTGTTTGTCGCAATGGCTGGGCCGCTCTGGTTGGGACGGTAGGAGTTGCGGCCACTGATGGTGATTAGCGGCGAGACTTGAGTGTCGCTGTCTGGGCTATAGGCGAAGGTGATGGGGTCGCCGCTGCGTGCCTGGAAGATATCGGTCATCTGCCAGCCGCCCAGCACTGTGTCCCATATATGATTCATGTTCCCCCCCAGCCAGTGGCCCCGGCCGACAGGCAGCGTCCAGACCAAAGAGGTCACATTGAGCAGCGGGCGGTTATAGGCGGAGATGCCATAATCCGCCTGCCAGTTGTAGATGTTCTGTACTGAAGGAATGTAGTTGCCGCAGTTATCGCAACCGCCGCTGCCATCCTGGGCCTGGGGGGCGATGTCGAGAGCTTTGGACCAGGTGAAGGCGTTCAGCAAGTAGAGTCCGGAGGAGAAACGCTTCTCAACCTTGGCTTGCAGGCCGTCGTAATTGGAGTAGCCCCAGGGCAGCGTGCCGATAACCGAGGTGAAGTTAGGCATGGGGACGCGGCTCTGGAAATTTGTTATGCAGCCGCTGGTGGAACTGCTTTCCGTTGCAGTCGTGCACGTAGTCGGTTGCATCACGTTCGCCTGGTTGACGTCGTTGATGAGGATTTCGTTAACGCCGTGATTGCCCACGTAGGCCAGGTCGACCATCCAACTATGGCCCAAATCGCGCTGCACGCCGAAGAACCAGCTCCGTACCTGGGTGTCTGGCGAGTTGCGCGGCATGTACTGCAGGGCCACCTCCAGCGGGTTGTAGGTTGTGGGGCTGGTCATATTGGCGGGAAAGCTGCTCTCTGTGTTGAGATAGTTGGCTGTGCTGGGGGCAACGATCCGCACTGCGCTGATGCCATAGGGCGCGTTCTGGGTGAGGTAGTTGGAGCCGACGCGGTTCCAGCGCGAATAGCTGATGCCGAAGCCGCCGCGCAAAACAGTTTTGCTGCCCAGACTGTAGGCCGCGCCGAAACGCGGACCGAAGTCCTCCCTATTCGGATTGACCGTATAGCGATCGCTGGAGCTGGCCAGCACAATGGGCGTGGTGGTGTTGTAGGTGGTGGGATTGAAGGTAGTGAGATTGAAATTGGAGAGCTGGTTGTTGGCCTCATAGAGGGGAGTGCCGTACTCGTAGCGCAGGCCCAGGTTCACCGTCAACCGCTTGTTCACCTTCCAGTCGTCCTGCACGTAGCCGCTCCAGCCCCATTCGCGGATGTTGGCGATGGGGGAGTTGGAAAGGCCGATCTCGGCGCGATAGCCCATCAGGAAGTCGGCATAGTCGTACATCTTTGTCGATTCGAAGTCAGCGGGACTCGCGACAGAGGGAGCGGGATCGCCCACGGCCGCACAGAGTGGTGTATTGGCCGGGTAGGGAGGGGATGGGAGGAAGAGGGTGTAGTAATTGTCGTAGCATTCACCGCTGAACTCGTTGGTATAAACATCACCGCCCATCACCGGATGCAGGTCCTGCTGCGCCACGTGGAGCATGGTGTACTCGAAGCCGGTCTTGAGGGTGTGGCCCGGCAGCAGACGCGTGTAGTTGACCTTGGGATTCCAGATCGTGGGGTTCTGATACTGGGGGCTGGTCCACAAGCGGCCCAGGTTGGAGAAGCCTCCATTGATGAAGTACTCGTAGGTGATGCCGCCGGTGTACTGCGGGTCGGTGGGCAGGCCGGTGATGCCGAACTGCGCCAACATGCTGGGTCCGCCGGCCAGCGGGGGAGTCTTGCCCGCCTTCATGCGCGAGAAGCCGAAGCGGGCTTCCATCAGGGATTTCGGATTGATGGTCCAGGTGGCGCCGCCCACGATCTGAATCGAAGGCGCAATGACGTTGCCGTCGCCGCCCAGGCCGGCCGAGCCCTGAATGGTTCCGGGATCATAGGCATTCCACCGGGCTTGCGAGTAACGGGTAAAGAGACGCAGGTTTTTCTTTACGTCGTAATCCACCTTCACGTCGCCCTTGTCGCGGTTGAAGGTGTTGGGGTGCAGGACGATGTAATTGTTGGTGGAGTTGTTGTTGGTGGTGGGCGGCAGGTACATATTCCCGCTAAGGTCCTTTCCTTCCATGATCGTCGCGGCGTAGTTGATGACGGCCGCTGCGGGAATATGGCCATTCGCGTATTCCTGACCACCGGCGTGGCCGGCGGCGAGCAGCAAGCCCGCGCCGAATTCGGAGGAGTTATTGCACGGGTTGGGGTTGCCGTTCGGACCGCCGTTGGGGCCGGTGTAGGGGCAAGGGTTGTCAACGGGAAGGTAGCCGTTCGGGTTATTCGGATCGCCGGGGTCGTCAATCATGTAGTAACCCAGGGGGGCGCCGGTGCTGGAAAGGCCGCGCTCGGCCGCGGTGGGCAGGGTGGCCGTGTCGGTGAAGGAGCTGGACTGGCGAAAGCCCTCGTAGTCGACGAAGAAAAAGAGCCTATCCTTCTTCAGCGGACCGCCCAGGGTAGCGCCAAACTGGTTTTGGTGCAGCGCCGGCTTGCCGCCGATATCCGGCTTGAAGAAGCCGGTGGCGTCGAAGTCCGTGTTGCGCACGAACTCCCATGCCCGGCCGTGGAACTCGTTGGTTCCGTAGCGGGTGACCACGTTGATGGTGGCGCCGCCGGAGCGGCCGTACTCCGCGCTCATGTTGTTGGTCACTACCTGAAACTCAGCCACCGCGTCCGGCGACAACTGAACTACTTGATTGCTGAATCCCTGGTTGGAGGTGCCATATTCATTGTTGTCTAGGCCGTCCAGCATGTAGTTATTGAAGACGCTGCGCAGGCCGTTGATGCTGAACGATCCCTCGCGTTGTCCATAGCCTTCGGACAGCTGGTTCTGAGTGGGAACGACGCCCGTGGTCAGCTCTACCAACTGCGAGTATTGACGTCCATTCAGCGGCAGTTCGGCGATTTCGCGCGCATTCACCACCTGTCCGCGTTCACTCGATTCGGTCTCCAACTGCGTCACCTCGGCCGTGGTGGTGACCGTTGTAGCTGCCGTAGCCACCTTCAGGGATACGTCCACGCGCTGGTGTGCGCCGACCGTCAGCTCGAATTTAGCAGAAGCCGGCTGGAAGCCCGTCGCCGTTACCTTCAGCTCATAAGAGCCGATGGAAATGTCCACGAACCGGAACTCTCCCCGGTCGTCGGTGGTTGCCGCGTCGAGCGCCCCAGTGGCTGTGTTGTGCAACGCCACCTGGCAGTGTGGAACGACCGCTCCGCTCGGATCGGTCACGGTACCGAGCACCGTTGCTGTGTCAAACTGCGCCCTGGCGCAAGTTGCAAACACAACAATAATCACGAACATCGCTAAACGACGCATCTCTCTCCTCCTGAAATTGGTTCTGCACTTCTTCACAGGGGTTCCGTATTGGCCGGCGAAACATCGCCGCCAGACAGTGCTGACTAAGGAGGCCGGCAACCGTCGTATACGGAACGTAATAATCGAAAAACCTATCTTGGGATGAATCTACCCTCTGGGGAAGGCCTGTCAACCCTTTTCACATGAATTTCTTGTCGAAAATCAGACATTTGCGAGATAAATCACTTGGAATGAGCATCTTGGACGGATTTTATGGCAATATAACGGGTTTCCCCCTCCCCGCGAAATGCGGAGGAAAGGGGATACCCGCATGAGTTTCCGAGTGGTTTTCCCCTTAAAAAATGCCGCCTTGCACAACATTGGAAGGGCACGCGAATTGAGGAACTGCTCTTAGCGTGCAGGCGCATTCAACAACACGCCTCCATCGATCCTTCAGAGTACGTCGTTACCCTCCTGCGGGACAATTGCGTCCAGAGGTGCGGCAGCCAGCAGATGCAGGCGGGTGAGCACCTTGCGGGTGAGGCCAGTCAGCGCCATCCCAGCCGCATCATTCAGCGGAACCCAGCGCCGCACGCCGCCTGCCACGGTCATCGCGTCAACGTCGTCTTCAAAGACCGTGCGAATGCGCACGTAGTAGTTCACCTGCATGATGGAGTGGCGCACCGTCAGGCGCAACTCTTCCTCGGGGACGGCATTTTCCCTGAGCGCGGGCAGCTCCCATAGTCCCGGCATCACGGTGAGCGAAGCCGGCCGTTGCTCCAGCAGCACTTCAAGGTGCATCTGGCGAGCGCGCCGCCCGCTGCGCACGGAGAGCGCGTAGGCCACTTCGCGGCAGATCATCGGCGGCCGCGGCGCGGTCTGGTGCTCCCCCTGGGTCTTGCAGTCGCTGGCCACCGGACATTCCGTGCACTGCGGATTACGCGGCGAGCAGAGGGTTGCGCCCAGCTCCATCAGCGCCTGGTTCGAGTCTCCCGGCCGCTCGGGACAAACCAGTTCGGCAGCCAGCTCTTCGATCTTGCGCCGAAGTTGGGCGCCGCCGCCCGCGCGGCTGCCGGCCTTCCAGCCTTCCAGCCGGCAGAGCACACGCTCCACATTGCCGTCCACCACTGCCACCCGTTCGCCGTGCGCGATGCTGGCCACGGCAGCCGCCGTATAGGCGCCGATGCCCGGCAACAGGCGCAACTCCGCCGCCGTATGTGGCAAGTTGCCCTGGTGGTGGTTGGCCACAAACTGCGCCGTCTTGTGCAACATGCGCGCCCGCCGGTAGTAGCCCAGCCCGCTCCACGCCGCCAGCACCTCCTGCTCCCGCGCAAGCGCCAGCGAAAGCAGCGTAGGAAACCGAGCCATGAAGGCCTGGTAGCGCTCCACCACCACTGCCACGCGGGTCTGTTGCAGCATAATCTCCGCAACCCAGATGGCGTAGGGGTCCCGGTTGCGCCGCCAGGGAAGGTCGCGCCGCGAGCGCTCGTACCACTCCAGCAGCCGTCGCCGCACCCGGACAATCTTTTCCGCGTCCCGCTCCTGCTTGCCCATGCGCCCAGCTTAACAGGCGGCGGATTCGACTCCTGAACAAGTATCCGCGCCTAGCCTGCCCGGTTGCCGCAATTGACCGCGCGGGGCTGTCTTCCTACAATCAAGCTGCAATCTTCTTTTGCTCCGCATGACCCTTTCCGCGCTCATCATCGACGACGAACAATTGGCCCGCGAGGAGCTCTCCTACCTGCTCGCCGAGGTGGGCGGCGTGGATGTGGTGGCCCAGGGAGCTAACGGTATCGAGGCCGTGGAGCTGATTGAGGAGCACCATCCCGACATGGTCTTCCTCGACGTGCAAATGCCGGGCCTCGACGGCTTTGCCGTGATTCAGAAGCTGATGGAACGCCGGGCAAAGGCGAACGGGGCTGCCGCACCGCAGGCGCCGCTGCCGCAGATCGTCTTTGCCACCGCCTACGACCAATACGCGGTGCGCGCCTTCGACGTGAACGCGGTCGATTACCTGCTCAAGCCCTTTGACCGCGCGCGTGTCGAGCAGGCCGTGGAGCGGGTGCGGGACAGGTTGGCGGGCAGCACTCCCGGCTCACCGCAAGAGTCGCAAATTGACGCGCTGCTCCGTCTGCTCAATCGTCCGCAAGGCGCCTCGCGCGCGCCCCAGCCAGCCAAGCTGATCGTCCAGGTGCAGAGCCGCATGCTGCTCATCGACCAGGCGGAGATCTGCTACGCTGCCATCGACGACGGCGTGATTCGCGTGGTGACGCAGAGCTTCGAGGGCTGCTCCAAGTGCCGCACGCTGGAAGAGCTGCTCGATCAGCTCGACACGGCCCTCTTTTGGCGCGCCCATCGCGGCTTTGTGGTCAACATCAACCACATCCGCGAAGTTGTCCCATGGTTCAAGTCCAGCTACCAGTTGCGCATGAACGACAAAAAGCAGACCGAGATTCCCGTCAGCCGCAACCAAACCCGCCGGCTCAGGGAGCTGTTCAATCTGTAGCGGCTTTCACCTGCTTTTCCAGCCTAGTCGTACCGCTCAAAGACAATCTGCTTCTTATGCCAGCCGAAGGCGGTGAGCCGCTCGCGCACGCCGGAAACCATCTCGTTGAGGCCGCAGATGTAGGCGTAGATGTCGAAGTTCAACTCCGAAGGCAACAGCGCCGGATCGGGTGGAGGCACGGGCAGCGTCTGGCCCAGCCGCGCGGCGCGCTCCTCGACGATGCGGGCCAGGGGTTCCTGGACGTGCCCGCGCAGCCCGCTCCAGCTCGCCTCGGCGCGGCTCAGCGTGGGCAGGTAGTGGAAGTTGGGCTGGCGGGCGGCGAGCGCCTCAAACTCGGCCCGATAATAAATGTCGCTCTCGTAGCGCGTGCCGTAAACCAGCCAGATCTGTTTGCCGTTGCTTCTATCCTGCCTGCCCTCTGGAAACAGCCATTGCAGGTAGCTGCGCATGGGCGCGACGCCCGTGCCAGTGGCCACCAGAATGGAGTCGGTAATAGGCAATTGGAGGATGAAGTGCCCGTGCGGCCCATGTAGCTGGATGGTGCCGCCAATGGGCAGATCAGGCAAGTCGGCCAAATGGTTGGAAAAGAATCCCTCCTCGACGCGGTTCACGCACAACTCGAATTTGTTGTCGTTGGGCGCCGAGCAGATCGAGTAGGCGCGGGTCTGCTGCTTGCCTTTGGCGTCGAAGGCCACGCCGGAGACGAACTGCCCTGGGGTGAAAGAAAAGCTCGGCAGCTCGTCGATGACGAAGTCGAAGTGGTAGCACTGGGCGACTTCGGAGATGCACTCTTTGCGTGCCAGCCGTGCAGTAAACAGTTCTCGCGCCATTGCGTTCTCGTTCTTGTCGATGAGATGCCCGCATAGGCGGGCTCATTCCTTTGATGCGGCGGGCAGAAAAAGGGAGCAAGCCCGGCCCGGCGGCCTCACTCTATAATCGACATGGAGCCGCATCCGAACCACAGAGGCCTTTTCGGCTGCGAGCGCCTGCCCATTTGAGGAATTCATGGCCGCACTGATTGAAGCGATTACCGTCAAGCGCAAGATGTACTTCGAGTTTGAGAACACACCGTACTACTGCATGGAGGCCGAAGTCTCCACGCCCACGGCGCGCGGCGGCCAGACGCTCGTCCGCCTCAAGATGCGCAACCTGCTCACCCAGGCGGTCTTCGATAAGACCTTCAAGGCCGGCGACCGCTTTAAGGAGCCGGACCTGGAGCTGGTCGAGGCGTCGTATCTTTACTCGGACTCCGAGGGCTCGCACTTCATGGACCAGGAGAGCTTCGAAACGCACACTCTCTCCGCCGAGATGGTGGGCGGCGCGCTGGATTTTCTCGTCGAGGGCGCCATCATCCAACTGCACACGTTCAACGGCAACCCCATCGGCTTGCAGTTGCCGGAGAAGGTCGAGCTGGAGGTGACCTACACCGAACCCGGCGCGCGCGGCGACACCAGCGGCAACGTCACTAAGCTCGCCCGCCTCCAAACCGGCCTGGAGATTAAAGCCCCGCTCTATATTCAGGTCGGCGAAAAGGTAAAGGTCTACACCGAGACGCGGGAGTTCGCGGGAAGGGCGTAATGACAGTGGTCAGTTCCACGTATTGCTATCAAGATTGGGTAGCCCAGGCCCGGATTTTCGGACCTGGGAAATTCGACAGCCAGCTTCCTGCTAATCCAGGTCTCAAAGGCGAGACCTGGGCCACCCACCACAGTAGCGTCGGCTGGATTTTGTATCCTATTCCTGTTTCCGATTTAAGTGATTTTCGAGCTGCAATCTGCGTGATAAGCAAAGGTAGCTCAACTGCGAGGTGTTGTTATGAATGGATGGGTTGGCTGGGTCGTGAGTTGCGGAACTGTGGGTTTAGTCTGCGTACTGCTGACGTTTAGGTCATGGCGAAATCTTGCCCAAAACTGGCGGAATTTTACGAGTTACGAGTTGATGGATATAGTCGATTTTGACATTGTCGGAAATAGCACTAAAACAACTTATAACATGGACTATCCGCAGCATCATAGGTTACGTACTTGGCTGATATGGGTTTTGATTCATCCATTAATTTTTGTATACCTTTTCTTTGGGGGTCTCTTTTACGGAATTCCCACTGTATTTGTCTGCGTGATTTTGTGCGAAAATATGGGATTGTTCAGTGAAGAAACATACTTTCAATGGACCATTCCTGTTGTTTTTGTCATTATCTATTTAATAGGCGTCGAGTCCGTGGTGGATATGTTCATGAATATGCAAGCTACACGGGAGCGTCAGAGAGGGTTTATTCCTAGTTATGGCATTACAATCAAACGACAACATCTCCTTGAACTACTTTTTCCCCGAATGTACTCAGAATCACCTCAGAAGGGAAAATAGTCGGACGGTCCTGATCAATTCTTTACGGTTCTACCTTGCCCTTCATGGTGCGGCAGAGCTCCTTCCAATCCTTCTCCGTCTGGTCGGCGTAGGCCGCGCCGAACTTCGCCAACGCCTCCGCAAATCCATCACCAGACCCGATGTAGCCGGACAAAATCAACGGGTCGCCCGAGCGGGCGTGGCCGCGCGCCAGCAATTCGCCGCAAACCTCGCCATAAGCCTCCAAGCCGCTGCCCTCCAGGTCCTCTAATTCGATGGAACCCTTGTGGTCGTTCAGTTGCCGCACTAAATAGTCGCGCTCGGCGATGTGCGTCCAGCCGAGGAACGGGTCGGACTGCACCTGCATCGCCTTCTGACCCTCAGCGACGCGCTGGCCGTTGTGGCGCGGCGGCGCAGCGTCCGTCAGATAGGGCGCGTAGGCAGAGGCTGGCTCCTCCTTGATTTGCAAAAACAGCGGGTCCTTAGACCCGTTGCCCTCGAAGTAAATGCAATAATCGCGCAACCCCACCGAGCCGGTGCCGACCACTTTGAAGGCCACGTCCACCGGACGGTAAAGCGACAGCAGATGTTGCCGCTGCGGCTCCAGCATTTCACGATAAGCTTCGAGCGCCGCCAACACAGCCGCTGCCTGCCTGCCGGTCACGCGGGTAAGCATGGGTTCCGATTCGATGAAGCGCCGGGACATGGCAGACTTGACAAACACCGGCTCCGTCAACTTCTCAAGCGTATGCAGCGGCGTGGCTCGCTCAGCCTTCAGCAGCGCATCGTGCACCGGCACAGCCTCACTCATGCGGTGGACCTGAAAATGCGCCACTTCGAGCAAGGGCATCCGCGCAAAGGCGCGCACCTGCGCGGCGTAGCGAAGAACAAACCGCTCCACGGTTTCGCGAAGCGCAGATTCTTTGTGGCCTGACGCGCGCCCCGCCAGCACCAGCGATGCGGCCATGCGTTTCAAGTCCCACTCGAAGGGGCCGCGAATGGTCTCGTCGAAGTCGTTGATGTCGAAGACCAGCCGCCCGTCGGGCGCGGCAAAGGCGCCCAGGTTGCGCACGTGCGCGTCGCCGCAGAGTTGGGCTGCAATGCCGGTCGACGGCAGCACGCTCAGGTCGGCAGCCATCACCGGCACCGCGCCGCGGAAGTAGCCGAAGGGCGACTCGGCCATCAACTTGTATTTGAGCTGGATGAGCGCGGGGACGCGGCCGCGCATCGAGCGAGCGACAAGCTCAAGGGCGGAGGCCTGCCGCGCTTTGGGTTTCAGTTCGCTGTGTTGCTGGCGGCCCACCTGCTTGCGCCGCGCCTGACCAAGATTACGCCGTTCCTGTGCTGTTGACCAGTGCATGACCCGGAAGATACATCGCTCGGGCCGTGTAGCGCAACCTTCTATCCCTGTTGATTTACACTGCCCCTTGGAAGCTCCACATCCCTGAGAGCGCAATCTGCCGGGCAATACCGGCTTCATTTCCGGAGGGAAACCCTTGACGCGAACAGCCGCCCTTCTGCTTGCAGCCGTTGCCACTCTCTCGCTTTCAACCCTTCCGCTGTCTGGCCAGTCACCCGCCAAGCCTCTCACCGTGGAAGCGATCTACGGACATGGGTCGCTGATTGGGACGCAGCCGGAGGGGCTGGCCTGGTCGCCGGATGGCAAACACCTCACCTATATTGTGGCCGGCGAACTGTCGGAGATGGAGCCAGGCTCGGTGGATGCGTACGTGGTGGTGAATCGCGCCAGGTTCGCATCATTCAACGGAGCTGGCGCATCGGAGACGGACCGCGACCATCGCGAGCGCTACAAGATGGCCAGCTATCTTTGGGCGCCGGACTCCGAGCACCTGCTCTTCGACATGAGCGGCCGCCTGTGGCTCTATGACCTGCGCACTCGCGCCGGCGCGCTGGTTGCCTCGACAGGCGCGGCCTCGGGCGATGACCCAAAGTTTTCGCCCGACGGCGAATCTGTCTCCTTCATCCACGAGCACGGGCTGGCGGTGGTGCGTCTCAAGGAGCCGGGAACGCCGATGACGGTCGTGGCTCCCGCTCCCAACAAGACCACCCTCAACGGCGAAGTGGATTGGGTCTACGAAGAAGAGCTCGACGCGCGCAGCAACTACTTCTGGTCGCCGGACTCCAAGCGGCTGGCCTATCTGGAGATGAACGAGGCCGATGTTCCCGAGTATCCCATCACTGATTGGATTCCAACGCACGCAACGGTAGAGGCGCAGCGCTATCCGCAGCCGGGCGACCCCAACCCGGCGGTTCGCGTGGGCGTGGTCAGTGCCAGAGGCCCACAAGACGGCAAGACGGTGTGGGTCAATCTGCCGATTCGCGCCGGGCAGGACTACATCCCGCGCTTCGGCTGGGTGGACGCGAAGACTGTGTGGATCGAGACTTTGACTCGCGACCAGCGTCGCCGCGACCTTTACTTCGCCGACGCCGAAACGGGGCAACCGCACGCCGTGCTGCAACTGACGGACGACAAGTTTAACAACGACAAGTACGACGTTTGGGTGGGTAGCGGAAGTATCGTGCTGACAGATTGGGCCGACGGGCACACCCATCTGTATCTCTACAGCTATGACCAAAGCGATCCGGCTCACGCCATGGCCAGGCTTGATCGGCAACTGACGCAGGGCGACTTCGAGGTCGACGAGGTCTACCGCGTAGACCTGGCGGGCAAGCTAGTGGACTACGCCTCGAACGAGGGAAGCGAACTCGATCAGCAGTTGTGGCAAGTCAGCTTCGCTGGCGAACGGAAGCAGTTGAGCGCGGGCGCGGGCACGCATGTGGGCAACTTTGCGCCGGCGGGCAGCGCCTTTGTGGAGCGGCAGTCATCGCGCATGGAGTCGCCGACGCTGCGAATCTGCGCTGATGCGGGCAAGTGCAATCTCCTCTGGGCGACGCGCGCACTGGAGCCTTACCACCTCCGCACGCCGGAGCAGTTGGAGGTGAAGGCCCACGATGGAACAACGCTCTATGCCACGCTGCTACTGCCCGAAGGTGCGGCCAGCGCTGCGAGCGTCCCGCTGATTGTGAATCCCTACGGTGGCTATGGCGCCCAGATGGTGGTCAACCGCTGGAGCGACAGCCTGCTCTTCGACGAGCTGCTCGCCGAGCACGGATTTGCGGTGCTGCACGCCGACAATCGCGGCATGAGCGGACGGGGGCGCTCCTTTGCCCAGGCCGCCTGGCATAACTCCGGCGCGGTGCAATTAGAGGATCAGCTGACCGTGGTGGATGTGGCGCTGGCCCGCTATCCGCAACTGGACCCCAAACGGCTGGGCTGGTGGGGATGGAGCTGGGGCGGCACGTTTACGCTCTACGCCATGACCCACTCGGATCGCTTCCGCGCCGGGGTTGCGGTGGCGCCGGTGACCGACTGGCGCAACTACGACTCGATTTATACCGAGCGCACCATGGGCCAGCCGTCGGAGTTTGCCGACGCCTACAAGCAATTTTCCGTGCTCAACTCGGCGGCCAGCCTGAAAGGGCATTTGCTCGTAGCGCATGGAACCGGCGACGACAACGTGCACATGGAGAACTCTGTTCAGTTTGTGCAGAAGCTGATTGAGGCGGGCATTCCCTACGATTTGCAGATCTATCCGCGCAAAACGCACTCCATCGCCGGGCCGGATGTGCGGCAGCATTTATTCAACCGCATTCTGGCGCACTTTGAGGAGTATCTGAAGGCAGGGGTTGGTCAGTAAATCAGCAATCGAGGTATCATTGAGAGTATGGCAACATTCCACATCTCGGAGGCCGAAGCAGCCCGCGACTTCGCCGGTCTGATGGCATACGTTCGCGCCGGAACTGAGGTCGTCATCGAAAGCAATAAGTCTCCGGTCGCTGTGCTGCATCCGCCTACGCCGCCGCGCCGCTCCATCGAGGAGTGCATCGCCTTGTTGCCAGCCGACTCCCCAGCAACCATCGACGAGGACTTCGCCAGCGATGTTCGAGCGGCGGTCGCCGTACATCGTGAACCGCTGAATCCTCCAGCGTGGGATTGATCCCGTGGGACTGATACTCGATTCCAGCGTACTGATCGCGACAGAGCGCCAGGGCAGGAATGCCCGGCAGGCTTTGGCCGAGATCGCTGCGAGCGCCGCCGGCGAGGATGTCGCCGTGTCGGTGGTTACGCTGATCGAACTGGCGCACGGCGTGGCCCGCGCCAACACGCCGCAGAGAATGGCCTCGCGGCGGCAGTTTCTGAACGAATTGATAACCGCTCTTCCGGTACATCCGGTGACGGTTCCTGTGGCTCTAAGGGCCGGGCAGATCGACGGCGAGAACACGGCCCAAGGCGTTCGTGTGTCGCTCTCTGACCTGCTGATCGGCGTCACGGCGCTGGAACTCGGCTATCGGGTTGCAACCGCAAATGTGCGGCACTTTCAGTTGGTTCCAGGGCTGGGAATCGTCACGCTCTAAGCCCTATTTATTCTTTTATCTTTAGCAGCACATTGGGCAGACCGGCCCCGTTGCGCAATTGCCGCGCCCTGCCGTTCAACACTGGCAAAGATCGCGCGTCAAACGGAATCACGCCAAGCCTATACCGTATGCCTGTTGAAGATGTCGTCCTTGTCGCGTGGTGGTGAAGTCACGCACTCCAGGCAGCAGACGAGAATCAAGGCCACGCCCAGAGTGACCAGAAAGGCAACGACGTTTTCGTAGACCGTAAACCAGCGAATCAGGCTATCCATCGTCAGTCACCAACTACAACATACTTCAGAAGCTATGCCGCTGTATGGACCCAATGGCTCACCTGTTTTGACGCATTTTTGGGGTCCGATGTTCAGGCGCGCGAAAGGTTTTATCGACAAAATTTTTCAATTTCCACTTGCTTTTAGGGGAATAAAAGGCGAATATAGTTTCACCATGGCAACCTCGCCTAATCTGGAGCCAGTCACCGATCCCACCAATCCTGAGGACTGGCCAGAGGAGCTTCAGTCCCTGAAGCCGGAGGCGGTGCGCGCTCCCCAAGAGCAGGAGGACCGCTCGGACGCCGGCCAGCGGCTCAATTGGCTCTTCGTAGACATGAACTCCTTTTTTGCCTCGGTGGAGCAGGACTCCCGGCCTGAGCTGCGCGGCCTTCCGGTGGCCATTGTGCCCATGATGGCCGACACAACCTGTTGTCTTGCAGCAAGTTACGAGGCCAAGTCATTCGGCGTGAAGACCGGCACTGCCGTCGCCGACGCCAAGCAGCTCTGCCCAGGCCTCACGCTGATCGAGGCCCGCCACGAGCTTTATGTCCAGTACCATCACCGCATCGTCGAGGCCGTGGAGAGCTGCCTGCCGGTGACGGCGGTCTTGTCGGTGGACGAGATGGCCTGCCGCCTGATGGGCCGGGAGCGGCCGCTGCTGGCGGCCATGGAGCTGGGCCGGAAGGTGAAGCGGAGCATTCTGGAGCAAGTTGGCCCCATGATGCGCAGCTCCGTCGGTCTGGCCACCAATCGCTACCTGGCTAAGGTGGCCGGTGACATGGAGAAGCCCGACGGCCTGGTAGCGCTCCCGCTCGACATTCTGCCCGAAGCCTTGCGGCAGCTCAAGCTGCGCGACCTGCCGGGCATCGGCGCGCGCATGGAGAAGCGGCTCAACGAGCAGGGCATTCAAACCATGGATCAACTGCTGGCGCTGGACTGCGACCAGGCCGGCGAGGTTTGGGGTTCGGTGCTGGGCTCGCGGCTGGGCCACTGGCTCCGCGGCGAGGACTTCGACATGGACGAGGCCGAGCACCTGAAGTCGATGAGCCACCAACATGTGCTCGCGCCCGAGATGCGCACGCCGGAGAAGGCCTGGGCGGTGGCGCACAAGCTGCTGCACAAGGCGGCCATGCGTCTGCGCGCCAACGGTTTGTGGACCAGCAGCATTGGGTTGGTCATCGGATTTGCGGTGCCGCGCAGCGAAAAGAAGCCCCTGAGTCGCTTTGGCATGCCCACGCGAGGATGGCATGGCGAGATCCGTCTGACCGAGTGTCAGGACAATCTGACGCTGATTGCCGCGCTCAGCCGCTTGTGGGCTTCGCGGCCCGCCGGAGCCGCCTATGAGAAGCCCTACTTCATCGGCGTGCATTTGAATGGCCTGGTGCCCGATCATCTGCACTCGCTCAGCCTCTTCGACGGTTCGGAGCGCGAGCAGAATCGGACGCGCCTCGTCGCGGCCATGGATGCGCTGAACTCGAAGTACGGCCTGAGCACGCTGGCCCCGGCCACCATGCTCACCGCCTTCCGAGCCGCGCCCACGCGCATCGCCTTCCACACCATTCCAGAGATGTTCTAGCCCGTATGTCCCAGTTCGCGGCACTAACCCTTAACCACGAAGCGATAAAATAGAAGGCGAGCCATTCCGGGCGAGATTCTTCACCACCAGCGGCGCTGCACTTCCCTCCAGCATTGCCTGTAGATGACGGAGTCATTCAAGGCTAAAAACCTGGCAACGCTCAGAAGGGTGAATGAATATGTCTCGACGCGGCACTTTCCTCGCAGCAACGCTATGTATTGCACTTTTTTCGCCGGCGTCCTTGTCGGCCAGGATCGTTACACACTGGTATCAGCCGCATTACATGGACAGCGTTGAGGAAGCCTCCAACCGGCTTCAGTTCCTGTCTCCGCACTTTACCCCATTGGATATAGGCCCAAAATGGATTCTCCCCACAACCGGATATACGCTGGAACGCGTGAGCGAGAACAAGCTGGGCATTAACTTCTTTTTTTCTAAAAGCG
>Ga0326727_10016304_pt1 | contig 15723 bp, 15 predicted proteins | sample MB2enrmetagenome_FD_207643 | JGI IMG/M metagenome (GOLD analysis project Ga0326727, IMG submission 207643) | Lab enriched peat soil microbial communities from McLean, Ithaca, NY, United States - MB29MY | ecosystem: Environmental > Terrestrial > Soil > Wetlands > Peat | place: USA: New York... | reverse complement strand
TATGTCACGCACCACGTCTCGGTCGACCTCCTTCATGAGCACCAAAGACCGGCCGCGTGCTAATCAGCCAAATTTGTCGTCGTAGAGCTTAATTGAATGCATTATTGCGTTTTTGGCGCTTTCAGCTCCTTCCCAACCAGTCACATCGGTTTTTTTGCCCTCAAGCTGCTTGTAGACAGTGAAGAAGTGCCCTATGGCTCGCATCTTGTGTGGGGGCAGATCGCTTATGTCGGTGACTTCCGCGTACATCGGGTCTTTATCGGGTACGGCCAAGACCTTGTCATCGTTGTCCCCACTGTCAATCATCCGCATCAAGCCGATGGGCCGCACAGCGATGAGGCATCCTGAAAAGGTTGGTTCATCCATCAGAACCATGACGTCGAGGGGGTCACCATCGTCGTAATACGTCTGCGGGATGAGTCCATAGTCAGTCGGGTACTGCACCGGTGAATAGAGCACCCGGTCAATGGCAAAGATCCCAAGGTCTTTCTCATATTCGTATTTGTTCTGGGACCCTTTTGGGACCTCGATCAGCGCGTAAACGACTTCTGGCGGGTCAGGTCCAACAGGAAGCGATTTCCATAGATTGGTCACGGTAACACCTGCTGCCCTATACGCCCCCGCTCTATAAAAAACTGGAGCCGCACTCCTTCGCATGTGGCCGAGCTCAAGTTCGTACTCAGTGCGCTGCGCACGGGCTGATGACGGTCCCTCGTCACGGTGCGGGCTGCGCGTGACGACACGGTAGGAATACGTTTAAGCGACCGAGCAGCGTCATCCGTGCGCGATGGCATGACGCTGTTAATGAAACCGATTTGCACGTTAAGCAAGCACTTTGGCGAGGTGAGCTTCCCCCAGGCAACGTGTGATGCCTACCCCGACGGTATACCCCCCGCTATACTTTCTTGGGAACACGATCACCGCGTTCCGTTTCCCAACGATCAAGGAATCCTCTTTGAACCGCGAGATGACGAAGCAGACCAGTTCGTCAAAGATATCTCATCCGAATGGATTTGTCGTAGCACCGCCGCGGTGCCTTCGCTCGTTGTTGCTTCGAACTGCTTCATTAAAGCGTTCGCGCTTTCGCTAGGTTTTCCGGTAGATTTTTGCGCCCTGACTCCAGCGTTCCCGCGTGGGATCCCGTTTGATGCGCTTGTGGGCTAAAACAAAGTGGCGCGATTACTTTCGCGCTACGCTTGCCAAACCGTTATTTTGGGGGATGGCCACCTTCTGTGCGATGCTAAGGAATCTCGCCGAAGTGGATGAGCTCATCTCTGAGCTCGGCGATGTACAAGGCGCTCACGCTGAGAACGCTGCCGAAAAACTAATGAAGGCGTGCTCGCGTAGCGGCGAGGCGTTTCAGTACCTCCAGGAAAGAGCATTCGACGGCGCGATATCGGAACGGGCGAGGAATCATCTGTATCTAATAATAGCGAAGATTCGGACGTGGATGACCCTTCACAACGCCTATGGATGGACGGAATCCAATTACGCGTACTGACCTGACGCGATGACGGATCTAGGGTCCGTGCGTGGAACCTTTGAACGGTAACGAGCGCGTTCTGCGATGGAACGCTGCCAGCCGCCGCAGCGTGGATGCGTTATGTTTCAATAAGCGTCGACACGTCCCCTTCGTCGATGCCGAGTTCCCGCGCCTTGAGCACTCTTCGCATGATCTTCCCGCTGCGCGTCTTCGGGAGTGTGGCGGTAAAGACGATCTCTCCTATGACGGCAATCGGCCCGAGCTCGTGCCGTACGTGCTTTTTAAGCTCGTTGATGAGCTCTGGAGTCTCTGCGTATCCCTCTTTGAGGATTATAAACGCCTTTATGACCTCCCCTCTGATGGGGTCGGGTTTGCCGATCACGGCTGCCTCCGAGACCGCACGATGGCTCACAAATGCTGATTCGATCTCGCTGCTGCCGACGCGGTGCCCAGCGATCTTCAGAACGTCGTCGGCCCGCCCCTGTATCCAGAAGTAGCCGTCTTCATCTTTGCGTGCGATGTCTCCTGACACATAGACTCCCCCCGGTATCTGCTCCCAGTAGGTCTTTTTGTACCGTTCTGGGTTGTTGTACAGCGTACGGAGCATCGACGGCCACGGCGTCGTTATAACGAGCAGCCCGCCGCGCCCCGGCGGCACGGGCTTCCCGTCTAGGTCCAAGACATCCGCTTCGATGCCGGGGAGAGGCTTCGTCGCCGACCCTGGTTTCAGCGCCGATACAGGGAGTGGCGAGATCATGAAGCAGCCGGTTTCCGTCTGCCACCACGTGTCCATGATCGGACAGCGCAACCCTCCGACGTGTTCGTAGTACCAGACCCATGCCTCTGGGTTGATCGGCTCTCCGACCGTGCCGAGAATCTTGAGAGAGCTTAGGTCGCAACCCTGCGGCCATTTCTCCCCGAAACGCATGAGGTGGCGGATGGTGGTCGGTGCGGTATAAAACTTCGTCACAGCGTTGCGTTCTACCGCTCGCCACAGGGCGTCCGGTTCGGGATAGTCAGGCGCGCCCTCGTAGATGAGGCTCGTGGTGCCGGCGAGCAACGGTGCGTAGACGCAGTAGCTGTGACCCGTTATCCATCCGACGTCAGCAGTGCACCACCACACATCATCGTCGTGTATGTCAAATACGGTTTGTAACGCGGTAGCCGTCGCAACCATATAGCCTCCGGTCGTGTGAACGACGCCTTTTGGCATCCCCGTGCTCCCGGACGTGTAGAGGATAAAGAGCGCAGCCTCTGCGTCCATAGGTTCAGCAGCACATTCGGTGTTTGCGCCTTCGATGAGCTCGTCGTAAAGAATCTCTCTTCCAATGGGTTCAGAGATCACCGGGTTACCCGCGTGCCGCACTACCACCGTCGTTTTGATGCTTGGGCTTGCGCCGGCAGCTTCATCTGCCACGCTTTTTAGGTCGATTACCTTTCCCCGGCGGAACGTGCCGTCGGCGGTAATAAGGATCTCGGCGTTCGCGTCGTGAATTCGGTCAGCCAACGCTCGCACGCTAAAGCCAGCATACACGACGCTGTGCACAGCTCCGATCTTCGCGCACGCGAGCATCGATACCGCAGCCTCGACGCACGGCGGGAGGTACATCGCCACCCGGTCCCCTTTTCGCACGCCGAGCTTCTTAAGCGCGTTCGCCATCTTATTCACCTCGCTCGCGAGCTCGGAATAGGTGACCTTGTATTCTTCTCCGCGTTCGTTAACGTAGAGGAGCGCGACGCGGTCGCGACGTTCGGTGGCGAGGTGCCGATCCACGGCGTTGTGCGTGATATTTGTCCTGCCGCCAACGAACCATTTGTAAAAAGGCGCCTCGCGTGAGTCGAGGACCTGTGTCCACGGCGCGAACCATTCAAACTGCCGCGCCTTCGCCGCCCAGTACGTCTCGATGTCCTGTCCTGCTCTCAGTTCCGCGTCCCAATCTTTCACACGCGCCGCCTCGACGACCGCTGCGCTCGGGCGAAACACCCGTCTCTCGTGCAGAAGGACTGAGGTAGTCTCTTCTTCTTCTTCTATAGCCACGCGTATCACCTGTTTGACCGTTTGGTAAGTTGGATGACGTTAAAATCATCGTTCACACGCACCGTACACGTTCGCCCATCTACATAGGCCCTTGCCGCGTTTTTTGCGGGCGAGCGCGACGCCGTAACTAGTTGAGGAAATGCTAGAAAAAACGAGGCGGGTGAAGAACGGCTGAGTCGCAGATCCTGGTCGTGCTTTGGCGCAGAAGCGATGGCAAACCGAAGGCTTATTCCATGACTTGCAATCCGCCTAAAAGCTCCAACGTAAAGCGTGAACTGCCGCCCTGAGCGGTCATCAGTTTCTGCGCTCCTCGCTGCGCTGAGCGTAGCGGACGAAACCGTAAAGCACGCTCGCGGCCAATGTGGCCAGCCGGGCCCTCCCGACGTGCAGACGTCGTTGTGGTTCACCGGTCTCTTAGGTGACGCCTGTGGTTAGCGGCGCCGTGTGCTCGGCTGCTCTTATTCACGCACTATTTTACGGCACCGGAAGATGACCGTGCCCCCTTCTGTGTACGGCGGCCCCGGGTCGACGCACTGCATGTAGGCGTGCGCGGGGTCTTCAGACGTCGTCAAGCCAAGGGCAACGGGGCACCAAGTGTGTTCGAGGATCGTCGTATAATGGAGGAGGGTCGAGAGCGCGTGGGTACAAAGTGCGTCGCTTTCTGCCACTACAATATTGGGCCCGTCAGTGATGATACGATCCCCAACGGAATGCACTGGGCACGTCCCTCGGATCTCGTGCACCGTAATTTCAAGCATCGCATTACCTCAAGAGAGAATCGCAGCTGTCACTTATATCCATTGGTCGGCACTAATAAGAGGACCGTTTAGGCAGACAGCGAGCGAACTGCTGATCAGGGCCTTGCCGATCGTCGTTGGCACCGCTCAAATACCCTAAAATCGCAAGTGAGTTCATCGCTACTCTTGAAGGCGATAAATCTGTTGGAATTGCTGGCCCGGTTCTGTATCAGGCCGAGAGCACCGTTGTTCGCGCCGCTGGAGGCAGGATAAGGTGGGATACTGGCCGCTCACGTTAGGCGGGGGAATAACGATGTGAAAGTCTTCCAGTCAGATAACGCACGTGGACTACAATGGCTCGTTTTTAAATCCGCTCCCAAAATTGCTTTCGTGAGTAGAGAAACACTGTGGGCACCAAATATGAAAAAATGAGCGTGATCGCTGCACCCAGAATGCCAATACGCGGAATTAATACTACGTTCAGCCCTATCAACACAAGCAGCGCAAGGACGTTGCACACGGTGCTCATTTTTGCTCCGCTCGAACCGACCGATGCCGCAAGCCACGTGTAGCTTAGAAAAACAACATACACCGTTGCTGCGAGTGCAAAAAAGAACGATAGCTGTAGGCTGAATGCGTACTGATGCCCGTAGAGGACGAATGCGATCGCTTCCGCACAAACGATGAGTGGCACAAGCACAACAGCCAGATACGGTGTCACTGTGTTTATTTTACTGAGAAGCGCCAGTTTGTCGGTGCTCCGAGATGCATAGGGGAAAAAGGTGGTGTTTACAATGCCCCAAAGCGTCGCCGCTATGGTTATTGACGGCAGAAAATACGCGTTATACAGTCCCACCGCAGCGGTTGTCATAAATATGTTGATGAGTATCCGATCGAGTCCCATGAATGCCACAGCAATCAGTCCAGGGACCGCAAAGAACGAGTAGCGCATTATTCTTCGCGCCCAATACCAGTCGAACTGACGCGTCAAATGAGCTCTGACGTAGACAATCACGATGAGGCTGATAACTAAGTTTGACGCTGACAGCGCATACGCCGCTGATTGCCACGACTTCATGTTGCTCGTGACAAGGGCAAGAAAAATTCCAATACACACTACCGATTGGGCAGCAGCGGAAAGCGCATACGCCTTCATGCTGAATATCACGCGCAGCGCATTCATCGCAAATGTGTAACACGTAACGGCCACGCCGTATGCAACGGCGAAAAGGAATACGGCTGCAGAGACCCCCAGCAGGTAGGATAGTTGCGGGGAAAGAAGGGCGAAGACCGCCGTCGAAGCGGTGACAAGCAGCAGCGCTTCAATAGACGAGGTTGAGATGATTCTAGTCCGAACTGAATCGTCGTGTGCTCCAGAGGCATAGTTGACGGTCGCGACCAGGTTGAGCCCCATCGAGATTGCAGCGATGAGGCTTATTGACATGACGAGGCTCAGATCGCCAAATCCTTGGGGTCCTAAGATGCGCGCTCCGAGGATGAGGAAAATAAATGTCAGCGCCGATCCAAAGAGCGTTCCAACCGCCACGTACGACGTGCTCAAGAAAAATTCTGCTGTTCGATGCTCCAATCCTTCCTTAAAGATGAGCTCATACGGTGTGCTGAGCAAGCGGTACGCAAAATCTTTAGGTGACATCGAAAGGTGAACCAGATTGAACTTACTGCAATTTGGTATATAAACTTGTACAGATCGTATTTAGCTAAATCAAGCGAGAAGCCTCCTTGCGACAGCTAGGGGGTGACTTTACCTGCGGACAACGGCGACGCTCTCTAAACGAGCGCGGCTCCCGGGCGGGCGAGCCTGCCGCTCCGAGCGTCGAAAACGCTTAAGAGCTTGAAACCCTGAGGTAGACCTATGAACGTAGTTGTCCTTCTCGCCACCGGGTTTGAGGAGCTGGAAGCGGTCACGATCGTGGACGTGCTGCGCCGTGCTGGCATCTCTGTGCTCCTCGCCGGGATCGCACCTCCGCCCATAGAAGGTGGGCATGGGATCAAAGTCGTGCCCGATCTCTCTATTGACGACGTTACGACGTACGACGCCCTCGTCCTTCCGGGCGGGAGCCCTGGGTACGTCAACCTCGAGCGCGATCAACGCGTTCTGAAGCTCATACGCGCTGCATACGACGCAGGCAAATACGTCGGCGCGATTTGTGCTGCCCCGCACGTGCTCGGGGTGGCGGGTATTATGGGAGGGGCGAGGGCGACGTGTTATCCAGGGATCGACATCCCGGGCGCGCAGCGCGTAGAAGAGCGCGTCGTGCGGCACGGTACAATAATCACAAGCCAGGGTCCGGGAACCGCCATTGACTTTGCCGTCGACCTTGTGGAAGTACTGACGAACAAAGAAAACGCGCTGGAAGTGCGGAAGGCGTTGTTGGCGTAGCGGAATGGGGCACCGGTTGAGCGTACGCCCCCATTAACTACAACGTCCAAGCCGGGGGGCAGCACCTACCAGGCGTTCAAGGCGAGCGAGCTGATCGTCTTCGGATCGGAGGAGTCGAACATCTGTGGCAGTTAGTCTCCCTGCCTTCTTCAGGACACGAAAGGGCGTTATCGCCTCGACCGTATCGTGGTGCGCCCGTCGCACGAAAGCTGGTCTCTTGGCGTAAAAGGTTTTAATGCAGGTAAGCCGAAAATGAGTACTCTGATGCCATCAGAAACGAAGCAAACTGTGAACGTGTACACACTCCCCGTCTGCCCCAACTGCAGTGTCCTGAAGCAATCCCTTATTGAGCACGGCATCTCCTTTGAAGAACACGATTTGGACTCGCCGCAGTCGCGGACAACCTTACTCATGCGAGGGGTTTTTACGACGGTAGCGCCGGTGCTTCAGGTCAGGGACACCTTCCTGACGTTTGATGATCTTTTTCACGACGATGAGCTCAATATCGATCTAATCTTGAGCCTGTTACGGTGTTAAAAAGCGCATCGAAGGCTTTTTCGTCATTTGGAGACGGGGCGCGTCAGCTGTTGAAGATGAAAGAGAGAACGAGGTGAGTCTGGACAGCTAGGAAAGCGCGCCCCCTGCCGAAGACTCCGACCACAACGTGACACTGGCAAGCATTCAACAACACGCGGGCTCTGTGCTGCACGCTTGCCGTTCAGCGCTTAGTGCTGGGTTTAGCCTCGTTGCTGACGTCGAACGCGAGAACAGGGGAAAAACGTAGCGCATCTTATAGAAAGCTGCCAGCAGTCAGAGAACGCTACGTTCACGGTATGTGCAGCTGTGAAGATGTGCTTGTAGGTTTTTCGGGCCTCGCAAGTAGCGACCGAAGTCGTTCAGCCTTTTTTGCGCGAGCGAGCACTCGTTCAAAGTACGTAAGCCGAAGAGGGGCACGCCGGTCTCGGAGCTCCTGCCCCGCCTCGATATCGACCTGCTTGCTCAAGCGGAGCAAATCCCAACATTGATTTACTATCGCGTTGTATGGAATAGTGTAATAAGCATCGAACTATTACACCGTTTGCAGGAGTCACATTCGACGGGAGTTAACGCCCGTCGTGCATCGACAGACGCCATTCATTTGCACAAACGAATCCGACTACGAATCTGACATTTATCACGGAACGAGTCGCATGCGTTTCCACTCCTGATATTCGTTATAGAGAAGGTGGGCGAATGGCCATATCCACACGAAAGAGAAATCACTCCCCTAAGAAGTCATTGCTCCCGATGCTTCAGCCCCGGACCCTCCAGACGACGCTCTTTGGCGAACAGGCCGAGGAGATGCCCAACGTTAGGACGAGTGACGGGTTTATCCTGCCGTGGAACAGCGAAGCGATCGTAAAGCAACTCGTTCGCGAAACGGCCCTGGCGCAGACGTTCTATGGAAAGCGGGGCATGAAGCGGCCTGAGGCGAGGCGCATCGCTGACGTCGTTGAGAAGAAGATCAAGCGAATGGACGTCCACGAGTTGAGCGGCCCGCTCATTCGTGAGTTCGTGAACGTCGTCCTGCTCGAGGAGGGGTTTGGCGACTGGGCACGTGCCTGTTCGCGTGTGGGGACGTCACTGTACGACGCTTACCGCATCGACCACGGCGAGGGGTTCGAAGCGAAGGAGAACTCCAACTTGACAGCAAACCCGGAGACGTCAGCCAAGAAGAAGCACGACAAGCTGAGCAAGCAACAGGTGCTGCTCATGCTCCCTCAGAGCATCGGCGACGCTCACCGCTCCGGCGACTTTCACATTCACGACATGGAGTACGCGAACGTGCGGCCGTTCTGTGCCGATTATGACCTGCGGTACTTCCTCTACTACGGTCTGATGCCCGACGGCACCGGGGCGCACGCCTCCGTCGCCGGCCCTGCGAAAAGCCCCGAGGTCGCTATACTGCACGCGGTCAAGGCGCTCGCTGCCGGACAGACGAACTGCGCGGGCGGGCAGGGCTTTTACAACTTCTTAACGTTTTTGGCTCCCCATCTCGAGCACCTCGACTATACCCAGATCAAGCAGCTTATGCAAGAGACGGTCTACGAGCTCACCCAAGTGTTCATCGCGCGTGGCGGGCAGATGGTCTTTAGCAGCCTGCAGCTCACCCCTGGTGTCCCCGAGCTATGGAAGGACAAGCCCATCGTCCTGCACGGGAAGGTCTGGGACGGCACGCAGGCGCCGCTGCGGACCTACGGCGAGTTTGAACGGGAGGTGCGTCTCGCCTTCAAGGCTATCATGGAAGTTATGACCAAGGGGGACAACTGGGGCAAGCCCTTTAACTTCCCGAAGCCCGAAGTGGCGATCGAGCCCTCATTCATCGTGCCGCGCACCGAGGACTCTTACTACGGCCACCCCGAGATCCCCACCCTTGAGGACAACTACCAGGCCGCGTTCACGCTCTCGGCCGAGTTCGGCTCGACCTACTTCGACAACATGATCCCCGAGTACCGTGGCGCGGGGAAAGGCGTCTCTTGCTATCAGTGCTGCGCGTATATGTTCAAGGTCGATCGAGATGAGGACCAGCACTTCGAGGACAAGCTCTACTTCAGAGACGGCGCGCACTTTTCGATGGGCTCGTGGCACGTCGTCACGCTCAACGTCCCGCGCGCGGCGTATCGCGCCGAACACGATACTAACGCCTTTATCGATAACCTCAAGAACCTCGTCGACTGCGCCGTCGAGTTCTTCAAGATCAAGCGCAAGTGGATGGAACCGCTCCTCGCGGGCAATCGCCTCCCCTTCCTGCAACAGCACCCGCGCGACCCGAATACGGGCGAGCGCGGGCCCCAGCTCTACGACTTCGACAGCCTCGTCTATACCATCGGCGTAGTCGGGGTGAATGACGCGGTCAAGTACCACACGGGGTCCGCTATACACGAGGATCCCGCCGCGTGGGAACTCGCGATACGCGCCATGACGGAGCTTCAGGCTTACTGTCGACAGGTCGGGAGCGAAAACGGCATCAAGATCGCCCTCGCGCGGACGCCCGCAGAATCGTGTGCGCAGCGGCTCGCCGTTGCTGATCTGCTCAACCCTGAGTTCACCGACAAGTGTCGCCGCGTCGTGGAGGGGAACGTCTCTGAGGCAATCAAGCGGTATATAAAGTCGAAGTCGCGCGATCTGCCGATCTATTACTCAAACGGCACACACATTCCGGTGAGCGCTGATATCGACCTCTTTGATCGGCTTCGTTACGAACAGGTCTTTTACCACTGCTTTGACGGTGGGGATCTGACGCACGTGTTCCTTGGCGAGTCGAAGCCCGACCCTGAAGGGCTTATGGAGCTCTGTCTGAACATCGTTAAGAATACGCAGATCGGGTACTTCGCGCCGGGGCGGGATTTGACGCTGTGCCTCGACGACTCGCACGTCGAGGGAGGCATCCACGAAGCGTGTGCCAACTGTGGTTCGCTCAACGTGGAACACATCGCCCGCGTCACCGGGTACATGAGCGCCGTATCAAGCTGGAACGAAGGCAAGAAGCAGGAGCTCAAAGACCGGCATCGCGTCTCTCTCGGGCGTATCGTCTGATCCGCGTTTGGGAAGCCGTTGCCCCGGGCAACCTTATATACAAAGTCGCGTTGCGCGACGGCTCCGCTATCGCTGCTTAGCGCCTGTGAAAAAACTATCCGCTGCAGGCGGTTCCGCGCTAACGGGAGCCCTGACTAGCCGTTCAAAGTCGGCTCGGCAACGAGGCTACACCGTCATAAAAACGCAGTGATCGACGTATCGCGTCGGCTAACCGGCGATTATGGAGCTCAGTACTTCTTTCGTCTCGTTAAGAAGTTCTTTCACCGCTCGAGCGCGTTCGACGTATCCTGGCATGGAGCTAATCAGTCCCTCACGAGCGTCGGCCTTCAGGAAGGCGTCGGGTATCATGTTGATTTTCGTTGGTAGCCCTTCCAAGTATGCCTCAATCGTCTGCATTTGTTCGACGGCGACGTCAGCGCTTTCTATGAGCGGGGCTGCCGCGTCTTTGAGCGCTGCCGTCGCTTCAGCGACTTTGCCGTCGTTCGCCTCATCCAGCGCCTCAGCAACGCGTCGCGCCTCATCATATATCGCGCCGTAGCGCGCCCCGAGCCGCTCTAGGAACGTCGTCCATTCGTCGGCGCTCATGCCGCTGTTTGCCTGCAAGTCACGCCTCACAAGGGGCCTTGCGACGGCGGGCAGTTCTTCGACCACTTCGCTAAAATCATCAATGCTGCGTGAAAACGCGGCGACGCTGTCCTTCCCGGTTGCACACGTCTTTATGAGGCGTTCAACCTCTTTTTTTTGCGGCATGGTTTGATTATCCATCCGTCAGATGTTCATCAGTTTTTCTTTCTTTTCGGCTGACAGTTTCGTCCGGCCGCCCATCTGTGATTCAACTATATCCCAAAAACGGAGCATAAGTTCTGCAAGCGCTTCGCCGAGTTTGTTTGACTTGAACTCGTGAATATGTATGCCGCCGGGACCAGGCACGTCCTTTTCAAGGATGATGACTGCTACCGGGCCGATTGTTCCGCCGAGTCCAAACGCGACGGCATCGTTCGTTCGTCCTTCGCGGCCGCCACCGCCTCCACCGCCGCCCGTTCCAAAGTTGAACTGGTAGATGGGAACGGCGACTTTGTCACCGAATTCGACGGCCTTGCCCAGAGACTCGACGCCGCTAAAAATGGACTGCAAGTTGGCGAGGACCTCGCTTATAGTTGCGTTGCTATCCTCCACATAGATCACCATACGGTAATAAAGAGAGCTCGTAATAACTCTTTTGCTAAAATAAGGCTCAAGCGCCATCGAACCTCCGCGCTTAACGGGTCCGGTCGCTCACAAGTCAATCGACGAGCCGGAACCGACGATGAGGCGGTAGCCCTTCGGCAGCTTCTGATCGGTCGATCGTATCTGCGTCTTGTCGCCGATCAAACTCTCGACGATCGTTTCTTTGCACGTGATGACGCTATCGCCGATGACGATCGAATCTTCGATGTGCGCTCCCGAAACGTGCGTGTTATCGCCGATTGATGTGTACGGGCCGATGTACGTCCCTGCGTCGATCGTGCAGTTTTCCCCGATGATGGCCGGGCCGAACACCACGCTCCCTTGTTTCAGCACTGAGCCCCTGCCGATCGATACGCGACCCTTGACCACGGCACCACCCTCGACGCCGCCCTGGACGCACGGGACGAGATCGTCGAGGAGGAGCCGATTGACCTCGAGGATATCCTCGGGCATGCCGGTATCCTTCCACCACCCCTGGATGACGTGGTGCTTCACAATGTAGTGGGTATCGATGAGCTTTTGTATGGCGTCGGTGATTTCAAGCTCGTTTCGCCACGACGGTTCGATCTGTCTGATCGCATCGAATATCGGGGTGGTAAATAGGTACACGCCCACGAGCGCAAGATTGCTTTTGGGCACTTTAGGCTTCTCAACGAGCTGTATAAGTCGACCGCTCGCTTCGTCAAGCTCGGCGACGCCGTACCGTTCCGGGTCGGAGACGCTCTGGAGTGCAATCACGGCGTCGCACGCTCCCTCATCGAACTCAGCGACCAGCGGGGCAATCCCGTGGCGGAGGATGTTGTCGCCGAGGTAGACGACGAACGGGTCGTGACCCATAAAGTCCTCGGCGCACGCGACCGCGTGCGCGATCCCGAGCGGCGCCCCTTGGTCGATGTAGGAGACGTTCACGCCACACTGCGAACCGTCACCGATCCGCTCGATGACTTGTTCCCTTCCGTTGAGGCCAAGAATGACTGCAATGTCGGTGATACCGGCCCTTTGGAGATCCTCAAGCGCGTAAATGAGCACTGGCTTGTTCGCGACGGGGATGAGCTGTTTAGGGCCGCTGTGGGTCAGCGGACGGAGCCTCGTGCCACTGCCTCCTGAGAGCAATAACCCTTTCATCGCCATTCGTCCTGCAGGAGGGTGAGCCCCTCGCGCACGTTCGCAAGGCGCATTCCCAGGGCGCGTTCGGCTTTTTCAACGCTGAGCGAGGAGTTCATCGGCCGTCGCGCCCGCTGCCGTAATGTGTCTGTGGTGGTCACGTTAATAAGTTTCTCATTTAGTCCAAAAACGTCCGCGATTGCGAGGGCAAAGTCGTAGCGACTGACCTGTTCGCGGCCTGAAACGTGATAGACGCCTGTCAGGCCAAGCTCACACATTCGTAGCAGAGCACGTGCGCAGTTCCCGACATAGGTCGGCGTGTTGTACTGATCATTGACCACGTGTATCGGCGCGTTCGCGCGCAGCGAATCGATAACCCACGTTACGAAGTTCGGTCGGTCGGGCCCGTAGAGCACGCACACGCGGGCGACCGCGTTGCCGCTGTGCGCTAGGGTGAATCGTTCGCCGGCGAGTTTAGACTCGCCATAAACGTTTATGGGATGAGTCGGGTGGTTCTCCGAGTAGGGGCCATCTTCCCCATCAAAGACGAAATCGGTCGAAATGTACACGACGTGCGCGCCTTGTTCGTTGCACGCGTCAACGACGTGCTTAGTGCCAAGAGCGTTTACCTCCCACGCGCGATTCGGTTCGACTTCGCACGCGTCGACGTTGGTAAACGCCGCGGCGTGTATGACATAGTCGGGGGCAGCGTCCTTTATCGCTGTGCGGACCTGCTCTTGCTGAGTGATGTCCATCTGGAGGCCGCCGTGCAGCGGACGACTGTTGTATGCAGCGACGCTGGCCGTGCCCTGTTTCGACGCCTCTCTAAGGAGAGCGCTGCCGAGTAGGCCGCTTGCGCCGGTAATGAGTACTTTCATGGTTGCGTTCTGATCCTGCGAGCGTGCGTTCGCATCGTACGCTCCACTCTCGCAGCGTCTAATAAAGGTTTCTAGTGCGAACAGGCGTGCTATACGCGTCCCTGAGACCGACCGGCATGCTATCGACTGTCACGTCGACGTTGTTTCACGTCGCCGCGGATCGCACCTGTCCTACCACACTCGGTCACGCCCGTCGTGCGTTCGTCTCTCTCGTTCTAACGCGGCAAACAAAGAAATACTTGCACGCACAACGTAGAAGAGAAATGCGTGTGAGCACATGAAGCGCCCGTGAGCGATGTCCATGCCCGTGCCCGTCACCGAACTAAACGCATCAAGGTGCATCTGTGGCGAATGTCCCACGTCGTATTTCAGCCACGGAATTGGCGTCTTTTTCTGCGCTTCGGGCATCAGTGACGTGGAGTACGCGCGACGAGGCTGTAACTGTCCGATTTGCCCTGTGTTTCGCGCGTATGATTTGAGCAACGGGTACTACTGCATTCGAGGTTCAGCGTAAGGCGATTATCGTGTCGCAGATCGTGCGCCGGAAGGTTGCATGAACGTCCTGAATACGTTTGAAAACATGGGCAAGTGCATCTGCTACAAGGGGACGTGCCCGACGTTTGCACAGAACAGCTTAAGCGGAGGCTTGTTCTGTTCGATAGCGCGCTGCGTGGAATCCCTAGAAAAAAATGGATGCTCGTGCGATTCGTGTCTGATATGGCACGATTGCGGGCTTACAGAACTGTATTTCTGCGCGGAGGGATCTGAAGGACGATGAGTGCGATCCTCGAGCCAAACAGCCGGTGAGACCCGGTCTGGCGCGCGTAGTAACGATCCGGAACGTCGCCGACGCACGGCGCGTTTCCGGGTCACGCCGAAAAATGACAGTGCGACACACGTATGAGAATATGGGCAAATGTCTATGCTACAAAGGAGCTTGCCCCACATTCAGACATAACAACCTAAGCAAAGGCCTTTTCTGCGCTCTTGGCAAACGTCAGCCGCTTCCAGAGAAGAAGGGATGTCCGTGCAACTCGTGCCTCGTGTGGGTCGAGTGCGGCCTCACAGGCCTCTATTTTTGTAGGCGAGAGATGCTCGAAGAGGACACGCGGTGACGCCTTCCTAAGATGCCCTTATATACCCGCCGATGCCTCTGACACACAGTTACGACGCTCGGAATGCCAGAGCAAATCGTGATGAATGGAGCTGGCACCGCGCCGGGGACGCTCATGGATCTGCTAAGCTTTGCTCTGTTGACCTTCTCTTCAATCTTCATTCTCATCGATCCAATTACGGTAACGCTCGTCTTCGTCTCGCTAATAAAGGACGTTGATCGCGCGCACCAACGAGCGATCGCGCGTGACGCTTCTCTATACGCGCTCGTTATCCTGCTGGTGTTCGCCATAGGGGGTCCCATCATCCTCCAGCTTTTTGGGATAACGCTAGCGGCTCTTCGAATCGGAGGCGGCGTCCTCCTCTTCTTGATCGGAATTGAGATGGTCTACGCCCGTGTGTCCTTTACCAAACAGCCTGTCCCGCAAAGCGCAGAGGATTACGCGGAGGATGTGGCGGTGACGCCGCTGGCAATCCCAATCATTGCGGGTCCCGGGGCCATAACCACGGTCATTGTGCTTACCGGGGATGCTACTGCAGAGGGCTGGCCTGCAATTGCCATTGTTTTAGCGGCCATTTTTGTCGTAATTTACGTGGTCTATTACGCCATGGTTCACTCGTACATTATTGCGGGAGGCATCCGAGAAAAAGAGTTCAAGGTCGTCAATCGCGTTCTCGGGCTCCTCCTCCTCGCCATTGGGGTGCAGTTCATCATCACTGGCATTAAGGCAGCGTTCTAGCCCGCTGTTTCAGCAACCTGATGCCCTGCACGCGGCGACTGGAAAAGAACAAATGGAGGCCTCTTTCAGGGCAAATAACCCCTAAAGGCACGTGAAACGGTGTTGCACACAGAAACCTTATGTATCTTAAGCCAGGTTTCTCTTTGTTAACAGTGAACGTCCATTTTCCGAGGTGTGACTTTTATGAAAAAACAAGCAGCAATGATAGCGATATGTGCCGCACTTCTTCTTTGTGTGGCCGCAGCAGGATGCACTAGTACGACCTCGTCGTCACCGAATGCGTCGGCTGCTGCAAATTCTTCATCTCAAACAACTACCGCATCTGCAACACCCACACCAACGCCAACGCCGCCGCCGGCACACTTGACGGTGCTATTCTTTTATGAGCCCGACTGTCCCTATTGCCAAGCACTAGAGAGCACTACG
>Ga0326727_10016303_pt1 | contig 15724 bp, 16 predicted proteins | sample MB2enrmetagenome_FD_207643 | JGI IMG/M metagenome (GOLD analysis project Ga0326727, IMG submission 207643) | Lab enriched peat soil microbial communities from McLean, Ithaca, NY, United States - MB29MY | ecosystem: Environmental > Terrestrial > Soil > Wetlands > Peat | place: USA: New York... | reverse complement strand
AACCCAAGGACACCATGAAGATTATTCAAAACCATTACAAGTGATATGGCTTTGTAATCTCTGTCATGGAAATAAACATAGAACATATAGGTAATATACGAATTTACTCCAGGATATCATTACATACATTAGGAGGATTATAAAAAGCCCTTCTAATGTAGATATAAGCGATAATCTTCTTATTGATTACATAAATCGTTTTTGGATCATGGATGTAGACGCGCGCATTCAATTATTTGATCTAAAAACGAAATATCAATTTCAGACTACGCCAGGAGTAGATCAATACAACATGCCATTATATGCGTTTCAATCAGAAACGCCTGGGAGTCCATCTTCACAAGATATCAGTTATTATCCTGTCTATCAGGGATTCTTGGGACCTGCTTATGTCAATGGCATCCAAGTTCCTTTTGATACTCAGAAAAATAATTTCTTTAATATCTGGCCTAATGTGACCCAATATGGTCAAGTTCTAGCTACAGGAAATGGTTCTGCAGGACCTTATACATTGCAATTTCAAATATCACCAGTAAATACTGTCCCAATTAATCCTCCGATTCAAGCAATATTGAGAGGACATGTTGATGTAACTGGTATAATTGCAAATGCTACGAGTACGTCAAATCTACAAGATCCTATTTTTGCAACAACAATAAATAGTGCTATTCCTGTTGCAAACACATTTCCAGCAGTATATTTCACAACCTCAGACACATTAGGAAATAATAATATTGTATGTGATTCTGGCCAATTTCTTCAACAAGTTGCACCACTTTTTCCTCCTGGGAATTATTCAAATTATGGTCTTTTAATGCAGCCAGGAAATTCCGCTTATGGAAATTTACCTTTGCCTAATGGCGGATCATTGCCTTCAGGTCCTTATAGCACTACGCAAAACACTATTAATTATTTAACTGGTATTGCTACTAATGTGTATTTTCCTGCTCCTGTTCCTCAAGGTGTTGATATCACAGGACAATGTCTTTTCTTCAATTGTGGATTGCCCAGAGCAATGCTTTATTATAATAATATATTAACTCTTAGAAGTCCGCCGGACACACAATATTTTGTTGAAATCGACGCTTATCTTTCTCCTGCTGCATTTTTCAATACATCAAATGCTGTTCCTTTCGCTTATATGGCTGAATACATAGCTAGAGGAGCGGCAAGAAAGATTCTATCAGATACTGGAGATATTGAGCAATTTCAATTTTACGAACCTTTATTTGTAGAGCAAGAAATGCTTGTCTGGAAGCGCTCACAAAGGCAATTCACTTCTACAAGAACGCAAACAATATATAGTCAAGGTGTTAATCAAGGTCAATCAGGATTCAATAATATTGGAGGCTCTACGATATGAGTTCATTTACTTATAATGGAAATATTCCTAATCCTCCGAACAATCCTTCCAATGATGTTAGCACGATGCAAACTAATGCAACATCAATAGGAAATATTATTGCTGTTGATCATGTGGGATTTAATACATCTAACGGTGGATATCACACAGTTGCTCACTTTGTCCCTCAATCTGTAAATCCACCTAAATTATCAGGAATAGGAGAAATATTCTGCAAAACGATTGTCTCACCTGTTAATGATGAAGTCATGTTTTGGCAGAATGGAAGTGGTAATGTCATTCAAATGACAATGAACTTTGTTCCAAATGCAACGACAAATGGTTATTCTTTTCTACCTGGTGGGATAATTATTCAATGGGGATTAGTTGTACAATCATTGCCATCTGGTAGTTCTTCGACATTTACTACAAATTTCAATATACCCTTTCCTAATCAACCTTTTATTGTTACAGGAAATCCAACATATTCAAAAGCTAATTATCCATCTAGTCAAGGATCTTTAAATATACGAGCAAGCCAATTATCATCTTCATCAAAAACTTCATTTGATTGGCAATTTTATACAAATTCTTCGGCTTACACTGGTTTTACTTGGTTAGCAATAGGTTATTAAAATGGGCAAGAAACTTGTTGTAGGTCCTATATCAAAAGGTCTTAAAACAGATATCTTGCCATTCAATATCGATAATGATTCTTTTCCAACTTTGACAAATGCTTATCAATGGCGTAGTCGAGCCAAAAGAAAACGCGGTACATCACTTTTAGGAAGGCTTAAAAGATATTTTGTTTCAACGAATTCCTCATATTCAGCAACATCCACAATTGCATTGGTAGGAGGGGCAGCAAATATCTTAACTGGATTTGGTTTACAAGCATCAGGAAATATCGTTCCTGGTTCTGTAACAATAATAGACACAACTGCTAGTCAAACTTATACAGATTCCAATGGTGTTTTGACAGGATCATCTGGAGGCACTGGAACGATTATATATTCCACAGGTGCTATAATGATTACTGGAGGCGGTATAAACACTATAAGTGCAACTTTTTTCTACTATCCTGGACTTCCTGTCATGGGTTTAGAAGATTTTGCCATTAATGCTACTCAATTTCCTGGAACGATAGCTTTTGACACAAAATATTCTTATAATTGGTTAACAGTCAATCCTTATCCAAATTATGATGTAAGTTTCTACAAAAATCCAACTTCAGGAACATATTCAGGATATGTTGCAAAGACAAATGAAACATCTACAACTTGGAATGGAGCAAATTATCAACAATTTTTTACAGTGAATTATCAAGGTGCTTTATTTGTGACGAATGGGATTGATGTTCCTTTCACTGGATCAAAAATAGGGATGCAATTTCAGCCAACCACTGTAAGAACCACTGTAAGCGCACCGACTGTGGTTACATTTACAATTGGAGCAAATCCTCTAGTTATTGGGGATTTTGTATTCACATATGAATTTCTGGGAACTGGGAATCAAACATTAAATGGTCTTACAGGATATGTTACGGCTATAGGTTCAGGAACAATTACAGTTACTTTCCCAAATGCAAATATAACATCAGGAACATACATGGGAGGAATTTTACAATTCCTTACAAATCGTTCAAATACATCGGTAGACTGCATTAGATACTATGATGGAGATCCTACCAATGGAAGCCCTATAACTCCTGCATTAACCGGATCTAAGGGATGGGTTAACTTTATGCCTCCGTTATCGCAGGAGTTATATTCTATTGCTGATCTTCCCAAAGAACAATATTATCTTGTGGGTGCACGAATTATTGTTACTTATAAAGACAGACTTCTATTTTTTGGCCCTGTGGTTCAAACATCTGTACCGAATGCTAAACCTATTTATCTTCAAGATACCGTGATTTATAGTCAAAACGGAACTCCTTATTACACATGTACATTCCAAGGAAGTGCACTAACACCAACAACTTCACTTTCATTATTGACACCAGACAATCAAGGTTCTAATACATCTGCTTGGTGGGAAGATCAAACCGGATTTGGAGGATTTCAAACAATAGGAATCGATCAACCTATACTTACAGTAGCACCAAACCAAGATGTTTTGATTATTGGAATCAATAATGCACAAGCAAAATTGGTATATACAGGAAATGACGTTGTTCCGTTCAATTTCTATATTATTAATTCTGAATTAGGTTCTGGAAGCACATTTGCAACTATTATCATGGATCAGGGTGTTATTACTCGAGGATCTAGAGGATATATTACAACCTCTCAAGAATCGGCTCGTCGTATTGATGTAGATATTTTAGATCAAGCATTTGAATTAGATCTTACCAATAATGGAAATGAACGATTTTGTGCTCAAAGAGATTTTATCAATGAATGGATATATTTTACATATAATCCGGATATTGATATGCAAAATATAAATATTTTTCCTAGTCAGACTCTTTTATATAACTATAGAGACAATTCTTGGGCTATTTTCAGTGAATCTTATACTACCTATGGATCATTTAGAAAACAGACAGGATTTACTTGGCAAACGGTTGGTTTAATATTCTCTTCTTGGAATGCTTGGAATGAGCCTTGGAATGCAGGCTCATCTCAATTGCTACAACCTTTAGTGATAGCAGGAAATCAACAAGGATTTGTGCTTATTAGAGAAGACGATATAACGAGTGAAGCAACTTCTTTGACCATTCAAAACATATCTGGGAATACGATCACATGTTTAAATCACAATCTATACACGAATCAATATATTATCATTAGTGGTGTGATAGGAAGTTCTGGTGCCTTTGTAAACGGAAAAACATTCCCTATAACCGTTGTAGATGTAAACACATTCACGATACCTATAATAACATCTGGAACATATTTTGGAGGCGGTTTAATCACTCTAATTTATATTCCATTAATTCAGACAAAGCAATTTCCTCTTGCTTGGGATATGGGAAGAAAAACTCGTTTAGGCGTACAGCAATATCTTTTGACCAAGACAACAAATTCTCAAATCACATTACTAATATATTTAAGCCAAAATTCTGCAACAGCATATAATGCAGGTGCAATCGTTCCGAATCCAGCATCGATTAACAATTCATTAATTTATTCTTCTGTGCTCTTCACATGTCCTGAGAGCACAAATATTGGTCTTACGCCATTTAACAGCAATCTGCAAACTCCCACAGCACAACAGCAGGCACAAATTTGGCATCGAAAGAATACAAGTTTAATAGGAGATACAGTTCAATTGGGTTTTACGATGACTCCAGATCAAATAACAGTCTTAATATCATCTGGAACTGCTTTTGCAATCACTGAAGCTAATCAAACTTATCCTTGTGTATTGCAATGTACGGGGAATTTTGCAGCAGGTCAATTAATTTCGATTTCAGGTGTAGTGGGAATGACACAATTGAATGGAAATACATATCAAGTGATCACATCTGATACCTCAACTGTGACAATTAATGTAGATTCAACTTCATTTACAATGTATTCTGGAGGAGGAACAGCTACTCCAGTTGCAAATCCAAATGCTTTTGCAGAAATTGAATTGCATGGATTCATTTTAGATGTTTCCCCATCTCAATTACTTGTGTAATGTAAAGCGGCTGTACATGGAAATATATGACTAGCGTGATAAATCATACTGCTTATCTTAGGACTACACGAGATTTCAATAATGATGAAATTTCAGTTGTCATGAATAAGGCTTACATAGATATTGCAGCGGCAGTCAATAGTCGTACGATAGGTATATTTCCAACAAATAAACCAGCAATCACAGGTGAATCATGGTTCGTATCAAGCAATCAAAGACAACAGACTCTAAGACAGATATACAACTTTGGCTCGATCGCATCAGGAACAGAATTAGATATTCCCCACGGAATCACAAGTTTCACCAATTTTACAAAGATTTACGCGACAGTAACGACAAACGTAGTTGATTACCGGCCGATACCATATATTGATCCGAATACATTAACAACCGGAATGACTATATTAGTAGATTCTACAAACATCAGAATTGTATTAGGTTCAACGGCACCTCCAGTGACATCAGGAATTGCAGTATTAGAATGGCTTTCTAATGTTTAAATAAATTCTTTAATAGTTTATTTTGAAAGAAAAAGAGGTTTTCTATGGCATCATCAAAATTACCAGGCGATAAGCTTCCAAATGGATATAGAGCTGGGCAATTACAGCAATTTACTCCTGAAGCAATGCAATTATATAAACAATCATTCGCACATGTTTCACCTGATAGTTTTCTAGGAAAACTTGCTGCCGGAGATCCTAGAATGTTTGAACAAATGGAAGCACCTGCTTTCAGACAATTTAATCAATTACAAGGACAAATGGCTTCTAGATTTAGTGGAATGGGTGGAATGGGAGGTAGAAGAAGCAGTGGATTTCAAAATGAAATGACGGCTGCCGGATCTAATTTTGCTCAAGATCTTCAAGCTAGAAGAATGGAACTTCAAAATCAGGCTATAAGAGATTTAATGGGAATGTCACATACTCTCATGAATGAAAAACCATTCGAAAGATTTATGTATGAGAAACCACAAAAGCAAGGATTTAATTGGGGAGGCGCTGCAGGAGCATTAGCAGGAGGTGTCGGTGGATTTTTCTTAGGTGGTCCTATGGGAGCTATGAGCGGTGCGCAAATGGGTTATGGGGTTGGTTCTGGATTCTCAGGTCATTCAGGAGGTGGAGTTGGTGGTGGAGGATGGCAAAGTACTCCTGGCTGGAAACCATCTTGGACTGGTTTAGGATCACAAAGCGGATACAATGCAGCTCCTGGATTAGAAGATGCATTTAGAACAGGGGCAGCATATCAACCAGGATTTATGTAAGAGGACATATGCCAATACAAATTATACCAGCAGCACAAAGAAAACCAAATACAGCTCAAAAATTAAATATGGGCATGGAATCTCCTATGAAATTTAGTGAGCAGATCATGCAACAACAACAAGCTCAACAGAAACGTCAGCAAGAAGATCAATGGGCAAAAAATAATATTGGAATTGATATAGCAGGAATCCAAGATCCTAAATTGCGTCAGGCATATGTTGAAAAAGCTTTGCAAGGGCAACTTCAAGAACAGAAATATGGTTTTGAACAACAACTAACTGGATCGAAAAATCAAGGTGATATTGCGATTGAAGAAAGAGATTACAATACAATTAAAGACACATTTGGTCAAAAATTTGCGGATGTCTGGAGAGCTTCTCCAGTTGGAGGTCGTACTGATTTAGAAAAATTTGCTATTGATGCATATGCAAGAGGGGAAAATATTGAAAATATTTTAGAAGGAATGAATGTTTCTAAACAGTCTATGAAACCTGAAGAAACAATCATTCCTCAGAAATTACCTCAAATGAAAAATGGAAAAATTTCTTCAGAATTCAAATGGCCCGATTATACAAAAAGACCTCAAGGATATACTGCGAAAGAATGGACTGATACTAGAAAAGAATGGAGAAAGGAAAATGTTCCTATATTTGAAGCAAATAATACAAAATTAGATTCTACAAATGCAGATATATTTGCCACAAAAAAATTGAAAACTCTTTCAGACAAACTTCCTGAAGGAATTGAACGAATTATAATAAATCCAGAAAGTGGTGAATTATATGGTATTGCTCAATTAGCAGGATTAGCCTCTCCTGAAATTCAAGAATGGGTTAAAACTATAGCAAGATTTCAAAATAGAGCTAAAGATACATTTGGATCTAGAGTTACTAATTTTGACTTAGTTTCATATATGAAACAATTTCCAGGTCTTTTAAATACAAAAGAAGGAAGAAATCGCATTATCCGTATGATGGAAATTAATTATGATTTAGATAAATTATATGAACAAGCTCTTAAAAATGTATATCAACATTATGGTTTAAACAATATTCCTCAAGAAGAAGCCGATCGATTAGCAAGAGAAATGGTTGAAGATGAAACAGATCGATTAAAAACTGAATATTTAGGAAATGACGCTCAAGTTGAACAAATGCAACAAAAGAAAAAGGGATTAAGTGATGAAATTGTAGATAAATATCTTGATTTAAGTGGAAATGATCCAGTTAAAGCTATGAAAATGGCAAAAGAGGATGGTTATGACGTCCCAGAATAATTTATTTTTTAATCGAGCTGCACAAAGACAACAAACATCAAATTTTCCAATTCAACAAGAACAAAATCAACCAAAAGAAAACCCATTTTTCAAAAGAGCTATTCAAAAGCAAAAACCAATAGAATCAGACTATCAATCTGATGAAGAAACACAAAGACAAATTGAAAGATCTCAAGCTCAAATAACTTCTAGAGCAATGGAATCTGTTTTAGGTTTACCTGGAGATATCACAAATTTTGTTGGAGGATTATTTGGATTTGAACCTGGACTGCCAGGATCACAAGATTTTAAAAATTTAAGTGAATCTCTTACTCTTGGATATACAAAACCACAAAATGAATTTGAAGAAACTATTGGTGAAACATTTCAAGATATTGCTTTAATGGCTTTACCAGGAGCTAGACATTATAGTTTTGCCAGAAATTTAGGTATTCCAATTGTTGGAAATTTAGCGAAACAAGGATTAAAATATTCAAATGCAGATGAGAAAACTCAAGCATATTCTAAAATTGGCACAATGATATCTTTGGATTTATTATCCGGAAGAAAATTTACTTCTAAAGCGTATATAAATGATTTATTTAATAAGGCTGAAGAAGCAATTCCCAAAGGATTATCTATCGATGCTAAAGGATTAGAAAAATCTTTATTAAATTTAGAAAAAGAATTGAATCGTGGAGGTGCTAGACCTTCAACAAAAAAAGCTTTAGAAAAAATAAATGAAATAAAAAAAGATATAAGAAATGGAAAAGTTGAAGCAAAGACATTAGCTGCTTATAGACCATCTATAAATGAAATAATAGATGAAGTCGGTGGATTCAATCTTGAAATTCCAGCTAAACTTCGTCCTTCAACAATTAAAAATTTAAATCAAGTCAAAAGCGAAACCATAAAAACTTTAGAAAAATATGGAGAAAAATTTAATCCAGAATATTTAAAATATAGTAGATCTGCAAATGAGGCATATGCTGCAATGCAGAATAGCAATAAAATTGCTAAATTCATTCAAAAACAACTCCCATATTCTCCACAAAGTCAGGCAGTGCAATCATTATTTCACATTGCACCATATGCAGCAGGAGCAGCCTTATCAAAACTATCGCCTTTGACTGGAGCAGGAGCTATTGCAGGATATGCAGGATATCAAGGATTCAAAGTTCTTCATCGAGTTATGAATAGTCCAACTTTGTCAAAATATTATTTAAATACTTTAAAATATGCCGCTCAAGAGAACATTCCAAAAACAATCGAGAATTTACAAGCTTTAGATAAAGCTATGCAAGATCAAAAAGGGAATGATTCGGAATCGTCTAGTTCATTAGGAGGACTAAAAATAAAATAAAAAATTATAGTTAAAATTAAGGTATCTATTATAAATAGAATCATTGTTTTTTTTCCTTTAATTTCATTTTTTCTTCTAATATAGCATCTTCTAATTTTTTACCAGTCGCCAACCAAAACATTCTTTCTTCAAGAGTATCTATTCTGCTTTCCATTTTATCTAATCGCTTTTCCATTTTATCTAAATGCGCATTAATATCAGATTTAAAATTTCTTAGAAATGCATAAATAAATCCAATTGTTGTCACCATACAGGCTATTATTGTTGTAACGGTTGTGATATCAAAACTAAACATTTGCGAAATCTGATCGTGTATCATTTTTTTCCTTCTTTAAGCAGATCATAAAACATTACATGCAAAGTATCCATTCTAGAATTAGCTGAATCTATGCGAGAAGAATTAGAGATCCATAATGAAATTAAAATGGCTGCTACACCTATATTCACCGCTATAATAGCTAATGTGTCTGCATGATTCTTTAAAAAACTTTGTTTCTCTTCCATATTATTTTCCTTTTTTACTCAGCCTTCTTCATGTGTCTTTCATCTTGAATCATGCAGCATTCTTTCATTCTAAGCATGGTTTTGATTTCGACCATGTCCATTTTTATCTGTGATATGTCATCTTCGATTTTATTAAATCTTTGATCTACTTTATCGAATCTTTTAAACCACATCATCATCTCAATCGAATGCCAAATGTTTTTTTTCATATTATTTTTCCTCTTTTTTTATATGATATGTCTGCAAATTAATTTTAAGTTCTGCAACAGGCGATATTCTCATAAACAAATAGATCAAAATTGCAGTACTTATAATATTTATTCCTATAATCACAATGGTTTCTGTGTGATTCTTAAACCAATTCATGTTATTTTCCTTTATTTTTTTCTTCTATAGCACAAAGTCTTCCGTGAAAATCCTTCATTTCTTGCTGAATAGCCATAATCAAATCTATCACTTGTCGATGATCAGCTCTTGATTCAGCTCTGAACCAAATGATGAGACCAGCATTTGCTAAAAATAATGTGAAAATTTGTATCCAATCCATAAATTATCTCCGTTATCTTTCTCATTCTCATAGCATTATATCATGTTTCTAAATAGAAAAAAAGCTCAAAGAAAATATATGAATTTTCTTTAAATAAATTCTTGAAAGGTTTAAACAAGAGTTTATATATCAAGGAGATTTTATATGGTATTTTCACCCGGCGCCAATTTATATACTCAAGGCTTTGGAAGCAGGCCTGAAAGTGTTGAAGTCCCTCACATTGATACTAGAGCACCTAATTCTACAGATACAGGAAATGGATTCTTCACTATTGGTAAACGATGGGTCGATCAATTGGCTGGGAATAGCTATACATTAGTTTCTTTTACAACTTCAGTTGGTGTTACTACAGCAAATTGGACTCAAGATGGCGCTACAGGTGGTCCTTTAAATACTTTATCCGATGATTCTTCCAGTACAGTCAATCCGGTTTCTAATAATATCCAAATAGCAGGTACTTCTTCAGAAATTGCCACTACAGCAGGTGTAGGAGTTCTTACTATTTCAATGCCTGCTGCCGTTATTACTCCTGGTTCCTTAACAACTACCACTACTCTTGCAGTTGGGACAAGCGCTACTGTAGGTACGACATTAGCAGTCACAGGAACAACTACTTTAGCTGCTGTTAATGCTACAAATGGATCATTTAGTGGTACATTAGGCGTAACAGGAACTTCGACATTACATGCATTAACACAAACAGGTACAGCTAATATTAATACTTCTGGCGCTGGTGTGACTTCGATAGGTGTTGGAGGAACAGGAGCTGTTAACATTGGCAATACTACGGGAAATACTCATGTTACTGGTTCTTTAACAGCTTCAACAGGTCTAATAGCTACTACTGGAGGTATCACAGCTACAGGAACTAGCAATATAAATACAACTGGAGCAGGCGTTACATCAATTGGAACAGGTGGAACAGGAGCTGTTAATATCGGAAATGCTACCGGAAACACATCTGTAACAGGATCTCTATCAGCTACAACAGGATTATCAACAAGTACAGGAAATATTGTTGCGACTGCTGGAGCAGTAAATGCCGGGACTTCAATGACAGCAACTCTTGGAGCTATAACAGCAACTAATGGAAATTTAGTCTTGGGAACTGCTGGAAATAAATTGATAAGCACAAGTGTAGCTACCACAACAACAGCAGGAGCTAATTCTTTTGGAACTGTTACTCTTGTAGGTGGAACGGCAACAATTTCAACATCAGCAGTAACAGCAAATTCGATAATTATGCTTACTCGTCAAAGCGTGGGATCAACAGGTGCAGCTGCTCTTGGTAAGTTAAGTGTAGGAACTATTGTTGCATCAACATCATTCATTATTAATGCATGGAGTTCAGCAGATGCAACAACTTTAGCTACTACAGACGTTTCAGTTATTGGTTGGATGATTATAAATTAAGGAATCTATGCCAAATTTACCTACAAGTCAAAGATTAGGTTTTGATATTGAATTAACTATTGCAGCTTCAACATTCACAGGAAGCTCGCAATTGATAGGTACATTGACAAATGAGCCTGTAATGATTATATTCAAAAATCAAACGAATAAATCTGTGTTTGTTGCTGATAATAATGGATCTACTAACGGTACTACTATGTCAGTTAATGAAATCTTACTTTTAGATTGCCGAGCAAATGCTGGAAATGCTTCTAATATGGGTTTTCCTTCTGGCACTTCTTTTTATATAACTGGAGCATCAGGAACAGGAAATTTTAAAATAACCGTTCTATATGCTTCCTAGAGGTAAAAATGAGTCAAAATTATGTAATTCCAGCTACATATGTTCTAGTAACAAATTCTACGGGAATTCCTCCGGTTCAATTTGCTTTAGGTGAACAAATTACCTCATTTATAAATTCTTCTTCTTCTGTTTCTCTATCTACAAATGTTGTCTCAAATATAACAAGTATTAATTTATCACCTGGGATATGGAATGTAAGCGGAATGGTTGTATTTAAAGGAGCCGTTGGCGCGACAAAAAATCAAGGTTCAATTGTAACGACTTCAGCAACATTAGGCGATAGCGGAAACAATTTAGCATTAACACCAACAAATCCTAATGCAGCATCTGATATTTCTTTGACAATTCCACCTTATCGCGTTAATGCAACATCAACAATGTCTGTTTATTTGACTGCTGAAAGCACATTTTCTGCTGGTTCAATTTCCGCCTATGGAAGTATTTCAGCCACCCGAGTTGCTTAATTGAAAAGGAATAGATGAGTAATAGCAATTCTCAACAAGCATATTGTCAAACGGTCGGAACAAGCCCCACAGGCTCGGCATGGATAGATCAAAGAGATCCTAACGGCAATGATGTTAATTTCAAAGTAGGTCAATTTTGGGTCAATCAAAATGGCGTTAGACTTTTCTATTTAAATTCTTTCACATCTACAGGCGGAGTTCTACAAGCTGTCTGGGAATTGATTTCAGTCAATTCCATTCTAGCTACTTTATCCGATACTGGAAACGCTAATATTGTCCCAGCTTCTTTAAGTTCAGCTACTCCGCCAGATAATATCCAATTAGCTGCTGGTGCTGGAATAAGTGTTGTTGGTAATCCGGCAACAAATACTATAACAATTACAAATACAGGAACAGCAAACACAGAAACCTTAACAGGCGATGATGGAGTTCCTGTTTCTCCGATTGCTGGAACTATTCAAACACTCGGAAATACTGTCGCAAATGCCACTTTCTCGAAAGCGCTTTATACAAACAATCCAAACACAAATATAGAGCAATTCAATATTCAAGTTGCTACAACATTAGCTTCCACAGATGCAACACTTGCAAAAGTTGGTTTAGCCGTATTTAGCAGTGCTCAATTTGCTGTAGATGCGAATGGATTTGTGACACTAGCAGGAGGAAGCACACCACCAACATTAGGCATTACTCCTGATGCACATACAGGACCAGGTACATCTCCCGTTGTTCCTGATGGAAGCGGTAATATCAAATTAGAAGGTGGCACAACATTTGCTACAGGTACACAAGCAAATCCAATACGCACAAATTCTCTTGCTGCAAATACGATCGATCTTCAAATTCAATTGGCTGGTTCCAATGCGACTGTATCTACTCCTAATGATTTTGGAGTTGCCCAATTCGATTCTAATAGTTTTGGAGTGGCTTCTGGATTCGTTACCTTAAAGAATGGAGGAACTACAGGCGCAGTTACTTCTGTTCAAGGCGATGATTCAGCATTAGTTGTACCAGCTTCTGGAGTAATCACATGGGATGGTGTAACAGTTGCAAATGCAACAAATGCAAAACCTGTTTTTTTTAAAAAGAATGCTGCATCAACTGAAGAATTGGATGTGCAATTAGCCACTACAAGCACATCAGCGGCAAAAAACATCAATAAATCAGGTCTTTGTCATTTTGACAGTACCGATTTCACAATAGACGCAGCGACAGGCTTTGTATCCCTTTCCGGAGGCGCATCACCTGCCATACAGCAAATAACAACTAGCGATGCTAACGTTGTAACTCCTAGCGGTTCACCTGAAAATATCAATATATATGGAACAGGAAGCATTACAACAGTAGGATCCTCTCCAACAGTCACTGTAGAATTGACAGGTCTTACAAATCATGCCGTCCTTGTAGGTGCAGGAACAAACACAATAACGAAAATCGCTGCAACAGCAAATACAGGTGCAGTATTACAAAATAATTCGGGTGCGGATCCCTCCTATTCGACGGCTACATATCCAAGCACTACAACCATAAATCAAATCCTTTATTCTTCGGCAGCAAATACAGTTTCAGGATTAGTGACAGGTAACAATGGCGTTCTCATAACAAGCGCCACAGGTGTTCCTTCTTGGCTTGCAGATGGAACCACAGGTCAAGTATTAACAGCAACCACAGGTGCGCCTCCATCATGGACAACTGTCGGTGGTGGAACAGTAACAGGACTTACTCCTGACTCAATTACAGGCACCGGAACTTCTCCAGTTTTACCAAACGTCAGCGGTGATATCATTGTAACAGGCGGAACGGGTTTAAATTACACTACAGGAACTACAAGTAGCTCCATAAGAACCGTAAGTACAGCAACAAACACTTTAGCAGTAGAAGTTCAATTGGCGGGTGCAAATCCGACTTCTGCTACACCCAACAATTTTGGTGTCGCCCAATTCAATTCCAATCAATTCGGTGTTTCCGCTGGTTATGTCACATCTAATAATTTCACTATAAATACTTCTGGAAGCATATCTGGAGGCGGTTCTATTACATTGGGTGGAACATTAAATCTTGTCGGAACAAGCACGGCATTCCCCTGGTCAGATGAAGCGGTCAGTTTTAATACTATTTCAAATAATGGATATTTTGTCACAGCAGTTGCAATAGCAACACTTCCCGCAACTCCTAGCCAAGGGGATGTTATTAAAATTCAATCTGCAACAGCAAGTGTTGTTACGATTCAAGCCAATACTGGACAAAAAATAAGAGTAGGTAATGTGATTTCAGCAGCAGCAGGAACAGCAAAAAGTACAAAGATTGGTGATGCTATGGAATTGGTTTATAGGTTAGCAGATACAACCTGGTATGCCAACGTATCTCCAGTTGGTGCATGGGGGATAACCTAATGACAGCAACAATTCAAACAGGAAATGATTTATTTGGACCAGCAGTCTGGATTGTTGATCCGACATCAGGATCAGGCACACATACTACTATTCAAGCGGCTATAAATTCAGCTAGTAGCGGGCAAACGATATTTATTCGTCCAGGCACATACACAGAAAATCCAACTCTTAAAGCAGGCGTGAATTTAACTGCATATGGATCTGATTCATCTTTAAATGGAACTGGAGACGTTATAATAAATGGTACATGCACACTTACCGGAGCGGGATCTGTCACTATTTCGGGAATTCAATTACAGACTAATTCAGCAGCATTGCTTGCAGTAACAGGATCAGTGGCTTCAATAGTGAATTTAAATAATTGTTATTTAAATTGCTCGAACAATACTGGTATCACTTTTAGTTCTTCCTCGGCAAGTGCTCAAATTATTATAAACAATTGTCAAGGAAATTTAGGAACTACTGGAATAGCACTTTTTACAAATACATCTCCAGGGACATTGGCATTCTTTTTTTGTAATATTACAAATACAGGAGCTTCAACAACAGCTTCTACTACTTCTTCCTTTAATGTACAGATTATCGGTGGAAATTACAATATAGTTCTTTCGACTTCTTCAACAGGTTCTTATGGAATTTATAATACACAATGGAGTACACAAGCTATAAACACATCTTTTTTAACAATGGCAGGGACTGGGAGTTCTATTCTTGAAAATAGTAATTTTACATCTGGAACAGCTTCTTGTATTTCAATAGGAACTAATTGTACGGTATCTGCCAACTTATGTCTTTTTGATAGCTCTAATACAAATGTTATAACAGGAGCAGGGACATTAATTTATACGGCCATAGCTTTTTTTACTAGTCAATTAATGAATCCTACGACATTAACTGCTAGAAATTTATTTGCTGGTGGAATTTCCTTCGATGGTGGTAATAATATTTTATCCACTTACACAGTTGGGACATGGGCACCTACAATAGTGGGAGGATCAACAGCGGGTACAACTACTTATATATTGCAAAATGGATATTATACAAAAATAGGTAATATGGCTACCGTTTGGGGATTAGTTGTTTGTACTGCTGCAACAGGTACAGGCGATGTTAGAATATCAGCTTTACCTTTCACTATAAAGAATCAAACAAACGGGAACGTTCATGGCGTTGTCGCTGTGGCTGGTTCTGCTTCTGTGTCATATCCT
>Ga0326727_10016302_pt1 | contig 15726 bp, 11 predicted proteins | sample MB2enrmetagenome_FD_207643 | JGI IMG/M metagenome (GOLD analysis project Ga0326727, IMG submission 207643) | Lab enriched peat soil microbial communities from McLean, Ithaca, NY, United States - MB29MY | ecosystem: Environmental > Terrestrial > Soil > Wetlands > Peat | place: USA: New York... | reverse complement strand
CTGCTCTTTTTTTCCACGCATACCTGCTTCTTACCAGATCAGCCTGTGGATATGCAGCTGTCTTCCCAGCTTCTGCCGAATTTTTCAGCAGCCTGTTTAGCCCTGGCTCGATCCCGCCGGGGCTGAAGCCCTGCTCGAAAGAAGCCCTGATTCGCTGGCCTGAAGGCCAGCGCTTCCACCGCTGCACCGCGCCAACATCTTTCATGAATAATCCAGGCGAAGGGGCGCGTCATCGGCCAGAACCAACGGTACATCTGCCGCGCTGGCCTCGCGGCGAGAGAAGCCCCCGGCCGCCCGGGCGATGGCTTCGGTGAGGCGATCGCGGTTTACCGGCTTGGAGACGTAATCGTCCATGCCGGACTCCAGGCAGCGTTCGCGATCCCCGCTCATGGCATGCGCGGTCATGGCAATGATCGGAATGTGTTTTCCGCTGGCTTGTTCCTGCGTGCGAATGATCCGAGTGGCTTCGAATCCGTCCAGTTCTGGCATTTGAACGTCCATGAAGATCAGGTCGAAGCCGCCGTCCTTCCACATGGCCAGAGCTTCCGCGCCATTGGCAGCCAACTCCACCTGATGCCCCAGTTTCCGTAACATGGCCAACGCCAGCTTCTGGTTCACCAGGTTGTCTTCCGCCACCAGGATGCGCAGTTTGGGGAGATCGAGTCCGGGGTTCGTCCAGGCGTCGCTGGGCTGCGGCGGGAGGGCTTCCCCATGTTGTAGTTTGCCCAGCGCTTTGCGAATAGCCAGCAGCAATTCGGCCGGCTTGAGGGGCTTGATCAAATAGGTTTTCACGCCCAATTCCCGGCAGCGCGATGCGCTGACCGACTGGTCGGCTGAGCTTAACATCATGATGGTGGCCCCGCGCAAGGCCGGATTGGCGCGCATGCGCCTGATCACTTCGAAGCCATCCATCTCGGGCATCTGTTCATCCAGCAGAATCAGCCGATAAGGCTTCCCGGCCGCCGCTGCCGTTTCCAAGGCGGCCAGTCCCGTCATCCCGCCATCGGCCTCGTCCGGCTGCATCTGCCAGTGGCGTACCATGCGCTCCAGAATTCGGCGATTGGTCGCGTTGTCGTCAATGATCAGCACCGGCAACCCCTGCAGTTCTTCCAGCCGCACCGGAACCACCCGGTCGCCGGCTTCCATGGCCGGCTGCAAGCGCACCGTGAAATGGAAGGTGGCGCCCTTGCCGGGTTCGCTTTCCACCCACAAGCGCCCGTCCATGAGCTGCACGATGCGCGAGGAAATCGCAAGCCCCAGCCCGCTTCCGCCATACTTGCGCGTGGTCGAGGAATCGGCTTGCTCGAACGCCTGGAAAATCTTGTCCTGCTTCTCCAGCGGAATCCCGATGCCGGTATCGCGCACCGCTACGTGCAGTCGCGACTCCGCAGTGTCTTGCATCTCCACGCGGACGACGATTTCTCCCTGGGCGGTAAACTTGACGGCATTGCCGATCAAATTCAGCAGCACCTGGCGCAGACGAACCGGATCTCCCACCAACTGCTCCGGCACCTCCGGATTCAAGTCGAGGGCCAGCTCCAGGCCTTTTTTGTGCGCCGGTATGGCCATGCTCTTGACGGCCTCGCCCACCATGTCCGCCACGTTGAAGCTGACCGGATCAAGCGCGATCTTGCCGGCCTCAATCTTCGAGTAATCCAGAACGTCATTCAGGATGACCAGCAGCGAGTCCGCCGAGGAGCGCACCATGGTGAGGAACTCGCGTTGCTCGGTGTTCAGTTCCGTGGACAACGCCAGCTCGGTCATGCCAATAATGCCGTTCATGGGAGTGCGAATCTCATGGCTCATATTGGCCAGGAACTCCCCCTTGGCGCGGCTCGCCTCTTCGGCGGTCTGCAAGGCCACTTCGACCGCCTGGCGGGCGGCGACCGCGTCTGCCTGGGATTCTTCGGCGGCGCGCTTGGCCTGCTCGGCGACCGTTTTGGCGGCGTACAGAGCCTCTTCCAGGCGCTTGTGCTCTTCGATCTCGCGTTGCAACTCCAGCGTGCGCGTATCCACCAGCGCCGCCAGCACCTTCTCCTGGACTCGCAGGTGCCGCAAACGCAGCCGGTAAGCTGCCAACGCCGCCAGCAACAGCAGGAGGCCCATGCCGGCCCGGAACAGAGGGGATTGGTAGAGGTGTGGCCGGAGGCGCAGGCGCAGCTGCGCCTCGCTCTCGTTCCACACCTGATCCCGGCCGCGCACCATCAGACGAAAGCAATACTTTCCCGGCGGAATATTCGTATAGAAGGCCACGCGCCGCTGTCCGGCATCGATCCAGTCATTGTCCAACCCTTCCAGCTTGTACCGGAATTGGATTTTCTCCGGGGCGGTGAGGGCGATCGTCGTGTAGTGGAACTCGACGTCGCCCCGCCCGGGGGGAAGGATAAGTTCGGAGGGGGCTGTCGGAATCGGCGTCTTATCCACGACGACCTGGTCGATGATGGCGGGCGGCGGCACCGGTTCGGGACGCAAATGGGGAAGGTCCAGGATGGCGGCGCCGTTGGCGGTGGGAAACCACAGGCGGCCATCGTGAGCCAGCCAGGCATTCGGTTGCACTGCGCTGCTGCATTCTTCGCTCCGCATGCCGTCCGAAGCGGCATAGGAGATGGAACTGATCGAGCGTAGCCGGCCCTCCGCATAATCGCTCAATTCGCGTTTACTGACGCGAAATATCCCCCGGCCGGAACTGAGCCAGAGGTTCTGATGGCTATCCTCGGTCACGGAGAGGACGATGTCTGAGGCCAAACCGTTCTCCACGCCGTAAACGGTTATCTTCCCGCCCGCCAGGCGATCCAGTCCGGCGTCTCGCGTGCCAATCCATGCCACCCCGTCCCGATCCACATAAACCGCGCGTACCAAATTGCTGGAAAGCCCCTCGTTGCGCGTGAGATTGGAGAGCTGGCCATCCTTGAACCGCGATATGCCGCCACTGGTAGCGAACCACATTACGCCCCATGAGTCTTCGACGATCTGCCACACGGCATTGCCGGCAAGGCCATTGCCGGTGGTGAAGTTCCGAAACTTTCCGTCGCGATAGCAGCTTACGCCGCGATCCGTGCCGATCCAGAGGTTTCCCTGTTTGTCCCGCAAAATGGATCGCACTACATCATTGACCAAACCCTGGGCGGAGGTCAGGTGAGACACCTCGCCATTGCGCTGGAGATGGTCCACGCCCTTGCCTTCGGTCCCCACCCAGAGTGAATTATCGGCATCCACGTACAAGGCGCGGGTCAGATTTGAGGAGAGGCCCTGCTTAACGCCGTAAACGCTGATTTTTCCCTGGTGCAACCGGTTCAAACCACCCGTCTGCGTGGCCAGCCAGATATCCCCGCCATGGTCCTCAATCAGCGTTCTGACGCTCGCCGCGGAAAGTCCCTCGGGGACGGAAATCGTTTGAAAGGAGGCGTCCCGCAGTTGCTGCAGGCCATTGGCGGACGTTCCAATCCATAAACTTCCTTCCTGGTCCTCCAGCATCGACAGGACGTTGTCGGAGGCCAGTCCGTTGTAGGAGCGATAAGTCGAAACCTCCCCCCGCGGACTGATCCGGCGCAAACCGAAAAATTCGGTTCCTACCCAGAGGTATCCTTCACGGTCTTTGTAAAGGCTGGAGATCGATTCCTTATCGAGTCCTTCCCTTGCGCTGTAAATCCGGAATTTGCCGTCGTGCAGAATCCGCAGCCCTTCGTTCGAGCCGATCCAGAGATGATCGCCGTCGGCCAGGAGCGTCCGAACAAAGTCAGAGGACAGCGGACCGCGTACGGGAACAAACCGGCCATTTTGCCAAAGCAGGAGGCCGCTTCCGTTGGTGCCCACCCACACCCGCCCGCGCGCATCCTGGGTGATCGACCAAATATGCAGCGTAGGAAGTCCGTCGCGCGTGGTGAAGTGCGAGATTTGCCCATGGCGATAACGGTATATGCCGTTATCCGTTCCCACCCAAACATTTCCTTCCCCGTCCGGATAGATCGCGGACACCATAAGTTGCTGCTCGGCGGAGAGCGATGGATCGAGCACCAAGCGAGTAAAACGGCCATGCTTGTATAAGATGACTCCAGATCCGATAGTGCCAACCCACAACACGCCGTCGTGGTCTTCGCCGAGAGACAGAATCTGGCTCTTCGTCAGCGCCGGGATGTCCTGAGTGGGAAAGGTGGTGAACTGCATCCCGTCAAATCGGGTCAAGCCCTGGTGGGTGCCAATCCAAAGGTGACGATCCCTGGTTTGAACTATCGTCGGAATACTGTTTTGCGGCAGGCCGTCCTGGGTAAGCCAGAGGCGATGGCCGTACATGGTCATCGGTTTACCTGGTTCCAGTGCCAGGGCGGACAACGGGAGCAGCAGCAGAAGGATTTGCCAGCAACCGCGGGCAAACCGGGGGCTTAACCTGGAAAGCCAACTGGTTGTGCGCCCCGTGCCCAGGTGCGGCTTGTGGCTGTCGCTGGTTACATCTCTGGCCATTTCTCTTACTGATCGACAATCCTTAAATATTTCTGATCGACAATCCCGGAAGAGGCTTTATCGGCCGGAAGTTTGCTGGAATTGCAGCACGATAACCAAATCGCTTTAGAATGTGTGCGCTGGCGAAGATGGGGGCTTGGGGCAGGCGCAAAATGACGCGCAGCTTAGAAAAATATAATCGTAATCGGAGCTTCGCGTATGCTCCCGAACCGAAAGGCCTTCTGACAGGTTCTCAGGCGGGCTCCAATTATTTTTTCCCCCACGCTCACGCATGCGACTACCAATCTTTTGCAGGCTACGCGGGCTTTCTGCGGCCAACAAATTCCTTCTGTTGCGCGTTTCCTGTGCGACAATCCTTGGTAATAATCCGGGACCGCGAGAGAAAAAGAAGCGGAGGCTGCACCGAAATGACCCCATTCATTCAGCGACGATCTTTTCTCAAAGGGGCGATTACCATGGCGGCGGCCGGTGCGGCCGGCCACTTGACGCGTGCGGTGGCCGGCGCGGCGTCGAATAGCGGCGCCCAGTCCCCGGCGGCTGGCGTTCCGGAATTTGCCTACGTCGGTTGCTTCACCAGCATGGAACGGAAGGGCCATGGAAAGGGGATCGGCGTTTACCGGATCGATGCTGCATCGCGCGAGTGGATGCAGGTGCAACTCGTCGAGGCTTTCAATCCTTCATTCCTGGTTCTGGACCGCCAACGGCGCTTCCTTTATGCCACGCACGGGGATGCCACTTACGTCACGGCATTCTCGAGAGACTCCCGGACCGGCCAGCTCACCAAGCTGAATCAGCAGGCCACCGGGGGCAAAAACGCGGTGCACTTATCGGTGGATCCCGGCAATCGGTTTCTACTGGCCGCCAACTTCACCAGCGGCAACTTGACGGTATTTCCGATAGGCCGCGACGGCGCCCTGGAAACTGCCTGCCAGCAGCTTGCGCTGCAGGGCGAGCTGGGGCCGCACCGCACGGACCAGGCTGGTTCGCATCCTCATGACATTCCTTTCGACCCTTCCGGCCGTTTTGTAGTGGTGCCGGACCTGGGTTTTGACCGGGTTTTCGTCTTCCGCTTTGACCCGGCCGCCGGCAGGCTGATTGCGGCCAATCCTGCGTCGGTGGCCACCCGGGCGGGCGCCGGGCCGCGTCATGTGGACTTTCACCCCACCAAGCCATACCTCTATGTGATCAATCAAATCGACTCTACCATCACCACTTACGCCTACAATCCCAGCCGCGGCTTGCTGCGGCCGGTGCAGATTGTTCCGACATTGCCTGCAACCTTTACCGGCAACAGCAATTGCGCCGAGATTCTGGTGTGCCCTTCCGGGAGGTTTGTTTACGGCTCGAACCGCGGGATGGACAGCATCAGCATTTTCGCGGTGGATCAAGACAACGGAACCCTCGCGCCGGCAGGCTGGCAACCGACCCAGGGTGCAACTCCGCGCTTCATTTGCATGGTCCCTGGCGGTGACTATCTCTATGCGGCAAACCAGGATGCCGACAGCATCGTCGAGTTCCGTGCCGGCCAAACGAATGGCAAACTGGCCCCTACCGGGCAGGTCGTAAAGACGGGTAGCCCGACGTGCGTTGTATTCGTGTAGGACGGACTGCTCCGCGCCCATCGCTTCACGCCTGACTGCCGATCATACTGAAGATGCCCGATGTCCGCCGGAGTTATGCAGCTGGCCCTTCCATTCTCCGCACCGACTGCGGGAAACAAACGGGACGTAATCTGTCAATCTGCCGTCTCGACTGACTGGCGTGCTGTCCGGAGCCGAGGGGGACAGACGAAACGTACCCCACAACTCTATTTTGGTTTCACGGGGAACTTTGCTGATTTTATGTTGGTTGTGCGCGGTGCGATGGGCGAGCGAAAGCCAAGTTGGATGCGCGTCTTTCGCGCCTTTTAGGCTCACCCGCGGGGTGGGTGAGCGGCGCGAATCGACGCGCCCAGATCCTTCGCGGCGCGGGCTGAAGCCCGCTTGCAACCAGAGGCTGACAGTTTGCAGTTTACAGTTTGCAGCCAGTGGGCTTGCGAGGCTCTCGTTTGGCTGCAAGCTGTGAGCTGTGAACTGTAAGCCTGCTTGCTCAGGGTGACAAGCGTTGCGCGGGATGAGGTAAGGGCTGGCCCGCTTTCAGTGGGTTTCTCTGAGCACGACCGAGACGATCTTCCATTCACCATTCCACTTCGACAGCGTCAAGTAATCGACCCAGTGCGTGGTGACGAGCTTGGCGGAAGCGATGTCACCGGCTATGTCGAGCACCGTGATTTGTTCCTTTCTTTCCGACGCTGGCAGATTGGGCGCATGGGCACGTACCTCCTGCACCATTTGCAAACCGGTCCACTCAGTCATGCGGAGACTGCCATCGGATCCACTGATCGTATGCTTCAGGTAATGGGGATGCAGAGATTTCTCCATGCGGCTGCCATCGCCCGTGTAGTAGGCCTCGATGTAATTGGTGACAGTGGCACGAACGGCGTCTTCCTCCGTGGGCGCTGCCGCAAGACAACTGAGGACAAGGGCGCCGCCGATGAAAGCCATGGCAATGATGGTGGTGGTTCTCGATGTGAGCCTGGTCATTACGCATCTCCTTGGATTAAATAGTCCCGCGACCCTGGCCTCAAGTATACAGATGGATCATCCGGAGGCCTGCTCGGGGCAGGGGTTGTGCCAGCTGCCACCGGAGGCAAGGATCGCGTCGGCCGCTTTCGGTCCCCAGCTATAGCGCCGGTAAGGGCGGACTTTGGGATGGGTCTTTAGGACGGGATCGACCACGGCCCAGGCGGCCTCAATCGCGTCCTCCCGGGTGAAGAGCGCTCCATTTCCGTGCATGGCGTCGCGTAAAAGCCGCTCGTAAGGCGATTCTTCTCCCGGCTGTTCTTCCAATAAGTAGAGCTCCTGCTGCTTTCCGATGAACTCCTGGCCCACGAGCTTGACGCGCGCCGCCAGGGCGATGGCCGAACTGGGGGAGAGCCGGAAGCGCAGGTAGTTGGCCAGGCCGGTTCGGGGAAGGGAGTCGGCGAAAAGCTGCTGCGGCGGCGGTTTCAACTCCACCAGAATCTCGGTGGCGGTGGCAGCCAGATATTTGCCGGAGCGCAAATACCACGGCACCCCATGCCAGCGCCAGGAGTCGATGAAAAGCCGCAGGGCGCAGAACGTCTCGACGTCGGAGTTTTTCGCCACGTCGGGCTCCCGCCGGTAGCCGGCGTACTGGCCGCGCACCACGTCGCCGGGCCGCAACGGGCGCATGGCCTGAAAGACCTTGGCTTTCTCGCCATGCACGGCGCTGAAACTCCTGGTGGCCGGCGGCTCCATGGCCAGCAGCGCGACGATCTGGAAGAGATGGTTCTGGATCACATCGCGCAGACAGCCGGCGGATTCGTAAAATGCGCCGCGCTGCCCCACCCCGAAGTCCTCGGATAAGGTGATCTGGACGCTGGCCACGTAGTTGCGGTTCCATATCGGTTCCAGGAAAGAATTGGCGAAGCGAAAATAGAGGATATTCATGATCGCTTCCTTCCCCAGAAAGTGGTCGATGCGAAAGATCGAGTTTTCGGGGAAGACCGCGCGGGCGACCTGGTTGAGCTCCCGCGCAGAGGCCAAATCCCGTCCGAACGGTTTTTCTACGATGACGCGCGCCCGCTCGGCCAACTTAGCGGCGCCGAGTCCGCCGATCACCGTGGCGAAGAGCGAGGGCGGAATGGCCAGGTAGTACGCCGGCCGCCGGGCTCTGCCCAGCGCCTTGGCGATGGCGGCGAATGTCTCCGGGTCCCGGTAATCTCCACTCACGTACTGGAGCAGGGACAGAAGATGGCGCAGGGCCGGCTGGTCATCGATTCCGCAAGATTGCTTTACGCTGTCGGCCACGCGTTTTTGCATGCGCGCCCGGCTCCACCTGGGGAAGGCGACGCCGATTACCGGGACCTTCAGTTCGCCGCGTTTGCCCATGGCGTAAAGGGCCGGGAAGATTTTTTTGTGGGCAAGATCGCCCGTCACCCCAAAGAGCACCAGCGCGTCCGAGCGGGAGGCAGCCATCAGGCATCTCCTTTACGCATCATAAGTTTCATAGATTCGCTCATGGGGTGGAATGGTTCCCATCAGGGAGACCGCCCAAGACCACAGGAAGATTTGTGAGCACGATGAGATAGATGCTCATCTTTAACGCTTGGTGGCTTGGCCGGCGTGGGCTGGATGCGCGACTTGAAAATGAAGATATTCCCGCAGGCACGGCATTTCGGAGGGTCCGGCGGTATATGGTAATTTCAATTGGCGTTCGGCGCCATTTCCTCGCCCTTCTGGAGGAATCCCATGCGATTGCCGGCGAGACTGTGGCGGAGCCGCGTTCGAGGGAGAAATTATGAGCAAGCAGACCCGCGTCAGCCATCCGATCTACAACCTTCTGCCCACCGAAATCGAGGGATTCGATGCCCTGGCGGAGCTGGCCCTGGATATACGCTGGTCGTGGAATCATGGCGCCGATGAAGTCTGGCGGCGGCTCGATCCGGCGCTATGGGAGTTTACGCAGAACCCCTGGGTGGTTCTGCAGACGGTATCGCGCGACCAACTCCAGCGCATGCTGGCCGATCCGGCCTTCCGGGCAGACGTTGACGACCTGCTGCGAGCCAAGCATAAGGCGGCGAAAGAGCCGGCGTGGTTTCAGCAGCAGTATCCGCAGGCGTCCCTGAGTTGCGTCGCGTATTTCAGCATGGAATTCATGTTGAGCGAAGCGCTCCCCATATACTCGGGCGGGCTCGGCAATGTGGCCGGGGACCAGCTCAAGACCGCCAGCGATTTGGGCGTGCCGGTGGCCGGAGTGGGACTGCTGTATCAGCGCGGTTATTTCCGGCAGATGATCGACAAGGACGGAGCGCAACAGGCCCTGTTTCCGTACAACGACCCCGGACAACTGCCGATCACGCCGGTGCGCCGCCCAGACGGGGAATGGTTGCGGCTGGAGATTGCGTTGCCGGGATATTCGGTCTGGCTGCGCGCCTGGCAGGTCCAAGTCGGCAGAGTGAAGCTTTACCTGCTGGACAGCAATGACGCGGCGAACGTTCCCGCCCATCGCGGGATCACCAGCGAGTTGTATGGCGGCGGGCCGGAGGTGCGTCTCAAGCAGGAACTGCTGCTGGGAATCGGCGGATGGCGCTTGTTGCGCGCCCTGGGGCTGCGGCCCGAGGTCTGTCACCTGAATGAAGGGCATGCGGCATTTGCCGTGCTGGAGCGCGCCCGGAGCTTTATGGAAGAGGCGGGCCAGCCCTTCGAAGTGGCCCTGGCCGCCACTCGAGCCGGGAATCTGTTCACCACCCATACGGCGGTGGCCGCGGGCTTTGACCGTTTCCCTCCGGCGCTCATCGCGCAATATCTCGGTCTTTATGCCGAACAGAAACTCGGCATCCCCCTACACGATTTGCTGGCCTTGGGCCGCCAGAATCCGGACGACCCGGCGGAGAATTTCAACATGGCCTATCTGGCCATCCGCGGCAGCGGGGCGGTGAATGGCGTGAGCCGCTTGCATGGAAAAGTCAGCCGGAATCTCTTTGCGTCGCTGTTTCCCCGCTGGCCGGAGAACGAAGTGCCGGTCGGACACGTGACCAACGGAGTCCATATGCCCACCTGGGATTCGGCTCCGGCCGATAGCTTATGGATGGGAGCCTGCGGGAAAGGCCGCTGGCTGGGGACGATAGAAACCCTGGAGCAGAAGATTCGCGGCGTCTCCGACGTTGCGCTATGGGAATTTCGCCTCGCCACCAGCCATGCGCTGGTGGAATATGCGCGGGTCCGGCTGGCCAACGAACTGGCCGCCTCCGGCGCGTCGAGGGAAGCGGTGGATGAAGCAAAGCATCTGTTTGATCCCAATGCGTTGACCCTGGGCTTTGCGCGCCGCTTTGCGACCTATAAGCGGCCCAACCTGCTGCTGCACGACCCGCAGCGGCTGCTTCGCCTGTTGAGCAATCCGCAGCGTCCGGTGCAACTGATCATTGCCGGCAAGGCGCACCCGGCGGACGAGGCGGGAAAGGCCCTGATTCAGCAGTGGATTCGTTTCATCCGCCGGCCCGAGACGCGCTCGCACGTGATCTTTCTCGGTGACTACGACATGCTTTTGACCGAACGCCTGGCACAGGGCGTGGACGTGTGGATCAATACTCCACGCCGGCCCTGGGAGGCGTGCGGGACGAGCGGGATGAAAGTGCTGGTCAATGGCGGCATCAATCTGTCGGAGCTGGATGGCTGGTGGGCGGAGGCCTATACGCCGGAGATTGGCTGGGCCCTGGGCGACGGCCACGAGCATGGCGACGATCCCGCCTGGGATGCGGCCGAAGCCAATAAACTCTACGATCTGCTGGAACACGAGGTGATCCCGGAGTTTTATGCCCGGGACGAGCGGGGCATTCCCACCAGGTGGGTCAAGCGCATGCGGGAAAGCATGGCGCGGCTGACGCCGCGCTTCTCCGCCAACCGCACCGTACGCGAATACACCGAGCGGCACTACCTCCCCGCGGCCGCAGCCTTCCGCCAGCGGGTGGCGGAGAAGGGCGCCAGGAGCGTGCAGCTGGTGAATTGGCGGCGCGCCTTGGACCAGCACTGGTCCACGCTGCGTTTCGGCGAGCGGAGGGTATTGAAGGACGGGAACAATCACGTGATCGAAGTGTTTGTCTTTTTTGGCGGCCTGGACCCGCGTGCCGTGTGCGTGGAACTTTACGCCGAGGGCGTGAACGGCGGAGAACCGGTCCGGCAGGAGATGAAGCAGGCCCGGCAAATGAAGGGCGCGGATGGCGCCATCTATAGCGCACAGGTCTCAGCCGCCCGCCCGGCGACACACTATACGGCGCGAATCATACCGCGCTGCGCCGGCGCCGCCATCCCGCTGGAAGACGCACGAATCATCTGGCAGCAGTGATCGAGATAAGCGGCAGCGATGGCGAAACCGCCGCAGACGATTACCGCGGGAAGCGGCGTCCCATTGCCCAACCTGGTTACCCGCCGGCGCCGGGGGATCCTATCTGTGATAGAGTGTGGGCCAGAATTCCGAGTCGAGCGGGAGGGGAACCATGTGCATCGTTTGCGAACACCTGCTATACGGAGATCACCGCAAAGCGGAAGCCGGGCCATTTGAACCCTGTCCGCGGTGCGGGAAGTTTGCCAGTAACGAAGGCCGGCCCTGCTACCACTGTTATGCCGTGGGAAACACCATTGACGGATGTGCTGAATGCCTGGGCATACCCTGGAGCGAGGAGTTTCTCGACGCCATGCCCGAAATCGACCAGCCTCTCGTACCCTCGATTCAGCAAGGCTGATTGCCGAATGTCATTTACTTTAGAGGTTTCATGGTGTTGAGCTTATCAAAACGAGCAAAAAGAATTGTCATTCTGAGCCCGCCTTGGCGGGCGAAGAACCTGCCTTTTCTTGCACATGCACGAGACAGCAGGTCCTTCGCTGGCGCTCAGGATGACAATGGTCTGGTGGGCGCAAAAGCTCCCAAACCTCTAAAGTAAGTGACATTCGGCTGGCAGCCCGCGTTCCCAGGTCCCGCGCCAGCGAAGGCCCTGCTGTCCCGTGCATGTGCAAGAAACCGATCCTTCCTCTGCATCCTCCGCGTCCACTGCGTTCGAAGTTTCCGGAAAGCTTATTTTCTTCCGTGCAATTGGATAGACGCCAAGGCTTCTGCCGGCCAACGGGTCAATGCGTGGGGGAGCTTGAGGGACGCGCTGGAAACCTTCGAGCGACCGCAAGAGTTTCCCTCCGAACTGCGAAAGTCTTCCGGGGCAAGGACCTTTACGAAATCGGGACCGTGGGCGATGTGCGGAATGGTGAGCTCGCGCAAACCGGCGGCGAGTGCGATGCACAAATAGTCGGTTAGCAAGCTGGCGGTGGCGATACAGCCCACGTAGGCACTTGTGTCGCGGGCCACTTCGATCGGCAAAGGCTTCAGTAGCACGATGTCGCTGATGGCGAATCGGCTTCCCGGTTTCAGGACGCGCGCGATCTCCCGAAATACGGACGGCTTGTCGGCGGAAAGGTTGATGGCCCAGTTGCTGATAACATAATCGGCAGTATTGCCGTCGATCGGCAGGCTTTCGATGAATCCCTTGCGGAATTCAACATTGTTGACGCCGCGCTTGCGGGCGTTGTCTCGCGCCAAAGCCAGCACGTCGTCCGTCATATCCACGCCGATCACGTGACCGGTGGGGCCGACGCGGTTCGCCGCGGCCAAGGCGGCAAACCCCTCGCCCGAACCGAGGTCTACGACCGTCATTCCGGGAGCAAGTTGGGTGAAAGCCAGGGGATCGCCGCAGCCCAGCCCCCGGTTGGTGTCGCCGGCCAGAGCGAGTTCTGCGTCCTCGACAGGGGTGTCACAAGCGGAGCCTCCGCCGTCGGCAACTGTGGCAAGCTGCTCCTCAACGGCGGCGGTAATGGATTCGAGCCTCATTTTCCTTCTTCCGGTCATGCAACAGTCCCAAACAGCGCCCCAACGACTGTGGTCACCGCCATGGCCAGCGCACCCCAAAACGTGACGCGCATTGCTCCCACCGCCACGCGTGCACCGCCAACCCGCGCCGCCAACCCGCCCAGCAGCGCGAGGAAAACCAGGGAAGTCCCAGCCACCAGTGGAATCAAAGCCGGCCGCGGGGCGAAGGCGGCAACCAAGAGAGGCATGGCGGCTCCGACCGCGAAGCTGCCCGCCGATGCCAATGCCGCCTGAATCGGGCGCGCACGGAAGGTCGCGGAGATGCCGAGTTCGTCGCGGGCATGTGCGCCTAGCGCATCATGAGCCATCAATTGTTCGGCGACCTGTTTCGCCAGTGCGGGATTGAGTCCGCGCGCGACGTAGATGGCGGTTAGTTCGCTGTGTTCCCCCACGTCATCGGTCTTAAGTTCCGTGCGCTCGCGCTGGAGGTCGGCCTGTTCGGTGTCCGCCTGCGAGTGGACCGACACATACTCTCCGGCCGCCATCGACATGGCTCCGGCGACCAAGCCGGCTACCCCAGCGACCAATACGTTGCTGTGAGTCGCATGTGCCGCTGCGACGCCAAGCACCAGACTTGCGGTGGAAAGAATGCCGTCGTTCGCGCCCAGTACCGCGGCGCGCAGCCAGCCGATGCGGTCTGTGCGGTGTCGTTCCTGGTGGCGTGCAGCCATTGTTTTCGAAAGCTCCTCGATCCGAAAAGCGCCATAGCCGGGAGGAGAAGCTGGAGCTATGTTGGGCAGACGGATATCTTCCACACACGAGCCGGCCACCACGGTTTACTGCGCTTTGCCCTGCGCGGCGCGAACCGGTCCCCTGCTGTGCGCATACTGTGCGAATATCGTCGGCAGGGGGGCGTTGCCTTCGAAGCCGGGACAGCGCCATTCACGCAATAGGTATCGAATGCGCAACTGAATAGGTTGTGGCAGGCCCCGATATGCATCCCGCAGGTCCGCCAGAAGCTTAGCCGCGGCTCGAATGTCTCCGTGCATAGCACCCACCACCTGTCCTGTGCCGGCCGCTCGATGCCGGTCGACAAAAATAGAGTCCGGGTTTCGCCCTGATGCCATGTGGAGAAACCCAGTCATCGTTAGTATCCAGGGGCAACCGCGCAAAGACTGGTCAAAAGTGACCATTGGGAGCCGGGATCTCGTGTGAGCGGGAATGGCGGAAAGGTCTTGCGCAACGCTGAGCAATTGTGCTCAGCATTATTCCGCCGCGCGTGTGATCGTATTGCTATGAGTCTTGCAACCGTTGCCAAAACCGCAAATCGTTTGGCCTTGCTTCCGGGCAAGATTGCAGGATCCGGCAGGTCGCGAGCGAGGACGAGACAAGAGCCTGCCTAACGCCGTCCGCGTGACTCACTCGGACCCAAAACCCACAATCAAGCTCTAAGAAACGAGGAATTAAAAGATGAGAGTGTTCAAAGTGTTCGCGATTTCAGTATGCCTGCTGGCCCTTGGTGCGTTATTCGTGCCGGGCGCAAGCGCCGATGAACTGAACAGAAAAACCACGGTGACGTTCAGCGCGCCGGTGGAGGTTCCCGGGGTCGGCGCTCAGGTCTTGCCGGCGGGAACGTATGTGTTCAAAATCCTGGATTCCATGTCCAACCGCCACATCGTCCAGATCTTCAATTTAGCCGGAGACCATGTGTATACGACGATCCTGGCCATTCCGAATTATCGTTTACAGGCGACCGACAAAACGGTCATAACGTTCAAGGAGAGGGCAGCCGGGCAGCCCGAAGCGCTCCGGGCGTGGTTTTATCCGGGGCGGAACTGGGGCGAGGAATTTGTTTATGCCAAGTCGAGGGCGGTCGAGCTTTCGAAAGTCGTAAACGAAACGGTTCTGGCAACCCCAATCGAGCTGGCAACAGCGCCTATCGAGGCGCTGAAGACGGCGCCCGTCGTGGCGGTTAAGCCCACGGGGGAGACCGTTGAATTGGCCGAAGTAGTTGAGCCACCTCCGCTGTTGCCGCAGACGGCCAGTTCGTTGCCGCTGATAGGACTGTTGGGGCTGTTGTCTCTGGGCGCAGGCTTTGCGCTTACGTTTATTCCGAAGCGAGCCGCTTCAGTTCGATGACGCGAAGCTGCGCGAGCACGTGTTTGCGATTCGTTTGACGGAGTGATCGGGGGTGATACGCAAGTATCACCTCCGATGCAATATTGAGCCGGCGCGATGTTGTGCCGGCGAGCAAGGGCGAGACCAATGTTTATCGTCCGTGAATATGCCGCTTGTCTGCTCGTGGTCTTGTTTGCCGGGGCACTCATCTTTGCCGGTGCCGGGATCTTTCTTGCGCTCAAGGCGGGATGCCGTTTCGCCGCAAAATGTTTGCATTTAATAGACGGAACAAGGATTCGTGAGATTCGTACCGCCATAATCGCATCCGTTGTCGCCGGGTTCTTCCTGATCATCCTGCTTAGCGTTGCCCGAGCAGATCAGCCGCCGGAATCCCAGAGCGGCCAGAGCGAGGAATACACGTTCAAGGTGAGTGTCGATCAAGTGGTCTTGCACGCGACCGTCCTGAATCGCAGGGGCGCCCCGGTCGCGAGCCTCGGCAAAGAGAACTTTAAGATTTACGAGGACGGAGTTCTCCAGGAAACCAATTATTTCAGCCATGATGATGTTCCAGTCGAGGTGGGATTGATTATCGACAACAGTGGAAGCATGCGGCCGAAGCGCCGTGAGGTCATCGCCGCTGCGTTGGCATTTGCGCGCTCCAGCAACCCGCAGGATCAGATGTTTGTGGTTCACTTTAACGAGCACGTTTCGTTCGGTCTTCCGGAAAGCACGCCATTC
>Ga0326727_10016301_pt1 | contig 15727 bp, 13 predicted proteins | sample MB2enrmetagenome_FD_207643 | JGI IMG/M metagenome (GOLD analysis project Ga0326727, IMG submission 207643) | Lab enriched peat soil microbial communities from McLean, Ithaca, NY, United States - MB29MY | ecosystem: Environmental > Terrestrial > Soil > Wetlands > Peat | place: USA: New York... | reverse complement strand
AGGTGAGGCCTTTTTCTCATTCACCGGAATCTGTGTGATGCCGCGCAACTGGTACTCCACCGGGTCTTCAATGGTGATGATCTTGTCCTCATCGGACTTGATCTCATTGAGCGCCGCGTAGAGCGTGGTGGTTTTGCCGGAGCCGGTCGGCCCGGTCACCAGCACCATCCCGTAGGGCTCGGCGATGTACTGGCGGAACTTACGAATATCGTAATCGCTGAAGCCGACGACATCGAGCGTCAGCTTGTGGAACTTCTCGCTCATCGACTCCTTGTCGAGTACGCGCAGCACCGCGTCTTCGCCGTGGATGCTGGGCATGATGGAGACGCGGAAGTCGATGAAGCGTCCGTTGTAGCGCACCCGGAAGCGGCCGTCCTGCGGCACGCGGCGCTCGGCGATATCCAGCTCGCTCATCACCTTGATGCGGGAGATGATCGTCGAGTGGTGCTCCTTGGCGATCGGCTTCATCGCCTCCTGCAGCACGCCGTCGATGCGGTACTTGATCACCACGCAGTCGTCGCGCGTCTCCATGTGGATATCGCTGGCGCGCCGCTGCAGTGCGGTGAAGATCGTCGTATCCACCAGCCGGATGATGGGGCTGATGTCACCCTCCTGGGTGAGGGTCTCGATGGAGATGGTCTCGTCGGCATCGCCGCCATCGTCGCGTACCACGTCCAGGGTGAAGGACTCGCCGGCCTCGTCGAGCACGCGCTGCGACTGCTCGGTCTTCTTCAGAATGTCGGTGATCTGGGTGAGGGTAGCCACGCGCGGCACCACGCGCCGGCTCAGCAGCAGGCTGATCTCGTCGATCACCATCAATTGGCTGGGGTCGGCGACGGCGATGGCGAGCCTTCCGTCCTCGGTCTCCCGCAGTGGGATGAAGTTGAAGCGGAACATCAGCTCCACCGGGACCTTGCGGAAGAGCTCGTGCTGGATGACGTATCCCTTCAGATCGACGAACTCGCAGCGATAGCGGCGCGCAAGCTCCAGAGCGCGCTTCTGCTCCTCGTTTGCATCCGGGATCGACTCGACAAAAAGCTCTTGTGGCATAACTCTCTTTTGCGCGGCTCCCTTAGCCCGCGGTAAAGCTGAAGATCGGAAGATAGAGCGAGATCAGGATGAATCCCACGACCACTCCCATGAAGGCCAGAATCGCCGGCTCGATCAGCGCCATCGCCGAGGCCAGCGCCGACTGCACGTCTTCTTCATAGAACTCGGCGACCGAGCTCAGCATCGTCGGCAGCGCGCCCGTGGCCTCGCCGACCTCAACCATCTCCACCGCCAGCTCGGGAAAGACTCCGGTCTCTTCCAGGCTCTTGGAAAGGCTCTGGCCCTCGCGCACGCTCTTGGTGGCCATTCCGATTCCGTTGATCATCAGCCGGCTGGCCATCGACTGCCCCGCCGTCTCCAGCGCCTGAACCAGCGGCAGACCGCCGGAGAGCAGCGTAGACATCATGCGCGAAAACACCGCGACCTGGTAGCGCAGCCAGATGCTGCCCACCACGGGCAAATTGAGTTTGACCTTGTCCAGCATCTCCGAGCCCGACGGCGTCTTCGCCCAGCGATTCACGGCGATGTAGATCGCCACCAACCCCAGCACCACGAGCGGCAACGCACGCTTCAGGCTCATCGCCGTGCTGATGGTGAACTCCGTCATCGGAGGCAGCCTCTGGCCCAGCTCGCTGAAGAGCTCGGCGAACTTCGGAATCACGAAGGTGACCAGCATGGTGATCAGCCCAATGACCGCGATCACCAGGAGCACCGGATAGACCAGCGAGGACAGCAGCTTCTTGCGGAAGCTCAGGGCCAGCCGCTGGAAGGAGACATAGCGCGAGAGCACCTCGTCGAGGTTGCCGCTCTTCTCGCCCGCCATCAGCGTGGTGGAGTAAATCTTCGGGAATGCACCCTGCTTTTCGAATGCGTCTGAGATCAGCTCGCCGCCCTTGGTGCGGTCGCGCACATCCTCCAGCAGCATACGGAAGTATTGATTGCGCTGACGCTTCGCGAGCAGTTCCAGCGCCTGCACAATCGGCAGTCCGGCGCGAATCAGGGTGAGGAACTGCTGATTGAAGATGACGAACTGTTCGAGGGTGACCTTCTTGCGCTGCGGCAGCCGAAGTTCACCGCCGGAGAACATTCCCCGCGGCTTGACCCAGTAGACAAGGTATCCAGACTGCTGATAGCGGTCGCGGATCTCTGCGGCGGAGTAGCCGTTCTCGGCCTTCTCCAGCACCTTGCCGCGCTCATCCGCCACGCGAATTACGAACTCGGCCATATCTATGCACTCACGCAGCGCGGAATTTCGCTCCGCCTCAGTGTAACACTATGAAACCCTTGGGATTGTTGGCCAGAGAAGCAGGTTCTTATCCCACGCTGATATCTCCCCGGCCGCATCCCTATGGCACCGCCAGGCTACCGCACCCCAGATCTCCCGCTCACAGCAGAGCTGCGATGTCCTCAGGGCTCGAGCTGGCTGCTCTCGAGAACCTCGACACCCGGCGGAGGCGTAAAGCGGAACTCCACCCCGCTCAGCGGCGCATTCTCCTGCTGATTCTCCAGCCGGAACTCGGTGCGGCTCCCGTCCAGCTCCTCGATTACGATTCGCCGGAGAAATCCCTTCGCATCGCTTTCCAGCAGGACCTGGGAGGCGCGATCTTCCATCCCCACCGGAACTCCGCGCAGCACCACGTCTCCGGCTGCTTCGGGCTTTACGTCCGGCGCCAGCGAAAGCCCGCGCAGTTCCTTCTCCAGCCGCGTGCGTCCCAGCAGAAAGCGCAGCGGAGAGCGCAGATCATCCAGCTTCTTGATCTGCGTGCGCCTGGCCTGGCGCTCGCCGGGAACATAGAACCACGCCGTCTTGCCGTCGGTCACAAAAAGCTTGTGCCGCGGAGAAGTGTACTCCCAGCGCATCTTCGATGGCTTCTCAATCCACAATCGCCCGCTCTCGTTACGCTGAATGCCTCCTCCGGAATAATTTTCCGTGAAATCTGCCCGAAGGCTCTTCATGGAGTTGTAGCGGGCATCGATCGCCGCCGCGATACGGGTTGCCTCCTGCGCGTGCAGCCACGGCGCAAGAAGCAGTAACAGTAGTAAAACTGGTAGATTACGTCTCATTGCTGAAGTTTCTTCTCAAGCTTTTTGAATCCCTTTTCGCCGGGGAGATCGCCGAGCTCCTTGCCCGGCGGCAGGCCCCGCGTGACAAAGGGGAACTCATCCGGGTCGGAGAGCTGCACCCGTCCGGCGACCAGGCGGTAAGGATGGCCCCTGGGATCGATGGGAACGCCGCGAAGCAAGCCGACCGAGATCAGCTCCTCCCAGCCCGAGGGCGCATGGCCCTGACGCTTTGTAAGCTCATCCACTCTCTCTTGCAGCGCCTTCACATCGCTATCGACTTTGAGGCAGCGCAGGCGATTGATCGCGTTGATCCGCAGGCTGCGATCCTCGGTGCTGTTCAGGATGTTCGTCCACATGTAGACGGCGGTCTCGGTCTCGCCGGCATGAGCGGCCAGAGCGGCGGCCATCACCCTCATCCACGACTGCGCGCCTTTGATCCCGGAACCGCGCTGGAAGGCCCGGGCGGCGGCGGCAGGGTCCTTCAGCTCCAGCCATTCGATATACCCCAGCGTATAGTAAAGCCGCCAGACCTGGGGATTTTCCGCGATGCCTTTTTCCACCAGCCGCGCCGCCGCCTGCGGATCGCCCGCGCCCTCCGGCGGCTTCTGCGCCAGGAAGACCGAGCCGAACTGGTAGGCCGGAATCAGCTTGGGATCGAGGGAGGTGGTCATATCGAGCAGCGGGGCCAGGATCTTGTACTGCATGGCATGCGCCTGGTGTTTGCCGCCGAAGTATTGCACCACGCGCGTCCAGTAGATATCGGCCAGCAGCCCTGAGTAGCCAAGGCTGAGCCGCTTGACCACCTTCGGCGAAGGGATGTAGAGAACCTCCTGCAGGGGCTGATCGCCACGCACCTGATCGGTCTGCCGGACAAGCCATGCGCCGGCCGCCAGCAGCGCGGCAACCAGCAGCGCATAGCAGGTGTGAGTGCGCAGCTTCGCGTTCATTTCAGATTACGCCGGCCGAAGATCCACACCGAGGCCGTCAGCACCGCGCCGGCGTAGACCGTCACGTAGAGGGTGTTCAGCAGAATCAGCCTGGGATCGACGGCTTCATCGTGAGCCACCTGGCTGATCACGTTCAGGGCGGCAAAGTTCGGAACCAGGTATGCCGCGCCAGTCATCAGCCAGCTCGTCACCCCCTGCGCCATGGAGGCAAAGCCGCGCAAATCTTCGGCAAAGGTTCCCACGGCAAAGATGGCAAAGGCAAAGATTGAGGAGAAGACGGGCGTCGAGAAGGTGGAGAAGAGCAGCGCCAGCGCGGTGATGAGAACAAACTGCAGCAGGATGAAGTAGATCGCGACGGCCAGTTGCAGGTCGGCGGGGTGCAGCCCCTTCGAGACGTACGCCACGGCGGCAAAGAAGCCGATGCTCATCAGCAGCGCGTTGACCACCAGGGTCATCACCAGGCCGAGGAACTTTCCCGCCAGGAACTCCCACCGATGCACCGGCCTCGCGGCCAGAACCGTGTACAGCGTGCGCTTCTCGATCTCCTTCGAGACCAGGCCGATTCCGATGAGGACGGCAATCACGATTCCGAAGAGCGAGATCGCCGTCAATCCCAGATTGATGAGCACGATGCGGTTGATCTCCAGCGAGATCTGGCCGAAGAGAATCGATGCGCCGACGATCAGCAGGGCAAAGACGATAAGGTTGTAAAGCACGCGATCGCGCACGGCCTCGCGGAAGGTGTTATGCGCAATGGTCGCAATCCTGCCGATCATGCCTGCACCTCCGCCTTCGCCTCGGCGCTCACGTGCTGGAGGAAGAAGTCTTCCAGCGTCGCGCGCACTGGAGTCACGCTGATGAGACGGCACTGACGCTCGCGCAGAGCTTCCAGCGCCGCATCCTGCAAGCGCTCCGGCAGCCGCGCCCGCACCACCTCGCCGGTGGCGTGGCAGCGCGCGCCCAGCGCGGAGAGCGCCGCGATCGCCTGCGGCCCGCGCCATGCGATCTCCACGTCGCCGCTCATATCGCGCAGCAGGTCGGCCACGACGCCTACGCCCTTCAGTTCGCCGCGGTCGACCACGGCGACGCGGTCGCAGAGGGTCTCGGCATCGCTGAGAATGTGGGTGGAAAAGAAGATGGTCTTGCCCTCTTCGTTCAGCTCCTGAATCAGGTCGCGCACCTCGCGCCGTCCGATGGGATCGAGGCCGCTCATCGGCTCATCCAGAATCACCAGCCTGGGATCGTGAACGATGGCCTGCGCAATCCCCACCCGCTGCAGCATGCCCTTGGAGAACTTGCGCAACTGCAGGCGCGCGTATTCGCTCATTCCCACGCGGGCCAGCGCCCGCTCGGAGCGCTGCCTTACATCGCGGCCGCCGATGCCGCTGAGCCGCGCGTAGTACTGCAGCAGCTCCAGCGCCGTCAGATGGTCGTAGAAGTACGGCTGTTCAGGGAGGAATCCGATCTCGCGCTTGACCTCGATGTCGCCCAGAGGCCGGCCGAGAATGCGCGCCGTGCCGCCATCGGGGAAGACAAGCCCGAGCAGCAGCTTGATCGTCGTCGTCTTACCGGCTCCGTTTGGACCCAGATAGCCGAAGACCTCACCCTCTTCCACCGTCAGCGTCAGAGACTTAAGTCCCAGCTTCCGCTGATTCCGGAAGAAACCGGTCTGATAGTACTTTTCCAGTTCCTGAATCTCGATGGCAGCCATGTGCTCGTGCTGGAAATTATAGCCGAGACATAGCGGTCCTGACTCATAACCATGGAGGTACGACCATATGCCCCGCACTTCTCGATGTGCAAAAAAAGAGGCCATGCTGCGGCCTCTCTGAATTCTGATGGCTGAAACTCGCTTACTGCAATGGCGAGTCGGCGCTGGTCGCCTGGGTCGTCTGGTTGTAGCGGATCACGCCCGAGCTGTCGCTGAAGAAGTAGCGCTGGCCGGTCGTGCCCGCGGTGATCGGAGCGGCGCCCGACGAATAGTACGAGACGGGGCTGCCGCCATTGCCGCTAACAGAGAAGGAGTAACCACTCTTGCTGCAGGCGCCGCCACCGGTGCAGCCGAGAACGTCGTCGATCAAGCAGGCAGTGGTCGAGCTTGCGCCAGCGGCGCAAGAGTTCCCGCCTGCTCCGAGAGCGCTCAGCGCGGTGGCAAAGCCGACCGTCGGATAGGTTGAAGCAAAGGTGACTTGAGCAGTGTTGATCGTGCGCAGCGAACCCACAGCGGAAGACTCGTTGGCAGCGATACGGGAGCGGAGCAGGTTGGGGATAGCGATGGCGGCGATGATCAGGATGATCGCCACAACGATGAGAAGCTCGATTAGAGAGAAGCCTTTCTGGTAACGCTGATTACCCATTGCACATTCTCCTTCTTGATTGCTTATGTTCTCACCAGCTTACGGCACGATCATAGCCGACTCAACTTCCACCTCGGCCTGATTAGCTGTACTGCGGAACAAGAATGAGAGGGACACCATTAGCGGTATCCCTCCCTCACAACCAGGCCGAACCCTCCCCGGAGTGCTCTGCCTGTCTCTTAAACTTCGTTTACTGCAGCGGCGAGTCGGCGCTGCCAGCCTGTACCGTCTGGTTGTAGCGGATCACGCCCGAGCTGTCGCTGAAGAAGTAGCGCTGGCCGGTCGTGCCCGCGGTGATCGGAGCGGCGCCCGACGAATAGTAGGAGACGGGGCTGCCACTGCCGCCAACCGAGAAGGAGTAACCACTCTTGTTGCAGGTGCTGCCGCCGGTGCAGCCCAGAACGTTGTCGATCAAGCAAGAGTTGGTCGAACTGGCCGTGCCGCAAGCGGCCGCGCCCGGTCCGAGCATGGTCAGCGAGGTGGCAAAGCCGGTCGACGGATAGGTCGAAGCATAGGTGACTTGAGCGGTGTTGATCGTGCGCAGCGAACCCACAGCAGAGGCTTCGTTGGCAGCGATACGGGAGCGGAGCAGGTTTGGAATCGCGATGGCGGCGATGATCAGGATGATCGCCACAACGATGAGAAGCTCGATCAGCGAGAAGCCCTTCTGTTTACGCATTTCACTCTCTCCATCAGTCGTGAGGGACTGGTTGTGTGTGTACTCGCGCATGGAGAAGAGCAATCACTTTGCCAATTGAGAAGGCACTGCCTGTCTCCCGGTTAAAGACCTTATGCCCCTGATAATGAACTACTTGGCCCTTGAGGATCGGCGAAAGGACATGTACCATCCGCGTGCGGGTAGGAAGAAGTGACATTTGGCGTCAGGAGGGAGTGACAAAAGATGTCATTCCGGCGGAGCGTGTTCAACAGACGATCTGCTCGCGCGAGAGCTTCAGGCCGCTCAGATTTCCCAGCAGCGTCACTGCGATCTGATCGGCGACAAAGAACTCGCGGGCGACGTTTTGCACCGCATCGGCCTGAACCGCCTCGATGCGCTCGGTCACCTCGTCCATGCCGTAGAAGCGTTCGTAATACATCTCCTGGCGCGCGAGATTGCTCATCCGCGCCATCGAGGACTCCAGGCTCAGCATCAGGTTGCCTTTGAGCTGCGCCTTGGCGCGTGCCAGCTCATCGGCGCTCACCGGCGTCTCCTTCAGATTACGGAACTCGCTGAGCACCGACTGCACAACCTTTACCGCAGATTCGCGCGAGGTTCCGGCGTAGACCGCCAGGCAGCCGGCGTCGCGGTATGGATTCAGCTCGCTGAAGATCGAGTAGACCAGTCCCTGTTTCTCGCGCACATTCTGGAAGAGACGCGAGCTCATTCCGCCGCCCAGCAGGGTGTTGAGGACAAACGAGGCGTAGCGGTTCTCATGCGAGATGGGATACGAGGGCACTCCGATGCAGAGCTGCACCTGCTCCAGCGACTTCTTGTTGCGCATGGAGATTCGCGGCGTTGTCTTGGGAGCCAGGTCGCCGAGCTCGAGCGCGGCCGCGGGAATATGCTCGAACTTGCGCGAGGCCAGCTCCAGGAAGCGATCGTGCTGCAGGCTGCCGGCGGCGGCGATTACGATGTTCCCCGCCATGAAGCGCTGCTTGTAGAAATCGAAGAGCAGGGCCGGATCGAACTTCTTCACTGTCTCGCGCGTGCCAAGAATCGGACGCGCCAGCGGATGGTCCTTCCAGAAGTTCTGCACAAAGATCTCATGCACGAGGTTGTCGGGATTGTCCTCGTCCATCTTGATCTCTTCGATAATGACGCCGCGCTCTTTCCTGACGTCGGCGTCCTGGAAGGAGGGATTGAGTACGATGTCGCTGAGCACGTCCATCGCCTCGCCGATGTGCTCATCCAGAACCTTAACGTTGAAGCAGACGCACTCTTTCGCGGTGAAGGCGTCGAGGTTGCCGCCGAAGGAATCGACCTCGCGCGCGATCATCTCTCCGCTGCGGCTCGTCGTTCCCTTGAAGACCATGTGCTCGGCGAAGTGGGAGATGCCATTGACCTCCGGCGCCTCATGACGCGAGCCGGTACGAATCCAGACTCCGGCGGAGACCGAGCGGATGTGCGGCATCTCTTCGCTCAGGATGGTGAGGCCGTTGGAAAGAACCGTCCTGCGGATGCTGCGCAGTTCATTCATTTTCTCCTCCAGGAAAGCTCCCACCACTCACGGTACAATAGTTGTTTCGGGCAGGCGATGTCCAGATGAGCTGCTCCGCCTACCTCTTAGATGCATGAGCGCAGATCTCAATGTGGCGTTATTAGGCCTGTCGAATCAAGAGCTTGCGGTGATAGTCGAGCAATTTGACCAGCCCGCCTACCGAGCCCGCCAGCTCTTTGATGCCCTCTACCGCCAGCGCCTGACCGAGCTGGACGAGATCTCTACCTTACCGAAAACCCTCCGCTCCGCGCTTATCGCAAAGGGCTATCATGTCGGCTTTCCCTCGATCGAGCGGCGCTTCGTCTCCGTCGACGGAACCGTGCGGTACCTGGTCGGCTTCGCCGACGGCCAGAGCGTCGAGTGCGTCTGGATGCCGGACGGCGACGGCGCCGAGGGCGAGGCGAACGAAGAGGGTTCGACCCCGGCGAGCCGCCGCGGAACGATTTGTCTTTCCTCGCAGGCCGGATGCGCCGTGAACTGCAAGTTCTGCATGACCGCCCTGCTCGGCCTCCAGCGCAATCTCACCGCCGGAGAGATCGTCGGGCAGGTTCTGCTGGTTCTCAACGACCACACGATCGAAATCGGACGCGACCGCATCAACCTGGTCTTCATGGGGCAGGGCGAACCATTCCTGAACTATGAGAACTTCATGGCCGCCGTGCGCCTGCTTGTGGAAGGCGTGGGCATCGCCGAATCGCGGATGACGGTCTCTACCTCCGGCATTCTTCCGCGCATCGCCGACTTCGGCCGCGAGCCCGTGCGTCCCCAGCTTGCGATCTCACTTAACGGCACAAATCAGGAACTTCGTGAGCAGGTGATGCCGATCAGCCGCAAGTGGAAGCTCGACGAGCTGATGGGGGCCGCGCGCAACTTCCCTCTGCGTCCGCGCGAGCGCCTCACCTTTGAGTACGTTCTGCTCTCGGGGGTAAACGATTCGGAGGAAAACGCCCGCGAGCTGATCGGAGTGCTGCGCGGCATTCGCGCCAAGGTCAACCTGATCGCCTGCAATCCCGGGCCGGAGATCCCCTTCGAACGCCCATCGGCCGAGGCCGTCGAACGCTTCCAGCAGACGCTCGTCGCCGCGGGCATTCCAACCTACCTTCGCCGCCCCCGTGGCCTCGATATCTTTGCCGCCTGCGGACAGCTCAAACGGACCGTCGAGCTGGTTCAGCCGAAGGCCTCGGGAACGGCCGCTCCGGACTGTTGAGCAGAACCCGGGACGCTTGCGAGTCTCGCTTTTTTTGCGGGGTCATCCTGAACGAAGTGAAGGATCCCAGCGATGATCAAATCTGCAGAGCGGCCTGGAGGCACTTCGGCCGGAGCAGCTCCATCAGGAGCCTTTGCCTGTGCTGTTCGATCGAAGGCTGCACGAAGCGTCTTTGGCAGAAAAGCCTCTGAGGCCGCACTGCCTCCTTGTGGCGCGCGGGGATTCCTCGACTTTGTCTCGGAATGACCCATTGAATAGGCTTGGCCTCGAAATGCAGTTTCCTCAGAGGGCTGAAGACCGTTTCCGGGCGGCTTAACATACAGCTCCGGTTCTCAACGCTCCCACCGGTTCCTGCATCTCAACCATGGGCAGAGGAGGCAGTCGTATGTCCGAACGGTTGGAGGGATTTCGGGTGGCGATCCTCGCCACCGATCTGTTTGAAGAATCCGAACTGATCGAGCCACGCAAGGCGCTAGAGAAAGCCGGCGCTGAAACTACGGTGATTGCTCCGCACGGCGGCGAGATTCAGGCCGTGCAGCATGGCAAGAAAACAGGAAAGGTCAAGGTCGATCTCCGCCTCGCCGAGGCCGACCCGCAACAGTTTGACGCCGTCCTCATTCCCGGCGGCGCGAAGAACTCCGCGGTCCTGCGCGAAGAGAAGCTGGCGCAGGAGTTTGTCCGCACCATCGACCAGCGTCGCAAGCCGGTGGCCGCGATCTGCCATGGTCCGTGGCTGCTCATCTCCGCCCGCCTTGTTCGCGGACGCCACATGACCAGCTACAAGGCCATCGCCGACGATGTGCGCAAGGCCGGAGCCTTCTATAGCGATCAGGAGGTTGTACGCGAGGGCAACTGGGTCAGCAGCCGCCAGCCCTCCGACATCCCGCGCTTCAACGAGGAGATGATCAACCTCTTCCTCGATTACCAGGCCAGCACGAGAATTGCCGCCTGAGATCAATCTTTCTGGGTGCCCCATCCTTCACCGCCGGTCTTTGGCGGTGAGGGTGGGATAGTTATCTTCCATCCCTCCATCGCCTCGCCTCTGTTACGATGAATTCAGCAGTATGTCCCTGACCCTCTCAAAATTCATTCTGCGCGATTACGAGAAGCGCGACTTCGATGCGCTCTTCAAGCTCGACCGTCTGTGCTTTGAACCGGGCATCGCCTACAGCCGTCCGGAGCTGTCCAGCTTTATCGAGCAGCGCCGCGCCCACACCATTGTCGCCGAGTGGAGCGAGGCCGCGCTGGCCGAGGCTCTGCCTGGAGAAGCTCTGCGCTCGGAGGCTGAGCTCGCGGGCACGACGAAGGCGCGGCGTCCTATCGCCGGCTTTGTCAACTTTCACTTCAAACGCGAAGGCTACGGACACATCATCACCATCGACGTGCATCCCGATGCGCGACGGCTGCGCCTGGGCACCGAGCTGATCCAGGCCACCTGCGAGAAGCTGCGCAAGCTCACGGCTTTCATGGTGGTGCTGGAGGTCGCGGTGAACAACCACGGCGCACTGGCCTTCTACGATCGCCACGGCTTCAAGCGCGTCAAAGTGCTGGAGCGCTACTACAACCGCCAGGTCGACGCGATCTTCATGACCAAGAGGCTGTAGCGAGCGGCTTCCTCCGCGACATGTCAAGTCGAGGGTGGCCCGGAAAGCTGACGGTGGCCCGTTCAAGCCTTTCGTTGGCTTGAGCGGGGCAGTTGATCTTGCTTTTGCTCTTGATCTGTCACGCTGAGCGCAGCGAAGCGCTCCTATTGTAGAGCAGAGCTGTTCGTCCTCACTTGGCAGATAAAGGATCAAGCAGAATGCTGGCCGCGTAGCCCACGGTGAAGGTCACGGCGCTGCCCAGCACTACGTACCAGGTGAAGGGAATCGTCGTCCCCAGCCAGAGATAGAGATTGAGCAGGAAGCCGCAGAGCATTCCGATCATCGCTCCGCGCTCGCTGGCCCGGCGGGTGAGCACGCCGAGGAGAAAGACTCCGAGCAGCGATCCGTAGGCGACGGAGCTGATCGAGAGTCCGGCTTCCAGCACGCGTCCGCCGCGGCGAGCCAGGATGGCGAGGACGAAGAGCACCACCGCCCATCCCACGGAGGCCATGCGCGAGAGCCGGAGTTTTTGCTGCTCGCCGGCAAACGGCGCGATGCGCGAGTAGAAGTCGATGACCGTCGTCGAAGAGAGCGAGTTCAGCGCGGCGCTGAGGTTGGCCATCGCCGCGGCCAGAATCGCTGAGAGCAGCAATCCGGCGACTCCGTGCGGCATGTGGCTGACGATGAAGGTAGGGAAGACCGTATCGGCGCGGGTGAAGGGCACGGCCGGAGGATTGAGCCGGTAGAAGACGAAGAGCATCGCTCCGATCAGCAGAAAGAGCGCGAACTGGAAGAGCACGATGACCCCGCTCGTCATCAGCGCCAGCTTGGATTGGCGCTCGGTGCGCGCCGCCAGCAATCGCTGCACCACCAGCTGATCGGTTCCGTGGCTGCCCATGGTGAGGAACGCGCCGCCGATCACTCCCGACCAGAGCGTATAGGTAGCGTGGAGATCCCAGGAGAGATCGAAGAGGCGGAACTTTCCGTTGGCGGCGGCGAGGTGATGGATCGTCGTCCAGCCGCCGGGGACGAGATGCAGGATGGTGACGAGGCCGGCGAGCGTTCCGCTGACGTAGACGGCGAGCTGCACCACGTCGGTCCAGATGACGGCCGTCATGCCGCCCTCGAAGGTGTAGGCGAGCGTGAGTGCGGTGACGATGGCGATGGCGGCGACATCGCGCTCGAAGGCTCCCAGGCCGCCGAGCACGCCGCCCATGGCGATGCCGACGACGATGGCGACGGCAAAGACCCGTACCCCCTCAGCGGCGGCGCGGGTGATGAGAAAGAGTCCTGCGGTAAGGGCGCGCAATCGCTCGCCGAAGCGGCGCTCGATCAACTGGTAGGCGGTGAGCAGCTCGCCGCGAAAGTATTGCGGAATGAGCACCAGGCAGATGATGGCGCGTCCGATCAGGTATCCGATGACGAGCTGCAGCAGGCGAAAGTCGTGATCGAAGGCGAGGCCGGGAACGCTGATGATGGTCAGCGTGCTGGTCTCGGCGGCGACGATGGAGAGCGAGATCGCCCACCAGGGGATGGCGCGTTCGGCGAGGAAGTAGCCCTTCAGCGTTCCGCGATGCTTGCGGAATCTCATGCCGAAGAGAGTGACCAGCGCCAGGTAGGCGGCGATGATCGAGATGTCGAGCGCGTTCAGTCCCAAGAAGAGTCCTCAGTAGAGCAGATACTTGGCGCGGGTATGGTTGAAGCGCTCGATGGCCTCGTTCCAGTCGAGCCAGATGCGGCGTGGATCGACTCCGGCGGCGATGGCCGCGACGGTGGCGGCGTTGAGGAAGAGCCGGTCGAGGTTCTTCATCTCGAACTGCGCGGGATAGAGCGCGTGCAGGGCGGAGGCGAGCTCGAGACCGAGCTCGGGGGCATCGAGCTGCTCGCGTGCGGTGATGATGATATTCACGCCGCCGCAGCGCTTCTGCGCGTAGACGTCGGCGGTGGGCGTGAACTCGATTGGGACGAAGCGCACGCCACTGATGGCGCGGGCGTTGAGATAGGCGGCGAGCTCGGCGGGGTGAATCCACGGCGCGCCCAGCAGCTCGAAGGGCGTATCGGTTCCGCGGCCGACGGAGACGTTGGTCGATTCCAGCAGTCCCACGCCGGGATAGAGCGTGGCCTCGGTGAGACTGCGCATGTTGGGCGAGGGATTGATCCAGAGGAGGCCGGTCGAGTCCATCCAGTCGCCGCGCTGATAGCCCGCGAGCGGAATGACGGTAAGCTTCGCGTGGAGGGCTTTCTCAGAGTTGAAGAGGCGCGCCAGTTCGCCGATGGTCATGCCGTGGCGGACGGGAAGCGGGATGTAGTTTGTGAAGCTCTCGCGTCCGGCGTCGCTGATGGGCCCTTGCACGAGGGCGGCATTGATAGGATTCGGGCGGTCGAGGACGAAGATCGGCTTCGCGGCCTGCGAAGCGGCTTCGAGGAAGTATCCGAGCGTGGTCTCGTAGGTGTAATAGCGCGTGCCGATGTCCTGAATATCGAAGACGAGGGCGTCGAGCGAGCGAACGACATCCATCGGAGGATGACGCTTGGCGCTGCTGTCTCCGTAGACGCTGTAAACCGGAACGCCGGTGGCAGCGTCGCGCGAGTTGCCGATCTCGGTTGTATCGAGCGAGCCGGTGACTCCGTGCTCGGGGCTGAAGATGGCCGCCAGCTCGATTCCGGAGGCGTGGGCGAGCGCGTCGATGGTGCGTACGCCCTGCGAATCGACGCCGGTCTGGTTGGTGACGAGCCCGATGCGGGTGGCGCGAATGCCCGGCTGGCGCAGCTCGGCGAAGGCGTGGCTTTCCAGCACGTCGATGCCGGTGAGAACTTGTCCGTTGCGCGCGCCGATCATGCGCGCCCCGCTCATCGCCTCGTTGTAGCCGGTGATGCGGGCCAGGCGCAGCTTCTGCTCCTGGTTGACGCTCAGTGCAAGGCTCTGCGCGACGACCGATGCCACGCGCGAGCGCAGCGAGATGAGCGCGGCAGTCGAGTGCTTCCCGTGTGGATGGACGGCGTTGGTCAGCAGAATGATGTAGCTGTTCGTCGTGGGATCGATCCAGAGCGAGGTTCCGGTGAATCCGGTGTGGCCGAAGGAGCCGACGGGAAGAAATTCGCCGCGATTGCTGGCGAAGGGCGAGTCGATATCCCATCCCAGTCCGCGCAGTACGGCCGCCGTCGGCGGCTGCTGCGGAGTGGTCATCTTCTGGATGGAGAGCGCGGAGAGAATGCGATTGCCGGCGAGCAGCTCCTGCGCATACCTGGCGAGATCGTCGGCGGTGGAGAAGACTCCTGCGTTGCCGGCGACTCCGCCCATGCGGCGCGCGGTTGGATCGTGAACCACTCCGCGCATCATGCGGTGATTTTCGTCGTACTCGGTGGGAGCGATACGTGCACGTAACTGCGGCGGTGGGAGAAATCGAGTCTCGCGCATGGCGAGCGGCTGGAAGATGTGCGCGGCGGCATACTCGTCGAGCGAGGCGCCGCTGATCTTTTCGACGACGAAGCCGAGGACGAGGAAGTTAATGTCGCTATAGAGGAAGCGCGAGCCGGGAGGAAATAGCGGTTTGCTCTCCATCGCCATGCGGAAGGCCTCGTCGCGGCCGTGCCACGGCGTCTTCAGGTCGAGATCTTCGGGCAGTCCGGAAAAATGCGTGAGCAGTTGGCGAACGGTGATGCCTTCCTTGCCGTTTTTTGCGAACTCAGGAATATAGGCAGCGACGGGGTCGTTGAGGCGCAGGCGTCCGTCTTCGGCGAGCTGCATGATGGCCGTCGCCGTGACGACGCATTTGGTGAGCGAGGCGATATCGAAGACCGTGTCGGCGGTCATCGGCTCGCGGGCCGGTTCGAGCGATCGCATGCCGAATGCCTTGCGATAGACGACCGCGCCATCGTGGCCGACGAGCAGAACTCCGCCGGGAACGACGCCTCGCGTGACCGCCTGCTGCATGATGGAGTCGAGCTGAGCGAGGCTCGGCGGCTGCGTGCCCTGCGCCACGGCGGCGGCGCAGAGCAGAACGAGGACGACTGCGAATTTTGCGGCGAAGGTTACTTCAGCTTGGCGATCCACGCTTCTCTCCATGCACCCGCACCATTTTAGGTGGTATGGTTTCCAAGTGCGAAAGAAGATGCGGAAGAAGACGCGGAAATCGCTATTGATCCTGCTGATGCTTGCGGCGCTGGCACTGTCTTCGGCGGCGGCTCCCAACGAGGTGGTCGACGCGGCGGCGGCCAGTGACAGCTCCGGTGCGCGATGGGCCGATCGCACCCTGCGCAGAATGTCTCTGGAGGAGAAGGTCGGGCAGCTTTTCATGAT
>Ga0326727_10016299_pt1 | contig 15729 bp, 10 predicted proteins | sample MB2enrmetagenome_FD_207643 | JGI IMG/M metagenome (GOLD analysis project Ga0326727, IMG submission 207643) | Lab enriched peat soil microbial communities from McLean, Ithaca, NY, United States - MB29MY | ecosystem: Environmental > Terrestrial > Soil > Wetlands > Peat | place: USA: New York... | reverse complement strand
CGACAATGCGGTCTGAAATCTCGGGCACCATGGAAGCGGAATAGATCAACAGATCGCTGAGCACCTGCCACAGGAATGTACCGGCGCGGCCGCCCGCGGCGAGTACGGCGCGCAGACGATCCGGCAGACTCTCGATCTGGCGCGCGGTCTCGATCTCGGCAAAATGGGGTTTGGCCGCGGGGTGGTACTCCATGGTCTTCCAGTCGACCGCGTGGATTTCCTTCTCTTTGCCGACGCGTTGGTAGCAGCCCTGGCCGGTCTTATCGCCCAACCATTTGCGCTCCAGCAACTCCTGCAGGAAAGGTTGCAGCACAAAGCGCTCACGCCATGGGTCTTGCGGCACGGCGTCGTAAAGGTTGGCGGTGACGTGGGCCCAGACATCCAGGCCGACGATGTCAATCAGACGGTAGCTGGCACTCTTAGGTAAGCCGATGAGCGGGCCGGTGAGGAAGTCGACTTCTTCTATGGTGAAGTCCTGCTCGACGGTGAGCATCTGGACCGTGGAACCGAAGAAGCTGCCGATGCGATTGGCGATGAAGTTAGGGGTGTCTTTACAGGGGACTACACCTTTGCCGAGACGACGGTCGCAATAATCGGCGGCGAAGGCCAGCAGTTCGGGGCGCGTATCGGGACCGGGAATCAATTCGACCAGGTGCAAATAACGCGGCGGATTGAAAAAATGGGTGCCGAAGAAGTACTGGCGAAAATCGGTTTCGAAGCCGGCGACGATGGCGGTGAGGGGAATACCACTGGTGTTGGTGGAGATCAGCGCGCCGGGCTTGCGGTGCGGCAGGAGGCGGGAAAAAAGGGCGCGCTTGATGAGCAGATTCTCGGCGACGGCTTCGATGATCCAATCGCAGGAGGCGACGGCGGGAAGGTCGTCCTCGAAGTTGCCGGTCTGGATAAGGGACGCGGCGGAATGCAGAAAAAATGCGCCGGGATGGCCTTTCAGCGCGGCGTCGAGGCCTTTTTTAGCGGCGGCGTTGCGGTCCGGCTGGTTGGGCAGAACGACGTCGAGCAGCAGCACCGGAACTCCCGCGTTGGCAAAATGGGCGGCGATTCTCGCTCCCATGGTTCCCGCGCCCAAAACGGCAACACGTCGAATGAATGTCATGGCCATCGGCTATCTTATCGTGATGCGGCTTAGGAATGCCAACCGGCCCAGGTATCGGCATAAGAAAAAGCTCAATTTAGGTTTGTTCGGCAATTTGGCGTCCTCTGATTGAAGTTGCAGCGGTCGTGCAGGGACACTTGTCGACTTCTGGTTCGAAGGTAGCAAAGCGGGTGGAGCTTTTTGGGGTGACTCCTGTAGCGGCCCTGGCGGAGGCATGGTAGGGCGGTTCCCTGGACCGGAGGATGGACCGGAGGCGGGGGCCGGACCATGGTTGTTTGTGGTCTGCCATTTTCTTGGGGGCACAGCCGGCAGACGACGAAAAACGATCGTCTGCCCCACGGAATCAGCGCTCGGAGTTGCTGCTTTCCCCGGAACAGTTGCTGGTGCTGTATACTGCCTCTGCGGGATAGTGATGAGGCCTTTGATATTTGCTCTCTGGGTGGCGTTTGCGTCGAACTGGCAGCCGTCGCCGGGCCACACACAAGTGCCGATATGGCCGGGTGCCGCACCTGACGCGCAGTTCGGCCCGCCGGCCAACACCGAAACGACGGAACCGGGAGAGGTCGACAACGTCTCACGACCTACGATTACGGTCTATTCGCCAAAGGGAAAGAATACAGGCGCCGCGGTAGTGGTGTTTCCCGGCGGGGGCTATGACGTCCTGGCGATCGATCTGGAAGGCACGGAGGTGTGCGACTGGCTGACGTCAAAAGGGATCACGTGCGTGCTCTTGAAGTACCGCGTCCCGCACTCCGGGCCGCAGTGGGATGAGCGATGTAAGTGCCAGGTGAATCCGAAAGCTCCGATGGCGCTCCAAGATGCGCAAAGGACAGTGGGGCTGGTCCGCTTGCACGCGGCCGAGTACCATATCGATCCGCACAAGATCGGCGTGCTGGGATTCTCGGCGGGCGGGCACCTGTCGGCGGCGATCAGCACGCACTTCGACAAACGCTTGTATCCGTCCGTGGATGCGGCCGACAAAGAAAGCTGCCGCCCGGATTTCGCGGTGGCCATTTATCCGGGGCATCTCTGGAGTTCCAACATGAAGTTGGCGTTGAATCCGGATGTTCCCGTCACTCGCCGGACGCCTCCCACCTTTTTGCTGCAGGCCGAGAATGATAACGTGGACAGCGTCAACAATTCGCTGGTTTACTACATGGCGCTGAAGAACGCCGGGGTTCCGGTCGAAATGCATTTATACGCGGAAGGCAAACATGCCTTTGGGCTGCGTCCCACGAAGTTTCCGATCACGCGCTGGCCTCAGTTAGTGGAGACCTGGCTGCGGACGATCGGGATGATTGCGCAGTAGGATTGGCGGCCCCACTAAAATGCAGAAACACCAGGGGCAGGCGAAAGCGCCAGGCACAGGCTGAAGCCTGTGTTACTTGTAGGTGATCCACATGGGGCTGACCCAGACCAGTTCGCCGTCGGCTTGTTCGCCTCGGACGTAGTAGTAGCTGGTGGTGCCCCTGGCGGCTGCGGCGTCCTGCCAGGTGAAGTCGACGGTCTTCTTTTTGGGCTCGATGGAATAAACGTACTGGCCGTCTTTGATGATGTGGACTTTGGCGAAATTGGCGGTGCCCCAGAGCTTGACCGAAATGGACGGGGCTTGCGAGGTGGTGAATTCTTCGCCCATGAAGTGGCTGCCGCAACGGACGTCGGCGAGGATGTTATCGGTCGAGCCGTAGATGCGGCGCTTGTGGAAGGCTTCCATGATAGCTTCGCGGGTGGGGCTGGCGACCCACAGGTTGGCGTAGGACATGTGCGTCGAAATGTGATCGCTGGAGGCCTGGAAGCCGAGCTTGTAGCCTTTCTTCAAAGCCAGCGAGACGAAGCCGAGCGGCTCCCATCCGCCGATGTGATCTTCGGCGGTGATGGTACGCGGCGCTCCGGGCATTTCGTAGTTCTGGCGGTCGCCCTGGTAGATTTCGACGACCGGCTCGACCTGCGGATCGTTGTCGCGCCAGTCGGTGCCCATGTCGGTGCCGGAGGTGTGAGAGGCCACGATGCCGCCGAATTGTTTCAGGTAGCGGTAGAGCATGAGAGTGTCGGGAGCGTGGGTGTCGTGGGCGTCCTTATCGGTGAGGGGAAGGCGCGGGAGCGGGCGGACGCCGCGCACCGGGAAGACGGCATTGCGATGGCCTTCGGGATACACGACGCTGCGCTCGTAGCCGAACATGGGCACATAGCGACCGCCGAGGTGATAAGCGTCGGTGTACTTCTGGATGACCCACCATGAGTATTCGCGGGCCGCGCCGTTATCGTGGTCGCAACAGGCCGCCCAGTCCATGTCAGCGGCATCGATGAGATAGCGGTAGGCGTCAACCAGGGGTCCGTCGTTGCCGCCGTCGCCGGAGATTTCAGTGTGACGGTGGAATTCACCGCGCATGATCTGCAGTTTGTCGGAGCCGAGAGAGACACGATAATTGCGCATGGTGGCGATCTGATCGCGCTCCGGGGCGGCTTCGGGATCGGCCACCGGCTTCTCCGCGGCGATGGCGTGCGTCTGCGCGGAGGCGAGCGACGCGAAGTGGAATTCGGCAGCGTAGAGGTCGGTGTTGAGTTCAGCCTGATTGGCCAGATTGGGGCCGGCATTCTTCTTGGGCTGCATTTTGGCCTGCTGCTTCTGCTCCAGCGTCTTCTTCTTTTTGGCGCCTCCTCCGCCACCCGCAGCGGCTGGTCCGGCGGCATAGCGATGGTCGGAAACCGCGATCATCATGAGGTCGCCGGGGGCGAGAGCCACCATGGGGGCACGCTCATCCAGCAGGAAATCGCTGTTGGGCACGGCGATGGGACCTTTCCATTCGCTGCCGTCGAGATAGGCGAGGTTCTGCTCCCAGGCGGTGCCGAGGGCTCCGCGGCCGGCCATGGGAGTGCGGAAAGAAAGGTAGACGGCGCCGCTGGGGTCGGCGGTGATGCGGGGAAAGCTGTTCTTGGGCAGGGCGGGAGGCAGCGATCCACCGCTGGGCTGGCGATTCTTGGCAATATTGGGATCGGGCAGGGTACCTCCGGCGGCCGGTTGCGCCTGGACACGTTTGCCATTGCGGCGGCGCAGAGCCTGGGCGCTGATGGCCCCGGGAATAGCACCGGCGAGATCGCCGGCGGGGGCCATGGCCTGATTGCCTTGAAAACATTTCACCCTGGCGGTGTGGTCCTGGTAGAGGGCGATGCCGCTGGTCTCGTAGGCGCCGTAATCCTTGCCCCACTTCATGTCGGAGGCTTCGTAGGCCACCCACAAGCGGTTCTGCTTATCGTAGGCGACGGAGGCGCGGGCTTCGAATCCTGGGCTGGCGGCGACGGGGACGGGGGCATCCATCTTTATGCCACTCTCCATGCGCAGACGGCGGAAATAGACGTCGTAGTCGCCTTTGTCGTAGGTGTCCCAGGCGACGGCTACTTCGCCATTGGGTGCAGCCGCAATGGCGGGATCCCAGTCGCTGTTTTTGGAGAAAGAGACGATGGTTTCGGGGCTGAAGGAATCGCCATTCTGGACGGCGGCGAGCACTTCCAGATTGTTGTTGCGGAAGCCCTGCCAGGCGAGCCAGACGCGACCTTGGGAGTCGGTTGCGGCTACGGGGCTGAGGTCGGTGCCAGGATCGGTGGTGAGGCGGATTTCGCGCGACCAGCGTCCATTGGCGAGGGACTTGGCGTAGATGTCGAAATTGCCATTCTGCTGGGCGGACCAGACGACCCAGACGCGCTTCTGGCCATCGACGGCGACGGCAGTGCGCATGACGTCCTGCCTGGCAGCGGAGACGGCGACGGGCTCGCTCCAGGTGCGTTTGCTCTTCGAATAGGTCATGAGGAAGACCTGGTCGCCACCGGCAGGGCGGGCGAGGTAATCGAAATTGGCGGGCGCTTCGGTGAGGGGACGCAGGCCTTCGAGGTCGCGGTTGGCATGGACGAACTGCACGTAACTGAGGTAGACCATGTCGTCGCTTTGCGCCATGGCGGGGTAGTCCTGCTCATCGGTGGAGTCGGTGAGGCGCGCCATGGAGGGGACGCGTTCAACGACCACGCGGCCGTCAAGAAAGTCCTTATCCTGGCCCCAGGGGATGTCGGCGGCGGCGAAGGAGAAGTTGCCTTGGGCGGTTTTGACGTTGAAGGCAGCGCCGGATGAATCCGCGGCGGTGGTGACGATCACGCCATTGGGCAGCATAGGCGGTTGCTGATTGGCGCCCTGCGCAGCGCCCTGACGGCTGCGGCATTGCCAATTGGAGACCGAGTCGGTGGAATCGGGTCCCACGAAGCGCCAGCCGGTGATGGAGGCGATGGCGCCGGGCGAGACGGTGATGCTGCCATCCCACTGGGTCGGCTCTCTGTCGTTGACGCCGAGAAGGATCCGGAAGGACGATCCGGCGGGCATGGAGCGCTGAACCGGACCACCCCGGCCCTGCGAATAGAGGGACACGCCAGCCACGATCGCGGCCGCTGCCGCGGGAAGGAGAAACCAGGCGGATTTGCGCATAATAGTTATCAGTTTTCAGTTAACAGTTATCAGTTTTCAGTTGTTAGTTATTAGTTGTTAGTTATTAGCTTGACCCGGCTGACGACTGGCAACTGAAAACTGACGACTGTCATTATATGTTGGATTTCACGTCCTGGGTGATCCAACCGTCGGCAAGATGAATGGTGCGGTGGCCGTAGGACGCGTTTTTTTCGGAATGGGTGACCTGCACGATGGTGGTGCCTTCGCGGTTCAGCCTGGTGAAGAGTTCCATCACTTCCTCGCCTTGCGCGGTGTGGAGGTTGCCGGTGGGTTCGTCGGCGAGGATGAGTTTGGGATTGGTGATGACGGCGCGGGCTACGCCGACTAGCTGCTGCTGGCCGCCGGACAACTGATTGGGAAACAGGTCCTTCTTGCCGACGATGCGGAAACGGTCGAGGGTGTCGGCAACTACGGCGGCGCGCTCGCTCTTCTTGAAGTTGCGATAGGAGAGCGGGATGTCGAGGTTCTCGGCGACGGTGAGGTCGTCGAGGAGATGGTAGCTCTGGAAGACGAAGCCGATGTACTGCTTGTTGACCTCGACGCGGCGGCGGGGGTCCATTTTGTGGATGGCGTGATCAAAGAAGTAATATTCGCCGGTCCAGGAGGAATCGAGCATACCGAGGATGCTGAGGAGGGTGGATTTGCCGGAGCCGGAGGGCCCCATGATGGTGAGAAATTCGCCTTCCCGGATGTCGAGGTTGATGCGGCGGAGGACGTAGCTTTTGGAGATTCCGACGGGGTAGAAGCGCTCGACGTTGACCAGTTTGATCATTTGCCACCCAGTTTACGATGGATGGCCCCTACACCCGAAAAAGCGCCGGCCTCGCCCGCGGTGCCGCCAGTTTTTCATACTATAGGACTTTATGACCTTCCGGCTCACAATTCTCGCTTTCGCTTGCCTCTACTTGCTGGCCGCCGCGCAGAGGCCGGAAAGGCAGGACGACGAATACAACCAACTCATCGCCAAATACCTCCAGGACCCCCGCATCTCGACCGAGTTAGTCGACCACATGCCCGCGTCGGAAACCGTCCCCTCCCCTCTCAAGTTCTTCGGACGCATCCCGGGAACGCCGGGCGAACTCACTTACGCCAAAGATATCCACCGCTACTACGAAGCCCTGGCCCAAGCCTCCCCCCGCGCCCGCTTCTGGAAAATCGGCCAGACCGAAGAAGGCCGCGACATGGTGATCCTCGCTATCTCCGACGAAGCCACCATGAAACTGCTCGATAAATATAAGGACATGCTGGGCCAACTCGCCGACCCCCGCAAAATCGACGAGGAACAGGCCCGCAAGCTCATTCACACGGCCAAGCCCATCTATTGGGTCATGAGCGGCGTCCATTCCCCCGAAACCGGCGGCCCGGAAATGCTCATCGAGCTCGCCTTCCGCCTGATCGTCGAAGAGACTCCCTTTATCCAGGCCATTCGCAAAAACGTCATCACCTTCATCACTCCCGTCATCGAAGTCGATGGCCGCGAAAAAGCCGTCGACACTTACTACTACGGCAAGAAAACCGGCAAGCCCCGCCCCCCGCTCATGTACTGGGGGAAATACGTCCAGCACGATAACAATCGCGACGGCATGGGCCAGTATCTCGACCTCACCAAAAACATCACCAACGTCATGCTCGAATGGCATCCCACCGTCAGCCACGACCTCCACGAAGCCCAGTCCTATCTCTACATCTCCACCGGCACCGGACCTTATAACAACTCTCTCGACCCGCTCCAGATCGACGAATGGTGGTTGCTGGCCCAAACTGAAGTCATGGAGATGACGCGGCGCGGCGTCCCCGGCGTATGGACCTACGGCTTCTACGACGGCTGGACCCCCAATTACCTGCTCTGGATCGCCACCACCCACAACCTCTTCGGCCGCTTCTACGAAGTTCAGAGCTACGGCCCCGATGTAACCGAAAAACTCCAGCTCGCCACTTCCCAGATCAGCCGCGAATGGTATCGCCCCAACCCGCCCCTCGCCGACATCAAGTGGGGGCCCCGCAACAACGTCAATATCCAGGAATCCGCGCTGCTGTTCGCCCTGCGCAAGGTGGCACTGGACCGCGAGCTGTATCTCGACAATTTCTGGGCCAAGAACCGCCGGGCTGTCAATAAAGGCAGGCGCGGCCCCATCTTCGCCTGGCTTATTCCGGCCAATCAGCGCCGCAAAGTGGACGCCGCCGACATGGTGAATCATCTCCGCCGGCAGGGTCTCGAAATCCAGCGCGCCGATGCCGCCTTCACCGCCGGCAATGTGGAGATCGCCCAGGGTGATTACATCATCCGCGCCGATCAGCCCTACCGCACCCTCGCCGACATGTACTTCAGCGTGCAGGACTATCCGCCCTCCAACCCGCGCCCCTATGACGACACCGGCTGGACCATGCAGTATATGCGCAACGTCAAGGTCACGCCCGTCCGCGACAAGGAGGTCCTCGATCACGCCATGACCCTCCTCACCGCCGACACCAAACCTGCCGGCGAAATCGACGGCTGGGGCGCCACGTTCCTCATGGAGAACACCACTGACAATGCCCTGATGGCCTTCCGCTTCCGCAACAAGGAGGCGAAAATGATGGTGGCCGAGGAAGATTTCGAAGAGAACAATCGCAAATGGCGCGCGGGGACATTCATCATTCCCGGCGCCGACCGTCCCAAAATCGAACCTTCACTCAAAGACCTCGGTCTTTCAGCCACGGCCGTCGCCGTCCAGCCGCTGGTCAAAACTCACGAATTGAAAACCCCGCGCATCGGCTTCATCCACTCCTGGTCCAGCACCCAGAACGAGGGCTGGGTGCGCGCGGCGCTGGATTACTACGGCATCCCCTACACCTACTTCGCCGATCAAAAACTGCGCGAATGGAATCTGGCGAGCAAGTTCGATGTGATCATCTTTCCGCAAACCAGCGGCACGCCGCGTGAGATCATCAGCGGCATCCCGAAGACCGGCAAAGATCCCATCCCCTACAAGAAGTCCGACCTCACTCCCAATCTGGGAGTTCTCGACGAATCCGACGATGTCCGCGGCGGAATGGGCATGGAGGGAGTGCTCGAATTGGAGCGCTTCGTGGAAGAAGGAGGCACCCTCATCACCGAAGGTTCCACCGCGGCGCTGATGGCCGAGTTCAACTTGAACTCAGGAATCGCCGTGGAGCACCCCGCGCAGTTATTCGCGCGCGGCAGCATTCTGCGCGGAACCTTCACCGACATGAAGAGCCCGATTGCGTACGGCTATGCCGAGAAGGATCTGCCCATCTACTTCAATCAGGACCCGGTGCTTTCCACTTCGGCTCCCGCCGCGGCCTCATCCTTCCAGGGCAGCCAGACCGTGACGGTCAATGCCGAAGCTCTGCGTCTTTCCACCTTTGACAACAACCAGGCCCCCAACCCTGCACCCGTGCTGGGAGGTCCGGGGCCGGTCGCAACTCAAGCGCCTAAAATTGAGCCAGCCCGAAGCATTTTTGCGGGTCCGCCCATGACCCCGCTCGAGCACCCGCGCATCATCATGCGATTTCCTTCGAAAGCTCAAGACATGCTGCTCTCCGGCACGCTCTCGGGCGGAGAAGCGTTAGCCAATCGAGCCCTGGTAGCTGACGTGTCGCTAGGCAAAGGCCACATCGTCATGTTCGCCCTCCGCCCCTTCTGGCGCTGGCAAACTCAAGGTACATTCTTCCTGGCCTTCAACACCATCCTGAATTGGGACCACCTGGATGCGGGGAAATGAGCCCGCAAACTACCGATGAAGGCGGATTACGCGCAGTGGTACCGGGAAACGCGGATGTCAGGCGAATAAATGAGGCACGAACTGGCTCAGGTTGGTGGTGATCGGAATGTCCGATTCACGAATGCCGATGCCCGCCGCTGCATCGCCTGCACGGTGGCCTATCACCCAGCTTCCGATTACCGGGTACTTCCCATCGAAGCTCTTCAACGGCGCCAGGTCTTGATAGACGTATCCTTCTTCGCCGTACTCGCCGGTGGTTTCGAACTCCCGTTCCGGCACATGTAGTATGACGTTGGCGCCCTCCCTTCCGAGTAAGGGCTTGCGGACCCACGCCGTGCCGGCTTCCGGCTGGACCCAACCGGCTTTCAGCAAATTTGGATGATGCGGATAGAGCTTCCACAAAACCGGCAGCAGCGCCTTGTTGGAAAGGAGCATCTTCCACGCCGGTTCCATCCAAATCACCCCGCTGGCTTTAAGGTGCGCGCCGAACTCCTCCCGTACCATCCACTCCCAGGGGTACAGCTTGAACACTGCACTGAGGGGTTTGTCGTCGGGTGCCACGAACTGTTGGCCATCCCATCCGACATCATCTATAAGGAACATCGAGGCTGAAAGTCCGGCCTGCGTTGCGGTGTCCAGGAGATAAGTGACGGTCATTTCGTCTTCGGCATCGTCCATCGAGCAGAAATCGATGCGGCCACACGGCAGGGACGGTGTCAGTTCTTTCCAGAGACCAGTAAGCCGCTCGTGAATGGAGTTGAATTGGCCGCTTGCCGGATGCGTTTCGTCGAGCCAGTACCATTGCACTACCGCGGACTCGAGCAGCGAGGTCGGCGTGTCGGCGTTGTACTCCAGGAGTTTTGGCGAACCGTCCCCGCAGTAGGCAAGATCGAAGCGCCCGTAGAGCGATGGTGGTTCTCGATCCCAGGAACTCTCGACCAGGGGGATGGCGTTGTTCGGAATTCCCATTTGTGCGTACAGTTGGTTGTCGATGATATGCTGAACGGCTACCAGAGACATCCGTTCAAGTTCATTAGTGGCTGCTTCGAGAATATCTACTTCCCGCGCCGTGAACTCGTAAAATGCGGCTTCGTTCCAATAGGGCTGGCCGGGCGTATGCCAGGTTAGTCCCTCGGCTTGCACCTTACTCTGCCAATGGGCCCGCGGCGGTGACGCGACCCGGCGCATTACCCGCCGCCAGAGTGTCCTTTGCCCATAGCTCCGAAGCCTCCGCGAAGAGTGGAACCATGGCTGCATTTCTCGGTAAACGGAATTCCCGCTGCTCGTGCTGCAGCGCGCCGTGCCTCGCAGCTTTGCAGTAGAACCGGCGCTGCCGGAGCCGCCGGGGTTTGTTGGGCACGTGCTGCCATCGCCAGCGCGGCTACCGCAGTCAACGTGATGCTCTGCGATTTCCTCATATGAGCTTCAATGCCCTCTTAGAAGATATCATGGCCGGGTTGCGCCGACGCATGGTACGTTTCTCCATGCTCCCACTGTCCGAATGGCAAACGCTTCTGTCAGTCCAGGCTAGCGCCGCAGCTACTCTTACCGGGCTGGTCTTCGTCGCCGTCTCTATCAACCTGGCGAAGATCATCGCATTTCCCGGCCTGCCATCGCGCGCGGCGGAGTCCATCGTGCAATTTCTCCAGGTATTCTTCATCTGCACGGCGATGCTGATTCCTCGCCAGCCGACTTCAATCATGGCCGCCAAGATTCTCGCTGTTTCGCTGTTCTCGTGGGTGATGAGGCTATGGTGCAAGTTCGGTACGCCAGATCGCGTTCCGGACACCCTCGTTTATGGCTAATGATCAGGATCGTACAGACTCAGCTTGCCAGCATCCCGTTTTTTGTGGCCGTAGCTCAGCTTCTGCTCGGATTTTCCGGCGGTCTCTACTGGCTTGTGCCGGGGTTTGTGTTCTCCTTTGTCGCGGGCGTTGCGAATGCGTGGGTGCTGCTGGTCGAGGTCGTCCGATAGCTCCACCGTATGGTGGTTCAATTCGGCCAGTCCGGTGAGCGCTGCTGGCCGGCGAAGCTGCTAAGTCAATGTTAAGAAAGGAATTACCATCTGGTACGGAGATTGCTTTTGGTCCCGGTGGAGGTCGAACATGAAAAAAGGATTGATGATTCTGACAGTTGCTCTGATGACTATGGCGCCGATGAGCGCTTCGGCCGCCATTCGCGGGGCGGTGGTGGTCGGTGGGCCAGTTTATGGCGGCTGGTACGCACCTTACTGGGGTTCGTATTGGGGACCATACTATGGCTACGGTTACTTTCCCAACTCCGGCGAGGTGAAGCTGGACACGAAGGTGAAGGACGCCCAAGTGTTCATCAATGGAGCCTATGCCGGAACGACTCACGACAACCGGACCATGCACCTGCGCCCCGGCGAATACAATATCGAGATCCGGGAAAACGGCCAGGTACCCTTTGCGCAGAAAGTCTACGTCGCGGCTGGTAAGACCCTGCATTTGCACCCGGAATTGTAAACGCCGCCAAACACCTCAGGCCATCCTTATAAAGGACCTGTTCGACGGCGCCTATGCTGCGTGGCGCCGTCTTACGGTCATAATAGACGTTTCCGAAGGATGGCGACCCAACATGAAACGCTTCCGTTCTAGATCCGCTAGAATACCGGTGCTTGCGATGTCTCTTGCCGGTCTTGTTTCCGCCGAAGAGGGTTGGTGGATGCGGCAGCCGATCCGCTGGGTGCAAACCAATCTCCGCGAAAACGACGCGGCCATGAAACCCGAAACATTTGTCGGCGAAATCGCGGACTTCAATGCCAACGCGCTGCTCATGGCGCTGGGCGGCATCTCCGCGTTTTACCCGAGCCGGGTGCAGTTCCACTACGTCAGTCCCTACATCCCGAAAGGCCATGACACATTCGGCGAAGTACTGACACTCTCCCATGAGCGAGGCATCCGCGTCATCGGACGTTTCGATTTCAGCAAGACTCACAAAGACGCCTACGACGCTCACCCCGAGTGGTTCTTCAAGAAAGCCGGCGGCGCACCGGCCATTTACAACGGGCTTTATCAAACCTGCATCAACGGAGGATGGTACCGCGAAAAAGCTCTCGAGATTCTGCGCGAGGCCCTCGACCGCTATGACGTCGACGGGCTGTTCTTCAACATGTTCAGCAACCCAGCCGCCGATTACAGCGGCCATCCTCTCGGCATCTGCCATTGCGACAACTGCAAACGTTTGTTCCGGGCGCGCTTCCATCGGGACCTCCCGGACACTCCCGACGCCGATTACCGCGCGTTTCTGCACGACGCCGGCGTTACCGAGTCGGAGATGATCCGCAAGATCATTAAGGAAAAACGACCCAACGCCGCTCTGGTGGGGACCTCGCCCGAGATCGGCGACATGGTATTCTCCGAGTCGAATACCGCGGTCAAGCGCCCTCTTCCGCTGTGGCCCTATGCCTCGAGCGACAACGTGAACCGGGGCCGTAATAGTTATCCGGAAAAGATGGCGATCAATCAATGCATGTCGTTCGTCGACTATGCCTGGCGCTTCGCCATGGTGCCGCAGCCCGAGATCCGCACGCGCTTATGGCAAAACGTAGCTAATGGAGGCGCGGCGGCGATCAACGTCCACGGCACCCTGGAGCAGGAAGATCGTACCGCCCTCGAAGCTGCGGCTCCGATTTTCCGCTGGCTCAAGGAGCACGAGAATTTCTATGTAGGTCAGTATCCGGAAGCGCGCGTACTCCTGCTCGGCGGCGGCGCACGTGGTTTCGCGGGCAGCGAGGCAAGCTACCGCGGGTTGTTTCGCATCCTTTCCCAAGAGCACATTCCTTTCGGCGTGGTAGACAACATCAAATGGATCGGCGAGCGCGACGTCGACCTTGTGATCGCCACCGGCGAGGTCCCCAAAGAAATGGAACCATATGTGCGCGGCGGAGGGAATCTCCTGATCGCCAGTTCCACGGCTCCGCCCATGGACATGGGGAAAATAGTGAAGCTCTGGAAAGACCCGGACGGCGCGTATTTTCGAATCCGCGACAAAAGCGTGTTACCGTCGCTGAAAGACATCGATGTCACCATGATGTACGGCGATTATTTGCAAGTGGAGGGCAACGGTCCGTTGACGTTCATTCCGCCTTCCATGTACGGACCTCCGGAATTCGTTCACGTCGACTGGAAGGACACGGACGCTCCGGGGCTTATCATCAAACAGTTCGGACGCGGAACCGTTGCCTGGCTGCCCTGGAACCTTGGGGCCCTGTATTACATGCACAGTTCGGAAGCCCATGCGCGACTGGTTCACGATTTGCTCGATCGCCTGCTTCCCAACGGCCGCCAACTTATTACCAATGCGCATCCCCTGGTGGACATCACGCTCATGAGGCAAGGCGATCACCATCTGGTTCACTTAGTGAACCTCTCGGGCCATTCCGAAACTGCGTACTTCAGCCCCGTTTCCATGACCAACATCGAATTAAAGGTAAAAGGCTCTTATCATCGCGCAACCGCCATTCGAAAAAGCCAGGAACTCCCCATTGCGCAATCGGGCGAGTACTCGATCTTTAGCGTCCCGTCTTTGATCGATTACGAACTGGTCGAATTGCAATAGGGGCGTAGCGGAGCTGAAGTTCACGATCAACCGCAATCCAGATTTGCTGATGCAGAAATGTCGTTGCTCGTTCAGACCAAGGGTTTTCGAAAAGCAATTGAACATTACCAGATAGAATTCAGCGAAGAGAACCGTACGGGATCCACCGTCATAGTCCTTCTTGTAGCGGAAGCTCACCGGACGCAGACGCATGAGATCGGCGGTCGCATCCCCCATACCTGCGCGAAGAAGATTGCACGCCCAGTTGCCCGGCGTTGTTGACGACGCTCTACCAAAACACATTGTCACGATGTCGAGCGCTGATTTCCCGTAAGTTGTTGAAAATAAACTGGTGGAGGCGGCGGGAATTGTGCCACGGTAGGTTATTGATAACATGTAAGTTACTGATTCTGCATTGTGGCGGATCCGCGAGAAACGCAGGATTCGCTGTATCAATTCACGTAAAATTCACTTTGCAATGCAAAGTCGATCTGCGCGGACGTATGAACATGACGCTCAGCGGAAGACTGGCCAGTGAGGCGCCATTGGCGGCGGTAACAGTTGCGCAGACTCTAGATCTAGAACCTCAAGGTACTTTACAGAGTTTCCTGGTGTTTCGGGGAAACTGCATCTTCCTGATTCCTCGTCACGCGTGATTCCTCTGGTTTCCTGATTCTTCTGCAATACCGTTACAAAACCGTTGCATCATCGCAACTCGTTCCGTCCCGCTTGTCAGTGCCGGTCTAAAATTCCCCAAAAGCGCCGATTGAAATTTCCCCACTCCGCCGGTTGAAAATTCCCCAGGTGCAGATAGAGTTGGGCTCGTAAGGAGTCCAATGCTCAACCTGGAGGGATTTATGAACGTAAGAGATTTGAAACAGCAGGGGTGGAGCGTATCGGCGATCGCCGAGCAACTCGACCTGGACCGGAAAACGGTCCGCAAGTATCTTTTGGAGCAACCGCAGCCGTATAAGCGGGAACATCCGGCACCATGCAAAATTGACCCCTATCGGCCTTTCCTGCGGGAACGCTGGGAACAAGGGGTCCATAACGCCAGCAAGCTGCTGGGAGAGGTTCGCGGCCGCGGTTGTCCTGAATCTGCACGTTTTCAGTAGGAAATTGTAAGAATCGAGGGAACGGCCATCCGCATAGCAGGCATTCACCTTGCTCAAACGGCGTTGGCGAGAACGAGGGATTTTTACAAACAGCTAATCCTGGACTACTCACTGTTCAATCGCCACGCCCCATTCACTCTGTCGCCGGTAGGTTTCCACGACGGCCGCGTGCGGCCGGGCACACACTACCGGGTTGCAGTGAAGCAGTCAGAAGCCGTGCATGAGGTCCAGTTCGGAAAGTTGCAGGAGTGGTGGCTCTCCCGTCTTGAACGAGTTGTGCGGCAGGCATGTCCAGCGCCGCCGCAAGGCTGAGGATGGTCCTCAGCGATGGTTTCATTTTGCCGCGCTCCAGCATACTGATGTGGTCGGTGATTTTACGGCCGCCGCCCAGTCATGAGCCCGGTCATTCCCGGCATGCGCACGTGGTGGATCTCCCGGAAACCCGCCTCGCCGAGCCAGGCTGCATACTCCGACTCGCTGTAACTGCTGCCGCCGCGCGTACCCACCAGCATGTTGAGCGCGAACAGGGCGGCGAAGCGGGGAGCGGTCTTGTCCGCCTCCAGGATGAAGTCTTGAATCACGACGCGCCCGCCGGGCGACAGCGCCTCGCGGCAGCGACGCAGCAAGTCGAGATTCTCTGCGGGGCTGAGCATGTGGCAGATGGCGGAAACAAACACCAGGTCGTATCCTTCACCTAGCGGGTCGGAACGTAGATCACCGGTGCGG
>Ga0326727_10016298_pt1 | contig 15730 bp, 15 predicted proteins | sample MB2enrmetagenome_FD_207643 | JGI IMG/M metagenome (GOLD analysis project Ga0326727, IMG submission 207643) | Lab enriched peat soil microbial communities from McLean, Ithaca, NY, United States - MB29MY | ecosystem: Environmental > Terrestrial > Soil > Wetlands > Peat | place: USA: New York... | reverse complement strand
GAGAGCTTTGCCAATGAGGGTACCGAGGCGTGTGCGGTCTCGGCATATAGTCCCTGGCCGGAGCGGAAGGGCTCGCCGACAGGCATCCCTATCGCAGCCGCCTCTGATCTGGTGATCACGCTGCTCTATGTCGTGCTCTCGGTTTTCACCGCAATTCTCAGCGCATCATTGCGACGGCCGTTGGATTGACGCTGCCAGGTCAGTTGCCTCAACCCCGTTCCTCTCCGCACGTATTGTAGCTTCTGGCAGGTGACTCGGCTTTGTTCTCCGCCGCCGCTTCAGAGAGCCGTTCCACTCGAATCGCGCCACAATGATCCAGAATCTTGCGGGCCTGTTTTGCCCGCAGTTCGGACACACCATGCACGGTGACCAGAGAGCCGCCGTCCCGCACGCCCTCGGCGAAGAATTCAGCTTCTTCCTCGGAAATACCGTGATCCTTGAGAAGCCCGAAGAGCCCGCCGACCGCCCCACCAACGGCAAGGCCCCCGAACAATCCGGCCAAGGGACCGGCTGCGTATAAGAGCCCTACGTCCGGAAGTGCGGCGACACAGCCGGCGACGAGGCCGACCACCGCGCCGAGCCAGGTGTCTCCCGCGGCTTCCGACTGGCTGCCGGTATATCGCAATGCTGGGCCAATTACAGGCGTCTCATGAGGATGTTCGGCGCCTGCCAGGAAACCCACCTCTTCGCGCGAAAACCCACCGGAAAACAGCGCCTCTTGCGCCACTTCTCCCTCGCTGCGTGTCTTAAAGAATCCCGTAAGAGCCTTCGACATGCGACCCCCTTTGGCCAGTAGTATATTACGTTTTCCCCACAACCGGACCTGAAAATTTGAATCGGTCAGCGGAGTTTCCGCTCCAGGGCGTGGGCCAGTTCAATCAGGGCCGGTGCGGTTTGCGGCATGTCCTGAGAGGCGACCAGGCGGACGAAATGGACGCCTTTGCGGAAGGTCAGGACCTGGCCGTACAGTCGGCACTCGTCACCCAGCACGATGCTCTCGCTTGCGGAGGCGGATTCCGATTCCATAATCCGTCGGGCTCCGGCGTCATCGTTCATGACATGAACGTCGACCGTGACATCGATCGCATCGCGGGAACGGTATTCTGCTGTCAACGTCTGGCGCACGCCGGCGTGGACGTAGCGGTCGGCATCGCCATCCACGTACTGCCACAGGTTCGCGGCTTCAAACGCTCGTGTGGGCCGGGTTTGCCTCCAACCGGGGATGTCAGGCAGCATAGCCGCAGATGGCTTCCGCCGGTCGAGGACAAGCTGGTTGTTCCTGGAGCGGCTCTCGCCCACGCTGGTGACATACACGGCTGGCCGCTCCCGAACCGGACACGCATACTCACACGCGCCGCACCCGATACAGCGCTGGGGATCGACCCAGGGCTGCCTCACCTCGTGCGCGGCGCCGGCACTGTCGACCGTTTGCGCAGTTACCAGATAGATCGCTTTGGGTGAGGTGGGACACCACTCCTCACACACGATGCACTCGGTGGCCATGGCCCACGGGAGGCAGCGTCCGCGGTCGTAAAATGCGGTGCCCAGACGGATCCCGGCTTTCTCTTTTTCGCTGAACGGCCGGATGGCGCCGGTGGGACAGACTTCACCGCAAAGCGTGCACGCCGGCTCGCAATAGCCGATCCGCGGCACCAGCACTGGTGTCCAGAGGCCCTCCACGCCGGCTTCCTGCCACGCGGGGTGCAGCGCGTTGTTGGGGCAAACCTTCATGCACTCGCCGCAGCGGATACAGCGCGAGAGAAACTCCGACTCATCGAGCGAACCGGGGGGACGGATGAGGCTGGCGTTCGCGTCGCCTGCCAAGCCTGTCCCTGCGCGAAACAGCGGGAGAGCGGCAACGCCTGCGGCCAAACTCGCCAGCGTCTGCCTCCGGCCCAGATCGGGACTTTCCAGGGTCGTGCTTTCCGATCGCAAAAATCGAAAGCGCAGGCCGGTCTCGGGACAATCCGCAACGCAGTTCATACACAAATGACACTCCGCTTTGCGCCACGGCTTGCCGGGTATCGGATCGTCCCCGCCCTGGCAATGCAACAGGCAGCGATTGCAGTCATGGCAGTCACGGGAGTCTTTCTCCAGGTGGATCACGGACCAGCGGGAACATGCCCCCAGCAACGCGCCCAGCGGGCATAACGCACGGCACCAGAATCGGGTGATGCGGAGATTGAGCGACAGGAGCGCGATAAAGAGGGACCCAAGCAGAAATGCCTGGCGAAAATGAGTTTGCCTGAAGCTGAGGGCCGAATCAATGGCGTAGTGGGCCGCCGGCAGGATGGAAAGTCCAAAGGAGCGTAGCGCAAGCGAAATGGGGTCCAGGAGTCCGCCGATGCTGCAGCCCAATGCGGTCGCGGCCAGGAGGGCGAAGAGCAGGTAGTACTTGAACGTCTGCCAGGTGTGATAGCGATTCGACTCGATACGCGGACGGCCACGCTTCCAGCCGGACCGAATGCTGGAGAAGAAGTGATGCAGGGTGCCCAGGGGGCAGACCCAGCCGCAGAAAAAGCGGCCGAGGAAGAAGGTGGGGATGAGCACCAGCAGACTCCAGAGAAGTCCGCGGTAGAGCGCATGAGTTCCGAGGGCGTTGGAAAGAGCGATGAAAGGATCGATTTTCAGGAAGAGATGAGGTTGCGTGGAAGGCAGCAGGAAGAGGAACAGCAGCAGAAAAACGATCTGCGACAAGCGCCGGAGTCCGGCGGGCGGTAAGCGGCGGGGTATGAAAGATCGCATTTCCCGTGCCTTCAGTCGTGAGTATATATCGCCGGCGTGGCCTGATTTGATCTAAACTAAAGCCGGGAGCTCTTCCGCCATGAGGACGCCCGAAGGGAAATTGGCGGAGCATACGCGGGAATCGGTACTGGGCGAAAGGCTGGACGGAAATCGCGTACGCTGCCTGGCGTGTGCACACCGCTGTAGGATCGCCCCGGGATTTGCCGGCGTCTGCAAGGTCCGCTTCAACCGCGATGGGAAACTGTACGCGCCGTATGGGTACGTCAGCGGCATTCATTGCGATCCAATCGAGAAGAAGCCGTTTTTCCATGTTCGACCGGGGTGCGGGGCGCTCAGTTTCGGGATGCTGGGTTGTGACCTGCATTGCGGCTATTGTCAGAACTGGCTGACTTCGCAAGCTCTGCGCGACCAGCGCTCGACGCTCGATTTCGTCCCGGTTGAGCCACGGACAATCGTCGACGCCGCCATCACTACCGGCGCCGATGTGGTTGTCAGCACCTACAACGAGCCTCTGATCACGGCCGAGTGGGCAGTGGAGGTGTTTCATCTGGCTCACCAGGCGGGATTGCTGACCGGTCTGGTGTCAAACGGGAACGCTACGCGGGAGGTGTTGCAGTATCTTCGCCCTTACGTCGACCTTTACAAGGTGGATCTGAAAAGCTTCAATGACCGCCGTTATCGCGAATTGGGCGGGCGGCTGGGCCCGATTCTCGATGCCATTGCACTCATTCACGAGATGGGCTTCTGGCTGGAGATCGTGACGCTGGTAGTCCCGGACTTTAACGATTCGGACGCGGAACTCTGGTCCATCGCGCGTTTCATCGAAGATCTTTCAGGGGACATACCGTGGCATGTGAGCGCGTTTCGCCCCCAGTACAAGATGATGTCGGGCGACGACACACCGGTCGCCACGGTGATGCGAGCGTACCAGATCGGACGGAATGCCGGCCTGCATTTCGTGTATACGGGCAATCTCTCCGGCGTTGCCGGCGCACGCGAGGATACTTTCTGTCCGGTGTGCGACACGCCGTTGATCCGGCGCCACGGCTTTCACATTCTGGAATCGCGAGTCGGCAAGGCAGGCGTCTGCCCGGCGTGCCATGCGAGCATCCCGGGAGTATGGGCTGGCGCCCTCGCGGAATCAGTTTGCATTTCCGATGCAACCGTCCTATATTAGAGACGGGTCCAACTGAAAGTTGTGTGGGCCGTGTCGGAGCTGATCGGAAGAGGCAGGTGACGTTATGCCGATTCTGGGGTTGGGTACAGGCCAATTCGCGCCTCGAAGTATCCTGCTGATCACTGGATTGGGAGTCCTCTTCGGGCTGTTTTTCAGTCTACCTCCGGCTTTTGGCGCGCTGGCCATGGGGTTGTCGTGGCTGCCCTACTGCGTCAGCGTGATCCTTGCCGGCCTGTTCGCCGGGTTTTCCCTGTCTTACCTGGTGATCACTTTTCTGTTCGATGTCAATTGCCGTCGCGTGCGGCCCGCGACGCGTGAGAATGTTCCTGTATTGGCGCCGCCGAAATCAGCAACCAGCACGATCCGGGAAAGACTGGCTGAGGGTAACAACCTTCTGGTTCGCCTGGATGGCGAGCGCGAACGCCGCCATGATTCACGTTTCGGCACGATGACCGAGCAGAGAATCGTCTGGGGCGAGCTGCTTGAATTGGAATTGCAGGATATCGACGAGCAGATAAGTCGCATTTGCAGCGCGGCGCGGGATTCAACGTGAGCCGGGCAGAAGCTATTCGTCCTCTTCGCCCGACACGCGCAGCACCGCCAAAAAGGCTTCCTGCGGGATCTCGACGTTGCCCACCCGCTTCATCCGCTTCTTGCCTTCTTTCTGCTTTTCCAGCAGCTTGCGTTTGCGCGAGATGTCGCCGCCGTAGCACTTGGCCAGGACGTTCTTGCGCATGGCGGGTATGGTCTCGCGCGAGATGATCTTGTTGCCGATGGCGGCCTGGATGGCCACTTCGAACATCTGCCGCGGAATCAATTTGCGCATGCGGCTGATGAGCAATTTGCCTCGCTCGTAGGCGAAATCCTTGTGCACGATAATCGACAACGCATCCACCGGCTCGGAGGCGACCAGCACATCCAGCCGCACCATGGGGGAGACGCGGAAGCCGGCCAGGTGGTAATCGAGCGACGCGTAGCCTCGCGAGACCGATTTCAGCCGGTCATAAAAATCCAGCACGATCTCGTTGAGCGGCAATTCGTAGAGCAGCAGCACGCGTCCGGCGCCGATATATTCGAACTTCTTCTGCACGCCGCGCTTGTCTTCGAGCAGCGCCAGAATGCCTCCCACGTACTCCTCGCGCGTAATCACCGAGGCATCGATGATGGGCTCTTCGATCTGCTTGATCTCCGAAGGCTCCGGAAAACGCGTGGGATTGTCGACCTCGATCACTTCTCCGTTGGTCTTGGTGATGCGGTAACGGACGCCGGGCGCGGTGGTAATCAGGTTGATGTCGAACTCGCGTTCCAGGCGCTCCTGCACGATTTCGAGATGCAGCAGGCCCAGGAATCCGCAGCGGAAACCGAAGCCGAGGGCGACGGAGTTCTCCGGCTCGAAGTTGAAGGCGCTGTCGTTCAGGCGCAATTTTTCCAGTGCGTCGCGCAACAGGCCATGTTCGTGAGACTCGACGGGGTACAGGCCTGCGAACACCATCGGCTTGATCTGTTCGAATCCAGGCAATGGTTCCGATGCAGGGTTTTCCGCATCGGTGACCGTATCGCCAATCTGAGCGTCGGCGACCGTCTTAATATTGGCGAAAACAATTCCGACTTCGCCGGCGGACAGTTCGTTGCACGGGATCGCCTTGGGCGATTGATACGCCATGCCCTCGACCTGAAACATCTGGCCGTTGGACCAGAGCTTGATCCTCTGGCCCACGGTCATGCGTCCGTCGAGCACGCGCACCAGGATGATCACGCCGCGGTAGGCATCGAACCAGGAGTCAAAAATCAGCGCGCGCAAGGGCGCGGCGGGATCGCCTTTCGGATGCGGCACAAGGTGTACTACGGCTTCCAGAATGTCGTGGATGCCGATGCCCTGCTTGGCGCTCACCAGGATTGCGCCGCTCGCGTCCAGTCCGATGATGGTTTCGATCTGCTCGCGAATCCGTTCCGGTTCCGCGGCCGGCAGATCGATCTTGTTGATCACCGGAATGATCTCCAGATTGTGATGCAGCGCCAGATAAGTATTGGCGAGCGTCTGGGCCTCCACGCCCTGCGACGCGTCGACCACCAGCAGCGCGCCTTCGCAGGCCTGAAGGCTACGCGAGACCTCGTACGAAAAATCGACGTGGCCGGGCGTGTCGATCAGGTTCAGTTGGTAGGCATTGCCGTCGTCTGCCTTGTAGAGCAGACGGACCGCGTGCGCTTTTATAGTGATTCCGCGCTCGCGCTCCAGATCCATGGAGTCGAGCACCTGTTCCATCATCTCGCGTTGGGAAAGCGCTCCCGTCACCTCCAGCAAACGGTCCGCGAGGGTCGATTTGCCGTGGTCGATGTGCGCGATGATAGAGAAATTCCGAATGAATTCCCGGTCCATGAGGTATGATGAGGCCTGAAGCTCAATTATCCCATACGGCTCCGAAAATAATGGCCACGGACTCTCAAACCGAATTGAAAACCTGGGACGGCGATCTCTCCGCCGCGGGACTCCGCTTCGCCATTGTCGTGTCCCGATTCAACAGTTTCATCACCGAACGGCTGCTGGCCGGATGTCTCGATGCGCTGCGCCGTTCCGGCGCGAATATGGCGGAAGTCGAACTGGTGTACGTACCCGGTTCATGGGAGATGCCCGTTACCGCGCGTGCTCTGGCCCGACTGCAGCGCTTCGACGCCATCATTTGCCTGGGTGCGGTGATTCGTGGCGATACGCCGCACTTCGATTATGTCGCGGGCCAGGCGGCCAGTGGTCTGGCGCACGTCGCAGCGGAGACCGGCATTCCGGTCGCGTTTGGCGTTCTGACCACCAATACCGTCGAGCAGGCCGTCGATCGCGCGGGCGCCAAGAGCGGCAACAAGGGTTTCGACGCGGCTATGACGGCCATCGAGATGGCCAATCTGTTGCGCAAAATTAACGGCGGATTGAAATGAGCAGCAGGTAACCCGGTGGCGTCCCGTCATCGCGACAGAGAACGTGCTTTGCAGATTCTGTTCCAGTGGGATATGCGGCAAATTCCGGTGGACGAATGCATCCGGCTGTTCAACGAAACGCTGTACACGGAAACGGAACGACCGGCAAAGGTGCCGGACAGTTCGTTTGTCGATTCGCTGGTTCGCGGCACCGTCGAACAGCAGAGCGAGATCGACCAGATGATCAAAAAGCACCTGGAGCACTGGCGCATCGAACGTATGGCGACGGTGGACCGCAACATTCTGCGTCTCGCGACTTACGAGCTGATGTACACCGCGACTCCTCCGGCGGTGGTGATCGACGAGGCGCTGGAACTGGCGCGGCGCTTCTCCAATGACGAGTCGGTGCAATTCGTGAATGGCGTGCTGGATGCCGCGCATAAGGAAATCGCCGCGGCAGTAGGAAAGAAGTAGTTCTCAGAGGGGATTAACGCTAAAGGCGGTTGCGGTATGATTTCCTTGTCATGAACAATCTCACCCGCCGTCAAGCTCTCGGCCTTGCTGCCGCGGGCGCTCAGGTGCTCTCATCCGCCTCCCGTCTTCCAGGCGCGACCATCGATCAGGACGCCACGCGCGCGCAGCGCATGCAGTGGTGGCACGAGGCGCGCTTCGGCATGTTTATCCATTGGGGCCTGTATAGCGTGAACGGGCGTCACGAATGGGCCATGGAAGAAGAAGGCTGGCCGGTCAAGGAATACGAGCAGTTCGCCAAGAAGTTTAAGCCCAAGCCCTATCCCGCTCGCGATTGGGCGCGGTTGGCCAAGGCCGCCGGGCAGAAGTACATGGTCATGACCACCAAGCACCATGAAGGCTTCTGCCATTTCGACAGCAAGCTGACCAATTACACCTCGCCCAAACAGGGTCCGGGACGCGATCTGGTGAAGGAATATGTCGATGCCGCTCGAGCCGAGGGCTTGCGCGTGGGCTTCTATTACTCGCTGATGGACTGGCACCATCCCGATGGCGCGCGCTGCGCGACCGATGAAGAGGCCCGCCAGCGCTTCGTCGCCTATATCCACGGGCACATTCGCGAACTGCTTACCAACTACGGCAAGATCGATGTGCTATGGTACGACGTCTCGTGGCCGCTGAAACCCCAAGGTTGGGAATCGGAAAAAATGAACCAGATGGTCTTCGAACTGCAGCCCGAGATCATCGTCAACAATCGCAACGGGCTCGAGGGCGATTTCTCCACTCCTGAGCAGAGGATCGAAGCCACGAAAAACGGTAAGGCGTGGGAATCCTGCATGACCATGAACGATAGCTGGGGCTATCAGGCCGCCGATGACAACTGGAAATCGCCCAAGCAAGTGGTGCGCAACCTGATCACCTGCGCGCACGATACCGGCAACTACCTGATCAACATCGGACCCAAGGCCGACGGGTCGATCCCGGAAGAATCAGTGCGCATCATGACCGCGGTGGGCAAATGGATGGCTCGCAACGGCGATACCATTTACAAGAGCGAGACCTGCCAGGTGCGGCGCTCCAATTACGCGGAGTTCACACGCCGCGGCAACACGCTCTACATGCATGTACACTTCTGGCCGGGCTCAACGGTGAATCTCGGCGGATTGAAGAATAAGGTGCAATCCGCCAAACTGTTTGCGACCGGGACCCCGGTGAAGTTCAAGCAGGATGATTTCCGCGTCCAATTCATCGGGCTCTCGCAGGCCGCACCCGATTCTCCGGTGACGACCATTGCTATTGAATGCGACGGCGTGCCGGTGCAGGACACGGATTACATCCGCAAAGAGCGCCCGCGCTTCAGCGCTGACATTTCGATTTAGTTCCGCCTTTGGCCTGCCGTTTAACCAGCCGGCGGGTCCAAACATGCGGTTGCGCAATCAGTTGTGACGCGTAGTCTAATAGCACTGCCAATCCAGAAACCAATGTCCGGCGCGGCCCTTCGCGGTGCCACGTGCCAGGTGAAGGACGCCGCCGTCGCCGAACATCAGCCCGGCCTTCTCCTCGCTGTTGAACTGCATGCAATAGGCCGGGTCGGCGTCGTGTTCGCGGAACTCCCGCCACGAAAGGCTCATTAGTGGGGCGGAATCCGCCGACATGGACGATAGACGCTTTCATAGTCTTGACAGGATATGATGTCTTCCAATATATGTTGCGTTTTTTGCTGGCACTTTTGCTCTCCGGACTGGCTGTTTTGGCCCAGAGGAACGATCCCGGTCCGGGCAATCACGTCAATCCCTCCGTGGAAGCCGCGTTAAAGGAGATCGTTCCGATCACTACCGGGGTGCGGGAAGATGACCATCCTGCGATCGCGTCGCATGGCGACACCTTCTGGGCGGCTTGGGTGTCGTATTCCGAAGCGGACGACTCCACCGATATCTATGCCTCGGAGTGCCGCAACGGGACCTGGAGCGCGCCGGCGCGGGTAAGTGAAGTTTCCGGCGATTATTCGAAGCCCGCCATTACCATCGATGGTTCGGGGAATGTCTGGGTCGCGTGGCCCGCGCAGGTGGCGCGCAACTGGGATATCTACGGGCGGGTGCATAGCGCCAAATCGGGATGGGGGCCAGTGGAACGCTGGACGTCCGATCCTTCACCGGACCTGGAGCCTGCACTGGCGTCGCACGGCGACCGCGTCATGCTGGCCTGGCAGGGGTTTCGCGGTGCCAGTCTCGACATTCTGTACCGCATCCACGAAGCGGGCGCATGGAAGCCGGAGGGGTTTGTCACTCGCAGTCTGGCGAACGACTGGGAGCCGGCCGTTGCCGCCAGTGCCGCCGGTGAGTTTCACGTCGCATGGGACAGCTACCGCGGAGATTACGACGTTATGCTGCGCACTCTTCGCGCGAACGGCGAATGGACGGCGGAGATTCCGGTGGCTACGACCCATCGCCTGGAGAACCATGTGGCGCTGTCGGTGGATGGGCGTGACCGGCTGTGGATCGCCTGGGAAGCGGGGCCAGAGCGCTGGGCGTTCGATTCTCCGGATGGCGGATTGCGCGCCCGCCGCGATATCGAGATCGGATGCTGGCAAGATGGCAAGCTGTATCATGCGCCGGAAATGGATGCGGCATTGCGGAAACTGGGCGGCGAGGACGGGCTGCAGGCTCCTGCGTTGTTCATGGGAGCAGATGGCCGGCTGCGGCTCTTTTTCCGGCAGCCGATCAATAAGAACTGGCTCAAAGTGGGGTTGACGACGTGGGACGGCGCGCAGTGGACCAAACCCGAGATGTTTCCCTATAGCGAGGGACGCATCGATCAGCGCATCCGGACCGCCTTCGCCGGCGGCAAACTGTGGATGCTTTATCCTGCGGGATCGTCGCATAATGTGGTCCTGGCGCGCGCCTATGAGATCGGCGGGCCGGCCGGAAGCGAGGCGGCACTGCCGTTGATGCCGTTTTCCCCCGAGGCCAAACCGCCGGCCGATCCCAGGAGCGTGCACACGTTGAAGGGCTACCGTCTGGTATTCGGCGATCTTCATCGTCACACCGATATCTCGGAAGACGGCGGCATCCTGGATGGCTCGCTGATGGATACCATGCGCTACGCCGCGGACGCCGCCGGGCTCGATTTCATCGGTATCACGGACCACACCCGCTATCTCACCCGACGGTACAACCTATGGCGCTTGAAACAGATCGCCGACCGCTATTACAAGCCCGGTATCTTCTCGCCGTTGCATTCTTATGAACGCAGCCAATATTCGCCGTGGGGGCATCGCAATATCGTCAGTCTGGCGCGCGATTACACGCCGGTGCCGGCGAATTATGAAATCGGCGACCAGGGAGTTAGTCCGTGGGGATTGTTCGCCGCATTGAAGGGCAAGAACGCCATCTCCATTCCGCATACCTCGGCGTGGGGGAGTAAACAAGTCAGTTGGGACTACTTCGATCCGGAGGTCGAGCGATTAGTCGAAATCTATCAGGGGATGCGCAGTACTTATGAATACAATGGCGCGCCCGACCCTTTGGGTAAGGCAGTTTATGAGAAAGATAGTAAGACGTTTGTCTGGGATGCGCTGGCGAAGAAACACAAACTCGGGTTCATCGCCAGCTCAGACCACCAATCCACCCATATCTCCTTCGCTGCGGTGTGGGTCAAGAATGTCGACCGGGCATCTATCTTCGAATCATTAAGAGCCAAGAGGACTTATGCTGCGACGGATAAGATCATTCTGGATTTCACTTTGGGCGACCATCTAATGGGTGAAGATGTGGCCGTCGATACAGTTCCGGAGTTCGATGTGGCAGTGGAAGGCACAGCGCCCGTCGTGCGCATTGATGTTATCAAGGACGGCACGTTTGTGTATGCGTCGACACCCGATAGCAGAACCGCTAAGTTCAAGTTTCGCGATCAGAACTTCAGTGGCGGAGAATCGTATTACTACGTACGAGTTATCCAATCCGATAAGAACATGGCGTGGGCCAGTCCTATCTGGGTAAGAAAGAAGTAACTCGGCTAGTGAAAATGGCGAACTAAATGCATATATTGCATATTAAGCAGAGGACTATGCCCATTAGCGAGCTTGCATTTGCTGTTCTGCTGTTTTGCCGGCACGTGTGGCGGCAGCCGATCATAACGATGTGGTCGGGAACGGTCCTAACGATGAAGGGCGAATCGCTCAAAGCCTGCGGCACGAACTGCTGATGCTGCCTTACTACAGAGTCTTTGACGACCTTGCTTTCCGCGTGAACGGCGACACGGGCACCCTTTTGGGTGAAGTAACTGACCCGGTGCTGAAGAGTGATACGCAGAACGTGGTCAAGAAGGTCGAGGGCGTGACAAGTGTCAATAACCAGATAGAAGTATTGCCGCTGTCGGACCTGGACTGGCAGATTCGCCGGGCGGTCGCGATAAGCCCGTTCGGGGTCTCCCGCTGCCCGCTGACCGAAACATTCCCCGGATTGGGATCGCCGGAAGGCGGTGCTTCCATATCACATCTGCAAATAAGTTGCACATACAGTAGATGTTACGATTTATGCGTCTATTATCGCTCTCGCAGCGCAACGGATTGCGTCTGATAGAATCTCGCTATGCAAGGAAATCCCAAGGTGATTGAACAGTTGAATCTCGCGCTCAAGGAAGAGTTGACCGCGATCAACCAGTATTTCCTCCACGCCGAGATGTGCGAGAACTGGCATTACAGCCGGTTGGGCGACTATATCAAAAAGCAGTCCATCGACGAGATGAAGCACGCCGAAGAATTGATCGAGCGCATCCTCTTTCTCGATGGCACTCCCAGTATGACCGAACTGATGCAGATCAGCATCGGCCGTAACGTGAAAGAGCAATTGGAAAGCGACTTGAAGCTGGAACTGAATGCCGTGGCGATGTACAATCGCGCGGTCCAGATTTCACGCGACGAGGGTGATAACGCCTCGCGCGAACTCTTTGAAGTGCTTCTCAAAGATGAGGAAGCGCACGTCGACTGGCTGGAGGCCCAACTCCACCAGATCAAGGAGATGGGCTATGAGCGCTATCTCGGGCAGCAGGTCAAAGACTCGGGCGCGAAGTGAATGAAGCCGTTTTGGCTGGTTTTTCTGTTCGCTGCGCCGGCGCTGCCACTTTCCTTCGGCGAGCACGTCCTCGCCACGGACCTCAAAGGCGGCTACCAGGTGGTCGCCGCGGATCTGAACCACGACGGCTATATCGACCTGATCGCACTGGCGAGCGGCATGCCTGACCTGGTGTGGTTTGAAAATCCCGGTTCGAAAGGCGGCGAGTGGAAGCGTCACGTGATTGTGGGTAATCAGAAGCACATGATCAACTGTGCGGCGTACGATTACGACGGCGACGGCATTCCCGAGATCGCGCTGGCTACCGAATTTGCCAACGAAGCCAAGAACAGCATCGGGATCGTCTCCATCCTGCATCATCAGCGCGACCCGCGCGAACCGTGGAGCATCACCGAAATCGACCGGCTCACCACCTCCCACCGCCTGCGCTGGGCCGATATCGACGGCAGCGGCAAGAAGGTGTTGGTGAATGCGCCCCTCACCGGCGCCAAAGCCGAGGCGCCCGAGTACCGCGATGCGGCGCCGCTCGTCTTCTACCGTCCGGGCGAGTGGAAACGGCAACTCATTGGCGAATCCAATCAGGGCGTCCAGCACGGGATCTACATCTTCGATTGGGATGGCGCCGGCCGTGACGACATCCTGACCGCGAGTTTCTCCGGCCTGCACGTTTATCGCCTGGCCCGCGCGGGCCAATGGCAGCGTACGGAGATCGCCAAAGGTGATCCCGCCCCCTGGCCCAAGTGCGGATCGAGCGACGTAGCTGTCGGCAAAATCGGCAAAGAGCGTTTCGTCACCGCGATCGAGCCGTGGCACGGCAACCAGGTTGCGGTTTACCTGCGTCAGGGCGAAGCGTGGAAGCGCCAGGTAATCGACGACACGCTGGTCGACGGCCACACCATCTTCACCGCGGATTTCGATGGCGATGGCAATGATGAGATCATCGCCGGCTTCCGCGGCAAAGGCAGAAGCGTCTTCCTTTATCGCTATGAAAAAGGCGAATGGAAGAAATCGCTGCTGGACAATGGCGGAATGGGCGCGGCGTCATGCGCCATTGCGGATCTGAACAACGACGGCCGTCCCGACGTTGCATGCATCGGCTCGGCTACGACTAATCTCAAATGGTACGAGAACCAGCCATAGTATTGCTACGTTGGAAAAGTGGGGCAGCCAATCTTGGCTGCAGCCGGCTTTTAGCCGGCTCTAGCTAGCTACTTCCGACGATTTGCCTCCGCGGGAAAAAAGGCCGCCTGAAAGGCGGCTGCGGCCAAAATTGGCCGCCCCACAATTGAGACAAGTAGAAAGTCTCTTACAACACAGCGGCTCAGTCGGTTACAGGCCCAGTGGGGCATTGATTCAGCTGGACCGGCGCCCGAATCGTCGACGCCCCAGGGCAAGACAGAACAGACCGGTGGCAACGGGTATGAAGCTTGCGGGTTCCGGAATCGAGCCCGCCGGACTCCACACGAAGTTCGAGCCCTGATCCGAACCGCAGAGATTTCCCACGCACCAGTATCCACCAGGCGTGGACACGAAACTCACCGTGTCGCCCGCGGCGTCGGTCGTTCCCTGGATATCCACATATGCGGTCTGCGGATCTGCGTACAACATGCCCGCCAACGACGTCAAATTGTCGATCGAAAACGCTAGCGCCGCGGAACTGTAATCAAAGCTCACAAAGTTACTGTTGGTGAGTGTGGTACCGGCCGTATAATTCGCCACCGTTAGCCAGCCGGAGCCCACACCGGGGCCACCGCTGCCATCACAATCGGAACACTGTCCGATGAATACATAAGTCGTATCGATGGAATCCGCATATACGTGAAACGGCGCCAGTACCAATAAGGATGCTGCCGCAAACAAGATTAGTTTGGTGAAGTGGCGGGGATGATTCATGTTGAGCCTTTTGATTCACCCCGAGCATAACAATCTCCGGATAGTCCGCCAAGTATGTATTGGCTTACACCGTACTGTTAACGATGGTTATGAACGTCCCGCCACTAACTTATCGAGCCGGCCAACCGCGCGATCCAAAGTCTGTGGCCGGTTGAGGACGCCCGCGAATAAGTCGCCCATCGCCTCGAACCGTTGCACCGCGTTGCGCAGGGTGAACTGGCTGGGATAAAGCCCGGGTTTCACCTCATCCCATCGTAATGGCGCTGCCACCGGCGCGCCATCGTACGCCCGGACCACGTACGGCGCCGCGATGGTCTTCCCTTCGCCATTTTGCAGATAGTCGAAGTACACCCGGTTCTTCTGCCGCTTCGCCACGCTGCGCGGCGTAGTAAACAGGTCCGGACGCTCGGCTGCCAGCGTGCGGGCGATCACTTCCGCGAATGACTTAGTCTGCTCATACGAGTAATGCGGTTCCAGCGGAATATAGATATGCAAACCGTCTCCGCCCGTCGTCTTGGGATAGCCCGTCAGTTCCAGAATGTCCAGCTTCTTTCGCGCCAGCAGCGCCGCCTCCACGATGCGGTCGAATGAGCATTCCTGGGGATCGAGGTCGATGAGAATCCAGTCCGGCTGATCGATCGTGCCCACCCGGCTCATGAACGGGTTCTGGTCGATGCATCCCAGGTTCGCCAGATAAATCACCGCCGCGCGATCTTCCGCCAGCACATACCGCGTGTCATCGATGGTGGCGAAGCGCAGCCAGTCCGGAAAACTCGCCGGCGAATCCTTTTGAAAGAAATAATCCGCGTGAATTCCATTGGGATAGCGTTTGAGCGAAAGCGGCCGGTCTTTCAAATGCGGTAGCAGCCATGGCGCCACTGAATCGTAGTAACTGATCAGGTCGCGTTTGGTGTAACCATCCTTGGGAAAGAGTACTTTATTTAAGTTAGTCAGCTTCAGCCGCCGGCCGTCGACCTCCGCCAGCACCTCCGCTCCCTCCAGCTGAACATGCGAAGAAGCAGGCACCTTGGGTAAATCCTCCCGTAGTCCCAAATATACCGGCGCGCGCAGAATATGATCCTTGGTCCAGGTTAAAAACTTCACTTTGGCGACTAACTCCGGACGGACCCAAATTACTTCCCCAGGTATCTTGGGCTTACTCCCGAACGGACACTGGTCCGTAACCAGCGGCTCCAGCTTGCGGTATAAGTCCTCGATGGTCTGGTTATCGAAGCCGGTTCCGACCTGGCCCGCATGGCGCAATTCTCCTTCCTGGTAGCAGCCCAGAATCAACGAGCCGAAATACTCCCGTTTCTTCTTCAGGAATCCGCAAATGACAAAATCGTCTTCATTCACCAGCTTGATTTTAAGCCAGTCGCGGCTTCGTTTGGGCTCATAAAAGCTCTCCTTGCGTTTAGCCACCAGGCCTTCCAGACCGTATTGCCGCGCCGCCTCCAGAATCTCT
>Ga0326727_10016295_pt1 | contig 15731 bp, 14 predicted proteins | sample MB2enrmetagenome_FD_207643 | JGI IMG/M metagenome (GOLD analysis project Ga0326727, IMG submission 207643) | Lab enriched peat soil microbial communities from McLean, Ithaca, NY, United States - MB29MY | ecosystem: Environmental > Terrestrial > Soil > Wetlands > Peat | place: USA: New York... | reverse complement strand
TGATCGCCTCTCCTGCGCGTTTTATCGTGCCGCCGAATGGCACAAAGAAAGTTCGACTGGTTTTTTTGAATCCAGTCGAAAAAGAGCGGGTTTTCCGCGTCTATGTCTCACCGGTCGTCGACGCCAAAGAACAGGCCGAGCTGGGCCGCACCCTGAATAACGAAAGCGCCAGTGCGTCGAAAGCCCAGGCACCGGGTGGGGTGCGAACGACAGTTTCCATTTCGATTTCATGGGGCGCGTTGATCCGGCTCCTGCCCGACCACCCCAGGATTGCCTGGAAGGGCGAAATTCGTGATGGACTGTTCTACCTGATCAATTCGGGCAATGTACGGTTTCATGTCAGCCATGTGGAAAACTGCCAGGACAGTGCGCACTGTCCAAAAACCGAAAAAAACGGCGTCAGCGAAGAATTCAACATCTACCCGGATCTTGAGCGTGCGATCGGTTCCGCCCGGACAGTTGAACAACTTGAGCTGGATATCGCGGATGGCGATGGCGGCAAAGCCGTCAAAGTCAACGCTCACGATCTGCTGCAGGCAGGTTCCCCCTCCACGCAGCGCGCACCCTGACAGCTTCGTACCGTCCTGAATAATGGCATGGTCGCTGACGCATATCGCATGATCAAGCGCGCCTCAACGGATTGCGTCCATTGCACTATGATCAAACCAGACTAACCCCCGGAGATCATGTAATGGCCAAGAAGGATTTATCACTATCCAGGGTGTACGGACTGATCGAACCCGGCCCGGTTGTGCTGCTGACCACGTCACTGGATGGCACCCCTGACATCATGGCCATGTCGTGGACCATGATGATGGAGTTCGAACCGCCATTGATCGGGTGCGTGGTCAGCGGCAGAAATCACAGCTTCGAGGCACTCGACAAAACGGGCGAATGCGTGATCAACATCCCCACGATGGAAATCGCCGATGCCATTGTCGGTTGCGGCAATACCTCGGGCCAATCGGTCGACAAATTCACCCGTTTTGGTCTGACGCCGCAAAAGGCATCGATGGTCGAAGCGCCGCTGATTGGCGAATGCTTTGCCAGCCTTGAGTGCCAGGTCGTGGATGACGAATGGGTGCCGCGCTACAACCTTTTCGTACTGGAGGTTCTCAAGGCCTGGCTCGACCCCGACCTACCCGATCAGCCCACACTGCATCACCGTGGCTTTGGCCAGTTCATGATTGCGGGCGAGACGGTCAAGCTTGAGTCGAAAATGCGTTAAGCGCGTCGAGCCTGATCACGAAGCAATGCGGGGATCTGCCGACTTGCGCATTACCGGCCCTGCAACGGCCCTTGAACCGGATGGATGCAAACAGCCCGTCCGCTATTTCGTTGAGCGCCCGTTATGCGGAAAGGGTTATCATGGCGGCACCGACCATCGACGACACGTTCAAGCGAGCACGACCATGGACATGAAACGCATCAGCTCCGGCAAACTTCGCGCCATCGGCCATGACCCGAAAACGCGCACCCTGAGGGTTGAATTCGACGATGGACGCCTGCTGGAGTACACAGGGGTGGGCGACGAAATCTGGCGACGCCTGTCGGGGTCGTCTTCGGCGTGGAGCGTCTTTCGCGACTCGGTCGAAGAAGTGTTTAGCAGCCGAAGGGTGTCAGGCGTCACGGCAGCCAAGCCAGCCAATCCGCTGGATGACTTGTTCAAATAGCACGCCAGCCCCCGCCTCCGGTCCTACGCAGCAGACGCGCCCTGCTTGCCCCTCAAGGTTTGCAGTTTTTGCTGAACGCTGAGTTGCGCTTCAACGAGGTCGTTGGCTTTTGCCGAAAGCAACCCCGGCCGTCCCGGTGCCCCCCGATGCAGATCGATTTGATCCTGCAGCATTTCGAGCTTGAACCCCAGGTCCGAGATGGCCCCCCAGAGGTCATCGGGAGATAAATGATTCGTCAGCAGGCACATTTTCTGCGGCAAGGTCAGCGATGACAGACGAAGCTCCCCACCCCGCATTCTGCATTGCGCTTCCATTTTCGCTATCGTTTGATTCAGCTCCCCCTCCTCACTCAGTCCCTCTTTGACGCGAAACACATTACACAGCGTCAAAAACCGGTCTGAAAGACGCACCTGGCGCGCAAGCATCTCGGACAGGCTTTTCACCCCCTTGCCGACCTCCTTCTGCAGCGCATCGACCTGGATCATTTCGCGCGCGAGGGCTTTTTTCTCTTCATAAAATGCGGGCCTGGCGCCAAAAATCTGGCGCAACACCCGCGCTTTTCCGGCGGGATGTTTTGCCTGAAATTGATATACATGCAGCTGACCGCCTGTATTCAGCCTGTTGACCAGCGCAAATGACCGTCCGGCATACGCGGCAACCTGAGGGGATGGATTCCGGGATTCACCGTACTCAGACCTCAAGGTTGCGGGCCTGCCATTGATTACAGTTGGCATCGATAATCACCCATCCGCTTACTGTTGCAATATGAGTGCAGACTTCGCGGCACCCTCTTGTGCCATCGTCGCACCGGAATCGCATCGGCAACATCAGACCTGTCTCAATCTCACTGACTCCCGCCTTTAGAACAAACCTGAAGCGATATTGATGGTCAGCGCCAGCAAGGTGGTATTGAAGAAAAACGCCAGGACACAGTGCACCAGCCCCGTTCGGCGCATCGGGCGGGAGGTGAAGCTGACATCCGCTGTCTGCCCCGATGTTCCGATGATGCAGGCGAAATACAGAAAATCGCCGTAATCGGGCAAGTCTTCTTCGGGAAATGCCAGGCCTGCGGGGAGGCCGCGCACCTGAGCGCCGTAGTAGTCATGCGCATAGTGCAGTGCAAACATGACATGGGTAAAAAACCATGAGGAAACCAGGGTCAACGCGGCCAGACCAACATGAGCAGAGCGCAGCATGCCGTGCATATCCTTGACCACGGCCAGCTCAGCCACAATAGCGCCGATGGTAGCCAGCGCAGCCAGAATCACCAGCACCAGCACGGCGATACGCCCTTCATCCTGCCGTCGGGCTCGCAGACGCATCGTTTCGTGGCTCGACCAGAACATCATGCGCGCGGCCAGCGCCAGGTAAAGGCAGCACCCGACATTCCAGCCGATGATCAGACGCGTGATTTCGTGAGAAGCCACCGAATGCGGCAATAACATTGTCGCCATCCACCCGGCAAAAATCGAGACCGCCAAGCGCGGACGGTGCCGGATGACACGGAACGGTAAAAGATGGCGGGGGCGCTGCAGGCCGTTTTCAAGGCTCATTTACATGCTTTCCTTTTGTTGGGCATCTGGATCAAGCAGTGTTTTACCACTCTTCCAGTGGGAGTGACACGGCAATGCAAAACCTGATTCCTTTTTGTCTGTCGGTCTGCTTGGCATGGGCGCTTCACGCCGGATTTGTGCCGCTGTGGCCCGATCTTTCTGACTGGCCTGGAAGAAAACCGCCTCGAACCAGAGAGGAAGCGGCAACTGCGGCTATACCTGCGTCATTTCAGCATTCGGGTTGAATTTTTCTGGCGAAACATCCATCGGTCAAGACTTCGCGTTATTGGCCGTTGACGCAATCAGCGTGGCGCCGCAGGTGGTTTTGTGCCCCTCATACGCAACGGCAATGCCGTCGATGGTGTGATCGGGGTCACCCTCCGCGATGGCGCACGGCCCGTGGCCATTTATGGGGCAGGTACACAGATCCCCTTTGCGCGCAACGACCTTGCTGTTGACCGTGCTGTTTGCGCCGGCGCCGACCACCGCGCCCCCATGGGAAGTCGAATCACCATTGACAATAATCTTGGGCATCGTTTTTTCTTCTGTTCAGAGATCAGAACCAACATCCGGGTCACCTGAAGCGCGGGTGGCCCGGCTTCGCTTATTGCTGCATCTTCGGCACAAATGGATCGGGATCGCTGGCGTAGCGTGCGTTGTTATCCGGGTTCGGCTTGTTGTTGGCCTTTTCCTGCGGCGTCGGCGGCTCCACCAGGATGATGCTGGCGCGGTCGCCTTGGCGCAGATTCACCGCTGCACTGACCCCGCCCTTGTCATAACTGCGCATGGTACCCAGCGCCAGTTGTACGAACGGTGACGACACGCCGGTATTGCCGATGCGCGTACTCAGGTTGTAACTGTGCATCGGGTCGTTGGGATCCAGCGACTCGGCGGTATGGCTCTGCGTCAAGGCACGCGCCAGCGGAATCACGTGTTTGCCATCGGCGCCGGTGTCATAGAACAACCATTCCGGTTTGCTGCTCCCTTTTGGCAGCGTAGCCAGCGCCTGCTTCCACCCCTCGGCCATCGCCTCGGCCTGTTGTGCCGCACTCTTGCCTTGCAGGGACACCTCGACCGGGCGATGCAGATGACCGACGATGGGCGCGCTGTCGTACTCTTCCAGCTGCCACTTGGTCCAGCGCACCGGAATCCACGGCGAGGGCTTGAACCCTGCCTTGCTGTTCTCCCAGAACAGCATGCCTTGCGTGCCGTGCGGATCGATCTGCGGAATCAGGCTTTTGACCTGCTCGTTCCAGTAGGCGGTGGGCATGGCTCCACTACCTTTAGATTCCGGCATGTCTAGATAGGCATCTCGATGCGTCCAATAGAAGTTCCACAGTTTGATGATGTCGTATTGTGTGTCGTCCATCGAAATGTCATACGGCACATCGACCGTGTAGGGGCGGATGTGCTTATCCACGCGGTCGCTGCGCGTAAACAGCATCGCTACCATTGAATCAGGAATGTCTGGCACGAACCGTTTATCGATACGCCCCCGCCCACGCATTTCCTGGCTGTCGGTACTAAATACCAGCACGGAGGGCAAGTCGGGGTTGTCATCAAACACCTTGAACATCTCATTGACGAGCAGGTCAGCATCTTCTCCCTTGTGCGCGGCCAGCCCGGTAAACAAAGTAATTCCCAGTCCAGTACCATTGCGAGCCCACACGATGCGATCCATGCCCATCCCGTTTGCGTCGGCAACCATGACCGGGATCGGCCAGCGTTCCACCCACAGACGCGCCGCCACGTTGAAAGCATCGAACGCACGTTGCTCGGATTGAAACAGGCGTGTTTCGCCAGCCCATTGGTAGTCGTTCGAATCCTGAGACAGGATGCTCGTGTATGGATGGTTGACCTTATCCAACTTTTGCAACACCTGGCTTTGGCGGAAGCGATCGATGGTGATCCCCACCGCACGAATCTCCAGTGAGAACTGCTGATGCGCCAGCGCCGCTGCGACTGACTGAGCCTCGGCTTGCTGTTGGGCGGCGAGCTGTGCGGTCTGTTGCTGCTGTTGCAGTTCGGCAGCCTGTACGCGCAGGCCGGACACGCCCCACGCGCCGCCAAACAAGGCAAAGACAGTTATCAGTGGCGGCAGCAGCCACCAGGTAAAACGCTGCGGCATGGAAATGGGCTCCTGAGTCGGGTCGGTATAGAACAGCGTATTGGCCAGAACAAACCAAATCGCGATGGCAAGGATTGCGACCAATAGCCAGGGCCACAGGCGCGGCCGGGCTTTTCGTGTAAATACGCTCATGCTTATCGCCCCTCCAGTGGTGTCATGCCCTGGGCTCCCGCGTTAAGCCTATCCTTGATTCGTTCGCTCACAATGGGCTGAGGCGGCTCTTTCGGCACCAGGCCGTCAGGAAACTTTCCATATAGGTAATATTGACAATTGGCATCCACCAATGCCTGCACGTCTTTCAACAGGCTGCCGTATTTGGGGTAGAGGGGAAGAGTATTTTTGTCAAATTTCGTGCGCCAATCCGCAATCGCCATCAATAGATCACGCCAATCCGGATCGTCGAGGCTTTCGGCCTGGCCAAGTGCCAGATCCATCGCCGTCACCCAGCGGTGGTGTTCCTGATTGGTCACAATGGCCGAATGATAGGAGTTCGGCATAAGCTCCTCCTCCTGGAAGCGTTTCCGTGCCTGATCATTTGTTTCGCCAGACGCAGGCCCCGCCTTGACGATGGCATCGCAGGCATCAATCGGATCGAGGTGCTGTTTGCCGATATAATTCGGATTCGCCTGGTGATCCGCGGTTTCGCCCGCGTGCAGATCCGGCACCAGCGGTGGGTTAAGCAGCTCCGCATTGATCTGGCGCGTTTCGTTGACATCCAGCGAGGTACGGGAAAGCCGTGCAGTGAACTCGGGATATTGCTCTTCTCCCTTTTCGCGTACAGCGAAAGGCCCGATAAAGGCGCCGACCTGATTGCCCTGTCCGCGTTTCACCCAGGTCCAGATGCGTTGCTTGAAGTTGGTGGGCAACTGACTAAAAACGGGCAAGGTAGTGCCGCGCCCCATGTTGTCCAGGGTATTTACAGTTTCCGGTATCCCCAGCGTCCCGATCCCTTGGACACTGGCGAGTCCCACGGTCATGTCGTGCGGACAAAAATACAGGTAGACCTTGCCCCGGTTCTCGCGCTCGTCAAAGTTGACTGTCTTACCCAGGTCATCGGAAACATTGTCGATTCCGTTCATATCGCTGTCGTCATCGCTATTCGCAGTGGCGAGCGGCAAGCGCTGGCCTTTCGCTGGCGACCACATTAATCCAGCCCGTCCAAAGGACTTGGCGTTTTCGCACAGATCGGCAAGTGGGGGTGAGGGATGGGGATTGTTGGTGATCAACTTAACCAAGTTCACCAGGGTGTTGACGCGTGCTTTAGTGGTCTGCAACTCCGACCCGCTCTGGGTTAGTTGATCGAGCGGCGGTTCATGCACCCCATAAGGCGGGTTGTTCATGATCAGGCAGTCGACAGGGCGTTGACCATCTTCACTCAAAAAAGCCTGTGCCGTCAGCGAGACCAGGCAACCTTGACTATGCGCCACCAGTGTTACGGTATCGTCTGCCGCGATGGCACGGATTTGTTTGACCAATGCCGCCAGCCGTTTTGCGGCCAACACCATGTAGTGGCGTTCCGGCGCGCGCGTGATGATGTGCGCCTTATCCGCGATCAGCTTATTCGTGATCCACACCATGAAGCCGCCGTTGAAATGGCCCTTAAACATGTCAGGGATATTACTGGTGGCATTGCAAAACATGCCGCCACATTTGGCAAAATTGGCGTCGAGACGGTTGCCGAATTTGTCTACGTTCTGTCCGTTCACTTGCCCTTTCCTGAGTTCTTGGTCCGAGGCCTTATACCCCCAGTGGAAATGAATCACCGGGCTATAGGTTTTGTCGTTCTTCAAGCGCCGGTAATAGATCGCGTCCGGATCCGGCACTACATCATCCTTGGGGTCGGGCATCAAAAAGTCGTTGGGAAACAGATCGGGGCGATCCAGGCGTTCGTTCAGTCCGGCACACAGCCCGCTGTCCATCGCCGGGTAGCTGACGCCCACGTCGTTGACCCCGTGCACCAGGATTACCACGCCAGGCAGGTCGCGTTTCACTGCCACCAGGTGATCCCGGTAGCGGTTGGGCATCAGTACGGCGGACGCGTGGCCGCAATTATTGGGTGGCGTTACATAGTCGGCCATGACGTTCAACTCTTCTTGGGCAGAATGGCGATGTGCGCGATATGCATCGCCTGGTCTTGCAGAATCGGCGTTTGTCCCTGGGCATCCGATACGCCGGTGAGCTTGCTGCCGTCGTGCAGGGTGATTTCGTAGTTGCGGTTGGCGGCAAGCTGCGGATTGGCCGGGTCGCTACCCGGGTAGTGCAACTGGAATTTCTGGTCGGCGGGGCCGGACTGGAAGTTGGGTGGTGCCAGGCTGTCGCTGGCCGGGCCGCTTTGGGCATGACTGGCGACTTTGAGCAGCAGATTGCCGGGCGAACCGAGGGTAATATTGCCATCCAGTTTGAGGAACGAACCGCCGTGGGAGATCAGGCGCACGGTCGGGGCATAGCCGACGAGTTCACCATCCACGACCGCGAAACGGATGCCTTTCTGCGCTTCGCCAACGATCTGGTCGTTTTGCGCCTGGATCAGGACCTGCCCCTGATTGGCAATCGTGCGCAGGCCGCCTGCCTGGGCAAACAGGCTGATACCCTGACCTGCGTTCAGGCAATAGCGCTGCCCGGCGGTGCACTGGATATGCTGTTTGGCTGCCAAGTCCAGGTTCACCCCGGCATAGCCGACAATTCCCTTTTCAGCGGTGAGGCTCAAGCCGTTGAACGACGACAGGCTCATCACAGACTGGCCGCCGCCCGCCGCCTTGCTGTCGGTATTACTGCCTTTTTCCCAGTGCTTGATGTGGTTGATCAGCTCGGTTTGCGCCGTGGCATCGATCGCCAGCCCCTGGTGGCCGCTGGCAAAATCGCCGCAGGCCTTGAATAGTTCGGCACACTGGTCCAGCAGTTCGATCATTTCTTCGCGCGCCAACTGATTGCCGCTTGCCTGCATACGCGCATAGGTGGTGAGCAACAGTCCCTGGGCGGCGCGGATCGCAATATTGGCGTCGCTGCGCAACTCCGCGCCTTCGCCGCGCGGCTGGGCCTGACCGTTGGTACGCGGGGTGGTGATATAACCCATATTCAGTTGAGTGGCGGCGTGCTCGCTCGACAACTTGGCGCGGACCTGCCCATTGGTATCGTCGAACAGTAGTTCGTTGAACTGCCGTCCGCCGAATTCGCGCGATTGAATCCCCGACAGTGCTTTGTTGGCGGGTAGCGCACGTGCCCCATGGAAGCGCGGTACCGGGTGTCTGCCGTTGTACACCACCCCGGTGACCATCGGACGATCGATATCCCCCTCCACAAAATCCACGCACACTTCCTGACCGACTCTCGGGATGAATTGATGCCCCCATCCCGCCCCGGCGCTGGGCATCGCCACGCGTACCCAGCAGCTGGAGTTCTCGTCGAAATTGGCGCCGATATCGGCGTGTTCTTGCGGACGCTGCCAATGGAACTGGATCTTGATGCGCCCGTCGGCGTCGGTGTAGACCTCTTCACCTTGCGGGCCGACGACGGTGGCGGTCTGAATGCCGTTCGCCGTGGGTTTGGCATGGTCGGTATGTGAGAACACCGGGGTGAGCGGCACACCGCGCCGCTTGGCGTCGAAATTCACGTTATAGGGCTGAGCCGCCGTACTGTCGGCGGCCAGCAGACTGGACGGCACTTCGCGTGTCACATCGTCGGGCAGGTTATTCTGGGCGCGGAAATTCAGCGTCGTGACGACGAAGCTCTTTTGCGTGACATTGGTCCCCTCCAACGCGGGGTGATCGTCCAGCCGAAACCACTGACCCGCCATGAGTCCGCGCGCGGTCCCTGCTCCACTGAAAGTTTTGGCCTGCGCGTCGTAGGCGGCCTGGCGCTGGCTGGCGATGTCGCCCAGTTCTTCGGTACCCGGCGCGTAATACAGGGTCTGCGCATCGTAGTCTTCCAGCGTGCTTTGCGCGCCTTTACCGGTCCCGCCTTGTTCGATGCTGCTCTGCGCGGTGCCCTGATAGGTGTCGACCTGCTGGTAGTCGAAGCTCGCCATGCTGACGCTGCCCGAGACCACCTGACGCTGTGTATTCCAGTCGGTAAGGCTGTCTTCCGCTTCGGTGGCGTCGGCCCGGTGATAGCGAATCCGTGCCTGGGTCGCCGGAGGCAAGGCATTGGGATCGTCAAACACCACCATGGTCACCGGGGCGTTCGGCGCGTCGTCAAACTGCCAGGTCCAGCACAGCCCGTCTTCCTTCAGCAGCCGCTCAATGAAGGCATAGTCGCTTTCGCGATATTGCAGGACATAGCTACGAGGGGGCGGTGGCGTGTGGATCAGCTTGAGCTTGACGCTCTGCTGGCGCGCGAATACCGGATTATTCGCCTGATGCTCGTTGAGGATTTGCTGCAGGATGTCGAGCGAGGACTTGTCCTGGAACACCCTGCTCGTCACCCTGTATTTCCACAGTGCCACCGGCGGAATAATGGCTATCGCATAACGAGAAAACCCGCCATCCGCGCCCAGCGCCTTCACCGTGGAGATGACGCCGTTGCGTACCACCGGGTTGCCGTCCTGATCGTGCACCGTCAGCGTCGCGGGCAAGCCCAGCAGCGACTTGAGTTTGACGTTGGCGCTGGCGCACAGACAATCGACTTCAAAACGGTAGTCGTCGTTGATCGACTCTTGCCCCTCTGCCTGCTGCGGCAGAAACACATCGTCCCAGCTAGCGTCAGTGCCAATATGAAGCCGGATCAGACGTTGGGTTTGGTCAAAAGGGCTGGCAAAAGACGCTAGCGAGGCACTCGGGGTCATCGGTTTACTCCGTCCGATTCAGGCATGTTGATTGACACACCTTTAAACAAGACGTGAAACTCTAATAGGCAAACCGGACAAAGACAAGGCAAACAATGCCAAATGGGTGACAAAAACAAGTTTGCTTGATTTAAATCATCAATACCAACATGTTTAAATCATTTAATTTAATATTAGTGTACGCCGAACTCGCCACACAGGCGCAGACGAAAGGAAAGGCCCGATTCAACCCGCTCCCCCTTCGGGTTCATCCTTGCGCAACTGCCCCTTCAGCCAGCGGCAAAAGGCTCTGGCGGTCTCGGGTACGGGAGACTCGGGATTGATATAGGCTTTATAACTCTCGGCACTGCGCACCGCGGCGGCGGCCACTTCCTGCAACAGTCCGTGCTGCAACGGGTCCAGGATCAGCAGGCGGGGGATCACCAGAAATCCCATGCCGCTGATCGCCGCCGGAACCGCCAGAAAATAGTGTTCGAATGCCGCCGCCACGTGGATATCGCGCGATTCGTTCGCCTGGCTGTTGATCCAGTCGGACAGGACATCGGGACGGGTACGCGTGGCGAGAAAGGGCCAGGTATCGATCGGCTTGTCCCGGTATGCCTTCACCAGCGCGGGCGCGGCGACGCAGACCAGCGCTTCGGTCGCCAGCAGCCAGTGCGCTTCGTCGTCGATGACAATATCGCGTGTGATCAGGACATCGTAGACGTCACCCGCGAGGGGCGGCGACAACGATGTCACCACGTCGACCGAGAGCGAGGGTTCCGAGCAAAAATGCGGCAGGGCAGGAATCAGCACGGTCATGGCGAAGGTAGGCAGCGAGGTGCGCACCACCAGTCGCCCGGGATTGAAAGGCCGCTGTTTGAATTGGCGTGTGGCGAGTTCGATGGTCGACACCGATTCCTGGACCGTATCGAAATACAATCTGCCCGCATCCGTCAAGGTCACCGAGGCGCCACTACGCACAAACAGCCGCAGTCCAAAATACTTTTCCAGCGACGACACGTGATGGCTGACACCGCCCTGCGTCATCCCCAGCGTCAGTGCGGCACGGCTAAAGCTGAGCTGGCGTGCCGCCTCCACAAAAACGCGAATGGAGTTCAGGGGGATAACCGCCTTCGTTCCAGTATCAGTATTACTCATGACTCATGCCAGCTCTGCTCATGTCGGGACTTAGCCTTCGGACGAATTCAGGCGATCATTATATCTGTGACTTGTGCGACTTTTCTTAACTACAGGATATCAGCATGACAGACCCGAAATCTCCTCCATCCGACTTCTGCCCCGCCCTGCCCGCACCATTGCGCAGCCAGTCGGGGAGACGGCCATGCTGACGCTGCTCTCGCTATGCCTGTTTGCCTATCTGGCGGGATTGATCGACTCGGCGGTCGGCGGGGGCGGACTGGTGCAGATTCCCGCGCTGTTCGCGATTTTGCCGCGAGAAATGCCGATTGCCTTGCTGGGCACCAACAAGCTGGCTTCGGCCATGGGGACCACGTTTGCCGCACGCAATTATCTGCGCAGGGTCAAGCTGCCCTGGAACCTGATCTTGCCCGCGACTTGCGCCGCATTCTGCATGGCGTTTGCCGGCGCGGCGGTGGCTTCGATGGTGCCCAAAAGCGTGCTACGGCCTTTGGTGCTGGTGCTGCTACTGCTGATGGGGGCGTATACGCTGGTCAAAAAAGACTTTGGCGCACTACACAAGCCCACGGCCATCACCCGAAAAGAAAAATGCCTGGCACTGGCATTCGGGGCAGTCATCGGCTTTTACGACGGTCTGTTCGGCCCGGGCACCGGGAGTTTTCTGATTTTTCTGTTTATCCGCTATTTCGGGTTCGACTTCATCCACGCTTCCGCATCGGCCAAGCTGGTCAATCTGGCAACGAATATCGCTGCCCTCGCCTTTTTCATTCCGGCCGGACATGTGATGTATCGCTACGCCATCCCCATGGGGCTTTGCAGTATCGGCGGCGCCTTCACGGGAAGCTGGCTGGCGATGCGTCAGGGCACGGGTTTTGTGCGCAAGCTGTTTCTGTGTCTGACAGGCGGATTGATCGTGAAACTGGCTTGCGATCTGTTGCTCTGAGGGGAATGACAGACCCTGGCCGGACAGCGTCATGCGCTTGCAACGTCTCTCCGGCCAGGGCGACAAGCCTCAGGCCTTCACTTCGAAGGCATCCCCGGTTGCGGAGAAAAACCCGCCTGAAGTGTAGTGCAGCGTGCGCTGATCATCGCTTGCAAAATGCCAGGCGCCACCCGAGTAGATGGCGGGATCGGCCCAGGCAGAGAGAATGCGGCCGACAAACAGATCATAGCGGGTCTGCATATCCTTTTCCGGCTCGATGCTGCACTCCATCCAGGCGGCGCACCCGGCCACCAGGGGCAGGTCCGGATGAGTGCCGGTAAAGGATTCCAGCCCAAGATCGGCAAACTTGTCACCATCGCGACCGCTCCTGGAGCCTGCCGCCAGCACTTTGGCGGCCTGCGCGCGGGTGGGGATATTCACGGCAAACCTGCCGGAAGCTTCCATCAGCGTGCGGGTATACGCCTTGGAACCGACAATCACCGCGACGCGCGCGGGCTCGAAATCCAGCGGCATGGACCAGGCGACCGCCATCACATTGCGCTTTCCCTGGTATCCGCTGGATATCAGCACCACCGGGCCATGATTGAGCAGGCGATAGGCTTCTGTCAGTTCTACGGGTTGTGGGGAGATTGCCATGACGAACTCGCTGAGCGTTGAACATGGCCCATTATCCCTGTTGCAATCCGGGCCAACAATCAAACTTCAGAAAGTGTTGATATTGTTCAACAGCGGCATTGCTTCACCCGCCGAGCAGGCGTCCCTCCCCAATCCATTCGCTGACTAGGTCTCTGGATGCTGGGGATCGGGAATGGGATGGACAGGCGCGAGCGCGTCGGCAGGTTCGGCAATCGAATAGCCGTTGCGGCCCGTCTTTTTGACACGGTACATCGCCATATCGGCCGCACGAATCAAAAGCTCGCCCGCCGCGGCGTGTTCAGGATAAAAAGCCACCCCGATGCTCAATGTCACGTCGAGCTGGCGTCCACACACATCAAAAGGCGCGCGAAAAGCCGTCAACAGCCGCTTGGCCAGCATTTCCGAGCCTTCGTGCTTATCGGGTTCAATCAAGACGACAAATTCGTCGCCCCCCATGCGCGCAATGAGATCCCCTTTGCGGATGCACTCCGTCAAGCGCAATGCGACATCCTTGAGTAATTGATCTCCCGCCGTATGGCCATAAACATCGTTGACCTGTTTGAATCCATCGAGATCGATAAATGCCAGTCCCATACGCGTTGCATTTCGCTTCGAACGATGAATCGCCGCGTCGAGATTTTCGATAAAGGCACGCCGATTGATGAGACGGGTCAACGGGTCATGCACTGCATCGTCCTGCAATCGCGCCAGTTCGGCATCGACCTGGCTCCACTCCCGGGTCATCACGAGATAGCAGATGAGCGTCGAGAGAACGACGAACCCGCCGCCAAAATAACGTTCCATTGCCAAAAAATCGGTGGGAAAGACACGCGGCAGAATCGAACAGGACAAAATGACGTAGGCGGAGATCAGGGCAAAATAACCCAGCGTAAAAGCCCGTGGACGTCGAGAAAATTGAAGCATCATGAATCCTTCGCGTAACCGGAATACCAGCTGCCACGATCTCATGAAAGCAGTTTACCGGTTTTATCGCAAGTTTCCCGTGATTTTCCAGCATGTGCGCACCCCATGCACCAACATGGAATACGCACGCTTCCCGCTCAAATTGGCTATGATGGGACTACGATAGCTCGTATGAAAAATAAAGCCACCATCCATCAGGGAGGATATATGTACCAACGCATTTTCGTGCCGGTCGACAATAGCGAAGCCTCTTTTTCCGCGCTGGCTGAGGCCTGCAAACTTGCTCAGAACTGCGGCGCGGTGGTACGCATTGCACACGTTGTCGATATGACGCGCCAAGGCTGGGGCAATACCGACTTCGTTCCTCAAGAAGAATTACAGCAATCGGCAGAAGAACAGAGCGAAATCCTGCTGCAGGCAAAAGAGTTGGCCCAGTCGTTCGATATCGGCTCCGAATGCAAGATTCTCAAAAACTGGTGCGACAAGATCGCCTCGACGCTGGCCGAAGATGCAAAGGCCTGGGATGCCGATCTGATCGTCATGAACACGCACGGCTGGACCGGCTTGAAGCGGCTGCTGCTGGGTAGTGTTGCCGAAGGACTGGTCAGGGAAACGTCTATTCCGATCCTGATGATGCGTGAATCCGGAAACGAATAAAACGCCGCAGCCCTCCAGTGAAGCATCAAGGCGGGAATCTGGATTCCCGCCCTCGCCGGTATCAGATCGGCAGGCCCGCCGCGTCGAACACGCCCTCGAATAGCGCAGAACTCAAATAGCGCTCACCAGAGTCCGGCAACACCACGACAATGGTTTTCCCTGCATTTTCCGGCCGCTTCGCCAGTCGGACAGCAACCCCCACCGCCGCCCCGCAGGAAATGCCGGACAAAATCCCTTCTTCGCGTGCCAGACGCCGCGCAAATTCGATGGCCTCATCGTTGCTGATGGTCTGAATGTCATCCACCAGCGACAGGTCCAGCACGTCCGGCACAAATCCGGCGCCGATCCCCTGGATTTTATGCGGTCCCGGTTTGACCGGTTCGCCGGCCCGGGTCTGGCTCAGAACGGGGCTGGCTTCAGGTTCGACCGCCACAGTCTGAAGCGCCAGCCCACGGCTGCGCTTGAGATAGCGCGTCACTCCGGTAATGGTGCCGCCGGTACCAACGCCAGACACGAAGATATCGACCTTGCCATCGGTTGCCTGCCAGATTTCAGGTCCTGTTGTGGCTTCGTGAATCGCCGGGTTGGCCGGATTTTTGAATTGCTGCAACAACACGTACCGGCCAGGGTCGGATGCAACGATTTCCTCGGCCTTGGCAATGGCGCCGGCCATACCGCGAGCGCCCTCGGTCAGTACCAGTTTGGCGCCAAACGACAATAGCAGCTTGCGCCGCTCGATACTCATGGTTTCCGGCATGGTCAGCGTCAGCGGAATGCCGCGCGCCGCTGCGACAAAGGCAAGGGCAATCCCGGTATTACCGCTTGTCGGTTCTACCAGTTCTTTGCCCGGCCCGAGCAACCCACGTTTTTCAGCATCCCAGATCATCGCGGCGCCAATGCGGCACTTGACCGAATAGGCGGGATTGCGCCCTTCGATCTTGGCCAGAACCGTTGCCTGGGCATCGCCCACGATGCGATTGAGGCGAACCAGCGGGGTATTGCCGATTGACAGCGAATTATCCGAGAACCAGTTGCTCATGTGTTTTCTCCATTAGGCGGCGTATCGATTGTTCTCACTTTAGCTCGGGTTTGTTATTCTTCAAAAGAATAAAATATAATAATTTCATTTCAAGTTGGAATATAAAAAATATAAACCGCTATGCGACCTGCAGCGCACGTTCGATCCAGCGCTCGAAGCGGGCCACCGGCTGAGGCCGACCGTACTTGAATCCTTGAACGTAATCACAGTTCATTTGTTGCAGATAGCGTTCTTCTTCATCGGTTTCGACACCTTCCG
>Ga0326727_10016291_pt1 | contig 15733 bp, 16 predicted proteins | sample MB2enrmetagenome_FD_207643 | JGI IMG/M metagenome (GOLD analysis project Ga0326727, IMG submission 207643) | Lab enriched peat soil microbial communities from McLean, Ithaca, NY, United States - MB29MY | ecosystem: Environmental > Terrestrial > Soil > Wetlands > Peat | place: USA: New York... | reverse complement strand
AATTCCACGGCGAGTGGAACTACACAATCACCGCTCAATCAATCCCGGCGTGAGCCCTAAGAAGTCTTGATGACCGTTCTGGGAACGATGCCGAACACACGGAAGCGAAAGCGGCGAGGCTGGCTGGAAATGTCAACCGAGGAAGCCGTTTGGAAACTAAGGCTGTGATGCGGCCGCTGCTCTCGCTCACTTGCATAGTGCTCGCCAGAGAGCAGGTACGCCAAGACGTGCCGAATCGATCGAGTCGGTGGCGATTCCTTCGAAGACCTGCCAGATTCGTGTAAGCACCCAGCAGTATTCAAGTGAGATTGCAATGGACATCATGACTTACTAGCGTCGGTTAGGCGTGGGACGGGTCCCATCCTAATACGGCCTTTGTCCTATGGTAGGCAGGCAACCGGAACAACCAGTAGCGGGAGGCGTGCAATGAGTGAACGAAGGAGAGTCGCTTTCATCACGGGTTCGGCCCGCGGCATCGGAATGGCGGTAGCCGAGGAGTTCTTGGACAAGTCCAGCAACATTGTGATCGCCGACGTCGACGCCAACGAGGCTAGGAGCACCGCGAAAAGTCTCGATCCAGGAGGCGAACGGGTCCTGGCCGTCGAACTCGACGTCAGGAGCACCGTGTCGGTCGAGTCGGCGATCGCTGAGACGGTCGCCAGGTTTGGCCGTCTCGATGTTCTTGTCAACAACGCCGGGACGGGCAATCCGCAACCGTCCGAGGCGGTTACCGATGAGGCGTGGTCCGACCTCCTCGCCGTGCACCTCGACGGTACCTTTCGTTGCTGCCGCGCGGCGTATTCGGCGCTCCGGGATTCGTCGACCGGAGCGATCGTGAACCTTTCTTCTGTGCTGGCCAGGATTGGTGTCCCCAAGCGCCTGTCATACAGCGCTGCGAAGGCGGGCATCGAAGGTCTCACCTACGTCCTCGCGGTCGAGTGGGCCGAGGCAGGCATTCGCGTCAACGCGGTTGCTCCCGGCTGGACGAAGACCAAGCGGATCGAGGACTACTTCAACCTGGGATTTGCCGACGAAACACTTCTGACAGAACAGATCCCGATGCGTCGCCTCGGGCGGCCTGAAGAGATTGCAAGGACCGTGTACTGGCTCGCATCGCCCGATGCCAGCTACGTAACGGGCCAGGTCCTGTTCGTCGACGGTGGCTTGCTCGTCAATGGCCGGGCGTAGGACTTTGTGGGCCGCAGCCGCGTCAAAGACTCTATGGATCGGAAGTCCGGGCATTGTCCTTCTGAACGTGGTCGAGTAGGCACAAACACTCGCTGTGTTCGGTCGAGGCAACTCCTTCAGGCGTGTCTAGGGGTGCTGTTTGGCTTGCGAGGTCGTCGGCGGACAAGTAGTGGTATTGAGGACCGCAGCAAAAGGCGTTTGGAAAGTCGGTCGGCCCTTGTCCGTGGGAGCTCTCAAGACCCCGTGCAACCGCGGGCTGAGGTGGGTCCTCGGGGTGCGCTACGTAGGAGTTGACCGTTCGGCGAGTTAGACGCTTGTGTCACCCTGAACGAGCCTGTGTTCCTGGGTAAGCAACGCTCTGGGGGTGCGCGCGATTGTCCCCGCGATTATCGTCAACGAAGTGAACCCTTCCTTGAGTGCCTTGCGGCGCGTCGTCGTCACCGACTGCGCCGGATACCCCTCGCCTGGCTCGATCGAGCAGGCGGAGCTCGGTGCTGATTACCAGGTCGTCGTAGCTAACGCGACAACCGAGATGGAGGTAATCGCCTCGGCTGAGTCCGCGGAGGGGCTCTTCGTCAACATGGCGCCGATCACCAAGAACGTACTCCGCAGCCTTCCGAAACTCCGCGCCCTTGTCCGTTATGGCGTAGGGATGGACAACGTCGACTTCGACGAAGCCGCCGTTTTGGGCGTCGCCGCGCTGAATGTGCCCGACTATGCGGTGGAGGAGGTCGCACAGCACGCGGCAAGCATGGTCTTTGCCCGAGCTCGGCGACTGGGCGAGTACAACGCCGCAGTCAAGAGCGGTGCCTGGGGCCCGGACATCGTCACGGCACCTGTTCCCCCCCACGAAGACGCGGTAGGTATCGCAGGCTTCGGCAACATCGGCCGCCGCACCGGGCAAATCCTGAGCAGCGCCGGCTTCCCCGTGTTTGCCTGGGATCCCTACGTCCCGGCCGACTCCTTCGCCGGAGTGCAACGCGTTCTGAGCCTCGCGGAGCTGGCCTCCCGGGTTCGTCACCTCTCTTTGCACCTCCCTGCTACGGAGACGACGATCGGAATGATGCATCGTGAGCTGCTCGGCGAACTCGGACCGGAGGGACACCTTGTTAATACCGGACGCGGTACCGTCGTCGATGAGGGAGCCCTGCTCTCCGCGCTGAACGAAGGGGCAATCGCCTGGGCCTCGCTGGACGTATGGACAACTGAGCCACCAGTCGGACTGACGGCACAGCTCGTGGCCCATCCTCGCGTCACCGCCACTCCTCACGTCGCCTACCTGAGCACACAGTCCCAGGAACGGCTTCGTCGCCTGGCTGCGATCAGGCTAAGAGCCGCGCTCGAGTCGGACCGCCGATAAGTCATCCTGGCGCGACAACGGTCAGCCTCCGCCGGACAGTCGGCCACGCCAAGAACCCTCGTCGAATCGAACGTGAGGCGACCAAGTTGAGTCGATCTAACCACGCCGCACCATTGGAGAGCGGCGCTAAGGCTGTACCGGTGCGTCGCTGCTTCTGCCTCGAGCTCGGCGATGCGGCGTTTTGGCGCCACGAAGTTGTGCAGACTCAGCTGTCGAGGCACCGGCCAGCTCGCCGCGATCTATTCGGTCCTGGCGGACCCAGTGGAAGATTGTCGCCTGGCACAACTCAGGCTCGGTGGCGAGCTCACTCACCTTTCGGCCGGCGCGCGCCTGGTCGACGACCACCGAACGAAACTGCAGCGCAGACGAATACGGCAGGGCCCCCTCAGCGGCCATTCTCACAAGCTGAGTCCAGGAAAGAGGAGATACATCAAGTGGCTCATCAATCGGAATCCCCTGGGCGTCGTCGACGAACCGCCGCAGCTCCGCCTCGGGCGTACGCTCCTCGAGCAACGGCGAGGGGATCACCACCCACATCACGGGCAACCTTCTGCCCAAGGACTCCCACGGCCTATCGAAGGTGCACTGGGTTAACGACGCCGGCGAGATCGACTCCATCACGTCAAGTCCGGTCTTCCTCAGCTGGCCCAGCAGCAGCTTCCATTCCCCGTTCAAATGGCCTGCCGAGCTTCTTCCCCTGAGTGTGTTAGAGCTCGACTAGCGCTGGTACTTCGGAATCGCGTTCCGAAAAGGGAATTGCGGACTCGTCATGGGATCTGTGATGTCGTCACCGACCTCGACGCAAAGAACGTCGAGTTCGGTCAGCAGACTGGCCGTTTCACCCGCACCCCGTCGATCGCTGCTAGCGGAGCGTCGACTGATGCGTTGTCGTTGAGGGCGTAGAACGTACCTAGCTCGCCGACCAGTTCGACGAACATCTCTGGAACGGGATCCGGTCGATCCGTGGTAAGACGAAGCCAAAGTGCCGATCTCCGCAACGGCTTAGTGTTGCTAGCTCGAAGAGCGTCGCCCCGACCCGGGTCAGTCGGGACGAATTCCTCAATCACTGGCCAGCGGGGGCTTACGGGGTCGGTCTCCAGGCGGACGTCCTGGCCGTCGGCCGAGACAGTCATCTCGACCCCACAGCTGGTAATCGTAGGGGCCGACGAACTTGAACTCGCCCATTCCGACGTTGCGGTGGCACTGGTTCCATGAGAGTCCCGCGAAGGCGGCCGGAAGCCGACCCTGTCGGATCAATGCCGTACGCCAGAGCTCTAGTCGGTCCCAGAACACGATCCGGTCAGGCTCACGTCCTTGGATCACTGTTAGCACACGGCCACCCACTGACAGCCGTGTCTCAATCTCGCCCATCAAGTCTCCTCGCACCTGTAGTGCGGATACTCCAAATGACCCTGCGCTGCAAGGATCAACACTTTCACGCAGCAAAGTCTCAGAATCCTGCTACGCGCAGACGTCCGCACTGATCCTATTCCGCGTACGTGTGCGCGCTTCTACGGTACGCCGTCGACTCAGCAAACCACACTTTGCCCGGCCGGATCACCGCTACTAACAACTGCCAACGGGGATCCCTGCCGCCACGTTGAGCAGCACCGTGACTGCCAATCGGCCTTTCCGTTCGCCGTACCGCGAGAGCGGCGTTATCCACTTCTGACCTGTCCCGGCCTTCCTATTGACGCCAACCTCGTCGATCTCGATACCCGTCCCAGGTTCTGTGAGGCGAGGAACAGCCCGTTCGCGCTCCAGAACCCGTTCACGTCGAACGGATAGCCAGTCATGCCGAGCCGCCGTAATGGAAGCTGAACTTTAGCTCTTGCGTGAGGAAGTCCGGCGTCGCGAAGCACCGCTGTATGGTGATGGCAGGTGCGATCTCTCTGAGTGAGTATCGCGGAGCAGCAAATGCACGGTGCAACTTGGCCTCGGCGACAGTTCGTCGCACCTCCGAGATGCTACCGCGACCGCGTTGACAGCATTTGCTAGATCATACTAGGGCTTCTCCTGAGGCTTGGCGCCTCTCATTCTGCTAAACTCCGGGTATGGCGCTCAGTTCCCGCGAACGCGTGTTGCGAATGATCCATGATGGACAAGCAGATTGTGTTCCCGTGGGACCGTATATGTATGACCTCGCAGCGGTTGTCGCTGGCGTCGCGTTGGGCGATTTCTACCTCGACGCGAATGCGATGGTCCGGGCGCAGCTGAGGCTGCACGAACTCGTCGGCCAGGACATCATCTGCATCGGCTCTGACAACTTTTACATCGCGGAGGGGTTTGGGTGCGAGACCACACGGAGCGATGACGAACTTCCCTCGCTCGTCATTCCGCCGCTCGGTTCCATCGAGGACGTCTACCGCCTCGAGGTGCCGGACCCGAGGACTCAGGGCCGGATGCCACTCATGCTCGAGGCGATCGGTATATTGCGGCGGGCAGTCGGCGACGACATCGCTATTCGTTCGCCCGGTACGGGGCCGTTCGCCCTAGCTTCGTACTTTGTCGGAACACAGCAATGGCTGCTCGACATCGCGTTGGCCCAAGCCGGGTTCGACGAGGGCAAGGAGGCGGCCGTTCACCATGCGCTCGGGCTCGCCACCGAGGCGCTGATCGAGTTTGGCAAGGCCTGTTTTGATGCCGGTGCCGACTTGGTCATGTGCGGCGACTCGCTCGCCTCCTGCAACGTCATCTCGCCGAGAACTTATGAGCACTACGCGTGGCCTTACGAGAAGCGGATATTCACCGCGTGGCGCGAACAGGGGATCACAACCGGACTGCTGCACATCTGCGGCGACAGCCGCAAGGTGCTCGAGCTCTACCGTGACACCGGAGCCAGCCTGATCGAGCTCGACAGCGCCGTCGACCTCGCAGACGCGTCTCGGCGTCTCGACGGCACGGCCACCATCGTCGGGAACGTCAATACCGTGACCGAGCTCCTACAGGCCGATGCCGCACAGAGCGAGGCAGCCGCTCGACGCTGTATCGAACAAACTGGTGGGCGCAACTTCATTCTCGGCTCCGGATGCATCGTCCCGCGCCACACACCGGTTGAGAACGTGCGGATGCTTGTACGCGTTGCGCACGAGCGTTGTTGCTGAGACACGGCTGGCGAACGTCGGCTCAAGGCCTGACACGCGCCAGAAGCTCGCCGTGAGCCTCTTCGCTCTCGACGAACCTGTCGGACACCATGAGGTAGAGACTGTCGCGAGCAGGCTTTCTGCTACTTCCACCAATTTCGTCCGTCGAAGTACGTATCGACGAAGAGGCTCCACGGTGTACGTCCCAAGATCTCCTGCGTCACAGGCATGAAAGAACGGAGTCAGGGACCGTTCGCCTCGACAGTGAGCTGGACACCTGCAAGCCCAGGGATCTGGAGAATGTGGGGGATAGTGAGCGTACCCCATCGAGTAGGCACGGGAGAACGCGCATGGGCCGAGGTGCTCGACCAGTCGCACTTCACGGTCGAGGAAGAGGTCACGGAAGAGACCCGGCGACGCCGGGTCTTCAGCAGGATTTCGGTACCGCAAGCTGGTACCAGTACGGTCGGAGAGCGAAGACCACCTGGCTCTCGGACGTGGTCGCCGTGGCCGCGCTTGGCGCCGATGCGGTCATCGAAGTGCCGGATGTGCTTGTCGTGCTCGAGCCGATCGCGAAAGAGCTCAAGATCATCCGCTGCGCGTAAGGCTGTGCCGTCATGAGCATGCCATTGCCCTCGACGATGGCGCCATAGGTCGGCAGGACCCCGGTCGCGAGGCTGGCCGAGGCGATTCCCCTGAAGTCCATTGTCCGGGGATGGGCAGTCGTTCTTCACGGACAGCCGTAAGTCGTCCGTTGGGCGCGTCCTTGGCCGTGAGCGCCAGCGGGCGGGTGGCGAGGTCAGGAAATAGGCACCGTCACAGACATATCCCCGTGCTGGCTTGACATCAGAGTTTCCAGCACCCTTGATCGTTTCCGTCACTCGGAGGTGCCCGCGAGCAAGTCTCGACGGGTTGCTCTGGCGGCACTTTCAGTCATGTTTGGAACGGAGGTGCCACCGACTGCAACCGGTTCCTCGGCGGACGCCATCTTTTCACGATCATCTTCGCCGGGTCAGGAGCACTGGCGTGCTCGGGCGCCACGCATGACGACCACGAAAGAAGCTACCCGACGTTTCCGAGCAGGTTCCCGCACTCGTCAAAAGACAACGGCAAGGCATCACCGCAGATCTCCAGCCCAGGATTGCCTTCCACTGAGGCACGAAGCGACTCCGACACGAGAAGATGGCTAAGGTTGAGCGTGTCGTGGATGCGGACAAGGCTGACGTTAGCAAGGTCTGCGCGACCACATGTCAGCATCGCCGCTGCGATTGTGTCGCGGTCGGTGGGAAGGGCCATCGGAAGCTGGGCGCGTTGTATACCACTGTTGCCCGCCGTCATGGCGTTCATGTACGTCGAGTGCAGGTCAATCTGCTCAAGGACGCGGAATGGTATGAAGTCTGCGAGCCCGACGCCAGCACCGTTGCCATCTGATGCTGGACTGATGGAGTGGACGCATATGTTTGCGATTCGCGGACGCTCGAATTCCTTCACGCCGCGAGCCCTCCTCCGCCCGATCACGTTCGTGTCCATGCCTGATCCAGACTTGTCCTTGCCGAGTTGGTCAACGACCAGAACGTCCAGCTCGTCGAAAGGGATCGATCCCATCAGGGAGCGAGCCTCATCGAGCAGACGCGCCTCGCCAGCGCCGCCGATGTCCTCACAGCGCAGAAAGGCTATTCGGGCGGCCTCATCGAATGCATTCTCCAGGATCGCCAGTCCACCGAGGACGTTTGCTGCTCCCATGATCTTCCGTGCGACCTCAGGCACCCAGCGCGCCAACATTGCGGCACCGTAGGCATGAATGGCCTCAGCCCCTCGTTGATTGCCAAGACCTACGGAGCAGATCTTCGCCAGACCGCTCTCGACCGGGCCACAAAAGTCCGTGTGTGGCTTGATGCGGTTGATAAGGAGGATCGCGTCGGCCGTGGCGGCGATCGCATTAAGGTGCACAGCCGGACCATCGTCACACTGCCCGATCACTACGGTGTCCATTGTCGCCAGAATTGGCATCTGGACCTTGCTCTCCGTGATACCTAGATGATCGAGAAGTTCAATCTGTCCGGCGACGGTAGCTCCGCCATGAGAACCCATTGACGGTACGATAAAAGGCTCTGCCCCTGCGTCTCGAAACCACTCACCGGCTGCGTACACAACAATGGGAAGGTTACGGATGCCGCGGCTCCCGACGGTGATCGCGACTCGCATACCTGGTTCGACGACGCCTCTCAGTCGAGCCAACTCGCGTCGTGTCGCGGCCGCAGGGTCATCCTCCGTAACGCGCTTGAAGATTTGACGCACGGGCAAAAGGCGCGGGAATGGCGCCATGAAGGTGAACCCCCTAGCGGCTTCAAAGAGACCCGGGACCGAACCAGTCTGGCGCTGCCGCAAATCACCACCCCATTATGCGTCGACTACTTAGAAATCTAGCGGATATTCGTGGGGTTTGGGACGCTGTAGTTGGCTCCCCGGCAGGCCCGGTTTCGGCGGCTCAGGTCGAGCTCACCGCGAGGCGGTGCCTGCGTCCCAGGGCTGAACGTCTGTCCCTTCCAGGGCCTCGAGGGCACGGATCACGACTACGCTCCCGGCGTCGGGGATGCCGCTAGCCCGCTCTCCCACCCACGCCGCACGCCCGTGCTTGGGCACTGCCGGCATCATCTGCACGGTGCCAGCGATCGCTGCGGCGCGCATCAACGGCAAGGCGACGGTGATCGATGCCGCGCCACGCGCCACTGCGAGGGCCGGGACGAGGGCGTCCAGGAATGTCTTGTCCCCAGGAGCGGCCCGTCCTCGTCGCTGCACCATCGCGATGCCGGCCTCTAGGCCGACGACCATCGACGAGAGGTCGTCAATCTGCTGGTCGCCGATCGCTTTGGCCGCTGCATCGAGGCCACGCGAAACGAGCGAACCGAACGTGGAAGGACTGGTGCTCGCGCAGATCTGCGCGATTCCCGCCAGGAGGTCGCTCGTCGACCCGAACGTCGCATTCCGGGGAAGCCACTCGAGGATCGCTGCGGCGGCCGAACGGACGGTGATACCGAGGTCGCCATCGCCTGCGGCTGCATCGAGCTCCCGAAACTCTTCTTCGTGGTCGATGAGAGACCTGAGCAGGCATTCGAGAGCGTCTTTGGTCGAGGACTCGCCCATCAGAAGTGCCTCAGCAAGGGAGAGTACGACTGGGCATCGAGGAGGGAGGTGAGCTCGTCATCGAGCGTCATGACTGAAATCGAGCAACCCGCCATCTCGAGGCTAGTCGCGTATCTACCTACAAACGCGCGGTGGACATTGATCCCGTTCGCTGCGAGCCGGTTCGCGACACGCCCGTAAATGATGTACAGCTCCTCTTCAGGGGTCGCTCCGAGGCTGTTGACAAGGACTGCCACGCGGCTCAACACGGTGAGCTCGAGCTCGGCGAGGATCGCTTCAAGAAGCACGTCGGCGATCCGATTCGCGTCGCCCATCTTCTCGCGGCGAATCCCGGGCTCACCGTGGATCCCGATACCGAGCTCCATTTCGTCCTCTGAGAGCTGGAACGTCGGTCGGCCAGCTTCGGGGATAATCGTCGGCGAGAGCCCAACCCCCATGGTCCGAGTACCCTCCAGTGAACGCGTAGCAACCCCGGCGGTCTCTGACAACGAATAGCCCGCGGCTGCGGCTGCGCCCGCGCACTTGAATGCGAAGGTCAGGCCCGCGACACCCCGTCGGCTGCCGCTGGCAGCAGGTGGAGCCGAGGCGACATCATCCGCCGCGCGGACAGTCGCCGTGTCGATACCGTCATCCCGCGCCATGTCCGCGCCATCGTCGAAGTTGATCCCGTCGCCGCTATAGTTACCGTAGAGGAAGAGTATGCCCTTTCCTGATTCGGATGCCTTCGTCGCAGCCAGGATCGCATCCACCGAGGGAGAGGAGAACGTGTTCCCGACGGCTACCGCGCTGCACAGGCCTTGACCAACGTAGCCCAGGAAGAGCGGTAGGTGTCCCGAGCCCCCCCCGGTGACTATCCCCACTCTCGGATCGGCCCCACGGGCCTCGACGCGGGCGATTGCCCTAGTCGAGCCCGGGACGGAGCGGAAGTCTCTTGGGTAGGCCTTCAACAGGCCCGCGAGGAAATCATCGACGAAATCCTTCGGAGCGTTCATTATCTTGCGCATGCACCACGACCTCTCCCGGATCGGGCTGGCGACTGTTAGCCGTCTAGCCGAATCCCGACTCAGTACCCACAATCAGCCTCACGAGCACCTCCCCCGCCCCCTAACAGGGGGCCTAGCGCAGCAACTAGAGGACTATGGCTCATAACGAGGATCCGATCCGGTCGATCGAGGCATAGAAACGCGTCAGCCAACATCAGGCCTATCAGCCTCCGTGCTTACCGCAAGCAATCTATGCTCCAAGTCGCTCGCTTCTTCCAAAGGCCCCGAAGCTCGTCCAAGGATGTCTGCCATCACTGTTTGGCTCATAGCATTGTAGTCCTTTGTGTTCACGTGCTCACCTATAATAGCACCGCCTCGAAAGACTAGAATGCGATCAACTAAGCGTATGATCTCGACCAGATCCGATGAAATGACGATAATGCTCACACCTTGATTTGCAAGGTTCACTATTAGATTGTGAACCTCGTACTTCGTCCTCACATCGATGCCAACCGTAGGCTCATCGATTATCAGGATTTCCGGGTCCGCCACCAGCCATTTGCCCAGGCTTACCTTTTGCTTATTGCCTCCACTAAGACTAGAGACAAGTTGGGCAACCGTTGGCGTACGAATCGCTAGCTGTCTTCTGCACTCTTCGGCTCGAGAGCGCTCCCGGGAGATGTCGATCAATCCAACCCTTCTTCGCACGGACCGCCATGTCGCGGCCGAAACATTCTTGGACACAGAATGCATGAGGAACAGTCCTCCGGTCTGGCGATCCTCGCTTACATAGCCGAGTCGATACTTACGCAGCGCTTGAGCTACCGACCTGATTCGCACCGGCCTGCCGAACAGGAAAATCTGGCCGCCGGAGGGCATGTCTGCACCAATAATTGTATGCGCAAGCTCCGTCCGACCTGCGCCAACCAAGCCGTACCACCCAAGGATCTCGCCTCGGCGAAGCTTGAACGATGCCGATTCCTTCCTCCCCGAGCGGCGTAGGTCCCGAACCTCAAGGGCAGTCTCCTCTGTAGTTCCGGTTCTCAGCGGCAGACTCTCGGCGACATGCTCACGACCGACCATTAGCCGAATTAGATCGGCCCTGCTCGTCTCGCGAACGGCACTACGAGCTACGACATGTCCATCACGCAGCACACTCACTTGGTCGCAGATCTCAAAAATCTCTTCAAGCTTGTGGGACACATAGAGCACAGCAACCTGCCTGTCACGCAGGCCGCGAACCACTCGAAGCAAGCTCGACGCCTCCTGCAGGGCAATAGAGGCGGTGGGTTCATCCAAGACAAGCAGACGGGCTTCAACGGAGAGTGCTCGAGCAATCTCAATAAGTTGCAGCTGCGCCGCGCTAAGTGCAGTCACGGGACCGGCGGGATCAAGATCTAGCTCAAGCAGCCGGAGATACTCCTCTGCCCGTGTGTGAATTGCCTTTCTCCTAAACCAGGACATACCTCGGCTCGAAAGGATCTCGTCCAGCAGCACGTTCTCCCCGATAGTGAACGTCGGAATAAAACTCCGTTCCTGGTGGAGCACGCTAATCCCCATCGCCCGCGCGTCACGCGGAGACTCAATATGGCTTGGCCGTCCCGCGATGTAGTAAAGACCAGAATCTGCTTTCTCCACCCCACCTATGATCTTGATCAGGGTACTCTTGCCAGCGCCATTCTCGCCAACCAAACCGTGTACCTCACCTGGCTTCACATCCAAAGAAACGTCGGCTAGCGCAACCACTCCCGGATACCGCTTATAAATGCCGGCGAGGCTCACTACGTTCTCGGTGCCGACGGACGTCGTCATGTCCGAACCAAGTCCCGGCCAGGCTTGCGTCCTGTACGCCCCATCCGAAGATACGTATGTAGCCGACCCGCCCTTAAAGACCGCGCGAGTCGCGCCCTCTCAAGTACGGCGGCGCACACTACCACCAGCCCTTGAAGCACCAAGACCCACTCTGCATTCAGCCGGACGAAGACAACACCGCTCGACACAAGCGTTAGAAGGCCGGCGCCCAGGCAGGTCCCAGCGACTGACAGATATCCACCCGCGAACAGAGTTCCCCCAATGATCGGCGCGGCAAAGGAGCCCAGCAGCCAGTCCGAACCAATATCCGGCTGTCCCTGTCCAAGCTGAGCCATTGTCAGAATCCCAGCCCACGCTGCGAGGACGCCTGACAGCAAATGTACACCCATGAGGACCCGTCGTCTGCGAATTCCCACCAATTGCGACGCGCCCGCGTTTCCACCGAGGGCCAAAACTTGTCGCCCAAAACCTGTGTACCTCATAAATCCAGCAACCAATATCACCGAACATGCCACAAACACGAACAAGATCGGCACCCCGCCGAGATTTCCCACCCCGATTCGGATGAACGATCCGGGCAAACCCTCCAGCGGCTGGACTTCAGTCAGCCCCAGAGCAATGGCAGTGAACATCCCCGAGCTGCCCAGCGTGACAATAAACGCGGAAAGCCCAAACTGTCCCACAAGAAAGCCATTGAAGGTCCCACATAGCGCCCCGACAACCAGACCTACGCCGAAGTCAAGAAAAAGAGGCAAGCCGCTGTGCAGCATTGCATAGCATGATGCAAGTCCTCCGAGCGCACCGATAGACCCAAGCGAAATATTCATTCCCCCAGAAGCGATCACCACCATCTGACCCAGGGAGATGGCGACCGTTATCGCCAGGCTACTTAGCAGCGCCTGAAAATTCAGCCCAGAAAAAAACCTTGGCTGCGTCAATGAGAGGGCAGCAAACAGGACGATGTTGGCGGGCAAAAGCCAAATCACATTTCCAGGCAACCTCGCCAACGCCCCAGGGGCATCTTTTCGCCGGATAGACGCCACCAGTCAACCCCCGCGGCCCATCAAATAACGGACACGCGCCTGGCCGATAAAAATCGCGAACAACAAAACCAAGCCAAGCCCCATTTGGTACCAATACTGGTTAACACCCAATACAACCAGACCACTTTGCAAAACTGCCAACAACAGGCCACCCAAAACGGTACCGACCACGGTCACCCGCCCGCCGGTCAGCAAACTGCCGCCCAAAACTGGTGCAACAAATGAAGGCAAAAGCCATTGCTGCCCGAGCGACGTGTCAAGCTCGGCGAGGTTGGCGACCGCTAGGACCGCAGCCGCGGCCGCCAACAGACCACTAAAGGCGTGAGCCAACATCATACGTCGCCTAACCGGAATGGCGGAAAACAGCGCCGCCCGATTGCTAGCACCAACAGCTAAGGTCTCGCGACCTGAAACGGTCCTCTGGAAGGTCACAAAGACCGCGACTGCGACGATGGCAGCGATCCACGTAATCAAAGGAATAGACAACATCTCCGCAGTTCCCAGCCTAGCCAACTCGCCACTGACGCCAGGATAAAAGGCACTGCCAGACGCAAGGAACATTACGCCCATATATAGATTCGCTAGGCCCAATGTGGTAATGAAGGCGTTCAGTCCGCCGTATGCCACGAGAATCCCTTGCAAGGCACCCATGATGGCACCAACCAACAAAGTCGCGAGTACCGCTATCACAAAAGGAATCTTCACCGATTGGCTCAGGTAGGCAAGAACCATCGCGGAGCTAACGCTTATCGCGGGAAGCGCGAGGTTCATCTGGCCTATTGAGAGTACCGACAGCTGTGATAGCCCGACAACCACATAGATCCCCGCCTGTGCAGCTGTTGCTTCTACGCTGAACGTGGAGAAGAAGCCGGGCCTTGTGAACCAGAGGACCGCAAGCAGAACCATCAAAGGGACGGCAACACCTATCGCCTCTTGCCTAACTACAAAGTCTCTCGCCCACGTGGCCGTTCCTGCGTGGCGGGGATCGCGGCTCAAGGCAGCGTCCTCTTCGCGGGACTCGTGTGCGACTGCCGCGGTGGGACTCTCCTGTCCGGTCGCCCGTGGATCCGCCTCAGGACCACCCACTTCTCGCAGCCTCCTCTTCCCCCAGTCTTCCTGAGTCTTAAGTCGGTCTGTCTCCTGGTGGAGCAGTGTACTGAACTGCTCCGCCAGGAGACCCTAGCACCAGCTATGACGCCGACGACCCTCTCCGCTGATTCAGATGGCTTCTAACGAGCCATCACCTCGTGCCTTCCCCAAAGAACAGTAGCCAGCTCGTGATCGACCGACACAACTACGGGCATGACCAATAACGCGATTTCCAAGTGGTCCCGATTTTCGTTGCGGTCGCAGCTAGTGTCTGGTAAATGGTCCCAATACCAGACGCCCCGACAAAGATATAGGGAATATTGAAAACAAATGGACCCGTGTAGTGACATCCCTCCGACAGAAGCTTTAGAGAATAGACAGAGAGATAGGCCTGACCGTACGCGTTCGACGCCATCGTTCCCGTTGCATATCCCTTTTCTACTGCACCCACTATCGTTGGGTCTATATCGGTCAGGATGGACGGAATGGACTTATCGTTCTGCGTCTCCATGGCCTTGGCCCACGCGTCCGACGGATTATCGGCTGTTGCGACCACACCGTTGATCTGGTTCTTATGGGCGGCGAGAAGAGTTGCCACAGCTGGCGGCGCTAGCGTCGGCGTGTCGATGTTCGCGATGGTTTCCAAAAGGTGAACATGTGGATACAGCTTTATCGCGGCGTCTACGCCCTGAATACGCGGAGACGTCACGCTGCCTGCCAGTTCACCGGCGAGGTGAACAATATTTCCTTTGTAGCCCATCTTCTTAATCAGAGCGATTGTAGCATCGTATGCATCTGCATACAGGCTTGCCTCGATGCAGACGGCGGCCCCTGCACTCTTCGTCTCATCGCAGGCCGCGTAAGCGACCACATTGATGCCATCCTTAACTAGACTTCTAATTGTCGCGTTAGTCCCGCCGATGTCCACGGGTTGTATGGCTATCCCGTTCACACCATCAGCGACGAAACCATCGACCACTGCGTTTTCCAGGGACTGGTCGTAGCTTTGCGGCGCTCCGATTAGAGGAACAGGAGTAATATGGAAGTTCTTAGCCGCCGCCGCGACTGCACCCTTGAATGGCGCATAGAACGGAAAGATTCCTGGCTCCACCACAGCGAACTTCGTTCCCGTGCTACCGGCAACGGTACGAGTGCTGGCGCTGCTGACGCTTATGCTAACCAACATCAGCCCTGCCAAAAGGACGGCAGCAACCGTTGCGAGCGGTGCTCCACGCCTCATAGAGCTACCTTTCGAGCGCATTAAGTACCTCCTGACTATTTGCTTTCTAACTTATCCATTAGGCGGCCCATAATTTCCTCATTAGCGGCTCTTCGGACCAGGCCTTTCTGAAGAGTCCCTCTCTTTACAGCTGGCGATCTCGCCGTACCGGGGTCTACCCGCAGGTCCCGCCACGCGCCACGATCGAGCGCTGCCTACCCGCTATCACCTCCCTCGCCTTCTCAAAGGTATTCAAACGGACTAGAAGATCTGCCTTACGTTTTCCGCATGCGGAAGCTAGTACCCCATTCCCGCAGTCTCTCGTCATAGATCGGATTTGCACCCGGTACCGGTTGCTCCGGCATTACCGTAATGAGCTCAAGGTCAGTCCCCCCGTCGCATTCCACCGCATGATCGGTTCCCTTCGGAATGAATGCGACAGTTCCAGGCTCCAGCGCGAAGACCCCCGCAGGCGATCCAAGCTGCAGCCTCCCTGTGCCGCTCAGGACATAGTAAAACTCATCGAAAGGCGATGGATGGCTTCCTAGCTCGGTATGCCCACCCGCCCTCAGCGTAAAGAGATTCACCGTCAGCCTCTCTGAGCCCACACTTTCTCGATCGACAAGCAAGCGAGATACATACGCGCCCTCCGCGCCCTTTGGCGAAAAGCCCTCCACGTCCATAGCCTTAAACACGTACCTCGGTTCCACGATCATCTCCTTACTTACCAGATGTTCTTCTGGACCCAATCTCCCGACTTCCGGCCAGATCCTCAACGCCTACCATTACGATGCGAGATGCTAAGCTAAGGC
>Ga0326727_10016289_pt1 | contig 15735 bp, 14 predicted proteins | sample MB2enrmetagenome_FD_207643 | JGI IMG/M metagenome (GOLD analysis project Ga0326727, IMG submission 207643) | Lab enriched peat soil microbial communities from McLean, Ithaca, NY, United States - MB29MY | ecosystem: Environmental > Terrestrial > Soil > Wetlands > Peat | place: USA: New York... | reverse complement strand
TTTACGATGCACTCTTCGACATGATCGACGTTGAGAAAGTGGACAAAATGCTGGAGCGCAACGTGATCGAAGTGGCTCCGCTGGCGTTTATGCGTGGCCGCACCCTCAACGATGCGTTCATCATTCTTGACGAGGCGCAGAACACGACCATCGAGCAGATGAAGATGTTCCTGACGCGCATGGGCAACAATTCGAAGGCGGTGATCACGGGCGACATCACGCAGATCGATTTGCCCAACCCGCGCAAGTCGGGTTTGCTGGACGCAATTAACATTCTGGATGGCGTGGAGGGCGTTGCCTTTTGCCATTTCGAGGAGGGCGACGTGGTCCGCCATCCGCTGGTACAGCGCATTGTGCGCGCGTATGAGAGCGCCAAACCGCAGCAGCAGGAGCTGCCGCTGGAGGGCTCGATACCGGTGGGCGTTTCGGAGAGAGAAGACCGGCAGGAAGGGCAGGCGAAGCAGACGGCCAAGCCGCAGTGAAACAGGGAGTAGCCAGCAGGGAATAGGGAGTAGGCAAGGCAGGCTGGGGTCGCAGGAGCGCGGTCCCAGCCTTTGCTGTCTCTGGAGCTGCTGCGGCTCTAACCGCATAAGCTCCTGGGTGTGCATCCCAGTTACCCAGGCCGGTTGCATGAGATCGCGTGGGGGTCTATTCTCAGTCCGGTCTATTCTCAGCCTTGTGAAGGCGGGCGAATAGGTCGCTCGGAGAGAGCCATGAACCCGAAAAGAAGCGCGCTAATTGTTGTCGTGCTGGGGGGAGTCTGTATCAGCCAGCAAGTCTTTGCTCAGAAAACCACACCCACCAACGCCGCTCCTGTGTATGTTCCAATGCCGGCGGACATTCAATGCTATATCGTGTCTGGGGGTGACCGGTTCGAGGCTCGGGGTACACCGGCGCCTTCCGGACAGAACGAGGATTCCGTCGTCCTGCTCGCTGTTCAGGAGGTTGGCTGCCACATTGCCGGTAAGAGCAATTCAGGAGACAAAAAGATTCCCCTTGCCTCAAACCAGATCACTGACAGAATGCTGCGAACCAAAGACTTTGGCGAGCTAAAACTGGGCGATGACCCTGACGGCGTCGCCTGGGGAAACAACGTAAAAATAGCCATCCGCCGTGACAAGCTGCAATCGTTCAGGGATTTTCTGCAGAAATAGGCGGAATTCGTAGGTGCCGGTTGCCTCGTCCTCGCCGCGTTGTTCTCTTTGCGGGTGCTACGGCTTGGCCGGCGCTGCGGGCGCGGCCTGCTTACTGAATACGTAGTGGCAGGGGCGGCCGTAGATGCCAAGTCCCGTGCTGCGGTCGCCCTCGCCCTCGGTGGCGGTGAAATGCGATTTCACTTCGTAAGAGTATTGCTCACCCGTACTGACGAGCGGGCCGTGCGCGTACTGCGTCGAGGCGACCACGCCGGAAGCCGTCAGTTTGGCGCTGCCATCGCGGTTGATTTTTCCATTGAGCGCCAGATAGCCGGGCTGCCCCGCATCGCCGCGCTCCCCGTGCAGAATGTTGTTGGCAATGGTGCTGGTGAAGCGCCAGGTGTACCCCTGGGCGCTGCCCTTGGCTTCGCAGGTCACCGTGGTATTCCACACGCCGTCAAAGGGGCCGGCCGCATTCTGGCCGCCCGCCGCCATGGTAAGCAGAAACAGTACAGAAAAAAGGGTCTTGCGCATGAAAACTCCCATCGGGAGCGGATTTTACTCCCGGATTGCCGGGCCGTCTGTGACAGGGCGAAACAGACAGGCTCTGAGGGCACGTTCTGAGGGCACGCTCTGCCGGCACGGACGGTTCGCGTATCATTTGATCAGACCCGGAGCCGCGCAGAAACTGAGCCGCCGGCCCGGTGAACGATGATCCTCATCGACCCAGAACTGGAGCCTGACGCGCCGCCGAAATCCGTTTCGGTGAAGCCTCCTGCTGGGTCTGCCGCGGCCCAGAGCACGCAATCGCTCCGGCTGCCCTCCACACGAACCCTGACGCGGTTTTTGATGCGGGCGCAAGCCGCGGTGCGGCTGCGCGGGCAGGTGACGGTGCTGCTGACCAGCGAGGCGACGATGCGCGACCTGAACTGGCGCTTCCGCGGCAAAGACAAGGCGACGGATGTGCTGTCGTTCCCCTCCGAGCATGCCGTCCGGGGCACGGAAAAGATTGCGGGTGACGTGGCGATCAGCGTGGAGACGGCCGGAAAGCAGGCCGCGGAACAGGGGCACTCGCTGGCCGTCGAAATCAAGGTGTTGATGCTGCACGGGCTGCTGCACCTGGCCGGGTACGATCATGAAACCGATGCGGGCGAGATGCAACGGCGCGAGCGGAGTTTGCGCGCGCAGCTGGGGCTGCCGCTGGGGCTGATTGAGCGCGCGGCTTCTCCCACCCTTTCGCAAAAAACGCGAAAGGATGGGGCACGGCGCGGTCATAAGCGTGGGGCGCGGGCGAGGGTCAAGAAGCCATGACGCCGCTGCAGATTGCGTTTCTGGCTGTGCTCGCGGTGGTGGAGACGCTGGCCTCGTACATCAGCCGCGTCTACTCCGAGTTCGGCAAGATTCTGAGCCGCGAGGTGCAGGAGAATCTGGACGCGTGGGAGGAGCGGGTCGAGCCGCATCTCGGCCTGAGCCGCGAACACGCCGCCTTGTGCGCGGCGGTTCTGGTGCAGCTTTCGCTGGGACTCATCGCGCTGGAGTTCGGAGCGATTCTGTTTAGCCACGCGACGCAATTCGGCGAAGCGAGCCCGGAAGAGATTGCGCAGGCGGTTCTGGGCGTGGTGCTGGTGGTGATTTTCTGTAACCAGCTGATTCCCTCGCTGCTCTTCAACCGCACGCGCGGGCTGTGGGCGGCGCGGTTGCTGTGGCCCATCTGTTTGCTGCTGTGGCTGGCGACGCCGGTCACGGTCTTTATCCGCTTCTTCTCTTCTGTGGCGGCGCTGGCCGAGGCCCCGGCCAATCCCGAGGAGGAGCCCGCGCCCGACGTGGACGCGCTGATTGAGGCGGGCGAGGAAGAGGGCATCCTGGAACAGAGCGATCGCGAGCTGGTGCGCTCGGCGGTGGAGTTTGGCGACATGCTGGTGCGCGAGGTGATGACCCCGCGGCCCGAGATCTTCGCGGTTTCGGAAGCGATCACGCTGGAGCGCTTTCTGGAGCTGCTGAAACAGCACAACTACTCGCGCGTGCCCGTTTACTCGAACTCGCTCGACAACATCAAAGGGCTGGCCTTTGCGCACGATCTGCTGCAGATTGCCGATGAAGAAGCGCGCACACGCACCGTGGCGACGATCCTGCGCCCGGCCGCGTTCGTACCTGAGACCAAGCGCGGCTACGAGTTGCTGCGCGAAATGCAGCGTGAAAAGCAGCACATGCGCTTGGTGATTGACGAGTACGGCGCGGTGGCGGGGCTGGTAACGATTGAAGATCTGCTGGAGCAGATTGTAGGCAACATCCGCGACGAGCACGAAACCGACACGCAAATCGAGGAGCCGCAACGCGAGGCTTCGGGCTCATGGCTGGTGCCGGGCAGCTTTCCCGCCGATCAGTTGGGCGACCTGCTGGGCGAGCCGGTGGAGTTGGGCGAAGACTATGAAGCGACGACACTGGGCGGCCTGGTGAGCGAGATTGCGGGGCGCATTCCCAAGGCCGGTGAAACGGTGGCGCTGGAACCGCTGGGGCTGCGCGTGGAGATTGTGGGGTCGACAGGGCGGCGCATCGAGCGGGTGCGGCTGTTTCCGCCGACGGCGCGGTTGCCGTTTCCGAAGGACGCTTGAATTCCGCTGGCCTGGCCGGAGTGGGCGCAGGAGATTCGTTCAAGCGGATTCCTTTGCGCGGTGCGCTTTCCACGCGCGCCATTCGTCCGCAGTAATCTCCCATATTTCCGAGGGCAGCCGGCCGCAGACGTAGCCCCGCTCTTCGACGCCGACGAGGCGCATGCCCTGTCTTTCTGAGATGCGTCGCGAAGTGACGTTATCACGTGCCTTGGCGACGCGGAGCACCGTGAAGCCCAGCGTCTCAAACCAGAAATCGTTGGCCCAGGCGCAGGCCTCGCTCATCAATCCCTGCCCTTGCCACGCAAGGCCGAGCCAGAATCCGCGGTTGTCGTGCGGGCCGCGCCGTAGATTGATCACGCCGATGACGCGCTCCGGCTCGCTCTTCAAGCGCAGCGTCCAGATCCATTCATCGCCGCGGGCGATGGCGGGCAGAGCGAAGTTGCGAATAAATTGGAGAGCGCCGTCAGTGGGATAGGGCCAGGGGATCACGTTACGCAGGTAGCGCACGATCTCCCAGTGCGGGAACAGCTCTTGAATCTGGGCCGCGTCGCTGATGGAGATCGGACGCAGGATGAGCCGCGCGGTTTGGCCGGCGGGAATTTCGCCCTGGGGCGTCATGCCGCGATGTTAGCAGCGTATGAGCAGTCCGTCGCGGCGCTCCAGCGCTTCATCCGCGATAATGAGGAATGGAGAACGAGAAGTGAAATCCGGATTTGTTGCCATCCTCGGCCGGCCCAACGTGGGCAAAAGCACCCTGCTGAACGCCCTGACGGGCGAGAAGGTGGCCATTGTCACGGCCAAGCCGCAGACTACGCGCAACCGCATCATTGGGGTGCTGGAAGTGCCGGCGCGCAAGAAGGTTCATCCGGCGGCGCAGATTGTGTTTGTGGATACGCCGGGCGTGCATAAGCCCGCCTCCCAACTCGACCGGCGCATGCTGCAGGAGGTGCACGAGGCGCTGGAATCGCGCGACCTGGTGCTGGTGCTGATGGATGTGACGCGGAGGGTGCGGCTGAACGAAGATCCCTCCCCGGTCCACAAAGGCGAGGGACCGGGGGCACCCGGCAAAGGCGCGTCGAGTGAAGACGAGTTTCTTTTCTCGCTGATCCGCAAGCTGGATTGCCCGGTATTCCTGGTGCTGACGAAGATCGACCTCGTGCGCAAAGACGAGTTGCTGCCGATGATCGAGGCGCTCACGAAGCAGCACAAGTTTGCCGAGGTGATCCCGGTAAGCGCGCGCAAAAACGACGGACTGGATGTGCTGGTGCGCAAAATCATCGATGTGCTGCCCACGGGCGAGCGCTACTTCCCCAAAGACCAGTACACCGATCAGCCGCTGCGTTTCATGGTGGCGGAGTTGATCAGAGAAAGTATCTTGATCGAGACCGGTGAGGAAGTTCCTTACGCGTCGGCCGTGGTGATCGAGCGCTTTGAAGAGCCGGAGGGGCAACCGCGGCCGGGCAAGAAGCCGCTGACGCGGATCAACGCCGCGATTTATTGCGAGCGCACGGGGCAGAAGGCGATTTTGATCGGCAAAGGCGGATCGAAATTGACGGCGATCGGGACCAGCGCGCGCCGCAAGATCGAATCGCTGCTGGGGACGCAGGTGTATCTGGAGCTGTACGTGATTGTGGAGCCCGGCTGGCGCGAGTCGAGGGCTTTTGTGGAGTCGCTCGACTGGCGCAACCAGCTGAACGAGCTGGCTGAGAAGCAGCCCGACGAAAGAGACGAGTAGAAGTTGAATGACAGCCTGTTTCAGGCGGAAACAGAAACGAACGCGGGCGCGATTCCTTCGCTGGTGACGCTGGCAGTGTATGCGCCGCCGTTGCAGCGAATGGAGATTTGCGTGCGGCCATTGTAAAGTTGCACGACGCGCGAACCGGTAGACGTTCCCAGGTTATCTATCAGAGCTCCGTTGCCGGCGAGGGAAAAGCGCACCACGTTTTTGGCGTCGAGACAGAGCACGCCTTTGGCATCGAAGGCCGTGGCTTCAATGGTGACGACGTCCTTGTCACGAGCGATCTGCGCCAGGGCAAAACGCGCTGGCTTGCTCCACTTCGCGGTCTGGTACTCGAACTCAATCTCATCGCTGACCGTAACGCCATTCTTGCTGGCGACGACGCGGAGATGGTTTTTACCGGGAGTGAACTTCACCATCCAGCGCAGGCCGGCGGCGGGAAAATCCTGGCTGTTGCGCTGCCGCGTGCCGGCAGATTGGCCGTTCAAGAAGAGTTCGGCGGTGGGACAGTTGGAATAGACCTTCACCATCCGCGGCTGACCCTCCGCGCCCCAGCGCACCGGCCAGGTGTGGCCATAGATGTGCGCCATGGGCTCGTCGGTCCAATAGGACTGGAAGACGAAGTAGCCTTCCTTCTTCGTCATGTCGCGCTCGATGAGGCCCTTTTGATTCACGCGCGGCACGGGGTTTTCCACGCGCAAGGGCGTGGTGAAATCCTTGAAGGCCCATTGCGCCGATCCGGCGAGCCAGGGCAGCGTTTCCTGAACTTTCAAATACCAATCGAAAAGATCGCAAGCATAGGTTTCAGACCAATCGCCGTTGTGCGACACCGCAGCCTTGGCTCCCTTCTGCAGCGAGTCCGGAGTGTTCTCAGAAAGGTCTGCGCCAAATGGAGCCTTGGCCGCCGACTCCGGCACTTCAGCGTGACGGCGGGCATGACTGTCGGCGCCCCACTCGATGTGAACGAAGTGCTCAATCTGTGCGTGCTGCTTTTCGAGAGCGCTTTGATAGTCGGTGTAGACGCCGCTGTACCAGCCGGCCCAGATGGAGGGCGAGTAGACATCGGGAATGTCGCGCGCAAAATCGCAACGGCGGAGCGAGGTGAAGCGCGACGGGTCCATCTCGTGGGCGAGCGAGTTCATCTCCTGCATGAAGCCACGAATGGCCGCCTGATCCAGCGCCGGATACTCGCCGGGCCAGTCATCTTCGTTGCCCAGCCCCCACATGAGCACACTGGGGTGGTTGAAGTGCTGGTCGATCATGTTGGCGAGCATGAGGCGCGTCTGGTCTTTCCACTTTTCGTCGCCCACGCCGGAACGGCACCACGGCGCTTCCTCCCAAACCAGCAGGCCGAGCTCGTCGCAGAGATCGAGCACCAACTTCGCCTGCTGATAGTGGCCGAGGCGGATGAAGTTGGCGCCCATGGCCTTGACCAACTCCATCTCGGTGCGGATGAGCGCGTCAGGCTGGGCGGCCGCGAAGCCGGCGTGGTCCATGTGGCGCTGCGTACCGCGCAGCAGCAGCCGCTCGCCGTTCAGTTTGAAGGGCCCGTGGTCGACAAACTCCGTGTGGCGGATGCCGAAGCGCTCCTTGACGGCACTTTTGCCGTAAGGGGTGGTGAGAGTGACGCCGCAGGTGTAGAGATGGGGATGCGCGGGCGACCAGAGCGCAGGCGAGGCAATGCTGGTGGATACGATTTCTGCTTCGGCATCCCATGCGGCGAGGGATTTTTCGAGATGCACGATGGCTTTGCCGGAGGGATCGGCGATTTCGACGGTGAGCGTGGCGCTGCCCGAAAATTTCACGGGGTTATAGAGGCGGGCCTTCACCTTGACCGTGGCCGGGGAGCCGGGGAGGAACGATGGCGCGATGTGAACTGCTTCAAGAGAGACGGCGGGCACATAGGCGAGATGGACGTGACGGTAGAGGCCGCCATAGAGACTGAAGTCGCTGAGGTCGGAGGGAGGCCGCTCGAGATTTTCGGAGTTGTCGCAGAGAACGGCGAGGGGGACGCCGCTTTTGGCGGCAGGCGCGGCGGCGACCGCGTCGGTAATGTCGAACACGAATTCGTCGTATCCGCCCACGTGCGAACCGATCATGGAGCCGCCAACGTAGACATGCGAAGTTTGCCCGGCGCCTTCGAAGTAAAGGAGCGTGCGGCCATCCTTGACGGGATTGGCCAGGGCCAAGTGGGTGCGATACCAGCCGTGGCCGCGATAATACGGCGTATCGGGATCGCAGGCGTCGTAGTGGTTGAAACAATGGGGCAGCGAAACCTTTTCCCAGACCGCGATCTCGTCGCCGCGCCAGACCTCCCAGGGTCCGTCGAGCGCGCCGCGATAATACTCCCACCCGGAGTCGAGGCATTGGGAGGCTGAGCAGGCCTCGGCATTGGCGAGTACCGGACGCACGAGGGATGCCGGCAGCGCCCATTTCCCCTGTGTGACGGCCGCGACCGCGGCTATCGATTTGAGAAGGCGCCGGCGCGAAAAATGGAATGAGTGCGGCATTGGTTTTCTATCCCGTGCTTTAGAGCCATGTCGACCGTTATTTGGTGAAAAGATCCTCTCGTGCGGCGCGACGGCCGATGCGCCTGTTCGCAAGGTGATTTAACTCTTCCCCTTCGAGGCTCCGGACCTCGTTCATTGAGATCAAGCGCTCAAGGTAGAGCTTTTCTGCGACCGGGACGTTCTATAGAGGTTGAGAGAGGATTGACAAGTGACTCACCGTTTGCATCTTTTTGTTGATAAGGTATCTATCGTCGAGTCATGGAGTTATGGCAGAACTCGCAGGCTGTGACAAACGTAACTTCCGAGACACTTATGCCCTTGGCGTTGGGCTGGAGAAGCCAGTGTAACGATGAATTAGCGGAGGATCTTGAAGGAGCCGGGAGGGGGCGCGGGCGCGCCGAAATCGGAGTCGAAGCCAAGGTGCAATTTGGCGGCCTCGGACATGCGGCTCTTGTCCCAGGGCGGATCGAAGACGATTTCGACTTTGACCTCGCGCACCTCGGGCAGCGCGGCGAGCTTGCGCTCGACCTCGGCTTTGATTACGTCGGACATGCTGCAGCCGGGAGCGGTGAGGGTCATGCGCACTTCGATGCGCTTGCCGCCGTTATCAGCGGGCAGCGCGGCGGCCGAGTAAATGAGACCCAGGTCGACGATATTGACGGGAATCTCGGGATCGCGGACGGTCTTCAACTGCTTCCAGATCATCTCCTCGCGGAAGGGTTCGGGGGCGGGGGCGGGGTTCGGGTTGGAAGGAAGATCGGTCGCCACGGAATGTCCCTGCTACTCGGTCGAGACGGGTTCCTGATTCTTTTCGGACTCGAGGGCGGATTGCAGCGTGTGCCAGGCGAGGGTGGCGCACTTGACGCGCGCGGGGAACTTGGAAACGCCACCGAAGACAGCCATCTTGCCGAGATCGCCGGCTTTGGCGGCCTCATCCTGGCCGGTAACGAGGTTGTGGAACTGCTCGAAGAGCTTCACGGCTTCGGCTTTGGTCTTGCCCTTCACCATCTGCGTCATCATGGAAGCCGACGCGCGCGAGATGGCGCAGCCTGCGCCCTGGAAGCCGATCTCCCGGATGGCATCGCCGTCCATATCGATATACACGGTGCAGCGGTCGCCGCACAGGGGGTTGTAGCCCTCGGCCTCGTGATTCGCGGACGCGGGGCGGCGAAAGTTGCGCGGCGCCTTGCTGTGCTCGAGAATCACTTCCTGATAGAGTTCGCCCAGTTCTGCCGTCACGCAAACACCTCATGCGCCTTGCGCATACCTTCTACCAGCGCGTCCACGTCTTCGCGCGTGTTGTACACGGCAAAGGAGGCGCGTGCGGTGGCAGGGATTTTGAAACGATCCATGACCGGCTGCGCGCAGTGGTGGCCGGTGCGTATGGCAATGCCTTCGCGATCGAGAATGGTTCCTAGATCGTGGGGATGCACGCCGTCCATCACGAACGACAGCAGGCCGGCGCGATGGCTCGCGGTTCCGATGAGCCGCACGCCGGGCAGTGCGCCGACTTTTTCCGTGGCGTAGACCAGCAGGTCGTGCTCGTGCGCCGCAATTTTTTCCATGCCCAGCCTGGAAACATATTCGAGGGCCGCGCCGAGGCCGATGGCGCCGGCAATGTCGGGAGTGCCCGCCTCGAACTTGTAGGGCACGACATTGTAGGTGGTCTTTTCGAAGGTGACGGAGCTGATCATATCGCCGCCCCCCTGGTACGGGGGCATCTCCGCGAGGATTTCCTCTTTCCCGTACAGCACGCCGATGCCGGTGGGTCCGTAGACCTTGTGCCCGGAGAAGGCGTAGAAATCGCAGCCCAGGGCCTGCACGTCCACAGGCAGATGCGGAACGGCCTGCGCGCCATCCACCAGCACCGGCACGTCGTGCGCATGAGCAAGCTGAATGATTTTGCGCAGCGGGTTCACGGTGCCCAGGGCATTCGACACATGGGTCACGGCCACGATACGCGTGCGCGGCGACAGCAGCTTTTCGAATGCGTCGAGTTCGAGGTCGCCGGCGTCGTCGATGGGCGCCACGCGCAAGTGTGCACGCTTTTCCTCGCACAGCATCTGCCACGGCACAATGTTGGAGTGGTGCTCCATGGCGGTGATGAGCACCTCGTCGCCTTCGCTCACGTTGGCGCGGCCGTAGGTCTGCGCGACGAGATTGATGGCTTCCGTAGCGCCGCGGACAAAGATGATTTCGTTGGCGTCGGCAGCCTGGATAAACCGCCGTACCGTCTCCCGCGCCTCGTCGTGTGCCTCGGTGGCGCGCACGCTGAGGGTGTGCACGCCGCGATGAATGTTGGCGTTGAGGTGGTCGTAGTAGTGCACAATGGCGTCGATTACGGCGCGCGGCTTTTGCGAGGTGGCCGCGTTGTCGAGATAGACCAACCTTTTGCCGTGGATACGCTCGGCGAGGATGGGGAAATCGCGCTTGATCCGCTCAATGTCCATCTCCGCCGAACCAAAACCAGTCTGATGTACCGCGGTGCTCATCGCACTTCCTCCCAGTTCTGCGCTTCCTCTTGTTCGGTTGCGGTGGGCGCGGCAGCTTGCACGGCGCTGGCCAGCTCCTGCAGCCGCTCCCTGATCAGGCCTTCGGCAAACTCGCGCGCCGCCGAATCCTTCATGCGATCAAGGCACTCGGCCGCGAAGGCGTAGAGCAGCAGGTTGCGCGCATCGGCTTCGGCAATGCCGCGGGCACGAAGGTAGAAGAGCTGCGCCTCGTCGATCTGGCCGATGGTGGCGCCGTGCGTGCACTTCACGTCGTCGGCGTAGATTTCGAGCTGCGGCTTGGTGTCGATGCGCGCGTTGTCACTGAGCAATAAGTTGCGATTGGTCTGCTTGGCGTCGGTCTTTTGCGCGTCCTTGTGCACCACGATGCGGCCGTGAAATACGCCACGCGCGCTTCGGTCGAGAATGCCGTTGTAAAACTGGCGGCTGTTGCAGTGGGGCCGCGCGTGCTCGACCAGCATGTAGTTGTCGATATGTTGCTGCCCCGCGCCTACGAAGAGGCCGTTGATTAAACACTCTGCGCCTTCGCCGTTGAGCACGGGGTGCACGTTGTTGCGCACCAGGCCGCCGCCCAGCAGGATGGAATGCGAGTCGACATTGGCGCTGCGCGACTGCTCGATGCGCAGCGTGGAGACGTTGAAGGAGGCCAGATTTTCGCGCTCCACGAGGAAGTGCGAGATGACGGCGTCCTGGCCGGCGGCGAGCTCGGTGACGGCGTTGGAAAATGCGGCTTCACTTCCGATTGAAACGTAATCCTCAATGATCGCAGCCTGGCTTGCGTCTTCCGCGATGATTAAAGTGCGCGGATGGGTTGCGATTTCAGCGCCGGCGCCCGCAGACACGTACAGCAGATGAATCGGCTGCTCGATCGCTACGCCGCGGTGGATGCGCAGGTACGCGCCATCTTCCCACAGCGCCGTATTCAGCGCGGTAAAGACGTCGCGGCTCATGTCCGCATAGCGGCCGAGATGCTGCTCGATGCCCTCGGGAGCGCAGCCTTCACGGCCGCAGTCAATGGCTTTTGCCAACGAGCACACCAGGAGGCCTTCGGGCAGGTTGCCAAGATCGGAAAGCTCGGGCGCGAAGTGGCCGTTGACGAAAACCAATTGGCAGGCAGCGCCCGCTACGCGCCAAGGTTCAAGCTGCGCGGGCGAAACCGCGAACTCACCCTTGACTGCGCGGCGGAAGGGAGTTTTCGCTAGGGCCGCGAGATTGGTGAAGCGCCAGTCCTCGTCGTGCGTCGAGGGAAACCCCTTGGCGCTGAAACGCGCCCAGCCGTCTTCGCGCAGTTGCTGCAGCCAGAGGGGCTCGCGTTCCAGTCCTTGCGCGCGGACTTCTTCGTAGGCTGCGAAATACTTTTCCAATTGTGGGGTCGTCGTTGCCATTGCTTTCTCGTCTCTCTTGCCGTGATTCGCTTGACCTAAATCCCGTAGGGGCTAAAGCCCCTGACATTTCTGATTTCGGTTCGGCCCGGCTAAAGCCGTGCCCTTGTTACAAAGCCAATTCGTGATACACGCTGCTATGCCGACAACGCCTGTTGCGCATCGGCTTCAATCTGGCCGTAGCCCTTCTCTTCAAGCTCGAGCGCCAGTTCCGGACCGCCCGAGCGCTCGATTTTGCCGTCCACCAGCACGTGCACGAAATCGGTCGCGATGTAGTCGAGCAGGCGCTGGTAGTGCGTGATGACGAGGAAGGCGCGATCAGGGCTGCGCATAGCGTTGACGCCTTGCGCGACGATTCGCAAAGCATCGATGTCGAGGCCCGAGTCAGTCTCGTCGAGAATGGCGAGCCTGGGCTCGAGCATGGAAAGCTGCAGAATCTCGTTACGCTTCTTTTCGCCGCCCGAGAAGCCCTCGTTGACGGAGCGGTTCATGAACTTCTCGTCCATTTCGAGCAGCTTCATGCGCTCCTTGTAGAGGGGCAGAAAATCCATGGCGTCCAGCTCGTCCTGGCCGTGGTATTTGCGAATGGCGTTCATAGCCGAGCGCAGGAAATACGCGTTGCCGATGCCGGGAATCTCGACCGGATACTGGAAGGCGAGAAACACGCCCTCGCAGGCGGCTTCCTCGGGATCCATTTCGAGCAGGTCCTTGCCGTTGAAGAGGACGCGCCCGCTTGTAACTTCATAGGCGTCGCGACGCGCCAGCACCGCGGCCAGCGTGCTCTTCCCTGATCCGTTGGGACCCATGATGGAATGCACTTCGCCCGCATTCACCGTCAAATTCACGCCTTTGAGGATTTCGTGACCATCGACCGAGGCGTGCAGTTCTTGAATTTCTAACAATGCCATGGGCTGTTCTCTCTCCGTACGTTGGGGAAATCCCCGCAGGGGCTAAAGCCCCGTTTTCTTTTGATTCTCTTTCGGCGTGGCTAAAGCCACGCCCTGATACAAAACCTGTTGTATTCGTTCGGCACGAGTAAACTCGTGCCCTTTCAAAACCGTTCGCCGAATCACTTTCTTGCTGTGCGGGTCCGGAGACCCGCACCACAGCCGGTCCGGAGACCGGCGGTACAAGAATCATCCGACGCTGCCTTCCAGGCTCACGCCCAGCAGCTTCTGCGCTTCCACGGCAAACTCCATGGGTAGCTCCTTGAAGACGGTTTTGCAAAAGCCGTTCACGATCATGGAAACCGCGTCTTCAGTCTTGATGCCGCGCTGGCGCAGATAAAAGAGCTGATCTTCGCCGATTTTCGAGGTCGAGGCCTCGTGCTCCATGCGCGCCGTGCCGTTGCGCACATCGATATAGGGGAAGGTGTGCGCGCCGCACTTGTCGCCGATCAGCAGCGAATCGCACTGCGTGTAGTTGCGCGCGCCGGTTGCGCCCTTCATGATCTTGACCTGGCCGCGATAGGTGTTCTGTCCGAAGCCGGCCGAGATGCCCTTGGACACGATGGTGGAGCGCGTGTTCTTGCCGATGTGAATCATCTTGGTGCCGGTGTCGGCCTGCTGGCGATTGTTGGTGAGCGCGACCGAGTAAAACTCGCCCACCGAGTTGTCGCCCTGCAGAATGCAGCTCGGGTATTTCCAGGTGATGGCGGAGCCGGTTTCGACCTGCGTCCAGGAAATTTTGGAGTTGCGGCCGAGGCACTTGCCGCGCTTGGTGACGAAGTTGTAAATGCCGCCACGGCCTTCCTTGTCGCCGGGGTACCAGTTTTGCACCGTGGAGTACTTGATCTGGGCATTGTCGAGCGCGATGAGCTCGACGACGGCGGCGTGGAGCTGGTTGGTGTCGCGAATGGGCGCCGTGCAGCCCTCGAGATAGCTCACCTGGGCGCCTTCGTCGGCCACGATCAGGGTGCGCTCGAACTGGCCCGTCTCCGCGGCGTTGATGCGGAAGTAGGTGGAGAGCTCCATGGGACAGCGCACGCCCCTGGGCACGTAGACAAACGAGCCGTCGGTGAAGACGGCGGCATTGAGCGCCGCATAGAAATTGTCGGTGTGCGGCACCACAGTGCCGAGGTACTTTTTGATGAGGTCGGGATGCTTCTGCACCGCCTCAGAGAAGGAACAGAAGATGACGCCCATTTCAGCGAGCTTGTCTTTGAACGTGGTGGCGACGGAAACCGAATCGAAGACCGCGTCGACGGCCACGTTGGAGAGGCGCTTCTGCTCATCTATGGGAATGCCAAGCTTCGCGTAGGTCTTCAGCAGTTCGGGATCGACCTGGTTGAGGCTGTCGAGCGACGGCTTCCGCCGGGGCGCGGAGTAGTAGACGATGTTCTGGTAGTCGATGGGATCGAACTTGACGTTGGCCCACTTGGGTTCGCCCTGCTCGCGCTCCATTTGGAACCAGTGGCGGAGCGCATTCAGCCGCCACTCCAGCATGAACGCGGGCTCGCCTTTGCGCGCCGAAATCAGGCGCACGATGTCTTCATTCAGCCCCTTGGGCACGCGATCTTCGTCGATCTCGGTGACAAAGCCCCACTTGTAATCCTGGGCTGCCAGATCGCGAATGGTATCGACACTTGAACTCATTGAACCTCCACGGGAATTCTCGCTGAAAAGGGTTTTTTTAGGGTGCCTGGCCGCTCTCGAAAACGAAAGGGGAAGTGCTCAACCCGGAATCCCGCAATATAGGACTTAATTAGTCCTATATTGATTTAAGTGTACCCTGAGACCCTTTTGTTTTCAAGGCCGGCGGACGGCCGGCGCAAGTTTTCAGGCTTCTTTCGGCAGGGAAGTGAGAGGCACACACTGCTAAGTAGATGATTTTGGTGGGGATCGGTTGCAGGAATTGTTCCGGGAAGGGGACGGGCGTTAGTGGAATTCGTTGCGCCGGTGCTGGCCGGGTTCTCGGACATGGCTGGCCTCAAAGCTCACGATCTTCCACACACCTCGCGCATCGCGCACATAGACGCGCGTATAGCGGTAGTTGCCGGTCACCGGTCCGTCGGGGGTGGTGGCCTGAATGGTGGCCAGGGAGGTGACGACAGCGGTAGGTCCGTAGAAGCGGACTTTGCGGTCAGTGATGGTAAGCGAAGTGAAATGCACGCGGCCGGAGCGCAGATTCTGCATGGTCTCGTCGCGGGACTGCAGGGTGCCTGCGGGAGTGATGGCCATGTAGTCGTCGGCCAGCAGGGAATCCATGGTTTTGACGTCGCCGCTGAGGATGGCGTTGCGCCACTCGTCCTCGAGCTGATCGATCTCGTGGCGGCTTTCGTGCTTCTGGGCAAGCGATAGCCCACCGGCGAAGAGAGGAGCGGCGCCGACCGCGAATGCGAGAACAGCGCCCATAGCCCACCGGGGAAGCAACCGGCGCAAGCGGACAGGGCTCAAGAGATCGATCGACGAACCCGGCATACGCGTACACGGTAGTACCGGAACGGGGCGGCGGTCAAATAGATTTCTCATGAACAGGCACCAGCAGTGCTAACCAACAGGCACCAGCAGTGCTAAGCGGGTGTTACCGGCCACGTAACCCAACCTGGAAGTTGGACGGAAGTGGAGGGGAAAGGGGAGCGGGGCATGTGTCAGTGGTTAGTGGTTAGTGAAAGAGTGAAGGAGTGGCAGAATGAAATGTGCGGATAACCGTCTTGATCGGCTGACGCCGCTAGCCCCGTTCACTCCGCTGTTGCTCCCGCGTGGATGCGGTCGAGGGCCGCGGCAAACTCAGGCAGCACAATGGTCTGATCGCGGTCGGGGCCGGTGGAGATCATGCCGATTTTGGCTCCGCTCTCGCGCTCCTGGAAGGCGAGGTAGTCGCGCGCGGCCTGCGGCAGCTTGTCGTACTC
>Ga0326727_10016288_pt1 | contig 15736 bp, 16 predicted proteins | sample MB2enrmetagenome_FD_207643 | JGI IMG/M metagenome (GOLD analysis project Ga0326727, IMG submission 207643) | Lab enriched peat soil microbial communities from McLean, Ithaca, NY, United States - MB29MY | ecosystem: Environmental > Terrestrial > Soil > Wetlands > Peat | place: USA: New York... | reverse complement strand
GGAGCAATCTGTATGCATGTCCGATCGCACCGTTGCACGGGTCGCCATGGGAGCCCAGGTGGTCTATCTCGGCCTGACATTCGGGTGGAGGACCTGGTCACAGTACCGCTCTACCGGCGACACCGGGTTCCGGCTCGGGCGAGGAGCGCCCCCCGTCGGGCGGGCAGATGTGGCTCTTGCTCTTGCCGATGGCGTAACGGGAGTGGTCGGGACCATGTACGCGAAGCCATCAGGACGACGCGCCTCTCCAGAGCGCGTCGCCGCTCTGGTTGGGATGGCGGCTGGCGTGGTCGGCACCTACGGCGCACAGCGCGACATGGGCGAGTCTTGGCGGGTCGGTGTCGACGAGCGAGAGAGCGCCAGCCTGATCACGAGCGGGTTGTTCCGCTACGTCCGCAACCCGGTGTTCTCCTTTATGACGCTCGTCTGGGTGTCTAGCGCCGTCGCTGTCCCGAACGCCGCGACGGCTGCCGGGGCGGCCATGCTCGCCGCGGGCCTTGATCTCGAAGTCGCCGGAACGGGAGCCGGTGTGGCACCTTGCCATCGCCCGGAATCCCGCGTCGTCGCTGGGCCAACGACTCGCTGATTGCATAGGATGGCGCGGCCATCCTGTCCCCTACCCGAAAGCAAAAGAGATGGACGTCCGGTCCGGGACACAGGCCCCGCAGGCGCCCGGGATGGCCGCGGGTACCGAGGGCTCAGCGATCCCGGGCGAAGCTGCGGGCAGCGGGCCCGAGACCGCGTTCACGCCTCTAGCTGCTCCTTCGCCGTGGAGGCACCTGCCCTTGGCCGTGCTGGTCTCCGCCTACGTCTTCTGGTTCTGCCTGCTCAGCCTCAAGATGTACAACGGGTATGGTTACCCGCCGTTCGACCTGGCGATCTTCGACCAGGGGCTGTGGCTCCTCAGCCACCTCCACGCCCCCTTCGTGACCGTCATGGGCCGCAACCTGTTCGGGGACCACACCTCCTTCATCCTGCTCCTGATCGTCCCGTTCTACCGCCTCGTGCCCGAGCCACAGGGGATCCTCGTCCTACAGGTCTGCGTGCTCGGCGGGACGGCCATTCCCCTCTACGCCTTGGCACAGAAGCTCACCCACTCCACGACGATCGCCACCCTGCTGGCGGCGAGCTACCTGCTCAACCCGGCCCTGCAGAACGGCGACATGGAGCAGTTCCACCCCGAGGCGCTGCAGGTCTTGATCATCGCCCTCGCCATCTACGCCGCCCTCGAGTGGAAACCGGTCCTCCTTGGGACGATGGTGGTGCTCGCGCTGCTCGTGAAAGAGGACGCAGCCCTTCTCGTCGTCCCGCTCGGTCTCTGGGTCCTCTGGAGGAGAAACCGGCTCTTCGGGCTGAGCATCGTGATCGGGGCCATCTTGTGGGCCGGCATCGCCAACGAGGTGATCATCCCGGTCATCTTGGGGGTGAACTACTACGCCAACAGGATCCCCTTCGGCGGCTGGCACGGCTTCTTGGACACCTTGGCGCGAACGCCGGGACAGGTGTGGTCATACCTGGGTGCCGGGGGAAGGCCCTTCTACTTCTGGCAGATGGGGTTCTCGGTCGGGTGGGGCTTCGTGGTATCCCCCGAGCTGGCCGCCATTGGGGTCTTGGTGCTGGCCGAGAACATCGTCAGCAACGACCCCTACATGCACCAGATCATCTATCACTACTCGATGCCCCTCGTCCCCGTCCTCGCCATCGGGACGATCACCGCCATCGCCGCCCAGAAGAGCAGGATCCGACGCAACATCCTCGCCGTGCTGGTGGCGGCGTGCGCGCTTTGGTCCTGCGCGCTCTGGGGCTTGGCGCCGTTCTCGCGCGACTCGTTCTACCCGGCGGGCTCGAACGTGCCTGGCAGCACGATCCGCGCCGCCACCTACCTCGAGATCCGGTTACCGCCGAACGCCGTGGTCTCGGCCTGGTACCCGTTTGTCTCCCACATCGACCACAGGAGCCAGGTCTACGTCTGGCCGACGCCCTTCGCCGCCATCAACTGGGGCTTGGGCACGAACAACGGGGCCCCCCTGCCCTTCGCCCGCCAGGTGCAGTACCTGATGCTGCCCTTAGTGCTCGCGCCGGGCAACAACCGTGCCGTTTTCGAGTCGATATCCAAACGCTACGAGCTGGTGGCGAGCCTGGATGGCATGGGCCTCTACGAGCGGACCGGTTGAGCAGCGACGCAGCCATTGCCGAGAGGTTGCCCGTTACCCCCGGAGACTTCTCGGGTCGAGCACAGCCGCGACTCGTTGCCCTCGACGCGACTCGTCCCGCGAGCTCGACATAGGTCTCGGCCCGGCGACGGCGGATGCCGGCGAGATGGAGGGTCGTGAGCGCCTCGCCCCAAGCGGCGAGGATCCCCGCGCGCTGTTCGCGCCGCGAGCGTCGCAACCTCATCCGCCTCGACAAGGGGACAGCTCCAAGCCACGCGAGCAGGGCGACAGGCAAGACGATGAGCCACGGTGCCATCGAGTCGCTCGAGCTGTGGACACGCCCGTGCTTGGGCGCCTTGGAAGTCGTGACTCCGCCTCCGAGCGAGGGGTGCAATTTCGGAGCCACGCCGAAAACGGTCGAGGTGGCGACCGGGGTCGTGGTGGTGGTTCTCGTCGACACGCCTGGGGCCGAAGAGCCTTGCACGATCGCATCGGGACCCACCCGAGGGGGCGCGGTGACAGCAAAGTCCCTACAGATTCAGGAGGTACTCATCGTGCCCAACGCCCTCATTAGCCACCGACGCAGAAAGGAAGTCTGCAATCTCGTGCTGCCGTCGCGCTCTCCATGCTGGTGGGCTCCGTGACCGCCCTGTTAGCACATAAGGGAACCGAATTCAGTCAACCTTCTTGACTATCAAAAGAAAGGGTCCTATTAATACGCCCCATGGCTAACGACGACGACACCGCTCCCGGGATACCGATTCCTGCACTCCTCCGCCATGCGCGGGGGGCTTTCTCCCTCTCGATCCGCAACGAGCTGCGGGAGGGAGCCTTCGAGGACCTTCCTGCCAATGGGCCTTACCTCCTAGGCGGGATGGCAACCCAGCAGGTTGCCGCCTCGCAGCTCATCCGCGAACTCGGAGTATCCAAGCAGGCCGCAAGCCAGCTCGTCGACACCCTCGTTCTGCGTGGCTACCTGACGAGGCAGGTCGATCCTTTGGACCGTCGAAGGATGACGCTCGAGCTGACGGCGCGTGGTCGCGCCGCCGCGTTGGCGGTGCGGGACGGTGTCGAAGCCATCGATGCTGCGCTCGCTGAGCGCCTGTTGCCCGAAGAGCTGCGGGGTTTACGGCGGGGCCTCGTCGAGCTGATCTCCATCAAGGAGGAGCTCGAGGAGGTGGGCCGCTCGGGAGGACTCGGTGAGCTCGGAGCGTTCTGACTTCCGGGCGTACTGAGGCGCTCCGACCGGCAACCGACCGAAACGGAGGGGCAGCTGTCGCCCCGGAGCAAGTTAAGCGACAGTTACGCTCGGATGTGTCGCTAGGATGAGGTCGTGCCGACAGATCAGTCTCGTCTTCTCGCCGCCGGCCCCGCTGACGGCCGTTCGAATGAGCGCGTCGAGCGTGAAGCAAGTGTCACGCTCTCGGATGACGACGCAAGCGAACATTCGGTCTTTTTTGTCCAGCCAAGCGCGTGGCCAGCACTGCGCTTCGAGAAGCGGCCCTGGACGATCCCCGACAGCATCTCCCGCAACGAGCGACGCCGGCTAAGTGACCACTATCAGGCCGCTGTCGTCTCGCCGATCGCCGGCATCGAGCGAGTCCCGCTCCCCTCAGAGGTGGAAGGTATCGTCGCCGACGCCTCAGCAGAGATCGCCCGCTTCGATGCCGAGGTCGGCGCCGACATCGCACCTTTGTCCTCTATCCTCCTTCGCTCGGAGTCGGCTGCGTCGTCGAGGATCGAGAACCTGACAGCCTCTGCTAAGGCGATCGCACTGGCCGAGCTTGGCAGCCCCAGCCGCCGCAACGCCGCTGTCATCGTCGCCAACAGCCGGGCCATGCAGGCAGCCCTCCAGCTCGCCGACCACTTCGACGAGGACGCCATCCTCGCCATGCACAGCGCACTCCTTGCCACCACCCACCCCGAATGGTGTGGACACTGGCGGACCGAGCAAGTATGGATCGGCGGCAGCAACTGGGGACCATTCGAGGCGCAGTACGTGGCACCGCACCACGACCGGGTGCCAGCAGCGATGGCCGATCTCGTCAGCTTTCTCGACCGGGACGACATGGCGCCACTCACTCAGGCCGCCGTGGCGCATGCCCAGTTCGAGACAATCCACCCCTTCCCTGACGGCAACGGTCGGGTCGGAAGGGCACTCATTCACGCTCTCCTGAAGGGCAAGGGCCTGACCCGGCAGGTCACCGTCCCGGTGTCGGCTGGCCTGCTCGTCGACACCAAGAGCTACTTCTCGTCCCTTGACGCCTTCCGCCAAGGCGACCCTGCCCTGTTCGTGCGCCGACTTGCGGATGCCTCTTACGCTGCCATCAGCAACGGCCGCAAGCTGATCGGCGATCTACACGAAGTGCGCGCGAAGTGGGACGACCGCATCAGGGCCCGTCGGGACGCCGCCGCCTGGCGACTCGCCGACCTCCTGCTTCGCCAACCGATCGTCGACTCGAGGCTGCTGCAGCACGAGTGGAGTGCGCCGGCGCGGACGGCGGAACGAGCAATCGACACGCTCGCCGAGGCCGGAGTGCTGACGAAGGTGTCAGGCAACTTCCGAGATCGCAAGTGGGCTGCCAACGACGTCCTCCGCGCGCTCGACGACTTCGCATCGAGAGCCGGCCGCCGAGACTCACCGGCGGCCGGGTACGCAGCACACCGGCCTCCCGAGCTGCGTCGGGGTACCAGCGCGTCGCCCTCGCCCACGAGGCCGTGACGTCGCGAGCTGAGACACTGCCTGAAGCGGGGATTCTGGGCTGCCGACCCTATGCTGACCCGCTCGACTGCCAGCTTGGCTGGCGAAAGGTACCCACCACAGGTGGGGGAGGCCGAATACATCGGCGACGACCCGGAGCACAGCGCTCTGGAGCCGGCGCCCCACTGCCCACACGCTCAGTGTCGGGGGCACAGCGACGCTCGGGTAATCGCGCTCCGGCCCGCGGCTCGACCCACGCTCAGTGGAGCAGAGCGCGGCACGACCGGGTCACCCCGCGATTACATAACGACGTCATATCTCGTTGGCGACGGCGAACAATGACGCGCCCTATTCGGCAGGGATCGGTGCGGACTCGGGGACCGATCAGCGTCGCGAACAGGAGCGTCAATCAAGCCGGGGAGCGCCCCTGAACCGGATCGGGTTTGCGAAACCCCGCGAGCCATCCACCTCCTGGGGCCGAACTCACACAACGTCATGCCTGTTCAGCAGCCGGTTTCCGTGTCCGTTCGTGCAAGCAGTGAATGATTCACGTTTGAACCCGATACGGGAGCGATCTGGTAATTATCGTCGAAGGTTGCGTGATTCCCCGTCAGGAAGTAACGGCGTCATTGCCGTTGGGGGTCCGAGCTGGCCGACGGATCGTCGACCGTTGTCCTAGCGATCACAGGGCGGATTCAGCCCGCGAATGCACGCCGTCATGAGCGCGCTAAGAGCCTACGAACGTGACCGTGTCCGCGCACTAGAACCCTAGCTGTTGGCACATCACAGCTCGCGACGGTCAAAGCTGACGATCCCCGCAGCGAGCACCGCGAGAAACCAGACACCGACCCAGACCAAGTACGTCCACGTTGGCGGCGCCTGTGCGAAGAACGGATTGCCGCTGTCGGGCGAATTTGTGAGGCGCTGCACAACAAAGGACTGCGGCTCCAGGTAGTAGATCGCGCCACGCCAAAGGCCGTCGGTCGGAAGGATGTAGCGCGCGACGTCGCCGATAGTCGTGAGCGAGGAGATCTTGAACGCGGTCCCGAGCGATCCGACGACCCCTGCCAACCATGCAGCCCCGAACAGCGCGATCGCGACGACCCCGGTAGCGATGGCCGACAGTCGCGTGCTGAGCAGCAACGTGAGCGTGAGGAGGATCGCGCCCTCGGCGAAGAGGTAAAGGGCGACGAACACGGGGTTAGGCGGAACGAACCCGCCGACCCAGTCGACGACGCCGACCTCGAGACCGGAGACCACTGCCGAGTAGGCGAGGATGACGGCCGCGAGACCCAACCATTTGCCGAGGAGGACCTCGCTCCGTCTTACCGGCCTCGCGAGGATTGAGAGCAGGACGCCTGATTCAGCCTCTGCCGAGATAGCAGGCGACGCCATCGCCGAAGCGCTCAGTGCGACGACGAAGCTGAACATGAACATGAACAAGATGAGCGCCTGGGGGATCGCTACGCCGACCTCTCCGGAGGTGATGCTGGCGTTGTGGCTGAGACGATCGAATCCCCACGCGCTGAGCGCGACCAGCCCGATGGTGATAGCCACACACGCCGCGACGAGCCGTCGCCTGACCGCCTCACGGAGGGTGAGCAAGGCGATCGTGACGACCGGGTTCATGACTTGCCCAGCAGCTCGAGGAAGCGCTCCTCGAGGGTCTGCTGCTCCGGGATGACGGCCCCGATTCGGCCACCGGCACTCACGACCGCGGCGACAAGTGCAGGGATCTCGTCAGCCTGTATCCGGGCCACCGTCAGCCACTCGCCATCTCGCGCGACGTCGCCGAACTTGGCGACCACCGCGAGGTCGTCATCGCTCAAGCCCGCCACCTTGAGCCGCACGCTCGAGGAGCGACCGAGGAGGTCCACGAGCGCGCCGGTAGCGATCGAACGCCCCCGATCAATCACGCAGACCCGATCGCAGACGTGCTCAGCTTCTTCGAGGAGGTGCGTGTTCAAAAAGACTGTGGCCCCCCTGTCCCGGACCCGGCGGATGATCCCGCGTACGTCGTGGCGACCAACTGGGTCGAGGGCGCTCGTGGGCTCGTCCAAGATGACGAGATCCGGATCTCCGACGAGAGCGACGGCGAGCCCGAGGCGCTGCTGCATGCCTTTCGAGAACGTTCCGACCTTGTCGCCGCGGCGCTCGGCGAGGCCGACCGTCTCGAGGACCTCATCGATCGCGCTCAAAGCTCGGACCCGTGGGAGCTGGATCAAGCGACAGTGCAGCATCAGCACCTCAAAGGCTGTCAGCCAGCTCTGAAACCGGAAGAGCTCCGGGAGATAGCCGATCCGCCGCCTCGTCTCCCGATCACCCGCCGGAGCGCCGAGCACCATCGCCTCGCCGCCGGAGGGCCGAACGAGACCGAGCAGGAGTTTGACGGCCGTGGTCTTCCCTGCCCCATTCGGCCCAAGGAACCCGAAGACCTCACCGCGGCCGACCGTCATCGACAGGCCGCCCAGCGCCGTCGTGGTGCGGAACTCCTTGCGAAGCTCGGTCGTGAGCACGGCCGGCGAGACGCGCGGATCGCTACGCGATGTGTCCGCCAAGTAGCCGTTGGCTAGCGCCGCGTCCTCGCTGATTGGCTCAGCCGATCTGTTGAGCGACACTCAGAACATCCTCCTTGTCGAGTAGGCCGGCCACGGCATGGACAACGCCCTTGTGGTCCTCCCAGATCGCTCCAGAGGCCACATTGGAATTATCGACCACCACCACTGCCGGTGACCCGTCGATCTCGGTCGACTCCGAGCTAGCTCCCGGTGGTGTCGGGATCGGCAAGGTCGTCTGCAGGTTCCCGAGCAGGCGGATCTCCGCGGCGACATCGGCCGGCACGCCCGGCTGGGACAGCAAGAAATTCTCGATCTGATTTGTCGTCGCGCCGGTCGAGGTCACAATCGGTTGCGCCACGGTGAGGATCGCAAGCGGTCCGATGTCATCGATCGTCGTCGCTCCGCTGTAGGACACTGCGACCGCTGGGCCGAGACTCACCACGAGCGAACTGCCCGAGAGGCGAGATCCCGCGCCGGCGCCGAAGGCGATCGTCGCAGTGACCTTCGGCATGACCGCGTAGCGATCGACCCCACTCACGCCGTTCGGGAGCGTCGTCGGAAGCGTCACCGCGAGCCCGGTCGCCGCCTCGGCGTCCGCGAGGGACGCGACCTGCCCGGCACCCCCCGACGACGTCCAGCTCAGCATGCCAAAGGGCAGCATCTCTGATCCCGACGGACTCCTGAATCCGTCGAACGAGGTCGTCGTGTTCAGCCCCATCAACTGGGTGATCTCTTGAACGTCGGCCTGGCTCACAGGCACCCTGGCTACCTGGGTCGGCGCGAAGACGGTGGTGAGCGTCGCAGCGGCGGCGACCCCGACGATCACGACGCCGACCGCGGCGAGCGAAGCGCCGGTGCTGAGCGAGGCGCCCATGAATCGCCAGCTGCGACGCGGTCTCACGCGCCATGTCGTCTGGCGCGAAGGTTTCTCGATGAGCGACGCTCGAGAGCGGGCAAGCCCCGCATCAGTGTCGGCGGGCACCCGCACGTCGAAGAACAGCTCCACTGTCGCGACGTCCTCGGCGATCCGCTGCGATCGCGCCCGGCAACGCCCGCATCCCTCGACGTGTCTAGCGTCGCGGTCGGCGACGGCGAACGGCTCATCGATGAGCCGACGAAGCGTGCCATCAGGAACGTGTCGCATGATCAACCTCCTTACGAAATCTGGCCTCGGCGCGCCGCAACATCGTCCCGACCTGTCCGATATTGACTTCCATCGCCTCGGCGATCTCGGCGTAGCTGAGCCCGCTGTGGCGAAGCACGAGGACCGTCGCGGCGTGTCTCGGCATGCGGGCGAGCGCGATTCGTACCTCACGACCTTCTTCGTTCAAGATGGCGAGCTCCTCCGGGCCGGTCGCCGGCGTTGCCTGCGGGGCGCGCTCCAGGCGAACCCGACGGCGACGGGTGCTACGGATGACATTCAAGCTCGCATGGGTTGTCGCAACCTTGACCCAGGCTTGCGCGTGGTCGGATCCGAGGGGCTCTGGAAATCGCTGCTGGGCTGCAATGAGAACGTCCTGGGCGACGTCCTCTGCGAGGTGGGGGTCGCGAACGATGCCGTAGGCGATGCGCACTAGCAACGGATACTCCGTCCGGAAGAACTCCTCAAAACCGGTCGATGCTGGCAGAGCTCCACCCCTCGCTTTAGGCGACAAGGTCAATACGGTTCCCATCAATTCGTAAGCACCGCAGGCCGTGATTTTGTGACAGGGAATCTGAGCGAGCAAACCTCGTAGGTGCCATCCCGGCCCCGAGCGCGCTTCCACGCTGACCCGAGCCGTCTCGATCTGGCGCGGAGCATGACAGGGAGAAGCCCGAGCGTCCGAAGCGCCGAATGGATTCTGCGCCCACTCAGCGGAACACCGCCCCGTACACTTCTTCGAATTCAACGTCGATCGGAGACTGCCATGGCCCGCGTGAACACGTACCTGAATTTCCAGGGCAACGCCGAGGAAGCCTTCACGTACTACCGCGACCTCTTCGGCACTAACTTCGTCGGTCCAATTATCCGCTTCGGTGACATGCCCATGCCGGGTGGTCGCGAACTCTCGGCCGAGGACGCGAACCGCATCATGCACATGGAACTGGAGATCACCGCCGGTCACGTCCTCATGGCAACCGACATGCTTCTCTCGATGGGCATGGAGTGTCGAGTTGGCAACAACACGACGATCATGGTCGAAGTAGATACCAAGGAGGAAGTGGACCGCCTCTACGCGGGACTCGCCGCGGGGCTCGAAGAGAATGCCCCGGCCGATCAGCCCTGGGGTTCGTACTGGTCGACTTGTCTCGATCGCTTCGGCATTCGCTGGATGATCGCTACTCCGATGGATGCCGAGGGCTTCGCTTCTGCAACCTGAGATGCTCTGTCCAAACCATTGGGGGACTCCGTGAAGCTCTTGCTCACGTCCAGCGGCATCGCGAACCCGAGCATCCACGACGCGCTTGTCGACCTGCTGGGCAAACCGATATCCGAGTTGAACGCCCTTTTCGTTCCCACTGGGATGTACCCCTTCCCGGGCGGCAGCGGGAAGGTGTTCGAGGCGATCCGTGGGGAGGCGAAGAGCCCACTCTGCGAACTCGGATGGAGGTCACTGGGCTTGCTCGAACTCACGGCACTGCCGAGCGTCCCCCACGGGAGCGACATGGCATTCGGAAGTGAGCGGGCAATGGGTCTCGTCGACTTCACGACGTGAGTGCACCTCGACAACCCGGACCCCATCTTTGAGGACAACTCCATGGCGAACGTGGAGAAGTGGGCTGCGGGGGTGCCGGTGCCGACGTACGCGATCGACGACCGGGGACCGCCCTCTTTATCCCGGCAAGCGCTACGAAGATTGGGAACTCGACGATCCGGCGGGGCGCGACATTGAGGCGGTCCGTCCGATCCGAGACGAGATCAGAACGCGCGTCGAAGCGCTCTTGGCGTCACTCACTGTTTCCGCAGACTGACTCGTCCACGCTCAACCAGTCCGTGTGACTGCCAACTGACCAGGTGAGGCATCTAGACCCGTGGGCCTTTTGACCCTGGGTGCTGCGGTGACCGAAGTGCATCATGTTGGTGTGAGTGACGTGCTCGCCTACGTCGCCGCCGGGGTCGTCGGCCTGTGGGGAGTGGCTCATGCCCTGCCCACGGCGCGGGTCGTGCACGGCTTCAGCGACACCTCCCACGACAACCGGTTGGTCATCACCCAGGAGTGGATCGCGGAGGCGATGACGATGTGGTTCATCGCCGCCGTCGTCGTCATCGCCGCCGCCCTTGGCGGCTCGCACCATGCATTCGCAGACTGGGTCTACCGGGCCTCGGCCGTCATGCTTGTCGCAGTCGCAGTACTGACGGCGGTGACCGGAGCCCGCACCCCTGTCATCTTCTTCAAGATCTGTCCATTTCTGCTCTGTGCCACTGCGGCCTTGTTACTCACGGCGAGTTGGGTCTAGATAGACCAGTCGTGGTACGCGTCTCCTCGCTACGTCTGATGTACGCCCGATCGTCCGATGGTCGGCAGACCTCCGCAGGTCGTTGACCCAAGACAGCTCATAGGCGCGAGCATTCAAGTCGACGTCCTCAACTAGAAGGGCGAGCAACTTTGCGAACTCCGGTCCCGAACTCCGGTCCCGAACTCTGGTCCCGGCTGTGTGGCTACAGTTGGCTACATTCGCACCGGCCCTGAGAGTCGCCACACCTGCACACTCACTGTGACCAGGACTTTCGGGTGGAGGTAATGAGACTATGTTCGAACCCCTCCTGGCCCCGCTACCTCGACCCGTGACGTCATGAGATCTCGGGTACCGCTATGCCGGCATCGGTCAGACACGTGACCAGGGCCCGCCACACCCGCCCCAGCCACGCCAGGATCCTTGATATTGGCACCCCGTCGACGCCTCCTATCCAGATTTCCTTGTTGGCGTAGGCGATTCCGCCGACACTCACATTCGGATAGTCCCTAGCCAGCGCGCTAGCGGAACGCCCACCTTCCTCGTCCCAGTGCCCGGAGACGTTGCGCATCAGTTCAAGCACATCCTCGCCTCCCATCTCCGGGCGGTGCTGCTCGGGTATCCGCGCCTGGGCGCGAAGGACGTTGCGGACCGCCACACTGAGCAGGTCGAGTTCGGTCGCGACCTGCATATGCAGGCTCCACGAGGGCACGCGGAGGGGCCGTTGATGGTCGAACGGCGGATAGTTCGCGTCGATGGACCGGTGCCAGGACCTGCTGACGTCTGAATCGTCGTTGAGGCGATGGCGCATGTCTGCGTCGGTGAGTGCCCGCACCTCTTCGTCGAACGCTTCCGCGAACCGGGTCACCTGCATGTGTGCGGCCTCGACCCACCGCAGACCACTCCACCAGACGTGCTCGTCCGGTGCCGGGACCGGCATGCTGCCGCTCATCATCACGTTCTGACTCCACCCACTCGATGTTTTCCCTGGTAGACGGCTTGCTGGGAAGTTTATCCACAGCGTTGCATCCGGGTTCATCCCGCGCTCATCCCGCGGAGCATCGCTCATCCCGGGGCATCCCGCGGTCAGAGAGAGCACGAAGCGCGACGATGGCTGGACTCATCTTGAGCGATGGGCACCATCGAACTCGGGCAGTGGCAACCTGATAAGCGCGGCGCGGAGGACCGTCGCCAGCCTGCCGAGGGCACCTGCCCCCAAGCCGACATCCCTTCTGCGGTCATCGGCAAATGGATCCTCGTCCCCAACGTCGCACTGGAGCGCTACCTTGCTTGGGCTGGTGCAACCCCCGAAATGTCCGACAACTGAGAGCAAGTGCTAATCAAACCGTGCGACCCGCCGAATTCTTCCTTGACGACGAGATTCCAGCTCCGTACGGAGACTCCAGACGACGCGTCGACGTCGACCTGCTCACGCGCATCCGCACGGGACAGCTGGACGGCTTCGAGGGCATCGAGGTCGCCGTCCCGCTGGCAATTCTGATCCACGACGAGTTGGAGAAGTACGGGACGAGCGGCGGCCAGGAGATGTCGGAGCAGGAGATGCGCCAGGCGATCCTTGCCCTTCGTGCGGTGACCGAGCGGCTGGCCACGGCATCGCCTGAGATCCCCTTCCGCGAATTTGGCTCGTTTCGATCGTGGTGGCTCCGCAATGACGCCTACAACAGCTGGCAAGCTCGACGGAATCTCCTGCACGGGCTCTTCGATCCGCTGCACGATCAGCTGGCTCTTTTGGAACAGCGTTCCCTCTTAGCGATCCTCGCCGACCCGATCAGTTCCCACAAGCGCACTGGCTGGCCGGCAATCGACACCGAGATTAGCGAGCTGCGTCGCCACTTCCAGAACGCCCGCACCGCCCAGGATTACCGCAGCATCGGCCTGGACTGCGTCGCGGTTCTCGCAGCACTCAGCGCTCAAGTCTATGACCCCGCGCTTCACCTTCGAGACGGTGAGCCGGAGCCGCCGGTCGCCAACACGAAGCAGCGACTGGAGCGATACGTCGAGGACGCCATGCCAGGGTCAGACAACGCCGCGCTTCGCAAGCTAGCTCGTGCGGCCATCGAGTTCGCACTGCAGGTGAAGCAGCAACTCCCCGACGCGTCGGGAGGCGGGCATCGCGGCGGACGGTGTGATCCTCCTCGCCAACCTCCTCCGACGACTCGACGAAGCGCAGTGAACGATCTGAGGGCGGTGGAAGTGACGTGAGTGATTGGCAGGAATATCAAGAGGATGTGGCTGAGTACTTCCGGAGTCTGGGCCTCGATGCCAACACCAATGTTGACTTTGCTGGTGTGCGGACACATCACGTTGTCGACGTAGTTGTTCGCAGTGCACATCTGGGATTCGACGTTCTCTGGATCGTCGAATGCAAGCTTTGGTCCACAGCTGTTTCGAAGCTCCACGTTCTCGCATTGCGTCAAATTGCTTCAGATGTTGGAGCGGACCGGGGATTCGTATTGTCGGAATCAGGCTTTCAATCAGGCGCCTTTGAGGCTGCTTCCCTAACGAATGTGACCCTCTCTACCTTTGCCGGTTTGAGGAATCTGTCAGAACATGATTTCTGTATGTACCGCCTACGGGAATTGCAAGATCGCCTTGCAGTGTGCAATAGACGGTACTGGGACATTTCGAAGAGCGATCGGATCGAAACTGGACTCCGCCCAGACGTCCCGCAGATTGGTTATTCGGCGGCGATCGTAATGAACGCCCTCCGTGACTACTTAGCAGATGCCGCGAGAGGTGTCTACGGCGTCGATCCAGATGAGAACTGGCCTGGCACGGTGGGAACTCACCTTATCGACCTCCCGTCCGCAGGGTTGCGAGATGCTGTTGATGCGGCGCAGTCCCTCATTGAGGATCTCGAAGCTCGGTTGAACAAAGCAGAGCTGACCCTCCGCGAACGATCGAGCAATGGAGCGACGGGCGCATCAAGCCCTCCTGGCTAATAGCGAATGTGAGTATATAAGTGCCAGCCCGCATTCGAATCGCCATCACAGGAGGCCAGGTGGCAGGGTTCCTCGGCGCAACGCCGCTTCGTCCCAGACCGTGGCGTAGATGCGTCGCTGTCCGCCCGGCATTTTTGCACCCATGAGCTGCATCATTTGGTCACGGATTCCCCGGGCTTTGTAAACGACCGGTGACGTCCCAGGCACCACCTCGGGGTGCACTATGGACCGCGTGCACCTTTCCAGGTGGCTGGCGGCAGTTGCTCTGCTAATTGTCGGTCTCGGCACAGCCGGCGGACTTCTCTCTGTCGCCCTCGGGCAGCGGGCGAGCGCCAGCAACGTGCCAGCGGTCAGTTCCGTGGCACTGGCCCAGCTCGCGGAAAGCATCGCCGTAGCCGACAATCACTTGGTGCTCGGCGGGGAGGGATGCACGACCATCGACGTCAGTCCTGTCTCGCTGGCACAACGGGTGGTCCACGCGTCGTGCCCACCCGGCGGCAACGTGAGCATCGAGAGCCTCGCTGGTGCACCCGACGTACGCCTGCGGATCACCTGGGGACAGGTAAGCGACGCGATCGGCACCGAGCACATCGACCCCGTCACCGATCGTCCAACCGTCGGACCGGTGCTCATCACCTTGCCGAACTGGGACTGGATCCACTCGGGCGGGGTCGTCGTGGGCGGCGGCTCGATCTGGATCTACGGCGGTCCGCAGCTATTGGAGCTCTCGGCACGAAGCGGCGCTCTCGAGCACCGCTTCGTCGTGTACGCCGGTACCGACCCGTTGCTCGCCGCGGGCCCGACCGGCGCCTGGATCACCCCAGGGGTGTTCGGAGGCAGCGAGTGCAACTCGACCTGCAGGCTCTACCACGTCGCCCCGGGTGCGTCACATGTCTCGGTGGCGATGAGCACCCCCGGCCTGGGCGACGAGTGGTTCACGCTGTCGGGCCACACCGTCGTCGTCGATGTCGTGAGCATCACCTCGGTCGGCTACGTCCAGAGGCTGAAAGGCCTAGACGTGGCGAGCGGCCGCACGGTCTTCGACACGACGGCGCGAATGCTCCCTGGACCGACCTTTGCTGGCTATGGGTACCTCGTCGTCAGCTCGAGCATCGGGCTCCTCACCCTGAGCGAGCTCCAAGCCGGCGGCAGGACGCCAACGACGGTGAGCTGCGCGAACGGCGCCCCCGTCGAGGTGATTCGCATCAACCGCACCACCGGTGCCCAGTCAGAGGTTGCAGTGCTACCGAAGCGAGCAGTGAAACGGGACTGCTCGACCGTGCCGCTCATCGCCGGGCAGGCCGTCGTGTACGACAATGCGCTCTACTTCCTCAGTGACCCGACGTCGGAGGGTCACTTCCCGCTTTCCCGACTCGTTCGGGTACTACTCTGAGGCGCGGACAGGTCCCGGCTCGTCCTCCATTGTTGGGACCCTCCGAAAGAGCCGGCTCGGGCGCAGATCGCCCCGTTCGGCGTACCGCCCGGTTGGTTGGCTGACAGATCCCGTTAGCGCAGAGACGGTTATTTCGCCAACATCCGTGGAGCTAGTGCAGCCCGTGGCCCAAGTTCGTGGCTGATCGGATCCATTAGGTCGGGCGATTCCAGGTGACGCGTTTGCGAGCGCAATTCCTGGTCAGGCTAAGGTTTCCCATCTCCGTCACTGATTGCTCTCTTGCCATCGTCGAGGACTGCAGGTACTCCATAGCTGCCGATTGCACATTCGATATCTTGGAGGAGTCTCGGTAGACCGGGATGATCTAACCGAGGAGCTTGAGCGACTTGCTCGCCAGTTCAAGGTGAGCACTCTGGTTGTTCTTCGCCGGCTGTTCGACACTGGTTGTTTCACCCTGCCTCAGTATCGAGCTGCGTATGCCGATGAGCGCGAACGGATTCTCGCCCTCATGGAAGAACATTCGAGCGGTGGCG
>Ga0326727_10016287_pt1 | contig 15737 bp, 16 predicted proteins | sample MB2enrmetagenome_FD_207643 | JGI IMG/M metagenome (GOLD analysis project Ga0326727, IMG submission 207643) | Lab enriched peat soil microbial communities from McLean, Ithaca, NY, United States - MB29MY | ecosystem: Environmental > Terrestrial > Soil > Wetlands > Peat | place: USA: New York... | reverse complement strand
CTCGATCGGCAAGTACGACCAGTTGCTGGACATGTATCAGCGCAACAGCACGGATGACTTCACGGGCGCGATCGACTGGAAGCCGGTGGCGCACACCAAGATCACGTATGAAGAGCAGGTGGACCATTACAAGGCGGATTCGTGGTTCACGCTGGCCCCGAGCGACTTTGTTGCGCAGGAGGCGGACGGAACGCCGGTCGCGCTGGGCAACTACGATGCGCTGCTGAGCAGCACCGCGCTGGCTCCGTACACGATTTCCGCGTGCAACGCGACGGGGTCGGGGGCCAGCATGGGCAGCGCGTACACGAACGCAACCAACTACACCATGTTTTCTGCCCCGACGACGCCGGGCGGCTTGCCCATCATCAATCCGGCATGCGATGTGACTACGAGTTACACACGGACTCAGCCAACGCGGATTCTCTATCCGACCGAGATTCTGCGGCTGCAGAGCACCAGCATCAAGAACATCTCGATGAACGGCGACTTCCGCTACATGGTAGGGAACAGCAACGTAGGCAACTATTACGAGAACTATACCGGGTTGAATGGGGCGACCCGGTCGTCGACGATTACCGGGAGTGCGGTCGCGCAGAGGCGGGTTGTGGCTCTGGACTATGGCATGACCTGGAATGCGACCAAGACGATCAGCCTGGCCGACCAGGTGACCTACACCAATTTTCACCAGCCCGGCAACGTCACCCTCGCAAACGCAGGCTTGGCTTTGACTACGCCCGCGACCGCAGGCAATGAGACCATCAACTACGCGGGCGCGCTTACGCCGGCCACCTCATCCCTCCCCAGCGGCAATACGGCCGGCATTATGTACGCCTACTTCGGCCTGAGGTTCCTGACCAACAATGCGACCGTGAGCTGGGACGCGTCGTCGCGGGCCACGCTCTCGCTGACCTATCGCTACCAGTCGCGGGCTATTGTCCAAACCAGCGGAACCGGTCCGAACGAGAACCTGGTCGGCGTTGACGAGAATGGCGCAATCCTCAATGTTGCGTTGCGGCCCACCACCCATTGGGAGCTGAATGGTTCTGCAGATCTCTCGTATAGCGACAACGCGTTCACTCCGGTGAGCCCGCGGCAACTGAAGCACTATCGTGTCCACACCTCGTACCGGCCGAAGCCCTGGGCGACGATTTTCGGGGCTTACAACGATCTGGAACGACACAACAACACCTACAACACCGGCACTACGAATCTGGATGGACCGCTGCAGCACGTCGATCACACCCGCATCGGAAGCCTGGGTCTTTCGCTGGCGCCGAACGAGCACTATGCGTTCGACTTCAGCTACTCCTATAGCGATGTTTATATTACGAGCAACATCTGCTACTCGAGCGGCGCGGCGGCCACTGCTGCGAATCCTCCGAACTACGTAGGCGCGGCGTCGGGAAGCACCGGAGCGCCAAACCTCTGCCCGAGCGCGCTGACCTCCTGGGGCCCGGTGAAGGACTTCATGGATGCGCCAACGCAGTATGCATCGATGTCGCTGGCGTGGACGCCGGTCAAGACGTTCCACTCGGATATCGGATACCGGATCAGCGCGGTGAGCGGCAACCAGTTCTTCAACGATGCGCAGGAGGTCAACGGATCGCTGCAGAGCGCGTACCAGTCCCCGTTTGTGAATCTAGCGTGGACGGTGAAGCCAGGGTGGATTTGGAGGGCGGAGTACAACTACTATGGCTACGGCGAGGGCGGCCCGTCCGGAGCGCCTCTCTGCAGCACTACAACCGCTGCGAGCGCAGTAATCGTGCCCTGCAACTCTTCCACGCTCGGCAGTCTTCCGACCGGCCTGACCGAACCGTCTTCCGGCCTGACCGCGCCGCGCAACTTCCACGCGAATAACGTGACGCTGGGGATGCACTACGAGTTTTGAGATTAGGATTGAAAAGCTGGATCTACCAGACAAAGGAGATTGACCGTGAAGATCAGGACCGGATTTGCAATTGTCGCCATGATGGCGGCGACGTCGATGACTACAGCCTATGCCCAGTCGGGCGCAGACAACTACAAGGCCAAGTGCATGATGTGCCATGGCGCCGACGGCACGGGCAAGGCGGCCATGAAGGTGCCCTCGTTCAAGACGCCGGAGTCCATCAAGGAATCGGATGCGGACCTGACGGCCGCCATTAAGAATGGCAAGGGGACCGGAACCATCAAGATGCCGGCATACACGGGCAAGCTGACGGACCCGCAGATTAAGGACGTTGTCGCTTACATTCGCACGCTGCAGAAGTAGGGCGGTCGAGGTAGATGCGGCCAAAGGTGCCTGTAGCTGGACCGACGTGTTGGAGGGAGTGCGCGGGCCAAGCGCCTCTTTCGTCCCTGACCTGAGGGAGTCGGATCCGGCTGGGGGGCGGAGGCGAGACGACTACCGCCTCCGCACAGGCCCCAGACCGATCTGCCGGCACACGTATAGGTCTGTAGCCGTGGCCGCGACAGAGTTTTGGTGTGTGAGGTTGGGGCATGGCTGGGCCGATCTTTGCGCAGTTTGCGCAAGCAGGGAAGTGTCGCGTCTTAAGAGGCTATCCGGGCAGGGTGGACGTGCCGGGAGTCAGCTCCCGCCGGAGGATTTTGCGGGCGGCCTTCTTGGTACTGCTGCTCGGCGCTCCCTTGGTTCTGCACGCGCAGACGGACTGTCTATCCTGCCACGCCGACAAGACGATGCAGGACGCGTCCGGGCACAGCGTAGGCGTGGACGCGGACAAGTTCCACGGCAGCATGCACGGCAGCTTGAGCTGCACCGATTGCCACACCTCCATCAAGGAGTATCCGCACCCGGACCAGCCGGCGCCGGTGAAGTGCGTCACCTGCCACGCAGACCAGGCTTCGGCGATCCGCGGCAGCATCCATGACGGGGTGAGCGCGAACCCCTGCACCAGTTGCCACGGAGACGCGCACGCCATCTTTCCCAAGGATGACCCACGGTCTGCGGTTTATCCGCTGAATATCCCGCGCACCTGCGGGACTTGTCACGCCAACGAGGCGCTGGCGAAGAAGTACGGCCTGCAGAATGTCTATGCGACGTACATGGATTCGATCCACGGCTACGCGGTCAGCAAAGAGGGCTTGCTGGTGGCCGCGAACTGCATGAGCTGTCACGGCTCGCACAACATCCTGAGCCACAAAGACGCCAAGAGCACGACGGCCAGGGTGAATGTTCCCAACACCTGCGGCGCGTGCCACGGCGGGGTGAAGGACGAGTATCTCTCCGGCGTCCACGGGAAGTCGCTGGCGGACGGCAATCAGAAGGTCCCGGTATGCACGGACTGCCACACGGCGCACGCGATCCTGCAGCCGACCGAAGCGACCTTCCGGATGCAGTCCACGCCGATCTGCGGCTCGTGCCACAAGGACCAACTGGCCACGTACCGGGACACGTTCCACTCGCAGCTGGGGCTGCTGGGCGGCTATGTGGAGACGGCTCGCTGCTGGGACTGCCACGGAGCGCACGGCGTTTTGCCGGCGTCGGACCCGAGCTCGCCGATTGCGCCAGCGAACCTGGTGAAAACCTGCGGCCGCTGCCACAAGGATGCGAACGCCAGCTTTGTGCAGTATCAGCCGCACGCGAACCCGCACAATCGAAAGCTGAATCCGGCGCTGTACTACACGCGGTTGTTCATGAATACGCTGCTGTGGGGCGTGCTCGGATTCTTCTCGCTGCACACGCTGCTGTGGTTCATACGGTCGAAGATCGAGCAGGGCAAGAGCGCGCCGGGCAAGGAGGCGAAATATGACTGAGGAGACAGGCGCGACCGCAACCGGCGCCGCGGCCATTGAGCAGCCGGAGAAGAACGGGCAGGAGAAGTACTATGTGCGGTTCACGCTGCCGCAGCGGTATCTGCATGCGGTGCTGTTCACCTCGTTTCTGGGTCTGGCGGCGACCGGCCTGCCCATGCGCTTCAGCGACAACCCGGCGGCACGCCTGTTTGCGAACGCGGTAGGCGGCTTTGGCGCTATCCTCTTCTTCCATAAGTTCTGCGCGATCATTCTTACCCTGGCGTTCCTCTATCATCTGCGCGACCTGGCGACCCGCGCCTTTATCCATAAGGAGAAGGGAATGTTTTGGGGGCCGACGTCGATGGTGGCGAACTGGAAGGACGTTCAGGACCTAGTGGGCCACATCCGCTGGTTCCTGGGGCTGGGGCCAAAGCCGAAGTTCGACCGCTATGCCTACTGGGAGAAGTTCGACTACTGGGCGGTCTTCTGGGGCATGATCGTGATTGGCTTCTCCGGGTATGCGATGTGGTTTGCGCCGTTCTTTGCGCGCTTTCTGCCCGGCTGGGCGTTGAACGCGGTGCTGGTGGTCCACGGCGAGGAGGCGCTGCTGGCCATCCTGTTTATCTTCTCCATCCACTTCGTCAACACCCACCTGCGCCCAGATAGTTTTCCCATGGATATGGTGATCTTTTCCGGGAAAGAGTCAGAAGAGGAGTTCAAGGAGAAGCGCCCGCTGGAGTATGCGCGCCTGGTGGCCGAGGGCAAGCTGAAAACCAGGGAAGGGGACAAGCCGGTATATTGGTGGATAAACTTCGCCAAGGTCGTGGGATTCACCGCTATTGCGATTGGGCTGGTCCTGCTGGTATTGACATTGATCGCCTACTTCGGCGGCGCATAACACCATTTCAGGGGAGAGCATGGCTCAGTTCAGCAGATTGGACAAGGCGCTTCGGCCGGTCCTGTTTTACGGAAACAATTGGATAAGTCTGATCGGCGGCGCTCTGACGACGGCGTCGGCGTTTGTGCTGATCGGCTTCTGGGTGGTGTCCTTCTTCGGACATTCTGGATCGAACAACCCTTACACGGGCATCGTCATCGACCTGTTCCTGCCGGGGTTGTTTGTGCTGGGGCTGATCCTGATCCCCATTGGCATCTGGGTGCGCTACAACCAACTGAAAGCCGCCGGGCAACTGCCGACCGAGTTTCCGGCGATCGACCTGAAGGACCCGGTCTTCCGGCGCGGGATTGAGGTTGTGCTGGCGGCGACGTTTATCAACTTCGTGATCGTGGGTACGGCGAGCTATCGCGGCATCTCGTATATGGATTCGCCGAACTTCTGCGGCCAGACCTGCCACGTGATGGCACCGCAGTGGACGGCCTACCAGGTCTCGCCGCACTCACATGTGGCCTGCGTGGAGTGCCATATCGGCTCCGGGGTTTCGGCGATGGTGGAGGCCAAGGTGAACGGCACCAAGCAGCTGGTGGAGGTCGCGTTCCACAACTATCCGACGCCGATTAAAGCGCCGCTCTCGGCGCTGCGGCCGGCGCGCGCCACCTGCGAGGAGTGCCACACGCCGACCCGGTTTGTGGGCGAGAAGCTGCTGGTGGAGACGATGTATGGCGACGATGAGAAGAACTCAGTGACCCACAACATCCTGGCACTGCACCTGGGCGGAGTGGATTCGCTGTCGCGGCTGAGCGGCATCCACGGGCACCATCTGGACCACTACGAATATGTGGCGACGGACTCGACTTATCAGACCATCATTGCGGTGAACAAGCACAATCCGGATGGGTCGATTACGCAGTTTGTCAGCTCCGACTGGAAGGGGCCGGTGCAGGGCGTGACGCGCGAGATGGATTGCATGGACTGCCACAACCAGGCGACCCACATCTTCCAGACGGCCGAAGACGCGGTCGACGAAGCGATGCAGGTGGGAAGCCCGGACCCGGCGCTGCCCTTCGTGCATAAGAAGGGACTGGAACTGATCCAGGCGGACTACAAGTCGCAGGATGACGCAGCGGCGAAGATCACTTCGGGGTTGGACGCGTTCTATCAGAGCCAGTATCCAGCAGTATGGAACGGCCAGCGCGGGGCCGTGGACAGCGCGGCCAAGACGCTGGTGGCGATCTACAAGCGGAATGTGTTTCCCGAGATGAAGGTGACCTGGGGGACCTATCCCAACGGCATGGGGCATAGCGCGCCGGGGCACAATCCTTCGCCGGGATGCTTCCGCTGCCACGACGGCAACCATACGTCGAAGGATGGCAAGACCATTACCAACGACTGCTCGACATGCCACAATTTGATTGCGAGCGATGAGGCGAACCCGAAGCAGTTGTCGGACCTGGGGCTGACGCAGTAGGTTTAGCGACTGGTGAGCTCGTCGCGGAGGGATTCCATCTCGGCGAGGGCATGGTGGTTGCCGGTGCAGGTGGCGAATTCGGCCAGCGCGGCTTCAGGATTGTCGCGGGCGATGTGCTCCATGGCCAGGCCGTAGCGGGCGAAGGCGTTGGCGGGATCGAGTTGAAGGATTTCGTTGAGCGCGGCGAGCTTGTCCATAAATGGATTGTAGCGGCGACTTGGCGAAAGGCTTAACACCGATCAACACCGATTGAACCGATCACGAGCAGTAAGACGAAAGGCCTATAGAAACGGTGCGCGGTTGTCCTTGATCGGTGCTTGTCGGTGCATATCGGTGTTAGGCCTTTGTGTTTTGCGGATTTAGAATGAAGGGATGAGCGAGGGCAAGATCAATTCGCGGACGGTGGCGGAGTCGCAGGCGGAGCGCAGCGAGATTATTTTTCCGGCGGACTCGAATGCGCTGGGCAATCTGTTTGGCGGACGGCTGATGCAGTTCATCGACCTGGTGGGCGCGGTGGCGGCGGTGCGGCATTCACGGGCGATCGTGGTGTCGGCGTCGATCGATCATCTGGACTTCGTGGCACCAGTGCATGTGGGCGATCTGCTGATCCTGAAGGCCAGCGTGAACCGGGCCTTCCGCACCAGCATGGAGGTGGGGGTGCGGGCGATGGTGGAGGATGCGCGCGGGCAGACGCTGCGGCATGTCTCCTCGGCGTACGTGACCTATGTTGCGGTGGACTGGGAGGGCCGGCCGATTCCGGTTCCGTGCGTGGTCCCCGAGACCGAGCACCAGAAGCGGCGGTTTGAAGATGCCGGGCGTCGACGCGAAGGGCGCGCGGAAGAGAGCAAGCGGGCACGAGAGGTTCGTGCAGCGCTGGGGGCAGGGTGGCACGTTTGAAACAGTTGTGAGTTGTCAGTTCTCAGTTGTGAGTAAAGGCGAGAACAAAGGCGAAATACACGGTCCTTCACTGTGTTCAGGATGACGGCACAAGAGGCAAAGGAGCAGGAATGGGACATATGGGAGCAGGGGCGGCGCAGATGCCGCAGCCGCAGCCGTTGCCGGGCGTGGCGCATGTGGTGGCGGTGGGCAGCGGCAAGGGCGGCGTGGGCAAGACCACGGTGGCGGTGAACCTGGCGGTGGCGCTGGGCAAGCTGGGCTATCGCGTGGGGCTGATCGACGCGGACATCTATGGGCCGAACGTGCCGACGATGATGGGCGCGACGCGGCAGCCGAGCATGGTGGGCGAGAACCGGATTGGGCCGCTGCTGGCGCATGGGGTGAAGTTCATCTCGGTGGGGCTGATTGCGCCGGGCGACAAGCCGATGGTGATGCGCGGGCCGATGCTGCACCAGATCATCCGCCAGTTTCTGCAGCAGGTGGAGTGGGGCGAGCTGGACTTCCTGATCGTGGATCTGCCGCCGGGCACGGGCGATGTAGTGATCTCGCTTGTGCAGACGGTGCCGCTGACCGGCGCGGTGGTGGTGTCGACGCCCAGCGATGTGAGCTTGCAGGACGCGCGCAAGGCGATTGAGATGTTCGCCCAGGTGAAGGTGGAGGTGATTGGGCTGGTGGAGAACATGAGCCACTTTACGTGCCCGCACTGCCAGCAGGTGATCGATATTTTCTCCAGCGGCGGCGCGGAGCGGACGGCCGAACAGTTTGGGCTGGAGTTTCTGGGGTCGCTGGAGCTCGATCCGGCGATCCGGTCGGGCGGAGATAAAGGGCTGCCGGTGACGCTGGGCGACCCGGAGAGCGCGGTGGCGAAGCCGTTCTTCGAGGTAGCGCGCAAGGTGGCGGCGCGGGCCAAGGAGATCGCCGGAGCGAGCGTGGAGATATTGGAGATCAGCTAGCCAGGTTCGAGGTTCAAGGTTCCAGGTTCAAGGGGTAGCCTCACGATGAGGGTGGGGTGACGGGATTCAAGCAGGCGGTGGAGGCGGCGGGGCGTGGTGGAGGAAATCGCCATAGCCCTGACGGAAGCCGGTGCGGTAGGCCTGCCAGCCTGGGCGCGGGACCGGCGGGTTGCGGTAGCGCGGGTGGCGACTGAAGACCGGGGGCTGACCGGTTTCAACGTCGTGGCGGGCGGCGTCGTAGCCGTCGTGATTGCCTTGCTGCTGAATGGCCTGATAGTCGAGGACGGGCGGAGGTGGAGGCGGCGCGGCTTGCGGATGGGAGCAGCCGGCTAAAAGAGCGAAGCCAAAGAGTGCAGCGACGCAGAGGGACTTCTTCATTTATGGACCTCCGGTGCTCTGGCGCGCGGGGAGGGATGCGCGTCCGGCCATGTCGTGACTACTTGTGAAACAAGTGCTTGCGCGCTCGGTTCTAGGGTGCAGACCCGGAGCGTCGGATGAAGTTGTGGTACCTCAACGGGCACAGGCGATTCGGGCGGCCTTGACGGATGGAATAAACTAGATAGAGAGGTGGTATGGGATGGCGGAGGCGGAGCGGATAACGGCGCGGCAGCGGGCGATCCTGACGGCCGTCGTCGAGAGCTATATCGAGACCGGAGAGCCGGTGGGGTCGGGGACGATTGCGGGGACGATTGCGCGGGTGCAGGCGGGTGGTGGGCATGGCGCGGGGCTGAGCTCGGCCACGGTGCGGAACGAGATGGCCGAACTGGCCAACGAAGGATTGCTGGAGCAGCCGCACACTTCGGCGGGAAGGGTGCCGACGGCGCGGGCGCTGCGCCTGTATGTGGACCAGTTGACCGGCGGGAGTGGGACGAGATTGATCGGGGCGGGAGCGGGGCCGCAGTTGCTGCACTTGCAGTCGCAGATCGATTCTAGCTTCGCGGGAGTGCAGGGGACGCAGGCGATGCTGGAGCGGACCAGCCACGTGCTGGCGACGGTTTCCAGTGGGGTGGGCGTGGCGGTGGCTCTGGTGGCGGGCGGAGACACGCTGGAGCATGTGCACTTTTCTCGCCTGGGGCAGGGCCGGGTGCTGGCGGTGGTGGTGACCAGCTCGGGCCTGGTGCGCGACCGAATGCTGGTGCTCCAGACGGACGTGACGGCGCGAGAGCTGGAGGCGGCGGCGAACTTTCTGAATGAGCACTTCCGCGGATGGAGCATCGAGCGGGTGCGGGCGGAGATTGGGCGGCTGGTGGAGCGGGAGCGCAGCGAGTATCAGCGGCTGCTGACGTCGGTGGAGGAGCTTTGGGCGGGCGCGGTGCCGGAGGGCAGCGCGGGCGTGCAGACGGTGTACGTGGAGGGAGTCGCCAACCTGCTCGGCGGGCGCAATGTGGGGACGGCCGAGGAGATGGCCCGGCTGCGCGAGGTGCTGGCGGCGTTGGAGGCGAAGCAGCGTTTGGTGGAGCTGCTGGACGCGTATATCGATGCGAAGCAGGAGAGCGTGCGGGTGATCTTCGACCTGGAAGAGCACGCTCCGGAGATGGCGGGGCTGGTGCTGATTGCGGCGCCAGCGCGGATGGCGGGCGATGGGCGCGGCACGGTGGGCGTGATCGGGCCGAAGCGGATGCACTACGAGAACACGATGAACGCAGTGAGCTATATCGCGCAGGTGTTTGAGCGGATGCTGCATCCGAATGCGTGAAGGGCGAATCTGGTTGATTGAAGGCTGCCGGTGGAGTGTGGGTGCGTGCGATTGAGAGGGTGAGATGGCCAGGGAGTGGGAGAAGGTCGCGCGTTGGGCCGGAATCGGCAACAATAGAAGAGAGAGCAGTTCGAGCAGGGGTGAAGCGATGGCAGAGGAGACGATGGTGCAGGGAGTTGAGGAAGGCGAGTTGGCGCTGCCGGCTGGAGATGGAGCCGAGAACGATGGGGCGCAGGCGACGGATGCGGGCGCGGGGCAGGTTGCAGCGTTGCGGGCCGAGCTGGAGCAGGTGCGCGGCGAGCGCGACCAGTTGATGGACCGGCTGGCAAGGCTACAGGCGGAGTTTGAGAACTCGCGCCGGCGCGAGGTGAAGGAGCGGCAGGACCTGCGGGATTATGCGGTGCAGAATGCGGTCGAGCCGTTTCTGAGCGTGATGGACAACTTCCAGCTGGCGCTGAAGGCGAATGGCACAAAGGAGCAACTGCGCGCCGGAGTGGAGCTGATCCTGAAGCAGATGGAGGAGGCGCTGCGCGGATTGAATGTGCAGCCGGTGGAGACGGTGGGGACGCAGTTCGACCCGCGCGTGCACGAAGCGCTGGGCAGCGTGGAGACCAAGGAGTTCCCTGACCACCAGGTGCTGGAGGAGGTGCGGCGCGGGTATAAGATTCGCGATAAGCTGCTGCGCCCGGCGCTAGTGAAGATTGCGGTGAATCCGGCGCAGGTAGCGGAGTAGGACAAAGGCTCAACACGGATGAACGCGGACAGAAGCACGGATTGAAGACGAGTAAGAACAAGGCAGATTGAGAGACAAAGGCGGGGATTTGGTGGGGAGAATTTCTAAGAGATGAGTGCGACGGCAAACGTGAGCAAGGCTGATTACTACGAGGTGTTGCAGGTATCGCGCGAGGCGAGCGACCAGGAGCTGAAGGCCAGTTACCGCAAGCTGGCGATGCTGTATCATCCGGACCGCAACCCCAACAATCCCGAGGCCGAGGAGCGGTTCAAGGCGTGCAGCGAGGCATACCAGGTGTTGAGCGACCCGGAGAAACGCGCGGCGTACGACCGCTACGGTCATGCTGCGTTCCAGGGCGGCGGCAACCCGTTCGCGGGCGCGCAGGGCGGGTTCCAGCAGGGAGATCTGGGAGACATCTTCGGCGACCTGTTCGGCGAGATGTTCAACATGGGCGGGACCCGGCGGGCATCGCGGGTGCAGCGCGGTCGCGACCTGCGCTATGACCTGACGCTGGAGTTCGAAGAGGCGGTCTTCGGAGTGGAGAAGGAGATCAGCATCCGGCGGCTGGAGGCGTGCGACGACTGCGACGGGACGGGCAGCGCGAATGGCAAGGCGCCGGTGCCTTGCGCGCAGTGCGGCGGGCGCGGGCAGGTGCGGTTCCAGCAAGGATTCTTCTCAGTGGCCAAGACATGCACGCGCTGCGGCGGGACGGGCACGACGATCAGCGAGCCGTGCGCGGGGTGCCGCGGGGAGGGTTTGCAGGCGAAGAAACACACCATCCTGGTGAAGGTGCCCGCGGGCGTGGAGCAGGACACGCGCATCCGCTACCAGGGCGAGGGCGAGTCGGGCCGCTTTGGCGGGCCGGCGGGCGATCTGTATGTGGTGCTGACGGTGAAGGCGCACAAGTTCTTTGAGCGCGACGGAGACGACCTGCACTGCGTGCTGCCGGTTTCGTTTCCGCAGGCGGCGCTGGGCGCGGAGGTGCAGATCGAGACGCTGGAGGGGATGACAACGGTCAGGATTCCCGAGGGCACGCAGAATGGGCGCGAGTTCAAGCTGCGGGGCAAGGGCGTTTCGCACCTGAATGAGCACGGCAAGGGCGACCTGATTGTGGAGGTACGGGTGGCCACGCCGCAGAAGCTGTCGAAGACGCAGCGGGAGCTGCTGCGGCAGTTGGGCGAGACCATGCAGGTAGAGAATACGCCGACCAGCCGGAGCTTATTTGCGAAGATGAAGGATATCTTTAGTTGAAGATTGCTGGTTGTTAGTTGTCAGTTGGAAACAAAGCTGCGGCGATGGCGGTGGCGGCGATGGCAGCAGTTTCGGCGCGGAGGATGCGGGCGCCGAGTGTGACGTGGATCCATGCGTGAGCGGTGAAGAGGGACATCTCTTCGGGGGTCCAGCCGCCCTCGGGACCGATCGCGAGGGCGATGTCGCTGGGTCTTTTCTCCACCGAACCGTTTACGTCCCACCCATCGCGGTGCGATGGATGGGGCACCCTTTCATTTGCGGCGGGTCGCGCGAGGGCGGAGGCGAGGGTGAGGGATTGCTCGGTCTCGCTGAGCAGGATGCGCAGGGGAGCGCTCTCAGCGGCTAATGCATCCGCGAGCAGGGCCGGGTCGGCGATGATGGGGATGTCGGTGCGGCGCGATTGCTTGGAGGATTCGAGCGCGATGCGGCGCCAGCGTTCTACTCGCTTGGCGGAGGCGAGGGCGAGGTGCTTCTCGGTGCGGCGCGCGAGGATGGGCGTGATGCGGGCGACGCCGAGTTCGGTGGTCTTCTCGATGGCCCACTCGAAGTGATCGAACTTGAAGATGGCGAGGAGCAAGTGGATGGGGAGAGCCGCGTCGGCTTCGAGTTCTTCGTGGAGGGTAAAGGCGACTTCGGTGTCGGATACGGAGGTGATTTCAGCGCGGTGGAGAAAGCCGTTGGCGACCACGTCGAAGACCTGGCCGGGCTGGGCGCGCAGGACGCGTGCGAGGTGGGCGGCCTGCTCGCCGGTGAGGGCGGCGTGGGTGGGGTGGCCGGTGGCCGGGGTAAAGGTGTCGGCGATAAAGCGGCGTCTCATAAGGCAGTTGTCAGTTCTCAGTTGTCAGTAAGGACAAATGCAAAAGCAAGGGCCGCGTCAGGATTTGGGGATCTCCACGGTGAGCGTCCCCTGGTGGTAGGTGTCGATGGTGATGGAGGCAGACTTGCGGTTTTTCCAGTCGGCCTCGGAGACGGGGAAGTGGAGCAGCACCATGCCCTCGGCCTGGCCGCCGGGGGGAATCTCGGTCTCGGGGTTGAGGGGGGCGGTGGCCAGCGGCTTGAGCGTGGGGAAGCTGAGGTAGAGGCTTTCGCGGTCGTTCTTGCCGATGGCGCTGGCGGGGGTGACGGTATCGTCGGGCGCGGTGAGGGTGCCGGAGATTGTATTGATGGTGATGGGGAGCTTGAGCTTGTTTTCGATGCGCACGGTGGCGAAGACGTAGAGGTCGTCCTGGGCGGTCTCGGAGCCGACGACTTTGGAGCTGGAGGCGAAGACGGTGTGCTCGGGCATGACGGCGGTGTGGGTGATGGCGACGTCGGCGATGCGATGCGGGGTCAAGAACCATATCAGCGCAAAGACGATGGCGACAATGACGACGACAACGATCGCCGGGGCCAGGAAGCTGCGGCGTTCGGACTGCGGTTGCGAGAAGGAGAGTTCCGACATGGCAGTAAGGATAGCAGCGATGTGCGGCTGCCGGTTGGCGCTTGGGGATGCTGGATGGGCGATTTCGTCTTTCAGCTATGAGGTAAGAGCTATAGCCCATGCGGGTGAGCGCTGAGGGCGGACTATGGAGCGGTCGGCGGTCCCTTCTGGTCTTTCTGGACGAGGTACTCGTCCATGAGCACGGCGATGAGGGCGGCGGTGGGCACGGCGATCAGCATGCCGACGATGCCCGCCAGTTCAGTGCCGACAAGCAACGAGATGAGGACCATGAGGCCGGTGAGGTTGACGCTGGAGCGCATGATGCGCGGGGTGAGGAAGGCGTTTTCAAGGTTGACGTAGATGACATAGAAGATGAGCACGCCAGCCATCTTGGTCCATGAGTCGAGCGCGGCGACGAGGGCGGCCAGGGAGACAGTGATGACCGCGCCGGCGATGGGGACGATATTGAACAGGCCCATGAGGACGCCGAGCAGGACGAAATAACGGACGTGGAGCAGGCCGAAGACGATGGTGCTACAGACGCCGAGGATGAGCATGAGCAGGCCTTGCCCGAAGAACCACTTGCTCAGGCGGACCTCAGCTTTATAAAGAGTGACGGCGAGCCGAAGGCGGTTTTCCACGGAGACCAGCGACATAATCCAACCGTAGGCGTACTCGCCTTCGAGCATGAAGTAGATGCACAGCACCAGGGCGGCGAGCAGGTCGGTGAACTCCGACACCCAGTTGGGGAATGCGGAGAAGAGATAACCGGCGGTTGCGGAGAGCGCCGCTTCGGCCTTGTCGACGATGGCGTCGACCCCGAGCTTGTCCGCGAAAGGAATGCGCTTGGCGCGGGCGACGATGGCGGGCACGCGGTCGGGCAGGTCGCTGGCGAACTGGCGAAAGTCGCGGATGACCGGCGGCAGGCCGAGGACGAAGATCAGGGTAAGAGCGAGCACGACAACGCCAAGCAGAAGCAGAATGGCCGGGCCGCGAGAGAGATGGCGTCCGCCGCGCAGACCGAAGCGCATGATCCCGTTGACTGCGGGCATCAGCACCACGGCGAAGAGCGCGCTGACATAGACCAGCAGCAGCACCTCGCGCAGACGCCAGGCCAGCGCCAGCGCCAGCAATATGGCGAAGGCGAAGAGGATGTGTCCGCGGACGGGGTTAATGGGTTGGGTTGCGGGCGGCAGGGCTTCCCTCCTGAGTCGAGATGCGTTTGCCCCACTTTACACCGAGGGGGCTAAAGCCCGGGTCCCATTCAGCGTTGTCTGCGGCGGGACTGAAGTCCCGCCCTATCAAGACGGCACCGCCCTCATCGTTGGTGATGATGGGCTAGCGGCGACGGGCGGGGGTGGGTGAGTTGAGGCGGGCAAGCAGCGCGTCGACGGTCTCTTCGGTGGTGAGCGAGGCGGTGTCGATGGTGTGGCGGGCGAGGCGGCGGTAGATGGGCTGGCGGGCGAGGAAGCGGGTCTCGGCGGCGGCGGGGTCGGCGAGCAGGGGGCGGGCCTGACCCGGGAGGGCGTTGGGAAGCATATGCTCGGCGGAGCCGGATGCGGGATTGAGCGCTTGCATCATGCAGCGGTCGAAGAGGGTGGGGAAGGGTGCGTCGAGGAAGATGGTGGCCGTACCGGGGGTCTGCTCCAGCAGCAGGCGGTTGGTGAGCACCTCGGGGGCACCTCCGCCAAGGGCGAGGACGATGCGGCTGCGGCCGAGCGCGGAGGCCAGGGCCTGCGACTCAAGCTGGCGGAAGCGGGGCTCGCCATGGGTGGCGAAGATGGAGGGGACGGTGAGGCCGGTGCGCGACTCGATGTAGGCGTCGAGGTCGAGAAAGTCCCAGCCGAGGCGGGCGGCGAGCAGACAGCCGACGGTGGTTTTGCCGGCTCCCATGAAGCCGGTGAGGACGAGGCGGCGGAGGTGCGCGGGCGGGGGCATGGGCGGCGCGGTCTCCGTGGCTGGGCTGGGTTCGGCGGATGTAGCGTTCATGGCGGCTCCTTAGACGGTACAGGGAACAGGGAACAGAGAAGCAAGCAAAACAAAACCGCGACCTTTGCGGGTCGCGGTTCAGTGGAAGTGGCGGATGCTCTGGGTAACGATTTCTATCGATTCACAGACGCTCGCACGGCCTACTGACCCGCTCCCTGCCACCAATAGCAGGGATAGGTAAAGTAGCCGAACTGGAACGAGCGCAGTTTCATCCTGAAATTGAGATTACAACAGGATGGAAGTGGGTTGCAAGAGAATTAATCGAGTTTGGCGAGGCCGTTGGGAAACTCGTCCCCGCCTTCCTCCTCGGCGTCGTTGGAGGAATGCTCAACTTCTTCGCGGAGTTTGCGCTGGATGTTTTTCCAGACCTTGTCGCTGGGGTCGCCGACGGGTTCGAAGAGGCTGCGGGCGGTTTCGGCGATGGTTTCCAGGTCGCGCACCAGCGCGGCGCAGTCGGGATTGCGGGCGAGGAACTTCTGCAGCCGGGGGTCCTGGCTGACCTTGCCATCGCCGGTGGCGAAGAGTTCGGGGAGATAGTTTTCGAATTCGTCCGGCCTGAGGGTGTCGAAGTCGATCTCGCCTGGCTCGCTCATTTTGCAGCCTCCGCGGTCACGTCGGGCTGGGGCGGCTGGCTGGAATGACGGAGCAGTTCGCGAAGCCTGAGGCGGGCCTTGTGCAGTTGGGACTTGCTGTTTCCGGT
>Ga0326727_10016285_pt1 | contig 15738 bp, 11 predicted proteins | sample MB2enrmetagenome_FD_207643 | JGI IMG/M metagenome (GOLD analysis project Ga0326727, IMG submission 207643) | Lab enriched peat soil microbial communities from McLean, Ithaca, NY, United States - MB29MY | ecosystem: Environmental > Terrestrial > Soil > Wetlands > Peat | place: USA: New York... | reverse complement strand
GATCGATCACTCTGAGGAGAACCTAATGCCAAAATACAAACTCGAATACATCTGGCTTGACGGCAAACAGCCCGTGCCGAACCTTCGCGGCAAGACTCTGATCAGGGAGTTTGCCAATCCGCCCGCCCTTGCAGATTTGCCGAACTGGGGATTCGACGGCAGTTCCACGATGCAGGCCGAGGGGAGGAGTTCCGACTGCGTGCTGAAGCCCGTGGCTCTCTATCCCGATGCCAGCCGCAACAACGGCTATATCGTCCTCAGCGAGGTCCTGCACCCCGATGGCACGCCGCATTCCACCAACGCCCGCGCGACCATCGAAAACGACCCCGACCTGTGGATCGGACTGGAGCAGGAGTACTTTCTCTACAAAGATGGGCGGCCGCTCGGCTTCCCGAAGGACGGCTACCCGACCACTCCCCAGGGGCCGTACTACTGCGGCGTCGGCTACCGGTACATGGGCAGTCTCGCCCGGCAAATCGTGGAGGAACATCTGGAGCTGTGTCTGGCGGCGGGGATTAATCACGAGGGAATTAACGCGGAAGTAGCCAAAGGTCAGTGGGAATTCCAGATTTTTGCAAAGGGTTCCCAAAAAGCCGCCGACGATGTGTGGACCTCTCGCTATTTAATGCTGCGCCTTTGCGAGAAATATGAAGTGGATCTGGAATTACATTGCAAGCCGGTCAAGGGTGACTGGAATGGATCCGGCATGCACTGCAACTTCTCGACAAAGTATATGCGCGAGGTCGGCGGCAAGGAGTACTTTGAGGCTCTCATGAAGGCCTTCGAGACCAACGTCGCCGAGCACATCGCCGTCTACGGACCCGATAACCACCTCCGCCTGACCGGCCTTCACGAAACGCAGGCCATCGACAAGTTCAGCTTCGGGCTCTCCGACCGCGGCGCTTCCATCCGTATGCCGGTGAACTTCATCAGGAACGGCTACAAGGGCTACCTGGAGGATCGGCGTCCGAATTCCGAGGGCGATCCTTATCAGATCGTTTCGCGCATTCTCAAGACCATCAACGCCGTCCCGAAGGGGCAAGTGGCCATGGCCGCCCACTGAACGACCGCCGCACAGGTTCACGAGCTTCACATCGAGAGCCATTTTCGTACCACTCCCTGGCGGTCGTGCCTTTGTAACTGCCTGCAATGGCGAGCTGACAAAACTGAGCTGCGCGCGCCAGCAAGCGGTTCCGGACGCTTTTCAACAAACTCCTGGTCCTTCATCGGCCATCGCCTACTCTGCGCGCGTGCAGGGGCGAAGCGATACAATCGTCAATTTGGGTCACTTCGGCCCCGCGCACTCTTAAGCGAGGACTACATGAATCTGAACATCGATGCCGAACTCGAGAATCGGTGCATTAATACCATCCGCATCCTCTCCGCCGACGCCGTACAGAACGCCAATGCCGGGCATCCGGGCATGCCCATGGGCGCGGCGGCGATGGCCTTCGCGTTGTGGACGCGGTTTCTCCGGCACAATCCGAAGAACCCGTCATGGTTCGACCGCGACCGCTTCGTCCTCTCCGCCGGACACGGGTCGATGCTGCTGTATTCGCTGCTGCATCTGACCGGGTACGATCTGCCGCTGGACGAGCTGAAGCGCTTTCGCAAGTGGGGCAGCAAAACACCGGGACATCCCGAGCGCGGGCACACGGTGGGCGTGGAGGTGACCACCGGGCCGCTCGGCCAGGGATTCGGCAATTCGGTCGGCATGGCTATTGCGGAGGCGTGGCTGGCGGCGCGCTACAACCGGCCGGGCCACAACATAGTCGATCACTACACTTACGTCATTTGCGGCGACGGCGATCTGATGGAGGGCGTGAGCCTGGAAGCCGCGTCGCTGGCCGGCCATCTGCGGCTCGGCAAGCTGATTGCTCTCTACGATCAGAACCACATCTCGCTGGCCGGCGGCACCGATCTTGTTTTCACGGAAGACGTGGCGCGGCGCTTCGATGCGCAGGGATGGCACACGCGCTCGGTGGCGGACGGAAACGACACCAGCGAAGTTTCGGCGGCCATCGCGGAGGCGCAGGCGGAACAGGAACGGCCTTCGCTCATTCTGGTGCGCACGCACATCGGATATGGCAGCCCGCACAAACAGGACAACTTCTCGGCGCATGGCAGCCCGCTCGGCGAAGACGAGTTGCAGGCCACCAAGAAGGCGCTGGGCTGGCCGACGATGGACAAGTTCTATCTGCCTGAGGACGCCGTGGCCGTGTTTCGCCAGGCGATTCCGGAAGGCGCGCGGCTGGAACAGAAATGGCAGGAGGTGTTTGAAGCCTGGCGGAAGGAGTTTCCGAACGAAGCGGCCGAATTCGAGATAGTGATGCGCGGAGAACTGCCGCCGGACTGGGCCGCGGATTTGCCGAGCTGGAAACCCACCGACAAAGCCATTGCCACGCGATCCGCGGGCGGCGCGGTGCTGAACGCTCTGGCGAAGAGAATTCCCAATATCGTAGGCGGTTCCGCGGACCTGAACCCATCCACGGATACCGCGCTGAAAGGTCTCGGCGATTTTCAGAACCCGGAGTTCGCGGGCCCGGGCACGCTGGGGGCGGTGGGCGGCGTGTGGAGTTATGCGGGACGAAACACCGCGTTCGGCGTGCGCGAGCATGCCATGGGCGCGGCCGTGAACGGCATGGCGGCGCATGGAGGCGTCCTGCCTTTCAGCGCGACGTTCTTCACGTTCTCGGACTACATGAAGCCGGCGATCCGGCTGGGCGCTCTGAGCCGGCTGAAGGCGGTGTACGTGTTCACGCACGACAGCGTCGGCGTGGGTGAGGACGGTCCCACGCACGAACCGGTGGAACATCTGGCGGCCATGCGGGCGGTGCCGGGCCTCGTGGTGATTCGCCCCGCCGATCCGAACGAAACCGCCGAAGCATGGTCGTTCGCAGTGCAGCACGATGGCCCCACGCTGCTGGTGCTCACGCGCCAGGCCGTTCCCAATCTGGATCGAAGCGGCGCCAAACAACCGGGCGTCGTGCGCGGCGCGTACGTCCTTGCCAATGCCGGCGACGGCGCGCCGGACGTCATCCTGATCGGTACGGGCTCGGAGGTGAGTCTGTGCGTGAAGGCCCAGGAGTTGCTGCGGGGCTATGGGGTGAAGGCGCGTGTTGTGAGCATGCCGAGCTGGGAGCTCTTCGCGGCCCAGGACGATGCGTACCGCGAGAGCGTGTTGCCGGCGGGCGTCCGCAAGCGCGTCACCGTGGAAGCCGGCGCGTCGCTGGGATGGCACCGCTGGGCGGGCGATGAGGGGGCCATCATGGCCATCGACCGCTATGGCGCTTCCGCGCCGGGCGAGGAAATCCTCAGGCGGTACGGCTTCACTCCGGAGAACGTCGCTTCAACCGCGCTGCGGGTTCTGGGGCGCGGAGAGGACGCGAATCGCGTAACAGGGAGCGCAAGCTGAGCTGGATAACCGCTGAAGGGGCGCCATCGCCGCTGGGCGTCACCTTCATTGAAAGCGAACAAGCCTGGAATTTCGCGGTGTTCTCCGAGCGCGCGGAGAAGATGACGCTGCTGCTATACAGCGCGGCGGATCTGGTGAAACCGGTATTCATCTTTTCCTTCGACTATCTGCGCAACAAATCGGGCCGCATCTGGCATTGCCGGATACCGGCAACCACCGTGGGCGCCGCACGCTATTACGCATACTCCGCCGACGGCAGCGAATTTGGATTCGACTCGCAGAAGCAACTCCTCGATCCCTACGCGCATTGTGTGTTTTTCCCGCCGGGATTCGATCGGACCGCGGCGATGCAGCCCGGACCGAACGCGGGCAGAGCGCCGCTGGGGGTGATCCATGGCGGGCGCGCCGCTTCCTTCACCCACCGGCCCCGGCGCGGAGCGCCGCACCACGAGACCGATGCGATCATCTACGAGCTGCACGTGCGCGGCTTCACACGCCATCCCAGTTCGGGCGTCGCTCCAGCCCGCGCGGGGACTTTCGACGGGTTGGTGGACAAGATTCCCTACATCAAAGACCTCGGCGTCACCATCGTCGAGCTGATGCCGATCTTTCAGCGCGACATGCAGGATGACGACTACTGGGGCTACATGCCGCTGAATTTCTTCTCCGCGCACGCCGCCTACGCCAGTCGCCGCCAACCTTGCCAGGAACACGAGGAGTTCCGCGACATGGTGGATGCGTTTCACGGCGCCGGCATCGAAGTAGTCCTCGACGTGGTCTACAATCACACCGCGGAAGGCGGTATCCGCGGACCGCTTTACAGCTACAAGGGTCTTGACGCTCGCGAGTACTACATGATGTCGTCGGACCCGGCGCAGCCGTACGCAAACTACTCCGGCACCGGCAACACGCTGAACGTCGACAGCCCGTATGTGCGGCAAATAATTCTGGACAGCCTGCGGTACTGGTGCGTGGAAATGGGCGTTGATGGGTTCCGCTTCGATCTCGCCTCGGTGTTCAGCCGCAACATCCATGGATGGCTGAATTGGGATAATCCGCCGATTATCGGCGAAATCGTCGCCGATCCGAACCTTCGCAACATCCGCCTGATCGCGGAGCCATGGGATGCCGGCGGCGCTTACCAGCTTGGGCACAGCTTCCCAGGCATCACCTGGCTGCAATGGAACGGCCGGTTTCGGGACGATGTCCGGCGTTTCGTCAAGGGCGACGAAGGCATGGTTCCCGATCTTATGCGCCGTCTGTACGGCAGCGACGATTTTTTTCCCGACGATCGCGGCAGCGCATATCATCCTTTCCAGAGCGTGAATTATGTGACCAGCCACGATGGGTTCACGCTGTACGATCTGGTGTCCTACAACCAGAAGCACAACGAGGCCAACGGCGAGAACAATCGCGACGGCATGGATCAGAACCATAGCTGGAATTGCGGCGTGGAGGGCGACGACAACGTTCCGGCCGAGGTGTTGGAGCTGCGCCGCAAACAGATCCGGAACTTCTTTACTCTGCTGATGCTCTCGAACGGGACGCCGATGTTCCGCGCGGGCGACGAGTTCATGCAGACGCAACGCGGGAACAACAACCCCTATAACCAGGACAACGCCATTGCCTGGCTGAACTGGAACCTGCTCAAACAGAATGGGGACATCTTCAGGTTCTTTCAGCGGATGATCGCATTCCGCAAGGCGCATCCATCGTTGTGCCGGAGCCGCTTCTGGCGCGACGACATGCGCTGGCACGGCGCGGACGGCGCGCCCGATTTGTCCGCGGACTCGCTCAGCGTGGCGTTCTTTCTCAGCGGGCGCTCACAGAACGACGACGACCTCTACGTGATGATCAACGCCTGGTGGGACGATCTGCCTTTCGTGATTCAGGAGGGAACAGCCACCCAGTGGCATCGCGTGGTGGACACTGCGCTGGCGGGCCCGGACAATTTTGTCGAAGATGGTGTAGCGCTGCAGGCCGCGACGTATGCGGTGCAGGAGCGTTCGGTGGTGGTGCTGGTGCGGAAGAAAGCAGGTAGTTTGTAGGGCAGGCACTCTGCCTGCAGCGAGCTCCCAGCTCGCCCGGGTCCTTTGCGCAAACCTCAATGCGGAGCTGAGAGCTCCGCGCAGCCTGAGAGGCTGCCCCACGCGGGCTTTCCTGCCCCGCGGCTCACGATTCGCGGGGCAGCGGTGACGAATCCGCGGCGCGGACGTCGTCGTAGTTGCCGGGGGTGCTGGCCAGCGGCAGGCGGCTGTAGAACTGCAGCCGGCAGAAGATGCAGTGATAAAGCGTGGCGCCCGTCTTCCTGCGCCACCACGCCAGGAAGCCGCTTTCACAGCGGTCAATGGGATCGCGCCGCCTGCGGATCGCCAAACGGGTCGTCCCGCAATCCGGGCATTGCGCTACGGGGTCGGACATGCGTTAATCGAATCGTATCAGCCTCGGCGAAGCCCGCTCCATAGGAGTATTCCGATGATCGTCTTGCCGTCGGCGATTCCGCCGTCGCCGATCATGGCTTGCACTTCCCGGCGCGAGAACCAGCGCATCTCAATGCGCTCGTCGTCCATGTTGTGCGCCTCGCCGGGCGTCAGCTCGGTGGCCGTGAAGATGGTCATGCGTTCGGAGAGGAAACCCGGACTGGGATAAAACGCTACCAGCTTCTTCCACTTCTTCGCGCGGTAGCCGGTTTCTTCCTCCAGCTCGCGACGCGCCGCCTTCAGAGGCGTTTCGCCGGGATCGAGCCGGCCCGCCGGCAGCTCCCACAGGAATCTGCGCGCCGGCAGACGATACTGCCGAACCAGCAAGACACGCTTCTTCTCGTCGAAGGGGAGCATCACGGCCGAGCCGCCGTGCTGCACGATGGCGCGCCGGATTTCGAAGCCGTCGGGATCGATGGCGTGATCTTCGGTGACGCGGAAAATCGAGGTCCGCAGTTTTTCTTCGGAGGAAATGAGTTTCATGATTTTCGAATGGCGGCGGTAAACTCAGCCAGCGGAAGCGTGTTCATCACGTCGCCCGCTTCCAGCCAGCCGCGGCGGGCCGTGGTGACGCCGTAGGGCATGTTAAGCAGATGCTTCGGATGGTGCGCGTCGGTATTGATGACAAATTTCGCGCCGCGCGCTTTCGCCGCGCGTACCTGCGGACCGCCCAGATCAAGCCGCTCCGGGCTGGCGTTAATCTCCAGCCACACGCCACGCCGGACGGCGGACGCCACCACCGCGTCGAAATCGAATGGGTATGGATCGCGGTGTAACAGGAGGCGGCCGGTGGCGTGCCCCAGCAGCCGAAGCGAAGGAGATTCCAGCGCGCGCAGCAGCCGGTCGGTCATCTCCGCGCTTTCCAGATTCATGTAGCTGTGCACGCTTCCGATGACGAAGTCGAGCTCGGCCAGGGCATCCTCGGCAATGTCCATGGAGCCGTCGCGGCGGATGTCGCACTCCAGGCCCGAAAACACGCGAATACCCAGCGCGTCGTGATCCAGCTCGCGTATGCGGCGGGCGAAGGCAACCACTCGCTCCTCATCCAGGCCGTTAGCCATGGCCAGCGCCTTGGAGTGGTCGGTAATCGCCATGTATTCGTAGCCGAGCGCCTGGGCAGCCGCAGCCATTTCCTCCAGCGTTGCCCGGCCGTCGGTTTCGGTGGTGTGGATGTGCAGGTCGCCACGAATCCCGGTGGAGCGGACCAGCGTGGGCAACCGGCCCTCCAGCGCCGCTTCGATCTCCCCACTGTTCTCGCGCAGTTCGGGAGCAATCCAGGGCAGGCCAAGCGCGCCGTAGATCTGCTCCTCGGTTTCGCCGCCGATGCGCTCCTCGCCATCGATGCGAAACAGCCCGTACTCATTGAGCGACAAGCCCATGCGGATGGCCCGCGTGCGCAGGGCGACGTTGTGTTCCTTGCTGCCGGTGAAATACTGCATGGCCGCGCCGTAGCTTTCCGATGGCAGCGCGCGCAGGTCCACCTGAATGCCTTCCAGTCCGAACTTCACGCTGGCTTTATTCGCGCCCTTGCCCAGCACCTCAGACACGCGGGGATTCTGCACGAAACGATCGAGCGCCGCCGTCGCGCCGGGCCCGGTGGCCAGCAAATCGATATCGCCCACCGTCTCGCGCCCGCGGCGAAGACTCCCCGCCGCGGTAATCTTTTCGACGCCCGGGGTTTCCGCCAGCCAGGGCATTAGTTCGTTGACGGTCTGATGGCCAAAGCTGAGCAGGAACCGGCCGGCGCTCTGGCGGTACTGGGCGATGGAGCGCAGCACCTTCTCCTCGAGCTTTGCGCCCATGCGCGGCAACTCCCGCAGTTTCTGCTCGTGGCAAATCCGGTCCAGATCGTCGATGGTGCTCACGCGGTAGTGCTCGAACAACAGGGCGATGCTCCTGGGTCCCAGGCCCTGAATCTTTAGAAGCTCCAGAGCGGTGGGAGGGTATTTGGCCAGCAGGAGATCGCGCCGCTCGAACGAGCCGCGTTCGCAGATCTCGTGCAGCACCGCAGCCAGGCCTTTGCCGACGCCGGGAATGTCGGTCACGCTGCGCTCGGGATTGCCAACGATATCGGCTATGCGCTCCGGGTATCCGAGAATCACCGACGCGGCGTTGCGGTAGCTGCGAATGCGGAAACCGTCCTCGGCGGCGATTTCCATCAGGTCGGCCGTTTCCGAAAGCAGCCGGGCAATGGCCGCGTTTTCCATCAGCGCCGCTCCCGGTGGGTCGTTTTGGTCCGCAGGCGATCCTGGTGGATCACATCGAGGCCATGCGGCTCGACATGCACAAGCACGTCGGCCACCCACTCCAGGTGGGCACGAACGCTGTCGCGAACGGCGGCGGCGATGTCGTGCGATTCGAGCACGGTGAGCGCCGGGTCTACCTCGAGGTGCAGATCCACGTGATACTGCAGTCCGGTCTTGCGGGCGAAGCATTTCTCGATGCCCAGGGCGCCCGGCACCATCAATGCGGCGCCGCGAATCTCGGCCATCAGATCCTCGTCGGGCATGGTGTCCATGAGCTGATATACGGTGTCGCGCATCACCCGGATACCCAGCCCCACAACGATGAGACCGACAACGCAGCCGCCATAGTCGTCGGCGGCCGCGAAACGCGCCGGCTTCCACAGAGCGATGCCCAGAGCAACCAGAGCGCTGGTGGCGGAGAGCGCGTCCATGCCGTCGTTGGAGGCGTCGGCGACCAGGGCGGCGCTGCGCATCCGCCGGCCGTAATACCGCTTCACCATGCTCATGCAGACCTTGACGCCAAGCGAGAAAAGCAGCGGCCAGACGGCCAGAAACGCGGGCGCCTTGCGAGGTTCCCCGGCCCCCACCAGAGCATGCCAGGCGATTACCACACCGGAGGAAGTAAGCACCGCTCCGACGGCCAGAGCGGTCAGAATCTCGAAACGGCCATGCCCGTAAGGATGTTCGCGGTCGGGCGGACGGGAGGCCACCAGCAGGCCCAGAAAGACCAGCCCCGAGGTAAACACGTCGGCGGCCGATTCAAGACCATCGGACACCGTGGCGGTGGAATTCGCCTGCAACCCAACGGTGATCTTGAGAGCCGCCAGAATCGCGCTCACCAGCATGCTGGCCAGGGCCACGCGCTGGCCGATCTTGTCCGCCGCACCCACTTCTGCAAGCATAACAACGCGGTTATCCTGAGAGCGTGCTACCACGAACTCTGCTGATTCTGTTTCCCGTGCTTTCGGCTTTTGCGGAAGTACACACCCTGAGTCTTCGCCAGGCGCTGGAGCTGGCCCAGAAACAAAGTCCCGACGTGCTGCTCGCCCGGCTCGATGAAGAGAAAGCGCAGGCGGCCATCCGCATCGCCCACGATCCGTTTACGCCCAGACTGACGATGGGCGCCGGCGCGGCCAAGCCGTTTGGATTCCCCATCGCCATCAACGGCCAGCCGCCGTCCATTTTTCAGGCGCAAACGCAGATGGCCCTGTTCAGCCGGCCGCAGAGCTGGGAGGTGGCGCGGGTACGCGAGAACGCGCGAGGCGCCGGGATCGACGCCCAGTCGAAGACCGACGACGCCCTGTTCCGGGTGGCCTCGCTTTACGTGGACGCGGCGCAGGCGGCGCGCATCTCCGACTATGCGCGGCAGGAGGTGGATGCCATGTCCGGGGCGGCCGATGCGGTGCGCGCCCGCGTCGCCGAAGGATACGAACTTCCCATCGAGGGCAAGCGCGCCGAGCTGAATCTGGCGCGCGCACGGCAACGCGCCGATGGCGCTGCCGGCGACCAGGACTACGCGGAAACGGCCCTGGCCAACGTACTCGGATTTCCGGCCAGCGATCGCGTGCGCGCGGTGGCCGGCGAGCCCGGCCCCGCCGATCAGGGCGCTCCCGAGAGCGCCGATGCGGCCGCGGAACTGGCTTTGAAGAACAGCCGCGAACTACGTTTGCTCGAATCGCAGCTTCAGGCGGCCAACTTCGCGCTGCGCGAACAGAAGGCGCAGCGTCTGCCGGAAGTGGATCTGGTGGCGCAGTACGCGTTGTTTGCCAAATACGACATTAATGGATACTTCGCTAAGTTTCAGCGCAATAACGGAGAGCTGGGCGTCTCCTTCAGAGTGCCCGTGCTGATCGGGTCGGCGGTGGGGGGCGCACGGTCGCAGGCGGAGGCCGACGCCGCCAAAGCCCGCATCCGCATGAACGAGGCGCGGGGACGAATCACCGCGGAGACGCGCAGGAGTTACGCGGACATGAAGCAGACAGAGGAGGCCCGAACCGTAGCGCGCCTCGATCTGGACGTCGCGCGCGATCAGCTTTCCGTATTGCTGGCGCAACTGGATGAAGGCCGTGCCACGCGCCGTCAGGTGGACGACGCGCGGTTCATCGAGCAGGAGAAATGGATCGCCTACTATCAGGCGGAGTACGCCGCCGAGCGGGCGCGTCTGGGCCTGCTGAATCAGACGGGTACTCTGATGGCGGCGCTGAAACCGTAAGCGGCCCAGCGGCGCTCCAGCCCGGGCGGTTCGCGGACTGCGGCATGCCGGCGAAGGCTCGGCGGCTCGAGCACAGCCCTGCGGCATCCGTGTTAAAATTGCCGGGGCGAATCATGAACGTGTCAGTATGTTTCCGTAATGCCGCCGCGCATCCCTCGCACCGGTTGATGCCCAGGAAAGCGGCTCTCCTGCTGCTGCTGCCGCTGCTCCTGTGTCTGGTCAGTTGCAACCGCGACCCTGCGTCGCTGGTGGCGACGGGAAACAAGTACTTCGATCGGGGGAAGTACAAGGAAGCCTCGATCATGTACCGGCGGGCTCTGCAAAAGGACCGGAGGTTCGCGGAAGCCTGGTATCGGCTGGGGCTGGTGGATTCCAGACTGGACGACTGGCAGGACGCTCTGGCTGCATATCAGCGAGCCGTCCAGCTCAACCCGAAGAACTCCGATGCCGTGACCCGGCTGGCCGATCTCTACCTGGCCAATTATGTCCTCAGCCAGTCCCACCCCAAAGAGAGCCTGAACGAAACCAGGGATCTGGTCAGGACGTTGCTTCAGCGCGATCCCAATTCTTACGATGGATTGCGTCTGGCGGGCTATGTCGCGCTGGTGCAGAACGACATTGCCGAGGCGCAGAAGAACTTTGAAGCGGCCAATCGCGTCCGCCCCTGGCAGCCGGCGGTGGTCCAGACGCTTTGCCAGGTCTACGCCGCCACCGGCCGTGGTCCCGATGGAGAAGCCCTCGCCAAAGGGATGATCGAGCACAACAAGCAGGATGGCGCGATCTATGATTTTCTCCTGCGCTACTATCTGGGTCAGAAGCGGACGGGCGATGCCGAAGCCTTGCTCCAGCAGAAGATCGCGAACAACCCCAAGGTAGGCGCCTACGTGGTCCAGCTGGCGCGATTCTATCAGTTCACTGGTCATCCGGACAGCGCGGAAGCGGCCATCAAGCGCATGACCGGCAATCTCGGCGCATACCAGAACGCCTGGATGCTCGCCGGCGACTACTACCTCATGAGTAATGAGAGCGATGCCGCTTTGCAGGCATTCACGGCCGGCGAGAAAGCGGACGCAAAGAACAAGGTCGCGTATCGCAAGCGCCAGGTGGAGGTTCTGCTGCTGAAACGGCAGTACGCCGACGCATCGCGCCTCGCCGAACAGGTGGCGCGTGAAAACCCCGACGACCCGGAAGCGGTGGCGTTGCGCGCCACCATCGGCATTCAAAGCGGCAAACGCGATCAGGTTCAGAAGGCCATCGACGATCTGGGTCCGCTCATCGGGAAATATCCGAATGTCCCGGCGACGCCAATGCTGCGTTATCACCTGGCCCGCGCGTATGCCATCAAGGCGGACATGGATGGCGGCGATGCCGATCCCACGAAGCGAACAAAGGATCTGGATCTGGCCCGCATCCAGCTGGAACAGGCTTTCCAGGGCGGACGCTTTACCTATACGCCGGCGCGTCTGCTGCTGGCTCATGTGGAAATGGAGCGCAGGGAGTTCACCCGCGTCTCGGAGATCGCCGATGACATTCTGAAGGCGGAGCCGGAGAACCTTCGCGCTCGCCTGCTGCGTACGGAGGCGCTGGCGGCACTGGGGCAGACTGACAAGGCGGAGACGGAGTTAAGACAGGTTCTGGCCATCAACCCCAACATCGGGGAGGCGCAACTGCAGCTCGCGCAGGTGCTCGTAGCCCAGAGGAAATACCCCGAGGCGGAAGCGCTGCTGGCGAAATTGCAGAACGATCCGCGCGGTTTCATCGATTACATCGCCCTGAAGATCGTGGAGGGACATCAGGATGAAGCCATCCAGATCCTCAACCAGCGGCTGAATGCTCAGCCGAATAATCAGACGTTGCGCTTCGCGCTCGCGAATGTGCAGGCCCGGTCGGGGCGGCACGACGACGCGATCGCTAACTTCCAGAAGATCCTGCGCGACAATCCGAACATGCAGCCCGGCGCCAAAGCCCAGATGTATACGCGCATCGGAGGCGTGCAATACCAGAAGGGCGACCTGAACGGAGCGCTGGCTAGTTTTACGACGGCCAGCACGCTCGCGCCGAACGACTCCGGGCCGCTCACTCAGATCGCTTTGATTTACGATCAATCCGGACGCGCCGAGCAGGCTCGGGTCGCGTATGAGAACGCCCTCAAGCTCGATCCGGACAATGCGCAGGCGATGAACAACCTGGCATATCTGAAGGCGCAGGAACAGGTGGATCTGGACCGCGCACTCACGCTGGCCGAGCGCGCCCGCAAGAAGCTTCCCGGCAGCCTTGACGTCGAGGACACGCTGGCGTTCGTATACGTTCGCAAGAACCTCACCGACGAGGCGCTGCGCATGATGCGCGATCTGGTGAGCAAACGGCCCAACAACCCGCTGTATCACTATCACCTCGCCCTGGCCCTGTTCCAGAAGGGCGACAAACCGAGCGCGAAGAAGGAGCTTTCCACGGCGCTCGCGTTGAAACCGTCGCCGGCGGATCAGATGCGCATTCGTGAACTGATGGGAAAGATCGGCTGATTGGCGCAACCGGCGGCGGCATCCACTCCCAGCGGTCACCGCGAGACGGCGGCGCGCTACATTCTTCCTTTTGCCGTTCTCCTTGTTCTTCTGGTCTGGCAGAGCGTGGCGCCGTTGCCGGTTCGTCTGGATTATCCGCTGCGCGTGTTTGTGCTGGCTGCTGTTCTGGCGTTGTACTCGCGGCCGGTCATCCGGCTGAGGCCGGAGCATTTGACGTCGACTCTGCTTCTGGGCGCGGCGGTGTTCGTTGTCTGGATCGGCCCGGATCTGCTGTTTCCCCACTACCGGCAGTGCTGGTTATTTCAGAATTCGCTGACGGCGGTTCAATCCTCCCTGCCTGCCACCCTGCGCCGCGATCCACTGGTCCTCACTTTTCGCGTGCTTCGCGCGGTGGTCATCGTGCCCATTGCGGAAGAGCTGTTCTGGCGCGGCTGGTTGATGCGCTGGCTCATTGACACGGATTTTCGCAACGTGCCCTTTGGAACCTTCGCGCCGCTGTCGTTCTGGGTGACTGCGCTGCTGTTCGCATCCGAGCACGGGCCGTACTGGGATGTCGGTCTGCTGGCCGGAATCCTGTACAACTGGTGGGCCATTCGGACGAAGAGCCTGGCCGATTGCATCCTCGCCCACGCGGTAACGAACGGTGCGCTGTGCGCCTGGGTGATCGCGACGGGCCGCTGGGAATACTGGCTGTAAACGCAGGCTAAAGGCAACAGGGTTCAACTGCGTGCGACGGACACGCGGCGTCAGCCGCGCCCTTTCGGTAACGGCCAACGACGCGGCTGACGCCGCATGTCCCGCGGTAACGTCAGTCTTCCACCGCGATGGTCGGCCGTCGCTCGGCCCTGACGGCTTCAACGCGTTTCTCAATTTCGCGGGAAAGCGCGAGAAAGTCCCTGGCGTGCGGGTTGTTCTCGCCGGCCAGCGCTACCGGGTTGCCGCTGTCGCCGCCGGCGCGCACTTCGGGATCCAGCGGCAGGCCGCCGAGAAAGAAGATCTCCATCTGTTTCGCGGTGCGCAGGCCGCCGCCGGAGCTGAACACGTCGATCTGCTCGCCGCAGTGCGGGCATTTCAGATAGCTCATGTTCTCCACCAGACCGAGCACGGGGACGCGAACCTGCTGGAACATGTGCACGGCTTTGCGCGCGTCCTCCAGCGACACGTCGGATGGGGTGGTTACTATTACCGCGCCGGTGAGCGGAGCGGTCTGGATGAGCGAAAGCTGCACGTCGCCGGTTCCGGGTGGGAGGTCGATGAGCAGATAATCGAGCTCGCCCCAGTCCACGTTGCGCAGGAACTGCTGGATGACGCTGTGCAGCATGGGGCCGCGCCAGATGAGCGGTTTGTCGCCAGGATTAAGGAACCCCATGGACATCACGCGAATGCCGTATTTCTCCAGCGGCTGGATGCGTTCACCGATGGCCTGCGGAGCGGCGCGCAGGCCCATCATCAGCGGCACGTTGGGACCATACACGTCCGCATCGAGCAGTCCGACTTTCCGGCCGAGTTGCCGGAGCCCGATTGCAAGGTTCACCGCCACGGTGGTCTTGCCGACTCCTCCCTTGCCCGAGCCGATGGCGATGAGATTCCGCACGCCGGGGATGGGCGGTTTGGGGAGGTCCTGAGTGCCGGGTTGCGTGGCCATTATTCCGATGGTAGAACAGCCGCGCCTGACCGGCTGCTGGAATAGGCCGGAGAACCGCTTGCTGCGCGCGGCTCCGTAACCGAGCCGCGACCGGAGGGAGCGGGCTGTCTGACCACCAAATTCAGCGCCCATTATGCCAGCGCGAGATTCGCTTTCGCTTTGAGCGAGAAATCGGCAAACTCGCCATGGGCAAGCTTTGGGAACGCCGCGGCGGCGATCATGGCGGCGTTGTCGGTGGAGAGCCCGGGCGAGGGGAAGAGTATCGGGCAAGACAGCGCGCTGTCGCGAGCCGCCTCGCGCAGGCCGGAATTACAGGCCACACCACCGGAGACGATCAGGCTTCGGGCGCCGATCTGTTCGGCTGACGCAGCCGCATGGCGAAGCAGCTCGCGTACCACGGTGCGCTGGAAAGACGCCAGCAGGTCGAGCGTGCGCTGCGGCGTAGCGGCCCGCAACTCGTCGATTCCGGCATCGCGGATGGCGCGCCGCGCGGCGATCTCGGCAGACATATCCCGCGCCTCCACCCAGCGCAGGACGGCCGTCTTCAGTCCGCTGAAACTGAAGTCCAGGGCGTTGCGTTTCATCTTCGGCGAAGTGAAGCGGACTGCTTCGGGATTGCCATAGCGGGCCAGCTTGTCGATGATCGGCCCACCCGGATAGCCGAAGCCGAGCAGCTTGGCCACTTTGTCATAGGCCTCGCCGGCGGCATCGTCGCGCGTCCGGCCAAGCAGCCGATATTGGAATCCCTCGCGCACATCGAACAGATGCGTGTGCCCGCCACTCACCACCAGCGCAAGCGCCGGATACTCCACGGCCGAGCCCTTTTCCAGGATCACCGCGTGGATGTGCCCTTCGATGTGATTCACCGCGATGATGGGCACGCCCGTGGCGAATGACAGCGATTTGGCGTAGGTCATCCCCACCAGCAGTGATCCCACAAGGCCCGGCCCCTCGGTCACGGCGATGGCGGCAAGATCCTCCAGCCGGGTTGCGGCCGCTTCCAGCGCTTCACGCACCACGGGAACGATGGCGCGCAGATGCTCGCGCGAGGCCAGCTCGGGCACCACGCCGCCGTACTTGCCGTGGGTGTCGAACTGGGAAGCGACAACGGAGGAGAGAACGCGAACGCCGTCTTCCACCACCGCGGCGGCCGTCTCGTCGCAGGATGACTCGATGCCCAGGATCCTCACATTGTTATTGTAAGGATCGGGTGCACGT
>Ga0326727_10016284_pt1 | contig 15739 bp, 14 predicted proteins | sample MB2enrmetagenome_FD_207643 | JGI IMG/M metagenome (GOLD analysis project Ga0326727, IMG submission 207643) | Lab enriched peat soil microbial communities from McLean, Ithaca, NY, United States - MB29MY | ecosystem: Environmental > Terrestrial > Soil > Wetlands > Peat | place: USA: New York... | reverse complement strand
TCCATTCGCGCAGGTTCGTCGGTCTTCCGGTCCATCCTCTACCTTCCGGTCCTCGTGACGCCGGTTGCAATCTCAATGATCTGGCAGCTCATCTATGCGCCGCGCTTCGGGCTTTTGAACTGGGTGCTCGGAAGGGTCGGCATCAACGGGCCAAACTGGCTGGGAAGCATGGATTGGGCGATGGCCGCACTGGTTCTCATGACAGTCTGGCAGCTTTTCGCCCAGAACATGTTCATCTTCGTGGCGGGAATCCAGGGTATCCCCGTCACCATCTACGAGGCCGCAGAGATCGACGGCGCCCGGCGCTGGGCGCGGTTCATGCACATCACTCTTCCCATGCTGTCGCCCATCCTCTTTTTCGGGATCACCCTGACTCTCATCACTTCTTTCCAGACCTTTGACCAAGTCTTCGTCCTGACGCAGGGAGGGCCGGGAGACGCCACCAACATCCTGGGATTGTACGTGTACAACAATGCGTTCCGCTATTTCCGCATGGGGTATGGCGCAGCCGTGGCGGTGGTGATCTTTGTGATCGTCCTCATCATCACGATGCTGCAGTTCCGGGGGCAGCGACGGTGGGTGTACTATGAGAGCGAGTGAAAGCCGGCGGCGTTTGGCAAGAGAAAGGCGCGCCGCGCTGGGCAGATCCCTGAACTATGTGCTGCTCAGCGCCGTCTGCCTGCTGTTCCTCACGCCCTTCTTCTGGATGGTGGCCAGCTCCTTGAAGGTGGATGCGGAAATCACTCGTGTCCCCCTGACTCCTTTTGGCTCCAGGCTCGCCTGGGAAAACTACGTCCGCATGTGGAACAGCTGGCCATTCGGCCGCTTCATCTTCAACGGCCTTGCTGTTTCGATCCTGGGGACTGCCCTGTGCCTAGTCACTTCCAGCCTTTCGGCCTACGCTTTCTCCAAGCTCCATTTCCGGGGCCGTGACAAGCTGTTCCTGCTCTACCTTGCCACGCTCATGATACCACAGCAAGCGCTCGTCATACCGTTGTTCCTGCTCATGAACGCCCTTCACTGGGTGAACACCTACCAGGCGCTCATCCTGCCCTGGGCCTTCACTGCCTTCGGCACCTTCCTGCTCCGCCAGTTTTTCATGTCCGTACCCACGGATTTCTCGGAGGCGGCCATCATCGAAGGCGCTTCCCATCCCTACGTCCTGGGACGGATCATCGTGCCCCTCGCCAAGGCGGGGATCGCCACGCTGACGGTTTTCACCTTCATCATGTACTGGAACAACTATCAGTGGCCCATGATCATCACCAATCGTCCTGAGATGTTCACTTTCCCCCTGGGTCTTGGCATGTTTCAAGGCCAGTACGGCACTGTCTGGAACCTCATGATGGCGGGGGCCACCCTCTCGGTGGTGCCCGCCATCGCGATATACATATTCTCTCAGAAATATCTCATCGGCGGGCTCACCCTCAGCGGATTGGGCGGGCGATAAGGGCACGGGAGGGCACCATGAAGGACACCTTGAGAACGCGACAGATCCATCTCGACTTTCACACGCACGGTGACATACCGGATGTCGCCGCCCGGTTCGACCCCAAGGAGTTCGCGCTCACGCTTTCCGAGGCGCACGTAAACTCCATCACCTGCTTCGCCCGATGTCACCACGGGTGGATCTACTACGACACGAAGGCATTCCCCGAAAGGCACCACCCGCACCTCAGGCGCAACCTCCTTCCCGAGCAGATCGAGGAGTGCCACGCCCGCGGCATTCGCGTCCCCATTTACGTCACGGTCCAGTGGGACGCGTTCACGGCAAACGAGCACCCGGAGTGGCGCGTCGTGGACGCCGACGGGAGGCTGGAGGGGACCTCGCCGTACGAACCCGGGTTCTACGGGTCGCTGTGCATCAATTCGCCGTACAAGGACATGCTGAAGGAGCACGTCCGGGAGATCGTGTCCATGATGCCGGTGGACGGCTTCTTCTTCGACATCATGATGCCGAAGGACTGCTCCTGCAGATGGTGCAGAGCGGCCATGAAGGCCCAGGGCGTAAATCCCTATTCGGTGGAAGAACGCAGCGGATTCGGACTGGCCTCCCTCAACTCGTTCAAGCGCGACATGTCCGAGTACGTCTGCAGCTTGACGCCGAGCGCAACGATCTTCTACAACGCGGGCCATATCGGGACGCGACACCGGGCGGCGGCCGACGCGTATACGCATTTCGAGCTGGAGACGCTTCCCAGCGGTGAATGGGGGTACCTCCACTTCCCGGTCACTGCCCGCTACGCGCGCACGCTGGGGAAGGAGTACCTCGGGCAGACGGGCAAGTTCCACACCTCGTGGGGGGACTTCCATTCCTACAAGAACGAGGCCGCCCTCGCGTACGAATGCTTTCGCATGCTGGCCTTGGGGGCCAAGTGCTTGGTCGGGGACCAGCTGCATCCCGACGGCCGTCTCGATGCCGAGGCGTACCGACGCATAGGAGGGGTGTACGCCGAAGTGGAAAGGAAAGAGCCGTGGTGCGTCGACGTTGAGCCCGTGGCCGACATCGGCGTCCTTACGCCGGAAGAGTTTGCCGTCGCGGGCGTCGGAAAGCTCCCGCGGGCCATCAAGGGCGCCACGGAAATGCTGGAGGAGCTGGCGCAGCAGTTCGACATTCTGGACTCGAAGGGGGATTTCCTGAAGTACAAGGTGATCGTGCTTCCGGACCGCATCCCCGTGGCCGCGGAGCTTGCGGGCAAGCTGGAGGCGTATCTGGCACAGGGCGGCGCCGTACTGGCGTCCTTCGGTTCGGGTCTCACCGCGGACATGAGCGGCCCTGCGCACCCCCTGTTCGGGATAAAAACCGTGGACACGGCCGGCAGCAGGGACCTGGACGGAAGGGACATTCGCGGCGTGTATTTCGAGCGGCACAACTACGCGGAATACGTTCGACCCTCACCTTCCCTTCGGGCAGGGCTTCCGGATGCCGACCTCGTCATGTACATCAAGGGAACCGGGATCACCGCCTTGCCGAAAGCGGAGGTCCTGGCTGAAAAGCATTCCTCCTACTTCGACCGTGACTACAGGCACTTCTGCTCTCATCGCCAGACTCCTTCTTCGGGTACGGCGTTAGGTCCGGCCGTCATCCAGACCGGAAAGGTCGTCTATTTCGTTCATCCCGTGTTCGAGCAGTACCAGATGAGCGCGCCGCGGTGGTGCAAGCAGCTTGTTGCCAATGCCCTTGCCCGGCTCCTCCCCCATCCCCGCGTCACGCATGACGGTCCCACCACGCTGCGCCTTGCGCTCAACGCCCAGAGGGGCCGCTCGCGGCTCGTCCTGCACTGTCTCCATTACATACCCGAGCGCCGATGCGAGGCGTTGGACGTGATAGAGGACGTCATCCCGCTGTCGAATGTCGGGATTCGTGTGCGCACGGATACTCCCGTGACAGAGGTGCGACTCGTGCCCGCCGGCGCGCCGCTTGCGCACCAGCCTCTCGGGGATGGCTATGTCGGTTTCTTGGTCCCCTCCATCCAAGGGCACCAGATGATCGAGATCGATCTCTCGTAGAAAGCGGGACGAGCCAACGACTGGAATCAGCCGGTCTGCCTGCAGCCCCTCTACAACCTCCTTGACTGCGGGGCCGAGCTGGAGCTGATTCCGGTGTGCAGAAACGAGGGTCTGGGTGTCATCTGCTAGAGCCCGCTGCGCGGAGGGTGGTTGAGCGGGCGCTATCGCCGCGACATGAAAAGCCCGCCGGCGGGGATCCGGGTGGAAATGGCGGAGAAGCGGGGCTGGGGGAAAACGTTCACGGACTACAACACCGAGCACACGTGGAAGCTGCTAGGGAAACTCTCCGAGACGGCGCGGGAAACGGGAAAGTCCGCGGCCCAGGTTGCCTTGCGCTGGCTCCTGCAGCGCCCCGGAGTGACGGCGCCCATCATTGCGGCGCGGACCATGGACCACTTGGAGGATAACCTTGGCGCCAGCGGATGGAGCTTGAGCGCCGAGCAGATGGCGCGCACGACAAAGACCAGTGACAAGCCCCTTCCCTACCCCTATGACCTGCAGCCCATCCAGACGCAGGACCGCGCCGGGGGCAGCAACGCGCGCTTTCAGCGCTTGCGCACTGACGACCTCAGGATGAACTCCGTTGGGATCCGCTGGTCGATGGGGAACTGGGACCAGTCCCCGGAAAGCCTGCGGATCACGAGCTCCGCCACGGCTTTGGCAATCTCCTCATTGGGCTGGCGGATGGCGGCAATCCCCGGCTGATGCAGCCGGAATATCCGCGGGTCGTCGAAGCTGATCACGGAAACGTCATCTGGAATGCGGAAACCCGCGGTGTGCAAGTACTCCAGCAGGCCGAACGTCAGGATGCAGTTCGAGCTGAAAACCGCCGTGGGTTTCCGGGGGAGGGACATCATCTTCTTGGCCAGCTGGAAGCCGCTGGCGCTGGAAGACCAGTCCCCGGTCATGACCATCCTCCGGCCTTCGGAAACGCTGTGCCTCTCCATGGCCTGCATGTAGCCTGTCAGCCTCTCCCGAGCCGTGGAGAAAACCTCAGCGCCTGACAGGATGGCGATGTCCTTGTGGTTCATGTTGAAAAGGTGCTCGACCGCCCCCTGAACCGCCTCCGCGTCGTTAACGTGTACGTGATCGTTCTCCAGCGCGGAGATTCTGTTGTTGAACGTTATGACGGGCACTCCGGTTTCAATCAGTTTGCGGCACTCCCGACCCAGCTCGGGCCCAATGCCCATCCCGCCCGGTGACAGGATCAACCCGTCCGCAAACCTCTCCTTGAGGAAGCGCAGCTTGTCTTCCATTGCGTGCTCGTCGTACTCGTACTGCGAAACAACCATGTGATAACCGCACCGGGCGAACTGCTTTTCAAGCGCGCTGAGGATTTCTGTATGGAACTCGTCGAAAATCGGAAAGAGCACGCCAACGGAGAACGAGCGCCGCGACTTCATCCCCTTGGCAATGACGTTCTGCCGGTAGCCCAGGTCCTCGATGGTCTGCGCCACTCGGGAGCGCGTCTTTTCTTTCAGCGCGTAACCATTGAGAAACCGTGAAACCGTGCCTATCGATACGCCGGCTTTCCTGGCTACGTCGCGGATGGTGACCACGCGGGAGCGGCTGACCTTGGCGGCGCGAGGGAGATAGCGGTGCACGGACTCCGGCTTCAACCCGGCGAACTTATCCCGTGGGGGAAGGGCAGTCAAGCAGACCGCGAAGACTGCTGACTACGCCTCTACAACCAGGACCGACCGCATTCGCCATAACGTCCCCTTGAGAGTCTCCGGCCACATCCCCGCGGCAGAGATCTGGACTGGATTCAGGACATCGACTCCCTCGGGTGTTGCACCCGCTTGCGATTCACCGTGTGGCAAGGCCGACAAGCAGCTTTTTGTTGTCGTTCGTCCCGAGCACGCCTTCGACGGTCTTACCGTCAGCATTCCTATCTTTGTGCATCGCCTTGCAGCGCAAAGCCTTCTTCGGCGGCAGCGATGAGCGCTTCGCTGAGCAGCTTCTGGAGGTACTCTATGTTCACCCTCTGGATCTCGCCGCCTCCTTTCTTAGAGTCAGCGGGGCTCGTTTTGGTGCTTTTATGGCCACCAGGCGCTTTTCTAACACCTCGTTAAGGACTTGACGCAAAGTTGATTCGGTTATCGGAACAAGCTCTCCACGGTCTGTGATGAAAGCCTTCAGCACATCGTTGATCATCGTTTGATAGCCAGTGCCTTTCTTTTCGGCACGGGTGCGAAAAGCGTCGACGATGTCATTGTCCAAATAAATAGTGATGCGGGTCTTTCCCTTGGTAGAAAGCAAAGCACCCCGCTTGCCCTTTGAAAAGTCGTACTCAGCCTTCATTATCCTCCTCCTCTCTGTATTTCCTCACCTCTCGAGGAGTCGCGCGACGGGCGGAAATAACCCGGATTCTTTCGCCGCGGTGTGTATAGACGACTACCAACAGAGCACCGGCGCTTCCTTCCCCAAGAGCGATGAAACGCTGCTCCCCCTCCGCTTCAAGGTCTTCAATATGTCTGGCAAAAGGATCTTGGAACACACCTTCTGCATCGGCGAGCCATACCCCATGCTTTTTGAGGTTGGTTGCCGCCTTCGACGGATCATATTCAAAGCCCTCATCCATGACTGAATATATGTATTATATGCATATATGTCAATGGTGGCCAAAGGAACCCGGATGCTTTTCTCGGTTCCGACCACGTGCTGTATGAATGCAGTAGGCCACAGTTTCTGCTGTAATCCAGGCTGCGATCCGTGGCCAGCCGTTTCTTGATCTCGTCCCCCTTCGGGCAGCCCTGGCGAAGGCAGTGCCTGGCTATGTGTAGAAGGTCACGGACTTCAACGCAGGTCCTGCCACTAATCACGAAAGATGGCCCCACCAGACCATCATGAGCAAGGGCTTGCGCGAATAGCGCCGAAGACTTCCGCTTAGGATCGGGAGCCCCTTTTACTGGGCTCCCTCTTGAAAGAGGCAAACATGGCATACAACGGGCGGGAGTTTGATGCAAAAGGGCGACGCCCGTTGAAACCCTGGTAGAAGACTCCCTGGGGACGTTCCGAGGTTTCGGGTCTTGCGTCAATTCCACTTCATTCCGAGCAAGCTCATCGGGGCGACTGTCGGGGCCGCCATCGAATTACGACGAAGAGTACACCACCCACAACAAGTATAGAACCAAGGATGAAACTTCCGTCGACCCTCTCGCCGAGAAGGGCCAAGCCGAGTAGCACAGAGACCAGCGGCTGAACCGGATAGAACAGAGAGCAGGTACTCGCTTCGAGCATTGACAAGCTCTTATTCCAGAGGAAGTTCGACAGGGCCGAGATCAAGCCAAGGTACAGGACGCACCAAAGGCTGGCCCATGAGAACAGGCCTCTAGGTCGAATGAACGACAGCTCGACGCCGGCCGCTGGCAAGGCGCAGACGGTCGCGATTCCTAGGCACCAAGTAGTTAAAAACAAGGGATCGTATCTATCCCCGAGTTTTCTCACAACGACTGAGGAGAAGGACCAGAGGACAACGGAAAGTATCGAAAGCACAACGCCGAGAGCCTCACCGCTGGAGCCTGCTCTACCAAGGATAACATAGGCCCCGGAGACCGCGACTACGAGTGCTATTGTCTTTCTCAGAGAGAGCGTCTCCTTGAGCATAAAGGCGGCGAGAAAGGTAATGCACACTGGATTCATCGCATTAATGAGCGAGGCGATCGATGCACCAGCATATTTTGTACCCACTACTTGCACGCACACACCAAGAAAGTATCCGAGCACACCGATGATCGCTACATACTTCCAGTCCCGACTTTTGATCCGGTCAACCGATAGACCCTTACGTCTTCTGGCTGCAAGGATCGATTCGAGCGTGGCGAACGCCAGCAGGTACCGCAGGAAAAAAAGGGTAATCGGTGGGATGGTCCGCAACGCGATGCGCGTCACAACGTAGAAGCTACCCCAGATGCTCGTTGTCAGGAGGGGGTAAAGGTAATATAGCCTGGAGGCGTGGCGTTTGTCGGTGTATTCGCCCATTTGACTGCAAGTTTCGTTATGGCTCAACGACCGTCCGCGAGCCTTTCCAAACGCACCCTCTAATGGACAGCATCACGAATAGTCTCCCAGTCTGAAATAGTGATTTGCGCTATGAATCGCCGCGGTCCCCCTTCATAACGCTGATTTCCTCAAAACAAACAATAGCTCTGACAAACGGCTTTCTTCGAAAACAGCTGTTGTTCGGTTTTGGTGCCACGATTTCTTGCCCGTTCTTGGCCCAATTCCTTGTCGACAGTCGCTGCTGACCCGAGCCGAGGTCCTCGGAGTGTTCGCCAAATGTTTCGTCGCCGAAGCCGACTCCAAACATCTGCAGTCCACAATTGCAACGATTTGTAGCAAAGCCCACGACCAAATTGAATAGCCACATTGGGCACGTTTCGAGTTTTCCCGCAGTCTATGCCGGAGACGTCAGCGACTTCCCGTGGTCGTTCTCATCCAGCACGCTCCGCTTTCGCTTTCCGCCGAGCGCCCTGCCTTCCCGATCGATCTTGAACTGTGCGACTGTCCTTTGCAGGTTGTGCGCCATGCCAGCAAGCTGCTCCGTCGACGCCGAGAGTTCTTCCGCGGCAGACGCGGCCACCTGCGTCAGTTCGCTGACGGCTTCCATCGCAGTGGAAACTTGCCTTGCACTCGCGGTCTGCTCATCCGTTGCCGCAGAGATGCCCCCGCTCATCTCACTCACGCCACCGAGGGCTTTCGACAGATCCTCTACTGCCGCCACCTGCTGTGAAATCGATCCCGAAAGCCCGGCGATCATCTCCCTGACCTTCTGCGACGAAGCGCGGATCCCTTCCATCGCCTCTCGTGAGCCCCGCGCTATCTCCACTCCCCCGCTCACGTTCTCAACGCTTTTTCTGATCAAGGCGCCGATTTCCTTCGTAGAGGCAGAACTCCTGTCCGCCAGCTTGCTGACTTCATTAGCAACAACGGCAAAGCCCCGGCCGTGCTCCCCGGCCCGGGCGGCCTCGATAGACGCGTTCAACGCCAGAAGGTTCGTCTGATCTGCAATATCTGAGATTACCTCCACGATCCCCCGGATCTTCTCGGAGCTTTCTGCGATAGTCCCGATTCCTGCCGCGACTCTTTCGACAGACCTGGCACCTTCCTCCGCTTTCTCGACGGACTGCCCTGCAAGACCTTCGATTTCCTGGAGTTCCCGCGAAAAGTGCTGGATGAGTCGGTTCACCTTCGCCATGGAGGTGATGCCTTGCTCCGCGGCCTTCGCCTGAGACTGCGCGTTCTCAGCAACCCGGGAGACCGAAGCGGAGAGTTCCTCCATGGAGGCGCTCGTCTGCTCGATTGTCAATGCCTGGTTCTGTGCTCCGTCTGCGAGACTCTGGGCGGTCGTGCTGATCTCCTTGCTCGACGAAGCCACTTGTTCCGCGCTCTGCTGGATGGAGTCCACGACGTCGCCGAGCTTTTCCACCATTGCATTCAGGGCTGAGGCAAGCGTGCCCACCTCGTCCTTGCCCGTGAGGCTAAGCTTCTGCGTGAAGTCCCCTGCGGAGACATTCCTGGCAAATGCCACCCCTTTTGCAAGGGGCCGAGCTATGGAAAGGGAGAGAAGGACTCCCAGGATCAGCGCGAGGATCACGCCGGCACACATGCCGGCCACACATGTCATCTCGACCCGCAATCCCGTGGCACGGCTTGCGCGTACCGCGGTATCCGCTTCCTGGATGTTTGTCGCAACGAGGCCATGCAGAAGTCCGCTGGAGGGCGCGAAGGTCTGGTTGTTCTGCGGCATCTGGTTCTTCATGTCGTTGTACGCGGCATCCGAGGGATTGTTCCAGTATGCCTGGGCAAGACGCACGAAGATCCCATGCGCTGTCCACCAGGTGTCAAAGACAGCCTTGAGCTGATTCCAGCGGTCCCGTCCATCCCTCGACTTCGGAAGGGACTCGTAGGTTGCAAATGAGTCATCAATGACTTTCTTCGCGGCATCGAAAGCAGCGAAATTGCTTTGCACGCTTCCTGAATCGAGCCCTTTTTCCATGAGAATGTTTTCCGAGGCATTGACCTGGGACTGTGCTTCTGAGGCCTGGAGGAGGCTCTGGACTCCCCAGAGACGGGTTGTGCCGATATCTGCAACGGTGCCAATTAAGCTTTGCGCACCCTGCAATCCAACGTACCCCACCGCCAGCACCAGGAGTGCTACAACCGCAAATCCCCCAAGAAGCTTCCCTAACAAAGCGATGTTCCTCATTCCTACGACCTGCTACGGGTTCTCCACGATGACGGTCTTCACATTCGCGAACTCCCGGACACCAAAATAAGAGAGCTCGCGCCCCACGCCGGATTTTTTTGTCCCCCCGAAGGGGAGGCGCGGATCCGATTTAACCTGTCTGTTGATGGCGACGAATCCCGACTCGATCCTTCGAGCCAGCCGTTGCGCCCTCTCGATATCCTTGCTCCAAATTGTCGCGCCGAGCCCAAACTCCGTTGCGTTCGCGAGATCGATCAACTCTTCCTCGTTCTCTGCCGCGAAAATGGGCGCGATAGGCCCGAAGGTCTCTTCCCGGGCTACCCGCATGTCTCGCGAAGCCTCGAGGATCGCAACGGGCCGGAAAAATCTCCCGAGGGGTGGGATTGGCGGGCCGTAGACTATCGTGGCGCCTTTCTGTTGAGCGTCCTCAATCTGGCGTGAAAGCTCCTGCGCCGCCTCAGCGGTTGCCAGGGGCCCGATGTCCGTGGATTCCTCCATAGGGTCTCCCACTTTCATGGCCTGCATGTGGTAGATAAAGCGGTCTGAGAACTCCTGCGCAACTTTCTTCATTACTATGAATCGCTTGGACGCGACGCAACTCTGGCCGCAGTTGACAAAGCGCGACTGGACGGCGAGAGAAGCCACTGCGTTCACATCCACGTCATCAAAGACGATGAAGGGATCCGATCCGCCGAGCTCCAGCACGGCCTTCTTGATACGGCTGCCGGCAGCCGCCCCAACTTGCTCGCCCGCTCTCTGGCTCCCTGTCAGAGAAACGCCGTCCACCACCTCATCCAAAACCAAGTCTATCGCGGTGGTGGAATCCATCAGGAGCGTCCGAAAGACTCCTCTCGGGAACCCGGCGTCTCCGAAAATACTCTCTATGGCCTTGCCGCATAAGGGCGTGATGGAGGCCGGCTTCAGGACAACAGCGTTTCCGGCCGTTAGGGTCGGCATAGCGAACCGGAAAAATTGGATAACCGGGAAGTTCCATGGCATGATCGCCAGAATTACCCCGAGGGGTTCGAAGGACACGTAACTTTTTTGAAAGGCAGTTTGCACAACTTCGTCCTGGGTCAGCTCCTCCGCGTTTTGTCCGAAATACTTACAGATGTTGGCGCTTCGTTCTATTTCCGTTAAAGCCTGCCGAATGGGCTTACCCATTTCCCGGGTAATCGTTTCCGCATAACCGCGCTTCCCGGCGAGGAGGACATCGGCCAGGCGGGCGATATGCTTACCGCGTTCCTCGGCGCTTGTGGCCCTCCATGCCAAGAACGCGGTTCGCGACCTTTCGATCTCTTCACGGACATTCCCTGGAGAGGCAAGCTCAAACTCCCCGTTTACCTCCATCGTAAACGGATTCACAGACTGGACCTTCTTCACGGTGATTCTACCCTCCCGCTAATAGATTGATCATGCGGCCGCCATAGGGAGACAAGCTTCGTCAATCTCATCGCATCGAAAGCGCTTCGTGATGAGCGTTTCGCCAGAAAATGGGCTGGAAGGCAATCCGCTGTTCTGAGTACATCCTTACCAAGCCCAGAGACGGTCCCCGGCGCTTCGTGTCCGAGATGAACGGGAATAGGAACAGCCTTCCGCTCTTGCCCTCTCACGATCGAATGTCTAACTACCAAGCCGTTTGCCGCAATCCCGATGAGGGCGTCGTCGGGTCCGACTTGTGGCTTTTGCCGCGTCCATAGCCTTCGCTGCTGGCCTTTATCACGATCTCTCCTGGTCTTTCCGGAGACGGAGAGCCGCCTCCGGAAATGCCGAATTACTTGGTCAGAAAAACGCGTTTGCCGTCCTTGATAACACCCACGCTCGTTACCCGTATCCCCTCGCCTGTGGCATCGTATGTGAAAACACCTTGCAGACCCTGGTAGCCGGAGATCTTGTGCATCTCCGTGGCGACGTTTTCGGGCGTAAGAGGGTGTGCCCTCGACATGGCGAGCAAGAGCATATTTGCCCCGTCATAGGTGTTGGCTCCATGCTCTTCCGGATTTTCTCCCCATTTCGCCTTGTAGGCTGCGGCAAACGCCCGCGTGCGATCATTGGCGTCGTTGCCGGGATATGGGGAGGTGAAATACACCCCTTCAGCCGCGTCGCCGGCTGTCTCGACAAACTTGGGCGTCGCCATGGCGGAACCGCCGGCGATGATCCCGGTGAAGCCGAGTTGGCGCGCCTGCTTGGCCACCAGTCCGCCGGCCACCTCGGAGGCAGCCAGAAGGAGAACCTCGGGTTGGGTTTGCAGGATCTTCGTCAACTGACCTGTAAAGTCCTTGTCGTCGATCCCGAAGGCCTCCGTGTCTAGAGGCGCCAGATTGTTGCGCTTGAGAGCAGCTACCTGATAGGCGGTTTCTCCCTTTCCGTACGCGGCGTTGTCGCCAATGATGGCATATTTGGTCTTGCCCTGCTTCACCAGGTAATCGACCAGGGGATCTTCGTACGCGGGGCCGGCGGGGCATACTCGGAATGTGTATGCGCTACCCTGCCCCGTAATTCCGACGTTCGTTCCGTTCGTGAGCTGCGGGATCTTGTAGCTCTGGAAAATTGGGATGTCCGCTAGCGCAGAGCTGCTGTTCGTCGTCGCAAACGCAGCCATGACTTTGTCTTCAGTTGCCACTTTCTGGGCCAAGCCGACCGATGTTGTCGGGTTGGCTTGATCGTCGTAGACGATGAGCTGAACCTGTTGGCCCTGGATGCCGCCTGCGGCATTTGCCTGATCGATGGCGAGCGTGACACCCTTTTTCATCCAGTCCCCCAAGACAGCATTCGTTCCGCTCATCGCGGCGATAATAGCTATCTTGATGGGCTGCGCGCCGGCCGCTGGGGCGGCACCGCCCTCTTTGGTACCAGAGGCCGCTGCAAAAGAAACGCCAACCGTCGCCAGGATGCAAATAGCCAAAATGATAACCAAACCCTTTCGATTCATAGTGATCCTCCTCTTTGGTTCCCTTGAAGAAAGTTTCTCTCGAATTTGCCACCTGCTTAGGCACCTCCTTTCACGTCAGACCTATCCCACACCGAGGTATGCATCTTGCACGACAGGGTTTTCCTGGAGGGCCCGCGCCGTCCCTTCGAACCGGATCTTTCCAGTCTCCATCACGATACCGCGGTGCGCGATTTTCAGGGCGCCGCGTGCATTCTGCTCGCTCAAGAGAACGCTCAACCCCTGCCTATTGAGTTGTCCGATGATGTCAAAGACCTGCTGCACGAGGATTGGCGCCAGACCCAGGGACGGCTCATCCATGAGAAGCAGCTCGGGCTTAGACATCAGCGCGCGGGCTATCACAAGCATCTGCTGCTCTCCGCCGCTCAGTGATCCGGCGAGCTGTTTTTTCCGGTCTTTGAGCTTTGGAAAAGTCTCGTACATTCGTTCCTTGTCCCGGGAGATTTCTGCAAAATCCGAGCGGTGATAGGCGCCCATGTCTAGATTTTCGTCCACAGTCAATACAGGAAAAACACGCCTCCCTTCAGGAACGTATCCAACGCCTCGCCGTACGATCTGGTCCGCGCTCAGGCGCTGTATTGGAGAATCATGGAGGAGGATCTTTCCGTTGCGAGGGTGAAGAAGGCCGCAGATCGTCTTAATGCACGTAGACTTCCCCGCCCCGTTAGCGCCAATGATTGCGGTGATCTCCCCACGGCGCACTTCGAAGGAGACTCCCTTCACCGCGTGGATATTCCCGTAGTACGTATGGAGGGATTCAACTACCATCATGGCCGATCTTCTTTCCCGAGGTAGGCTTCGATCACAACGGGGTCGGTGCTAACGCGCTCACTATTTCCTTCTGCGATCTTCCTTCCATAGTCCAGCACTGTGATGACATCGCAAATGCCCATTACCAGCTTCATGTCGTGCTCGATGAGGACGATCGTTACGCCAGAGGCACGGATTTTGACGAGCGTTTCCCGAAGGTCTTTTGATTCCACGTCATTGAGCCCGGCCGCCGGCTCATCCAGGAGCAGGATCGTAGGGTCGGTCCCCAGCGCACGGGCGATCTCAACGCGCCGCTGATGGCCGTATGAAAGGCTCGTGGCAGGGTAACCCGAAAGGTTGGCTATGCCGAGCAGTTCGAGCAGCTTCATCGCCTTTTCGATGAAGCCCTTCTCCTCCCGCCGGACGGCGATTGGATTCAGGATCTCCTGCCATAGACCCGTCGTTGCATGTTGCCCCATTCCAACGAGCACATTATCGAGCACCGTCATGCTCTTGAACAGCCGCAGATTCTGGAACGTCCGGGCAAAGCCAGTGGCAGTGATCTTGTGAGCGGGCAATCCTGTGATGTCCCTTTTCCGGAAGGTTATCCTTCCGCCGCTCGGCTTGTAGTATCCCGAGACCACATTAAAGGTCGTCGTCTTGCCTGAGCCGTTAGGACCAATCAGACCGTGGATCTCACCCTCCTCGACCGTCATGGAGACATCCTTCAGCGCGCTAAGCCCTCCGAACTGCATGGTGAGGCCTTCAATTTCCAGAAACATTCGTTTCCTCCGTCCGGAGTCTCTCCTCTGCGGACGTGTCCGACCACAGCCATCGAACAGTTCGAGAGTTTCTCAGACGACGGATCAGCTCCATGACACCGCCGGGAACGAAGAGAACGACAACCATGATCGCTATTCCGTACGCCACCAGCTGCCAATTCCGGATGACGCGTAGGTATTCTTGCAGGATAGGCAAGGCAATTCCGCCAATGATAGAACCGGCCAGGCTGCCCATTCCTCCGACCATGGTCACGGTCATGACAAACAAGGTGGAGCTAAAGTCGAAGATATCTGGACTGATGTAAGTGTTGAGATGAGCGAATAACGCGCCGGCCGCTCCGGCATATGCCGCACTGATGACAAACGCGAGGATCTGGTAGTACGCTGTGTTGACTCCCATGGCCTTGGCGGCCTGATAGTCGTCTCGAATTGCACGGAACGACCGCCCGATTCGGTGCTTGAGGATCTGCCGTGCCAGAAAGAATCCCACCAGCACTGAGGCCAAGATGAGGTAGTAGTACCGTTCATCGGTGTTGATGGGGATGCCGAATAAGTTCGGCATCTGGATGCGCGAAATGCCGTCAGCGCCTCCCGTCAGACCCTGCGCATTCACAAGAACAATGTTGATGACCTCACCGAGGCCGATTGTCACGATGGCCAGATAGTGGGAGCGGACCTTGAACGACGGCAGACCGACGATCACACCCATGAGGCCAGTAACGATCATGGCGGCAGGCAGATTCAGCCAGAACGGAATCCCGAGCCTGGTGTTGAGGATTGCCGCCGTATAGGCACCGACACCCCAGAGGGGTCCCATAGCGAGGTTAAACTGGCCGGCGTAGCCCATCGCGATGTTTAGGCCCATGCTGATAAGGATATAGATGCCGACGGTGTTGATGATGTGAACCTGATAGCGATTCTGCGCGATGAAAGGAAAGATGAGCAGAATGCACGCAAGTATCCCAAGCGCCATGCGCTTTGCAATATCGAGCCTTCTTTTCGTCAAACCCCGCGTGTTCAATCTCGCATCCTACACTTTCTCCACGGTAACTTCGCCGACGATTCCGGAAGGCTTGGCCATGAGGACGATCACCATAATGAGAAATGCAATCCCCCGGGTGTAGGAGGATGAGATGTAACCAGCAGAGATGGCTTCCAAGACACCGAACACGAGACCTCCCGCAATTGCCCCGGGAATGCTCCCTAGCCCGCCTAGAATGGCAGCGGCGAATCCCTTGAGACCGATGGCGGACCCCATGGCCGGATTGACATAGACGATGGGGGCGGCGAGAATTCCCGCGGCTGCCGCCAGTCCGCTCCCTATGGCGAGCGTCAGTGCGTTCATCCGGTTGACGGGTATGCCCATTGCGCTGGCGATTTCGTTGTCCATGGCGGACGCTCGCATTGCCTTGCCGGGTCGGGTCTTTTTCAGGAACACCTGCAGGCCAATCATGAGCACCGCGGAGCCGCCAATAAGGAGCAGCATCTGCGGCAAGATCCTGATGCCCAGGGTGACGATCGGGGTGTCCGGCAGCG
>Ga0326727_10016283_pt1 | contig 15739 bp, 10 predicted proteins | sample MB2enrmetagenome_FD_207643 | JGI IMG/M metagenome (GOLD analysis project Ga0326727, IMG submission 207643) | Lab enriched peat soil microbial communities from McLean, Ithaca, NY, United States - MB29MY | ecosystem: Environmental > Terrestrial > Soil > Wetlands > Peat | place: USA: New York... | reverse complement strand
ACGCAAATCCAAAGGTGCGTACATGATCTCGGCGGTGGCCGAGATGTACGAAATTCATCCGCAGACGCTGCGCTTGTATGAGCGCGAGGGCCTGCTGAAGCCGTCGCGCACCGAGGGCAACACGCGCCTCTACACCGACGAAGACTTGGAGCGGTTGGAGTTTATCCTCAATCTGGCGCGCGACCTGGGGGTGAATATCGCCGGCATCGCCATCATCCTGCAGATGCGCGAGCGCATGGAGGAGATGAACCGGCAGATGCAGGGCTTTGTCGAGTACGTGCGCACGGAGATGCTGGCGCACTTTCAGCAGGTGGCGCCTGGCTCAGGCGCCATTGTCCCTATGCGCAAGCCATTGGCGGCAGCCAAGCCAGCCGCGCGCAAACCGTAATCGGGCGCGGTCTCGGATTTTTTGCACTCTGAAGTTTCATCCCAAAACCACGAAATCCTCAACCCGCTTAGGCCTGCTGGCAGGTATTCTTAGACCTGCATGGCATACATTCTTCTTGCATTGGCCGTTTTCGGCCTGATTACCTCTACGGTTTTTGCCGGCCTGGTGCTCTGGGCCGTGCCCGGCTACCTGCGAGAGCGGCGGCGGGCGCGGACCAAAGAGGCTGAGCGGCCGGGCTTTACGCCCCTGCTTACTCTGCTCAAGCCGGTGCACGGCGCCGAGCCGGGCCTGGAAGAGCATCTGGCCAGCTTCTTCGAGCAGAATTACCCGGAGTACGAGATTCTCTTCTGCGCCCGCTCGGCCCATGACGCCGGCCTGGAGGCGGCGCGCCGTGTGGCCGCGCGCTATCCGCGGATTCCGGTGAAGTTTCTTTCCACGGGCGGCCAGCCCGATTACATCAACGCTAAAGTGGCCTCGCTGGAGGCGATGGAGGCCGTGGCGTCGCATGAAATTCTGGTCGTCAGCGACAGCGACGTGCGCGTGACGCCGGATTATCTGCGCGCCGTGGCCTTGCCTTTTGCCGACCCGCGAGTGGGCGCGATGTGCTGCCCCTATCGTGGGGTCGCGGCCCCCCAGGGCGAGTCCGGGGCCGGTCTGTGGGCGCGCCTCGAAGCCGTGGGCATGAGCGTGGAGATGACCGCCGGGGTGCTGGTAGCCCGGAAGATGGAAGGAATGCAGTTTGTCCTCGGTCCGACGATGGCCTTCCGCCGCGAGACCATCCGGCGGATGGGCGGTTTCAAGGTAACGGCCGACTACTGCGCCGACGATTTCGTGCTGGGCAACGAAACCTTCAAGCTGGGCCAGACGGTGGTTTTCAGCCACCACGCCATCGACCACATGGTCATCAACTCCAGCTTGATCGCCTCGCTCCAGCATCAGGTCCGGTGGATGAAATCCACGCGCTTTTCACGTCCCAAGGGACACTTTGGGACGGCGCTGACCTTCAGCCTGCCGTTTGGGCTGCTGGGGTGGGCGGCCGCCGTGGCGCTGGGGCACCCGTGGGCAGGTCTGGCACTCTTCGTCTGGAGCGTGGCCACGCGCCTCATGCTCTCGATCGCGGTCGGCCGCCTGGTGGTCCGCGACCCGAGCTGGCTGGGACTGCTGCTGCTTTACCCGATCCGCGATTTGATGGGTTTCGGCTTCTGGGCGGCCAGCTACATGGGCAGCCGCATTCTCTGGAGGGGGCGCATCTTCCAACTGCTGCCAGGAGGGAAGATGCGGGCGGCGGGGTGGCGCCGTTCCACGGACGGAAATACTTGAACTGCGACAGAGCATTTCAGACTGACCGTAAAGTCTGCAAGCGCAGCACTTCCAAGCTCCAAGTGCGTTCAAGGTAGATTTAGCTTGAGGAAAAATCTACTCAACAGTTCCTGCTTTATACCAATCCTGAAAATCCTATAGCGGCCGGTCGGTCCACAGCGTCTTGTCGGCGATGGAGCGGACAAAATAGAGCCGGCCGGCCAGCAGTTTCTCCGCTTTGGCCTGGTTGACGTCCTGGGCGAAGAGCCACTTGCGCTCGCCCGATCCCCAGATTTTGGCGAGTTGGTCCTGGCTGAGGAAGATCTTGGGCGCATCGGGGTAGCAGGAGCCCCACAGCATCGACGAACCTTCGCCGGTGGGTGAGCATTGCTCGCCCACCAGCAGGGCCGGTTTGCCTTGGAAGAAATTGTGCGTGTAGAAGACCACTGAAGAGGCGTCGGACTGGTCGCCGAAGATGATGAAGGAGTCGGCGGGCGAGGCTTTTTGGAGGAGGGTCGTGGCCAACTGCTTCGAGCTGAGCATTGGCTCGAAGCGGGCGAAGGCGATGTGCGCGGCGACGAGAAAAACTGCCGCGGTCAAGGCCACCGAGACCGTGGCGGCGATCTGTTTTCCCTTGAGGCGCAGCAGCCAGCCCGCTGCCGGGCCCACCAGCAGGGCCACCATGGCCAGCAGGGAAGGCAGGCGCAGCGCGGCAAAGGAGGGGCCGGTCAGGTCAAAGAGGTGGGACATCGAAAGCGTGTAGTCGCCCACGTTGCGGTGGGCCAGCAGGGTGCCGATGTCGGAGACGAAGGGCAGGTGGCGCGACTCCCACAGCCCCCAGCCAAGGGCAATGGCCGAGAGTACACCGACTACAGCGAAGACGGCCTGCGCGCCGGTTAGCCAGGCGGTCGAGAGCAGCGGCGAGCTGCTGGAGAAGCGGTCCACTGAATTGCGATTGGCGCTGCTAGTCTCTTCAATTCCGGCTAGCACCCCGGCAATCAGGATGAGAAGCGGCGTCCAGGCCGGAAAGGTGTAGTACTCCTGGTTGGTCGAAAGCGAAAAAAAGAGCAGGATGAAGGCCGAAAAGAGGCCCAGCAGCCAGATGGTGCGCGCCCGGAACTTGAGTTGCTGGGTGAGGCTGGCCCCGCAGGCGGCGTTGTCGAGGGAGGAGTCCGCCGTCAGGCCGCCGTCTTCGCTTAGGCTCCGCAGCCAATGGCGGCGGGTCTTCCAGGCCATCGCCACCAGAGCGGGCACGAACAGGCTCCAGGGAAAGAGCCAGACCAGATGCAGCAGCCAGTAAGCGGCAAAGGGCAGTTTGTTGTAGTCGTGCGGGTAGCGCTCGCCCAAAAAGCGCAGAACGTGCTCGTTGACGAAATAGAAGTACCAGAAGCCGTGGACGTTGCCCAGGGTGGGGTGGTTGCCGAGGGGGTGGCCCTGGTCGGGATTACGCAGGCCGGCCAGGATGTGCCAGGGAGCGGCGATGGCCAAAAAAAGGAGCAGGCCGCTGAGCGGCTTCAGAGCCCACCAGCGTCTCCATTGGCCGCTCAACAGAAGGAACGGAATCGCCGCCGCGGCAAAGAAAACCGGAGCGATCAGGCCCTTGGTCAGCACCGCCAGCGCCAGCGCCGCCCACATTCCATAAAAATGGATGGGCCGGCTGGATTCCAGGCCGGTCAGCAGGCAGTAAAGGGCCGCCAGTAGAAAAAAGCTGAGCTGCGCCTCAGGAATGGAGAAGCGGGTGTAGAGAAACGGCCCGACCGAGGTGAGAACGCCGAGCGCGGCGTAGAGGCCGGCGCGGCCTCCCCAGGCGCGGCCCGCCCAGAGCCAGGCCAGCCAGGCGCAACCCAGCAGGGCCAGCGCATTGGGCAGGTGGGTGGAAAAGGCGTTCTGGCCGAAGACGCGGTAGAGCGCGGCGTCGAGCCAGTAGGGCAGCGGCGGCTTCTCCAGGTAGCGGATGCCGTTGACCTTCAGCGTCACCCAGTCGCCGCTCTCGGCCATATGCTGCGCTGCCTGGGCGTGGCTTGCGTCGGCGTCGTCCAGCAGGGGCGGCGTAAACAGCGAGGCAAATTGCACGGCGGCAAAGATCACCGCCAAAAACGCCCAGACAGCCAGCGTGGAAGGTGATTTATCTGGGCGATAAAGAGAGTTCGTCTGGCTTGTCATTAGAGAAAAAGCAACCAATCCAAGAATAACAGCCGGGCTTGCGCCGCAGCGGCGAAGAACTGCCGCCGGGCGCGATGAGCTGCGTCCGCGCGAGTCGAATCCGCAATGGGAGCCTGTCTGGCTTTGGCTTCTGCATACACAGTGCAGCACGCTGGCTGCCCCGGTCATTTATCTTGGTCCGAGAGCCTATTTTTATTTTAAGGAGCGTCCCAGAGCATCATGCCAACCTTTGCCGCCATCGATATTGGTTCCAACTCATGCAGATTAAAGATTTCCAGGGTGGTGGCGCACCAGTTGCGGACGCTGCACGAAGACCGCGAGGTGACGCGGCTGGGAACCAGCGTCTTCGAGTCGGGGCTGATTTCGCCCGAGGCGATGGCGGCTACGATTCAGACGCTCAAGCGCTTTCAGCGGGCGGTGCAGTTGCATGGCGTGGAGCAGATTCGCGTGGTGGCCACATCGGCTATGCGCGATGCGCGCAACGCGCTGGCCTTTCAGGCCTGGGTGAAGGCCGAAACCGGCTGGAATGTGGAGATTATCTCTGGCCTGGAGGAGGGCCGGCTGATTCACCTGGGCCTGATCGGCGGCGTGGCCGGCGCCGAGCCGGGAACGGCAGGCCGGGTACTGCTGGTGGACCTCGGCGGCGGAAGTTGCGAGATTACGCTCTCCGAGCGCAAGCACATCAAGGAAACCGTCAGCCTGCCGCTGGGCGCAGTGCGCCTGACCAGGGAGTTTCTGCCCGAGGATCCAGTGTCGGCCGAAGGGCTGGCGCGAATGCGGCAGTTCATCACTCGTGAACTGCGCCAGGCCCGCGTCAAAATTCAGCCCGAGAATATCTCGCAGGTCATCGCCACCTCGGGCACGGCCGCGGCGCTGAGCAGGGCGATTGCGGTGATGGCCGCGGGCCAGAGCGGGGAAGTTGGCAAACTGCCGGGCAAGCCGGCCAAAAAAGCCGCCAGCAAGACAGCCAGCAAGGCTTTGAAACTGGCTCTCAACCGCGCCCGCTTTGCCGCGCTCGCCTCGGGCATCGCCACCACGCGCGAGGTGCGCCGGCTGGCCGCAAGGCTGGCCCGGATGCCGCTCGCCGAGCGCGCCGCGGTCGAGGGCATCGGACTGCGGCGGGCGGAGATTATTGTGGCTGGCGCGCAGGTCTTCGCCGAATTGCTGGAGAGCTTCGAATTGCCCGGCTTCCGTTACTCGCAACTGGGGTTGCGTGACGGCATTCTGGCCCAGATGCTGGCCGAACGGGATGCCCGCGCCACCGCCCACCGGGAGTTCGAACACGAGCGCTGGGAGAGCGTACTGGCCACGGCGCGGCGTTACGGGGTCGAACTGCGGCACGCCGAGCCGGTGCGCTCCCACGCCGTGCAGCTTTACCACGCGTTGCAGACGCTGCACCAGTTGCCGCCCGAGTATGAAAGCTGGCTGGCCGCCGCCGCCCTGCTGCGCGACACCGGCAAATTCATCAACCACCAAGGCCATCACCGGCACACGCAGTACATCATTTCCAGTTCGGAGATATACGGCTACACGCCGGTGCAGAGGACGCTGGTTTCGGCCATTGCGCGCTACCTGGGCAAGAGCCGCCCGCAGCCGGGCGACCGCGCTCTGCGCAACATTCCTCCCAGCGAGCACCAGCACGTGCACCGGGCAGTGGTGCTGCTGCGGCTGGCTGTGGCGCTCAACCAGGACCGCGCCTCGGATGTCCTGAGAGTCACGGTCAGGGTTTATCCCCGGCGGGTTCACCTGGAATTGCAGCAGGGGCGGACAGGCGCGGAACTGGAGCTGTGGTCGCTGCGCAAGGAGGCGGATTACTTCCGCGAGGTATTCGGCCGCGAACTATTTTGCACGCTGGCGTAAATGTACCGGGCCGAGCGCGGATCGATCAGCCACTGTAACAGCGCCGGATGGCGGCCCAGATCGACGTGCGCCACCGAGCCTTTTCTCATGCGAATGGCCGCGCCGCCGTTGCCGGTGATCAGCCGGCCAAGGAACTGGAAGAGGTTGGGGTTGTGGCCCACGGCGAGAATACTTTCACATTCCGAGTACTGGGCCAGCATCTGCTGAAAGCTGGCAAAATCGGCGTCGGGCCCAAGCGCCGGCGAAATCTCCACCCGGGCCTCGTAGCCCATCTCCGTGCCCACAAACTGCGCGGTTTGCAGGGCGCGCTTCAGGGGGCTCGACACGATCACGTCCACCTGCACCTTGAGCGCGCTCAAGACCCGGGCCATCAGCATACACTGCTCCCGGCCCTCCTTGACGAGAGCCCGCTTGGCGTCAAGAACGGGGTTCTCGCGCGGGATTCCAGCGTGAGCGTGGCGCATGAGGTAGAGGTTCATCAGAATAGCTCGGGCGAAGATAGGGCTGGGGTCACCCGGCTCCTTGAGGGATGATACTAACACGGCTTTAACATTTCAGTGAAGACTTATAGCGGTTCCCCCGTTGCGATAGAAGGAAACCGCCGCCGAGTGGCTTTTTCCACTCGGGTCCCCGGCGACGGGTCTTCGTCGCTGGGGTAGAAGTAAAAGCCACCGGGTGCACACGGGAACAATTTCATGTCCATTCGGAAAATGCTTTAAGGCTTCTTTTTCTTCAGGGCGCGGTGGCCGATGTCGCGGCGGTAGTACATTCCATCAAAATGAATCAGCGCCATGGCCTCGTAGGCGCGGGCCAGGGCCTCTTCCAGTGTAGGCGCGGCGGCGGTAACGCCCAGCACACGGCCTCCCGCGGTGAGCAACTGGCCGTCCGCCAGCGAAGAGCCCGAGTGGAAGACCTGCACTCCCTGAACCCGCGCGGCCTCGTCTAGGCCGGTGATAGGCAAGCCGGTCTTGTAGCTGCCAGGGTAGCCCGCGGAACTGGCTACCACGCAGGCCGAGGCGCCGGGTTTCCAGCGCAAACCGGTCTCCGCCAACCGGCCGTCGACGCAGGCCTCCAGGGCCTCCACCAGGTCGCTTTCCAGGCGCAGCAGAATGGCCTGCGTCTCGGGATCGCCAAAGCGGGCGTTGAACTCCAGCACCTGCGGCCCGCGGGCGGTCATCATCAGCCCGCAATAGAGCACGCCGGTGAAGGGTGTATCCTCACTGGCCATGCCGTAGACAGTGGGCACGGCGATGTGGCGCAGAATCCATTCGGTCATGCCGGGGTCGAGCATGGTGTCGGTCGAGTAGACCCCCATGCCGCCGGTGTTGGGGCCGGTGTCGCCCTCACCGATGCATTTGTGGTCCTGGGCCGGGGCGAGCGGGACAACGTGCTTGCCATCGCTGAGGCAGAGGAAGCTGATCTCGTCGCCAGCCAGAAACTCCTCGATGAGGATGCGCTGCTCGGTCTCGCCCAGCAGCTTTCCACTCAGCAGATTCCGTGCGGCTTCCAGCGCGGCCGGGCGCGACTCGCAGATGATGACGCCCTTGCCGGCGTGCAACCCGTCAGCCTTGACCACGATGGGCGGATGGAAGAGGGCGATGGCCTTTTCCAGCTCGGCTGCGTTGGTGCAGATAGCGTAGTTGGCGGTGGGAATCTGGTGCCGCTGCAGGAAACGCTTGGCGAAGCCCTTGCTGCTTTCCAGCATGGCCGCGGCCCGCGTGGGCCCGAAGACGCGCAGGCCGCGCTCTTGCAGGGCGTCCACAATGCCCAGCGAGAGCGGCAGCTCCGGCCCCACGATGGTCAGCCCCGGCTGTTCGGCCTCGGCCAGGCGGACCATCGCGTCCACGTCCTTCAAATCCACCGGCACGCAGCGCGCAATCTGACTGATGCCGCCGTTGCCCGGCGCGCAGACCACCTCCGTCACCCGCTGACTGCGTTTGACTGCCCAGGCCAGCGCGTGCTCCCGGCCCCCCGAACCTAAAATCAACACTTTCATGGTTGCGTCCCTGCTCTTCCTTGTGCTGCCAAACCCCGAAGGTTTATCTGAGCAAACTGGGCCGGGGAAGTCAAACCGGGAGGGGAAATAATCAGGACAGCACTTCTCTTATACTGAAGGCTTGGAGCGCTGGCATTCCCGGTGCCCGAGCACAGGAGCGACGCGCCATGGTGCAGACCCGGATCAAACCTTACTACCAGGAAGTGGCCGAGAAGGAGCGCCGGCGGCGGCAGTTGCGCGTCTACCAGCGCAATCAGGTCTTCGGGCTGCTGCTGGTGGCCGCGGCGATTCTGGCCTTCCGGCTGTTGCACACTAATCCGAAGTGGATCTTCCCCACTGGCTGGTGGCGGCCGTGAGTCTTGCGCGGACGACTGTGTCGAGCAGCCCTTTGGACGAGAGCCCGGACCCGCTGGCCGTGCTGCTGCTGGGGCCTACCGGCAGTGGCAAGACGGCGCTTTCGCTGGCGCTGGGCGAGCGCTTCGGCGGCGAGATCGTCAGTTGCGACTCGGTTGCCGTCTATCGCGGCATGGACCTGGGCACGGCCAAGCCCAGCAAAGAAGAGCAGGCGCGGCTGCCGCACCACCTGATCGACGTGGTTGACCCGGACCAGCCATTTACCGCTGGCGAGTACAGCCGGCAGGCGCGAGCGGTGCTCCGGGAGATAGCCAGCCGCGGCCGTCTGCCCATTGTGACCGGCGGAACCGGGCTTTATCTGCGCGCACTCACCGAGGGCCTCTTTGCCGCACCCCAGCGGCACGATGAGCTGCGGAAGCGCCTGGAAAGCAGCCGGGCAAAACACGGAGAAGCCTGGCTGCACCGGTTGCTCCAGCGGCTCGACGCGGCATCGGCCGAGCGCATTCACTCGAACGACGCCGCCAAGCTGATGCGCGCCATCGAGGTCTGCCTGACGGCGCGCAAGCCGCTTTCTCAGATTCTGGAGGACCGGGAACGGGCCCGCGACCCGCTGACCGGCTTCCGGCTACTCAGGATCGGTCTCAACCCGCCGCGCCAGGCGCTCCCGTCCCGCGAGGGACTTCCGCCCCGCGAAGGACTTTACGACCGGCTCAACCGGCGTGCCGAGGCCATCTTCGCTGCCGGTCTCATCGACGAGACGCGTGGCCTGCTCGACCGCTTCGGGCCGGTCAAGGCGCTGGACTCGCTCGGTTACCGGCAAGCTCAGAGCGTTCTCAACGGCGAACTGAGCCTGCCCCAAGCTGTGGCCGCCGCTCAACAAGGCCACAGGAACTACGCCAAACGGCAGTTGACCTGGTTCCGTCGAGAGCCGGAGGTGCACTGGATTGCGGGCTTTGGCGATGAGCCGGAGACTCTACGCCTGGCCGCAGAACTGGTTCAGAAGAATTGGTGAAGAGTTTTCCTCGTTTCTGGAAGCCGGCCCCCATCTTCGCGCTCTTTCCGCACCAACGGCGATGAACTGCCGCCTGAAACTCCGGTTTGCGAGGGAGGGAAGCGCGCATCCGTTAAAATGAGGGTGAAATGCGGCGTTCGCGGCGATGGAGCAGCGCCCCGGAATGGAGTCCTTCATGACGGAAAAGACGACGGCAGAGACAATGGCGGAGACAGTTTACGACGTGGCGATTGTGGGCGGCGGCCCGGCCGGCTACACGGCGGCCATTCGCGCGGCCGAGTACGGGCTGAAGGTCGCCTTGATCGAGAAGACTGACAAGCTGGGCGGCACCTGCCTGCACGTGGGCTGCATCCCCACCAAGGCTCTGCTCTTCAGCGCCGAAATCTGGGAGCACTTCCAGCACGCCGCCGAGTACGGCATTTGCTTTGGAGCCAGGGACCTCGGCGCACCCACGCTCGACTGGGCCACGGTGCAAGGGCGCAAGAATGCGATCATCGCCCGGCACACCAAGGGCCTCGACTTCCTGATGAAAAAGCACAAGATTGCCAGGATCGAGGGCTTTGGGCGGCTGACGGAGCCGGCGCAGGCGGGTGTGCACTCAGTCGAGGTGACGGCGGCTGGCGGCAACGGTGCGGCAGGCCAAACGGGCTTGATAAAGGCGAAAAATGTGATTCTGGCCACCGGCTCCGAGGCTAAAATGCTGCCCGGCCTCGAAGCGGACGACCGCATTCTGACCAACATTGAAATTCTGGCCATCGAGAAGCTTCCCAAGTCGCTGATCGTTGTCGGCGCGGGCGCCGTCGGCATGGAGTTCAGCTCCATCTTCCGCAGCTTCGGGGCCGAGGTGACGATGGTCGAGTTTCTGCCGCGCGTGCTCCCCTTCGAGGACGAGGAAATTTCCAAGGAGCTGACGCGGCTCTTCAAAAAGCGCGGCATCGACGTGAATACCGGCGCCAGGGTCGAGAAAGTCGAGAAGACCGCAACGGGCGTGAAGGTGAGCTTCACCGGCTCTAATGGCAAGATTCAAATAAAAGAAGCGGAAAAGCTACTGGTGGCCGTCGGCCGCACCGGGCGAACCGCCAACATCGGCGTGGAGAAGACGCGGATCGAGCTGGAAGGCGGCTTGATCAAGGTCAACCAGACCCAGGAGACGGCCGAGCCAGGAGTCTTTGCCATTGGTGACATTGTGGCCGGGCTGCCGCAACTGGCCCATGTGGGCGCGATGAGCGGGATGGTCGCAGCGGCGAAAATTGCCGGGCGCGCCTACCGTCCCGTGCGCCTCGACCGCATCCCCGGCTGCGTTTACACCGAGCCGCAGATCGCCTCGGTGGGGCTGACCGAGGCGCAGGCCAGGGAACAGGGCTATGAGGTCAAAGTTGGAAAATTTCCCTTTGCGGGCAACTCGAAGGCCACCATTCTCGGCAGCCACGACGGCTTTGTGAAGATCGTCGCCGATGCGAAGTACGGTGAGATTCTCGGCGTTCACACCATCGGCCCGCAGGCCACGGAGCTAATTGCCGAAGCGGTCGCGGTGCTCGAGTTGGAAGGCACGGTCGAGGAGATGATCTTCACCATCCACGCTCACCCCACGCTGGCCGAGTCCTTGCTGGACGCCTATGGAGCCGTCGAGGGATTGGCGATCAACGCATGAGGGCGAGAGCCGGCTGGCAGGCGCTGATCGCCATTCCCCTCCCGATCAAGCGCCGCCTTGGGCGGACACTCCCCGAGGGCTCACTCTCCAAGGCTGGCGCAACTCCACTTGAGAAGAGTTGAGCCCCTCTACGTGTTCATGGTCACCAGGTCGGGCAAATTCTCGGCGCGCGCCTCGACTCGCTGAAGCTTGGCCTGCTTGATCAGCTTGACCGGATAGTAGGCATTGCGTGTGTACTGCCTCACCATGCGGTTGGTGTTGAAGAAGGAGCCATTAACGGCCAGCGTGGTGCGCATCAGGCGGGCCCACTTCTCAGACGCTTCGAGGAAGAGCGGCACCACCGCCGTCTCCAGCTTTTCGTAGAGCGAGTTGGCCTCGGCGGCATCGTCGGCGCCGTCTTCGATGGCCCAGCCAGTAACGCCTTCGATGCAGCCCTCGATCCACCAGCCGTCCAGAATCGACAGGCTGGGAACACCGTTCAGCGCGGCCTTCATGCCGCTGGTGCCCGAGGCCTCATAGGGACGGAGCGGCGTGTTTACCCACACGTCCACGCCCGCAGTTAGCAAAGCGCCCAGATCCCAGTCGTAGTTTTCCAGGTAGATGATGCGCAGCACACCGTTCGAGTACTTGGCGGCATCCTCGAAGATCTTTTGAATCAGCGCCTTGCCCGGTCCGTCCTGGGGATGGGCCTTGCCGGCGAAGATGATCTGCAAGCCGCCGGCCGCGGCGGCAATCGCCTGCAGCCGCTCGGGATCGGTGAACAAAAGAGTAGCCCGCTTGTAGGTGGCGGCCCGCCGGGCAAAGCCCAGCGTGAGCACCTTGAGGTTCAGGAACTGATTGGCAGTGAGGCCGTTGCGCGCGGCCACTTCGTTGAGCAGCGCGTTCTTGTTGCGGGCGTGGGCGGAGAGAATCTCCTGCTCGGGCAGGTCGATGGCGCTACGCAGATAAAGATTGTCGCGCCGCCATGAGGGGAGGTGCGTATCCAGCAACTGCTGGAAGGGCTCGGAGATCCAGGTGGGCGCATGAACCCCGTTGGTGATCGAGTTGATGGTGAACTCCGGGAACATCTGGCGGGAGACTTTGGCGTGTTGCATGGCCACGCCGTTGGCATTGCGCGAAAAACGTAGCGCCAGCAGCGTCATGTTCAGCATTCCATCGCGGAAGCAGCCCATTTTTTCCAGGCGCGACGTCCGGTCACCGCCCAGAATGCGAATGGACTGTTCGATGGAAAAGCGGTCGTGCCCGGCTGTAACCGGGGTGTGGGTAGTGAAGACGCACTGATTCCGCACCTGCTCGATGTCGGCCTCCGTGGCCGCGCCCAGCGGTCCGCCGCCCAACTGGCTCTCCAGCAGGCCCAGCGTCAGCAGCGCCGCGTGGCCCTCGTTCATGTGGTACACGTTCACCCGGCGGCCCAGCGCCTTGGCCATGCGCACTCCGCCCATGCCCAGCACAATCTCCTGTTGCAGTCGGTAGTTGCTGTCGCCGCCATACAGGTGATCGGTCAGGCCGCGATCCCAGCCCGAGTTTTCCTCCAGGTCCGTGTCCAGCAGGTAGATCGGCACCACATGCCCGAAGCGGCCCACCAGGTCATAGCGCCACGCGCGCACCGTCACAATGCGGTCTTCCACCGAAACCGTGACCCGCGCCTTCTCCTCGGTGCAGAAATCGGCCGGATCCCAAGGCTGTATGTCCTCGCGCTGCACGCCGTTTTCGTCAAGGTGCTGCTGGAAGTAGCCCTTGCGATGCACCAGCGTGAAGGCCGCCAGGGGAACGCCCAGATCGGCCGTGGAGCGTAGCGTGTCGCCGGCAAGAACGCCCAGGCCACCGGAGTAGGTGGGCATGCGGGGGTCGATCGCAATTTCCATCGAGAAGTACGCCACCAGGCCCGAGCTGGGGAAGGATTCGTAGGAAAACGGCTTGGATGAAGTTGGTTGCATGTGTTCTGGCCTCCACGGCGCTTCCTGCCTGAGAAGTGACGCGCTGGAAATCGTGGACAAAAACATAACCGGCCGGGCATGAGCGATCGCGCCCGGCCGTGATAAAAGGAACCTTTTAATAGTTTATCAAGGAGTGCGTCTTAAGACCTGTTTAAAACTGGACGCTTTTATCTGAGATAGATTGCGTTCATGCCGAAAAGGCTCAAAATCGCTGTCCTATCCGGCCTGCTCTCCCATGACCTCCGCACAGCCGGCCATCAACCGCTCCCAGATTCGATCGAGCCAGGCCTCGTGCTCGGGCTTGATCAGCACCGAGCGCAGGCAAGTCACCAGTTCGGCTCCATCGGTCACGCCGTTTTCCGCTTTTACGTCTGCCGTGGGCTGAAACCAGCCTCGCGGCAGTTGCGCCAGGGCCAGATGCAAATCCCGCGCGGCGCATGCGTCAAAAATTCTCTGCGCCAGCTCCGAACTTTCTTCCGGCGTCTTCCCGTTCACCTTCCACACGACAATGTCCAGTTCCGGTCCGCCGTCCGCCAGTGGCTGGAAGCGTCCGGTCCGGTCTTGCCGCAGTCGCCGGTCCAGTTCCACGGCCGCCGCCCGGCCGCACTCGAGCCCACGGGCAAACTCGCCCCCTGGCACCAGCGGCAAAAGCTGCTGCGTGGCCCATAAAGCCACCGCTGCAGCCCCGGATCGCGAACATTCCAGGCTGATTTCGCCCAGGTGTACGGGGTCCCCGGCGAATGATTTTTGCTCGCTGGGGTGGAGGTGTACTGGGTCCCCGGCGAGTGATTGTTGCTCGCTGGGGTGGAGGTGCAACTGCTTCGAGGTGAAGTAGGTGTAGGGCGAATCGTGCCGGTAGAAGCGCCCCACCGACGGATCGCGGAACAAAACGCACCCGCAGCCGTAGGGCTGGAGCCCGTGCTTGTGCGGATCGACCACAATCGAGTCAGCCTGGTCGATCGCTGCGTAGGCCCGCCGCGCCGGCTCATCCAAAGCCTCGGAGATCAGCCGGAAGTAGCCTCCATAGGCCGCGTCCACGTGAATGCGGAAGCCATACTGCTCGCGCAGCGCCACGATTTCGTCCAGCGGATCGACGGCGCCCATGGCCGTCGTGCCCATGGTCGCCACCACCGTGCCCACATCGCCCTTGCGCAACTCGGTTTCGAGCGCCTCCAGGCTCATGCGTCCGCGGCGGTCGGCCGCAATGGGCGCGTAATCCAGCTTCAGCACGCCCGAGATGCGCTGATGCGTGTAGTGCGCCTGCTCGGAGCCGACGATGCGTCGGGCCGTTGGCGAGCCCTGTTTAGAGCCTTGCCCCAGTTGCCCCGCCACCCACAGCGCCTCCAGGTTGGCCAGTGTGCCGCTGGAGGTCAGGTGGCCCAAAAACTCTTCCCAGCCAAAAAGGTGCGCAATCGCCCGGACGGCCTCGATCTCCATCTCCGAGCTCGCCCGGCCGCCGTCGCGCGCGTGGTTGTTGGGGTTGATGGCCATGGCCAGCGCGTAGGCGGCCCGCGCCACCGGATGCGGCGGCTTCATCATCTGCCCGGCATAAAGCGGGTGAAAGTAAGGGTAGTTGTCGCCCATCCGGCGCGCTACGTCCGCTAGGATCTGTGCCATCGCCGCCGGGTCGGCTTTGAAGGCCGGCTCAAAGCCGGGCAAGGGGGTAAATTGCGCCTCCAGGAGCTCAGTGGCGCGGGACAGCAAGCCGGGAACAGAATCCTGGGACATGGCGGCCTTTCACGGTAATGTCAGTAGGGTACGACATTAAGGCATTGTGCATAAATAGCCGCTTCACTGAGGTGATATGGTGGCCTCTCAAAAAGTCTATATGTATTCCGAAAATGCTCTAGCCACTTCCGCATGGAAACGAAGCGCCGTGCCCTGGAATCCATCGTCACGGGACGGCCGGCAGTGGAGAAATCCAGCCAGGAAACATGGCAGGCCGAGGGGTACCCACAAAAGTCCCCGCAGTTGAGCATTTCTGAGGATTTCAAGGGAGTAGATAAGAGGTGTAAGTCGTTGAATATAAATGGTGGACGCGGTAGGAATCGAACCTACAACCTGTCGGTTAAGAGCCGAATGCTCTGCCAGTTGAGCTACGCGTCCATGTCTTTGGAAAAACTATGCGGCCAAAGTGCTTGCTTAGGAATCGAGCACACCTGCGCCTCTTGCCACTTGAAAAATATAGCACAGAAGAGGGTCTCTCTCAAAACCCGGGAAAGTAGAGAGACGGTCCGGGGAAAAGCGAAAGGGACAGCGCTCTAAAAATTGAATGCCAGCCCGGCGCTGAAGCCGCGCTGCTCCTGGGCGAAGATCAAGAGCGAGCCGTCGCTCAGCAGGTACGGACGGTAGCCCTCGGCCAGCAGATTGCGCAGATCGAGCAGCATCTCGAAGCTGAGGGGGCTGCCGGGACGGAAATGAATGGGCTGGCGGAGATGCAGATTGAGGTAGGGCGCGGCGGCGTCCAGCGCGAAGGGAGCAACTGGGGTGACGGTGTCGGCCGGCTGCCAACGGTAGCTGGCCTGCCAACGGGTCCCGGTGCCGTCGAGCGTGCCGGAGAGCGAGATGGTGTAGGTCTGGGTGCGGCGCGGATGCAGGCCGGCCAGCACATGGAACAAAGTAGTGGCGGCCTGCGGCGAGCCAGCCGGTAGGCCGGATAGAACAACGGCGTTGCCATCGGCGAAGCCAAGGCGGAGGTGATTGTCGCCAGGCAGGCTGTGTTCAAAGGAGGCCGCGAGTCCCACGGTGGAAAAATCCGGGCCGGCCGCATGCAGCAAACCGCTGTCGCTGTCCAAAAGCACAATGGAGGCCACGGGATCGCCCGCCGGCAAGTGGCTCTTGGCTTCGACGGCCGGGTTGTCGAGCTGGTCGCCGTAAACCAGTACGGCGACGCTGGAGCGGTCCGTGCGCCGCTCCCAGCCGAGTTCCTGATGGCTCCCGTGCTCGATCAGCAGTGTGCCGTTGCGGGCGGAGAGCGCGGGCAGCCAGCTTTGTGCCGCGGCCTTCCCCGAACCTGAAGCGCCGGGGCCTGAAGCGCCGGGCTGGAAGGTGCTGAAGCGGTAACCTATCGCGGAGTTGC
>Ga0326727_10016282_pt1 | contig 15739 bp, 7 predicted proteins | sample MB2enrmetagenome_FD_207643 | JGI IMG/M metagenome (GOLD analysis project Ga0326727, IMG submission 207643) | Lab enriched peat soil microbial communities from McLean, Ithaca, NY, United States - MB29MY | ecosystem: Environmental > Terrestrial > Soil > Wetlands > Peat | place: USA: New York... | reverse complement strand
TTGCCGGGCCAGCGCCTTGGCGGTGATTTTGCCCAGGACCACCAGCTTGCTATGCAGTTGGGCAAAAGCGTTAAAGAGCAGAAAGCCCCACAGGAGAATGAGCATCTGCGCCAGCATGGAAGCCGGTTCATGGTGGTAACAGTGTTCCAGATGGTAGCCTTGGGTCAGCTCATTGAAGCCGTTGTTTTCGATCCCCCACCGGCGGTGGCCTCCTTGGTAAATCACCCGGGCGGGATAGCCGTCCAGTTCCGCGCTGACAGCCCAGACCCAGAGGCTCTGTCGGGCTTGGCGCTGCCGGCCCCCGCCCTGCTGCCGGGTTTCGGTCCACTGTTCCTCGGAACGGACCACCCGGACGGGTTGGCCATATTCCTGGCTAAACTCAAGGTCTTTGACTTCCCACAACCGCACCTGGCGGTTTCGCTCCTCATCGTCAAAGGCCGCGCCGGGCTTTTGGCCCTGGCTTAATTGTCTGGCTTCTTGGAAGACGTCCATGTCCTCTCGTTTGAGCACGACGACCCAAGACCAGCCCAGCTTCTGCACCGCGCGCAGAAACGGGCCTTTGGCGTACCAGGCGTCGGCGGTGAGGGCGTCAAAAAAACGAGGGCCGTAAATCCGGCGCAGCCGGCCCAGCAGGCGCAGGGCGGCCGCGCATTCCTCCTCGCCCGGCTGGATCGGTTCGACATCCAGCGGCGCATTGATTTTGGGGCCGTTGATTTGGGCCAAGACGTAACGATGGTAATACTCGGTGACCTTGCGCTTTTGGCCGTCGGGACCGCTTTCCTCGACTTGGCGCTGGCAGCAGGCCGGGCAACAGCGGCTGCGGCTGGCAAAGTGCTCGTTGGCGTCCAGGCTGACAAAGAGCAGCCCGTTGATTTTGCAGCTTTCCAGGGCCTTGTTTTGTTTGAGGGTTTTGACACAACCGGCCAAGGCTTGGCGCAAATCCTCCGCCACCAGACGCTCGGTGACATAGCCAAAAAAGTCGTCGCCGACGGGGCCTTTGAGACCGCACAGGCGGCGCCAGCGCCGCCGTTGGGTTTGTTGGGCTAAATCCAGATAGCTGGGGATGCGCGTGAACACCCCCAAGAGCAAGCACAGCAGCGCGGCCAGGGTGTCGATTTGGGGGAAGGGCCGCTGGTCGCGCACCGCGCGCAACCGGGTCTTCAGAGCGAAGACCTTCTGGAGATAGTGCAGAGCCTGCTCCAGCCGGTTCATGGCCGGGCCTGCAACTCCTCGCCCCGGCGCAACAGCTCGTAATTGATCTGACTGATTTGATCCAAGCTCTGCTGAATCTGGGCGTAGGCGGCCAGGCCAAGACGGGCTTGGTCGATTTGCCCTGGAGACTTGAGCAAGAGGGTTTGCAACTGGCCCTTGGAAAAACAGCGGTTGAGATAGAAAAACGGGCCATGCTTGGGGCCCGGGCCGTGACAGCGACAGTTGGGTTTGCCGCAGGGCAGGAACCGTTCCAGCAAGGAGGCGTGGAGCAAATGGGGCGGCAGGGCAAAGGAGCGGACCAGGAGCGCTTTGCGCTGGCGCAAGGCGAGGGTGGAAAGGCGGCGGAGATTGATTATCCTACTCATATACTGATGTAGGATAACCGACTCCGGGAATAAGTCAACTGAAAACGAAAATGCCTTCCCAAACCGAAAATGCTTTAGGGAGACCTAAAATGTTGAAAAACCCACACTTCCAACGGCCTCTCTTTTCCACCTTCCGAAATCACTGGACCGTGCATTATTCGTGGCGAGGAAAACGGCGCCAGCAATTTGAACTGATTGGCCTTGGGCGCCGTCCAGCCGGGCGTCTTCACGCCGGGACAGGCGGCCCGCGATTCCGCGGGCGCGGGTGTGCCGTACGCGCCTGCAGCTCGCGCCCCGCCATGGTATCCCGCTTTGCATCCCGCACGCCCGGAAACCAGGCCGAATCAGGGCAAACCGGGCTCCGGGTGTCAAGAATAGCGGGAACGTCAGGTCCTTGCGGGGCCAGCGGTTCCACTTGAGGCCGAAGAACTTAAGGAATTAAGAGTCAACTGCTTTGACCAACTGAGCGACCGAGGCAACAAGCAGCCCCTTATTTCGCACGAGACGCCTCCAAACGCAAGCGCATTCCCGCGCCGATTCCCAAGACTCTTCGTGATTTCGCCATACCCGGGTCGGAAACCCGCATTATATCGAACCGATCTCAACAATGTCTTCACCGGAAACCAACAAACGCAGGGCTTCCCGGAACTTTGCTGTCAAAATCTGGCGCAGAGATGCATCCGAAGTGTTGCCACAGGTGAGCCAGATTAATTTCGGGGGGCTGCCGTGGCGTTCGAGCAGGATAACGAAATCAATGTCCTTTGTGATGACCACATCGGCCGCTTTCCGCGCCGCGAAGAATATTTGATCGTCATCAGATCCGCGCAAACCAAGTTCCCGCACGGGCAACGCGGTAACGTCAAACGTCTCGTTCAGCCAGCGGGCAATCCCAGGCGACAGATGGGCGTCCAGCCAAACCGTCATACGGCCAGGACGGGATGATCAATGCGGCGGCGGGCGAACATCATGCAAGCCTTGAGATCGTCCGGTTCCAAGTCGGGCATCTCCGCCAGAATCTGGGACGCATCAAGCCCGGACGCAAACAAGTCCAGGACATCGCTGACACGAATCCGCATCCCGCGCACGCAAGGCCGTCCACCGCATTGCTTGGGATTCACAGTGATTCGTTCCATCAAGTTTTGCATATCTGCCAACACAATGCACCCGACGAGCCGGGATGTCAAAGTGCAATGGCTTTTACAGCCCAGCGGGAAATCAGCCTTCTTTTCCATACCATGGGCCGGATTGCCCAAAAATCATGGGCGTCGCTTTCCGCGCCCCGCCAGTCAGCGAGGCGCGGAAAATTCGCAGTTTGTTTGGCGCCGGCAGTATTCTGTTACGGGGCAGGCTGAGTGGCGCTGGCTTGGATTGTCACCCTGGCCCCCTGCAATCCCTGGGAACTGGCTTGCAGCACAATCGGACCGGCGCCTTTGGTGGAACGGATGATGGCCAGGCACAGGCCGTTGAACGCCTTGTGGTCGTGCGATTGGAATGACTCGAAACTGGTTGGGTCCCCGTTGTCCGTCGCCGCAATCTCTCCGGGGCCGGTGATGTCAAAATGAATCGAGTTGTCCGCCCGCGGCGCCATCACACCCTTGGCGTCCGCCACAGTTACCGTGACAAAGGAAAGGTCCTGCCCGTCGGCGCGAATGGTGGTTCGATCCGCCTTGGCGGAAAGCGCCGCCGGGTCGCCGGCGGTCTGGACTTGGTCGGTGGCCCACTCCTGGCCATTCTTGTACGCGACAACCTTCAAGGTGCCGGGCCGATAAACCACGTCGTCCCAGCGCAGGCGGTATTCATATTGAGCCTTCTGCTTGCGCCCGAGCGATTGGCCGTTGAGGAACAATTCCGCCTCGTCGCCGGAGGTATAGACATGCACCGGCGTCATTTGGCCCACGCGATCCGGCCACGTCCAATGCGGCAGGATGTGCGCCATCTTCAAATCCGGCCGCCAGTGCGCCTGATAAATAAAGAACCGGTCCTTCTTGAACCCGGCCAAGTCAATGATGCCGAAATAGGAACTGCGCGAATCAAACGGGGTCGGCTCGCCCAGGTAATCCCAGCCCGTCCACACAAACTCCCCGCCCACGAACGGAAACCGGTCCTGCGCCGCGAACTCCTTGTCCGGCGATGTGGCCCAGTTCGGGAAATAGAGATCGTAGGAACTCATCTGGCGATTGGCGTCGTCCTGCCCGGCCCCGGCATTGGTTCCTGCGACGGCTCCAAAGCCTTTTGCCACCGGGAAGGTATAGACCCCCCGGCTGCTGATGGTGGATTCGGTCTCGCTGCCATAGACGAAATTAGTCGGGAAGCTGGCATGGAAAACCGGGTATTGGGGAGTGGTCGAAAGGGCGCGTCCCGCGCCCTGATAATTCAGGCCCAGCACGTCAATCGCCTTGGGGAACGGGCTGTCCGCGGTCGCGCTGTCCTCCGCGGCAGTGGTGGGCCGTGTCGGGTCCTCTTCATGCACGATGTCCGTCAGATTTTGCGCCACCGCCGCCCCAGTCTCGCCTTGTCTCTGTTCGCCCACCTCATTGCCGATGCTCCACATGATGACGCAGGGATGATTGCGGTCCCGCCGCACCTGCGCCCGCATATCCTGCTCGTGCCAGTCGGCGAAAATAAGGTGGTAATCCAGATCGGTCTTGCGTTGCAGCCAGCAGTCAAACGCCTCATCCATCACAACCAGTCCCATCTCGTCCGCCAAATCCAGCAACTCCGGCGCGGGCGGATTGTGGCTGGTGCGAATGGCATTGCAGCCCATTTCCACCAACTCCTCCAGTTGACGCTGCAAAGCCCGGCGGTTGATGGCCGATCCCAGCGCCCCCAGATCATGATGGTCGCACACCCCGTTGAACTTGAGATGCTGGCCGTTGATGAAGAATCCTTCATTCGGATCAAACTTCAGCGTCCGAATTCCAAACGGGGTCTCGTAAGAATCCACCGCCTGCCCGCCCTGCCGCACCGTCGTCACCGCCACGTACCGATTCGGCTTTTGCGCCGGATATGGCCCCCACAATTTCGGTTGCGCCACCGTCGTCTTGCCTTCCGTCATCGTGCTTGCGCCCGGCGCGATCTGCACGCTGGCGGCCGGGATTGCCGCCACAGCTGGCCCGGTCTTGTTCCCGCTCGCATCCAGCGCGAAAATCTCCGTGGCCACGCTGACCTGGGCGTTCTCCTTGGAACTGTTGTCAACCGTGACTTTCAAATTGACGGTGGCCGAGGCCGCGGAGGCGTCCGGCGTCGTCACGTACGTTCCCCAATGGCCGACATGCACCGGCGCGGTCTTCACCAGCCAGACATTGCGGTAAATTCCCCCGCCGGGATACCAGCGCGACGAAGTGGGCGGATTATCCAGCCGGATCACAAGCTCGTTGTTCTCGCCCGGCTTGGCGAACGGCGTCAGGTCCACGCGCCACGACTCGTAACCGTAAGGCCAGCCCCCGACGAATTGTCCGTTCAACCACACGGTCGAATAAGCCATCGCGCCGTCCACATCGAGGAAGATGGATTTGCCCGCGTCCGCCCTCGGAAGATCGAGCTTCTTCCGATACCACCCAACGCCGAAGAACGGAAGCTTGCCCGTCCCGCCGTCGCCATTGGCAATCCAAGGACCTGTGATGGCCCAATCATGCGGCAAATTCAAGTGCTGCCACGAATTGTCATCAAACCCGGGCTGCACATAGGACACATCGCCGCCCAAATTGCCCGCCGGCCGGGTGTAGCGCTGCGCCGGGTCTTTGATCAGGTCGTTGCCCGTGGGCAGAATCCATTGCTTGATCACATCCGGCGCGGGCGCCGGAGTTGCATTGGTCGGCGCGGCTGCGTCGGCTGGCGCGCCCCCTCCACGCCGTCCCCGCCCCCCGCGGCCACCCCGTCCCGCCGGGCGCACATCATAGAGCAAACTGACTTGGTTTCCGGGCGGATCGCCCTTGGTGAACCGCCAGTCCATATCCAGGGAAAGGCGTTCCCGCGGGGAACCGGCCATGGCGGCCTGGGCGGCGGCGCGATCATTTTGGAGCGCCAGAAGGAGAACCGCTCCCAGCACGGCTCCGGGCACGATGAGGCTGAGTTTGTTGCGACAAATCAAATGGAAATAATTATTTGGTGACATGGCCGCATTATATAGAGCGGATTTCTCCGCGCCAGAATCTTTTGGAGGAATTTTTGCGGCCGAGTGCATTTCACATTTTTGGGGTTTCTTTCTTAATCGTAGTCTTAATCTTGCTCTTAAGGGCGATGAGATTAAGATTAAGATTAGGATTAAGATTAAGAGGGGAACCCAAAAATGTGAAATGCACCCTTTGCGCCCAGAACAGGCCACTTTGCATGACGGCTCGATAAAGAGTTGAAAGTCTCGCAGCCTTATGCGAATAATAAACAGTGAAGGACAAGCTTTTCACTCCTCTTCATGTTCATCATGTTTTGCTTCAAGTCATGCCCTTTGGCAACTATGCCGCAAAAATGGAAAGGGCCTTCCTGCTTGGAAATGGCGTCGCTTGGTTTCGGCCGAAAACGGCGCTGACGGTGAGTGTGCTGATGATTTTGACGGAGGCAAGCAGCGCGCAAACGTTGGCGGACCCAGGCGCGACCGCCCCAACTCCGGGGGCAAATGACATTGCCCAGTTGAGCACCAATGGGAACAAGACATCTCCCGATGGTCTGAATTACTACACCGATAACCAGACTGGCCATAGCGCCGGCGAACCGGGCCAGACGTTCACCACGGGGACCAATTCATGGGGATACCTGCTGACGTCAGTGTCGCTCAGGTCAGCCGGGCTGGATTCCTACAGTGGCATCGCCACGCCCCAGCCCTATTACCTCCACCTTTATTCCGTCTCCGGCGCCACGGCCGCGCTGCTGCAAACTTACACGTCGGCCAATGTCACCTTCAACGATGGCGACTGGCTGCAATGGAGCGGGCTTTCGCTGGAGCTGGCTGCGAATGCCACTTATGCCTGGTCGTTCGGCAAAGCAAGCTCGACCAGCGGCTGGGAGGCGCTGGGCGTCGCCAGCAACCATCCGTACGCCGGAGGCCAGATCGGGCTTTTTCCTCCCGCCGGCGGGGCGATCACCTTCGGCAGCAGCCGGGGTTTTGACGCGGTTTTCGACCTGGGATTGGCGCCCGCAGAAATGCCAAGCATAAACCAATTGACCGTGTCGCCGACGAACAACGTGTTTGCCGGGACGCTGGTGACCTTCACAGCCAGCGTGACGGGCGCCCAGCCCTTTTACCTGCAATGGCAGTTCAACAACGGCGGCGGATACAGCAACATCCCCGGGGCCGGCGCCAACACGCTGGTGCTCAACGCGGCGGTCACCAATACTGGCTCGTATGAACTTGTGCTGACCAACAGTTATGGCGCAGTGACCAGCGCCCCAGTCGCGCTTTCGGTGACACTCGACACGAATCCACCGATGGTTTTGAGCGGCTTCAACCTTGGCCCCACGAACCTGGAGGTGGATTTCTCCAAAACGGTCCAGGCGGCCAGCGCCACAAATCTGGCGAATTATGTTTTCACCGATGGCCTGGCCATCAGGGCGGCGTCCCTGGCCCCCAATGGCTCGTCGGTCATGCTCTCCACCGCGCCGTTGGTTTACGGCAGCAACTACACGCTCATCATTAATGGCATTCTCGATCAGGCTATTCCACCCAATGCGATTGCCGTCAACACGCTGGTCAGTTTCACGGCTTCTCTCCGCACTCGGATTTTGCTGGACACCGGCTGGCGGTTTCAACTGGGTGATCCGGCGGATGTCACCACCAACGTCACCTACTATCCTGAGATTTCCGATCTAGCCAAGCTGGATGCCGGTGAAGTTGGCTCCGCGACCAACACCGCCTCCGAGACCTACATGGAGACCATCCGGGTTGATATCTTGGCCACACAGGCAGGGGAGAATGTTTCGTTTGTTCAGACGAACTACGACGACAGCGCCTGGCGACAGCTCAACCTGCCGCATGATTGGGCGGTGGAATTGCCGTTCAGTTCCAGCGCGAATGGCGGACATGGTTACAAATCCGGAATCACTGGAGCTACCACTCCGAACACCATTGCCTGGTATCGTCGTGCTTTTACTCTGCCCGCGAATGATGCCGGCCAGGCGCTGTGGCTGGAATTTGACGGGGTGTATCGCAATTGTCTGGTCTGGTTCAACGGGCACATTTTGGGACGGAACGTCAGCGGCTACGAGAGTTTTTATTTTGATGTGACTCAATACGCCAATCCTGGCGGGACCAATGTTCTGGTAGTGCGGGTGGATGCCAGCCGGTTTGAGGGCTGGTTTTATGAAGGCGCCGGCATTTACCGCCATGTTTGGCTAACAGCGGTCAATCCCGTGCATGTGGCGGAATGGGGAACGTATGTGGCGACCACATCGCTGGCGGGTTCCAATGCCACCATTACCGTGCAAACCGATGTCACCAACCAAAGCGAAGTGGCGACCAGCGGGAGCAGTTTGACTTCGACCATTTATGATGCCGGCAGCCATGCGGTTGCCAGCGTGACTTCGGCGGCAAGCGTGCCGGCCGGCCAGGACTTGGTGGTGACGCAAACCATGACGATGGCGGCCAACCTGTGGTCGTTGCAAACGCCTTACCTCTACAACTTGGTGACGACGATCAGCAATCAGAACACGGTCGCGGATATTTACAACACGCCGTTTGGCGTGCGGACCGTTTCGATTGACTCAACCAACGGCGTTTTCATCAATGGCCAGCATGTGGAAATCCAGGGGATGTGCAACCATCAGGACCAGGCGGGCGTGGGGTCGGCGCTGCCGGACCGGTTGCAGTATTTGCGCATCGAAAGGCTCAAGGAGATGGGCGTGACGGGATATCGGACCTCGCATAACGAGCCTACCGCCGAATTGCTCGACGCCTGCGACCAGTTGGGAATGTTGGTGCTGGATGAAAATCGCCGCCTCGGGACCAATGCGGAGCCATTGGGAGAGCTGGGCCGTCAAATCCGCCGCGACCGCAATCATCCTTCGGTGTTCATGTGGTCGCTGGCGAATGAAGAACCCCTCCAAGGCACGGCCACCGGGGCTTCGATCATCCAGGTCATGCAGAACCTGGTCCATTCCTTGGATGCAACGCGCTTATGCACCGCCGCGCTGAATTCGGTGGGCAGCGGCTTCAGCTCGGTGCTGGATGTCAATGGCTTCAATTACGCGCTAGGCTCGCAGGATTCCTACCACGCGGGCAACCCGAACGAACCCATCATTGGCACGGAAACGTCCAGCCTGGTGAGCGATCGCGGCATGTATACAAACGACACGGTGAACGGTTACGTCTGGGGTTACGACATCGAAAACACGGCGGTGAGCTGGGGCGAGGCGGCCGAAGTCTGGTGGCCCTATTACGATTCCCGTCCGTGGTCTTCCGGCGGGTTCTCGTGGACGGGCTTTGATTATCGCGGCGAGCCGACCCCCTACGGCTGGCCCTGCATCAACTCGCATTTTGGCACCCTGGACACCTGCGGTTTTCCAAAAGACAATTTCTATTATTACCAGGCCAACTGGACGTTCAAACCTGTGTTGCACCTCTTCCCGCACTGGAACTGGTCCACGCCGGGACAACCGGTCAATGTCTGGGCTTTTGGGAATTGTCAGGCGGTCGAATTGTTCACCAACGGCGTTAGTTTGGGACGGCAATCGCTCAATGTGCAGAGCCACGTCGAATGGGACAATGTGCCTTACGCGCCGGGAACGCTCCAGGCCATTGGCTATAACAACGGCGTGGCCGTGATCACGAACACCGTGGTGACCACCGGGGCGCCGGCGGCCGTCGCGCTCTGGCCGGACCGCGGCACCATCCTGGCCGACGGCCAGGATGTGTCCGTGGTGGCGGTGGCCGTCCTGGATTCCCAAGGCTTGGTTGTGCCCATTGCCACCAATCCGGTCAATTTCACCGTCAGCGGCGGCGCCATTATCGGCGTGGGCAACGGCGATCCCAGTTCTCACGAGGCGGACAAGGGGAGTAATCAGCGCTCGGTCTTCAACGGCCTGGCCGAAGTCATCGTCCAGTCAATCAATCAACCCGGCACCATCACTTTGACTGCGGCTTCCACTGGTTTGACCGGGGCCAATATCACCATCAGGGAAGCCGCCACGCTGCCGCCGCCAGCCGCTCCCACGGGAGTGGCAGCCGCCGGCGGGAATGGGCAGGTGAGAGTCACTTGGGATGTCGTGCCGGGCGCGGCCACCTACAACCTGTGGCGGGCCAGCAGCAGCGGCGGCCCCTATGCGCCCGTCGCCGGAAACATCGGGAGCGTGAACCTGGGTTACGCCGACAACACCGTCACCAACCTGACCACGTATTATTATGTGGTCACTGCCAATGGAAACGGCACGAGCGTCAATTCGGCGGAAGTCAGCGCCACACCGGCGGCGTATGTCACCGGCCTGACGGCGGTCGGGGCCAGCGGCCAGATTATGTTGAATTGGAATGCCTTGGCCGGCGCCAGCTACAATGTGAAACGGTCCACCGTGACGGGCGGTCCCTACACCGTTATCGCTTCGGCGATAACCAGCACCAATTACAGCGACTCCAACGTGGAAACGTGCCAGACCTATTTTTACGTTGTCACAGCCACCAATGCCGGCAATGAAAGCCTGCCCTCAAACGAGGCCAGCGTGACCATGCCGGGCGGCGCTCCGCCTTCGCCCTGGCTCAATGCGGATATCGGATCGGTGGGGTTGCCGGGCAGTGTTTCGTATTGCGGCGGCCAATTTACCATCTCCGGCTCCGGGGCCGACATCTGGGGCACGGCGGACGCATTCCAGTTTGTTTATGTTTATGTTCCGGTCAGCACCAATTGCGACCTCCGCGCCCGGGTGGCGAGCATGCAAGACACCAGTGCCAACGCCAAGGGCGCCGTGATGATCCGCGAAACGCTCGCCGCCAATTCGCGCTATGCTCTGGCCGACGCGGAGCCGAGCGCGGGAATTGAGTTCCTTTGGCGAACCAACACCGCGGGCAACAGCACCTCCAGCGTGGTCAGCGGAACGCCGCCAAAATGGGTGCGGCTGACACGGACCAACAACAGCTTCCAGGCTTACTATTCGCCCGACGGCTACACCTGGACCCAGATCGGCTCAGCCGTCGTCCTCTCCAACATGGCGGTCAGCGCCTACGCCGGGCTGGCCGTTTGCGCGCACAACAACGCCGTGCTCACCACCGCGGTGTTCGACAATGTCAGCGCGAGTTTCCTTCCCGTCATCACCGCGCCGGTGCTGGCGCCGATCGCCAGCCAGACCGTCAATGTGGGCCAGACCGTGGCGTTCACCGCCAGCGCCACCGATACAAATTCCCCGCCGCCGATCCTGACGTTCAGTCTGCCCACCGCGCCGGCCAGGGCCACGCTCACGCAAACCAACAACACCAACGCCGCCTTCAGTTGGCGGCCCGCCGTGACCGAGGCCAACACCACCAACCCGTTCGCGCTGAGAGTGGCGGACAACAACTCGCCTCCCCTGAGCGCCACGCAAAACTTTTCGATCACGGTCAATCCTCTGACGTTGCCCACAGTGCCGTCGTTCGGCTGGAACAATGGCCAATTCACAATGCGTGTGACCAACAGCATCCTTGGCCCCGACTACGGAGTGCAGGCCTCCTCGAACCTGATGAACTGGAGCTTGATTTTCATCACCAATTCGCCGCCGACAACCTCCTTCCGGTGGACGGACACAAACCCGGCCACCGCGCCCGCGCAATTCTATCGCGTCAAAGTCGGCCCGCCGCTGCCGTAGCCGCAACCGGGTTTTTCAAGGTCTATCCGCGCGCGTCGTGAACAGGCCGACAATGGAACAGTCGTAAGAAGTCCAGGCCCGGTAGGTCCCGCGAAACCAGAGCACGCACGGCTCGCCGCCATAGCGGCGCGGGACATAGGGGCGCAGATTGTCCTGCGCGGAGTCCTTCGTGACCTGACGCCAGGAAAAATTCAGCCCGCCGTCGGTGGTGAGGCCGCGCCAGATTTCATAACGCTGCCCGGCGCGCAGGGGAACGCTGGCGGTGCCGGCGATATTGAAAGGGTCGCCGGCGTTGCTCGAAATATAGACGACAGCCGGGTCCCGCGGGTCCAGGCAGATGCCGCCGGCGTAGTCATCCTCCGCCGGATAAAGCGGGCGGCCGGCATGGGCGATGAAGCGCTTCTGCCAGTTTGTCCCGGTCCAGCGCGCATAGTAATAATAAATGCGGTCGTCCGCGCCCTTTTCGGGGCCGGCCACGCGATGGCGCTGCACGCTGAAGACACAAACCGGCGCGCCGTTGCCCTGCGCGCCGATTTCCCAGCACCAGGCCCGGCCGGTGGGGATCCACTGGTTGGGATCGGACTGCGCCGCGCCGCTGAATTGATAGATGACCGCCCCCCGCTCCCCGGAGTCGTGCCGGATGGGCAGATCGGAAAAACGCCGGACCAGCGCGCCGCCGGTTTTGTAAAAAGCGCCGTCCTGGTAGTAAAGGTGATAGAGCGAATTGGCGACATCCCGCGGATGCCCGTCGGTATACAGAAAATCAATGCGCCGCGCGCCGTCAGAGCTATACTTGACGTAGGGCCGGACGGTTCCACCGCGCCCCGTCTCGATGAAAAGTTGCGGCGCGGACCAGGCGGCGCCGCCATTGGTCGAGGTGAACACGGTCGGATTGTAATTGAGATCGCGCGTGAAATCGTAGATGCGGCCGCCCTCGGCCGAGAGCTGGAACGGGTTGGCGTAGGTCACGCTCGCGCCAGTGGCGGGGATGGTCTGCTCGGCGCCCCAGTCGGCGGCGGTGACTGGATTGGTGGTGAGGGAGTGCCGGAAGGCGAAGAAAGGATCGGCGCCGTGGCGCGCGTAAAGGGCGAGCAGGGTGCCGTCCTGTTCGGGCAGGAGAGCCGGAACGTCGTGGTCGTCCTGTTCGGTGCGGGTGCCGGCCCACAAATTGGTCGCCCGCCCCGTCCGCGGATCGAACACGCTCAACACCGATTTTCCATCCGCAAAGCGCACGGAGCCAAAGTAAAGCAATCCGTTGTGGAAGAGAGCCCGGGGGTCGTTATACCACGTCCACGCGCCGTCCTGGGCCAGCACGGCGAAATTGGTCTGCGCCGCCACAGCCCACGGCAGCAGCCCCGCCGCCAGGGCCGCGCTCAACCGCCGCCGGCGCGGGCGGGAAGCGGCCCGGAGGCGGGGAAGAAACTTAAGCGGTATGGCGATGTTCACTAATGTTCTCATTCGTTTGGAATCAGCGGCGGTAGCTCTTGGGCAGCATGCAAGAGCCTGAGCACGACAATTGAGTTTCCAGCGACCCGGTAAGAAATCAGATAATTCGGATACCGCCGCAATGGCCACATCCGCGCCTCGGGTGCTCGCGGAAACCCCGCTTTGGGCCCAATCTCAGGCTGAGATGCCAGCAGCTCCAATGCGGCTTCAACCGCGTCGCAGAAGCGGTCGGCTGCCGCTGGATTCGCATCCGCGATGCGCAGGACAACCTCACGGTAATCCACCAGGAACGGGCGGCGCTTAAGAACTTCGTGTCGCACGCGGTTGACGGATTGAGAGCCGCACCGACTGCAAGTCCTCACGCGTGAGTGGAGAAAGTTGGCTCTGTTCAGCCTCAAGCACCTTCTGCTCCATCCACGAGTCATTTTCCATCTTGCGCCGGACGGCTTCTTCAATAAATTCCGTGGCCGAAACAAAAGCGCCTCCGCGCACGCGTTGATCCACGTAAGCCTCAAGGTCTGGCGGTAATGTGATTTCCATACCAAACAAACTATATCCTTTTCAATCAATCTGGCAAGAAGGGGTTGCCGTCGGGCGCATCTTCACACTGCCCCCGTTTGGAGTCCCGCGTTTACGCGGCTTCTTGGAACAAGGCAGCCCGGACCCGCCTGAAGGCGGAACTCCGAACGGGTCAAGCCTTGGGGTTGCGCCGGGGGCAGTGTCAAGATGCGCCCGTTGCCCTCCGAGTCCTTTCGCGATCCGCGTTAATCTGCCTTGTTTTGTTAAGTCTAGTTTTTGCACTTTAAACTTGCGCACGGGGTTTGGACTCTGAACCTTTCCCACTGATCTTGCAAAGCGCCCAGACCACACCATTGTCTCCCATGATGGCGCAGTACCGCCGCATCAAAGGCGAACTGCCGGCCGAAGCCCTGCTCCTGTTCCGCCTGGGCGATTTTTACGAGATGTTCTTCGAGGACGCCCGGACCGGCGCGCAATTGCTCAACGTGGCCCTGACCAAGCGCGGGCAGATTCCCATGTGCGGCATCCCCTTCCACGCCGCCGGCGGTTACATCGCCCGCCTGCTCAAGGCCGGCCGCAAGGTGGCGATTTGCGAGCAGTTGGAAGAGGCCCGCCCCGGCCAGATCGTCAAGCGCGAGGTCACGCAGATTCTCAGCCCGGGCACTCATTTCGACGAGCGGCTGCTCGTGTCGGACCGGAATAATTTCCTGGCGGCCATTTATCCGTGCGGAAAAGTTTTCGGACTCGTCGCGGTGGATTTGACTACAAGTGATTTCAAGGCCACCGAAGTGGAGGGCGAAACCGCCCTGCTCGCCGAACTGGAGCGGTTGCGGCCCGCGGAGATCATTTACCCGGCCGGCGCGGCGCAAGTGCCCGCCCTGGCGCAAAACAGCGCCGCGGTCTTCAACCCGTGCGAGGATTGGGTGTTCGCGCCGGAAACGGCCCTCTTCACCGTGCGGGACCATTTCAAAGTGGCCTCGCTGGACGGGTTTGGCCTGAGGGACCGGACGGCGGCGGCCGGGGCGGCCGGGGCGGTGTTGTATTACTTGACACAACAGTTGCGGCGCGATGTCTCGGCCCTGACCCGGCTTTCGTTTTATCAGAGCGCCGATTACATGGCGCTGGACCCGGCCACGTTGCGCAACCTGGAGATTCTGGAGCCGATGCGCCGCGACGCTCCGCGCGCCGCTTCTCTTTACGGCGCGGTCAACCGCACGGTGACGCCGATGGGGGCGCGGCGGCTGCGCGACTGGCTCAGTTCTCCCCTGGCCGCGGCGGAGCCGATTCTGCGCCGGCGCGACGCGGTGCAGCTTTGGCTGGAGAACGGCGCGGCGCTGGACGAGTTCCGGCGCGATCTGGCCGAGGTGCGCGATCTGGAACGCACGCTGGGCCGCCTGGCCGCCGGCTCGGGCAACGGGCGCGATCTGGTTTCCTTGCGCCAGGCGCTGGGAAGAATCCCCGGCCTCAAACAGGTTCTCCTCCCGCTGGCCGCCGGGCCAACCGCCGGGCCGCCCGATGCTTTGCGCGAGTTGCCCATGGAGGCAGCCGCCAGCCCGGCCGGCGCCAGCCCGCCCTCGTTGCTCGAGGAATTGAGCGGGCAACTGGCCGACGCGCCCGATTTGCTGGAATTGATTGCGCGCTCCATTGCGGACGAACCGCCGCTGACGCTGAAAGAGGGCGGCTTGATCCGCGACGGCTTCGATGCCGGCCTGGACGAATTGCGCCAGGCCACGCGCGGGGGCAAGAACTGGATCGCCAAATTGCAGCAGGACGAAATCGGGCGGACCGGCATCGCCTCGCTCAAAGTGCGGTTCAATTCCGTTTTCGGCTATTACATCGAGGTGACAAAATCCAACCTGGACAAAGTCCCGCCCCATTACATTCGCAAGCAAACGGTGGCCGGGGGCGAGCGGTTCATCACGCCGGAGTTGAAGGAAATGGAGGGAAAAATCCTCGGCGCGGAGGAGCGGGCGATGAAATTGGAATACGAATTGTTCCAGCGGGTGCGCGAACAGGTGCTGGAACAGTTGCCCGCCTTGCAGCGCACGGCCGCGGCGCTGGCGCAACTGGACGCGCTGGCCGCCTTCGCCCAGACGGCGCGCCTTTACAATTATTGCCGCCCGGAAATCGGCGCCGAAGGCATTCTGCAAATCCGCCAGGGCCGCCATCCGGTGCTGGAGCAAAGCCAGTCCGGGGAACGCTTTGTGCCCAACGACCTTCTGCTGGACCGCGCCACGCAGCAGTTGATGATCATCACCGGGCCGAACATGGCGGGCAAAAGCACTTTCATCCGCCAGGCGGCGCTGATGGCGCTGCTGGCCCACGCCGGCTCGTTTGTCCCGGCGGCGGCGGCGCGGATTGACCTGGTGGACCGCATCTTCACCCGCATCGGGGCGAGCGACGACCTGGCGCGCGGGCAATCCACCTTCATGGTGGAAATG
>Ga0326727_10016279_pt1 | contig 15743 bp, 13 predicted proteins | sample MB2enrmetagenome_FD_207643 | JGI IMG/M metagenome (GOLD analysis project Ga0326727, IMG submission 207643) | Lab enriched peat soil microbial communities from McLean, Ithaca, NY, United States - MB29MY | ecosystem: Environmental > Terrestrial > Soil > Wetlands > Peat | place: USA: New York... | reverse complement strand
TGAAACTTTACCGTTCAGGCAAATTGGCTGAGGAAAGGGGGTAATCAGGAAAGTTTTTGCTTCTTTTTTCAAAAAGAAGCGCTTGTTCTTTTTTGAAAAAAAGAACCAAAAAACTTTTACTCGTTTCGGTTCTTGCCGCGCTGGAAAGATGCCGGCCCATCCAACTCTGACACGAACATTCCAGGTGCGATCGGCGCGACGGCTTAGCCCGAACCGCCCGGCGGGGTCCGGGGCAACGCCCCGGCCATGCGCAGGGCCAGCCGCCGCGCCAGCTCGTTCTTGTCCAAGCGCGGCCAGTCCTCCACCCCGTCGGCGGTCACCAGATGCACCTCGTTCTCGGTCCCACCCATGATACCGGTTTCTGGCCGCACGTCGTTGGCAACCATCCAGTCGGCGTTCTTGCGCCGTCGCTTATCCTCGGCATGCGCCAGCATGTCATGCGTCTCGGCCGCGAACCCCACCACCAGCCGGGGCCGGTGCGGGCCGGCGGCAGCGATCGTGGCCAGGATGTCGGGGTTGGGCACGAGCGCCAGATCCGGGGCGGCGGCGCCGGGTTCTTTCTTCAGCTTCCGGCCAGATTCCTGCGCCACCCGCCAATCGGCCACCGCAGCGGCGAACACCGCGGCGTCGGCCGGCAGGGCCGCCTGGCAGGCCGCCAGCATCTCGCGAGCCGTTTCCACCCGTTGCACCGCAACACCGGGCGGGTCGGGGATGGATACCGGGCCGCTGACCAGCGTTACCCGCGCACCGAGCGCCGCCAGCGCCGCCGCGACCGCATGGCCCTGGCGCCCGCTGCTGCGGTTGGCGATGTAGCGCACCGGGTCGATCGGCTCGTGAGTCGGGCCGCTGGTCACCAGCACGTGCCGGCCGGCGAGCGGCCCCGGCGCCGGCGCGGCCAGCAACGCCCGGATCGCGTCGAGGATCACCGCCGGCTCGGACATCCGCCCAGGCCCGTATTCGTTGCAGGCCATGGCACCCTCGTCCGGCCCGATCACGCGCATGCCGCGCGCCTGCAGGGTGGCCATATTGGCCACCGTCGCCGGGTGCAGCCACATGCGCACATTCATCGCCGGCGCCGCCAGCACCGGCTTGTCGGAGGCCAGCAGCACGGTGGCGGCGAGGTCGTCGGCCAGCCCCGCCGCCATGCGGGCGAGCAGCCCGGCGGTGGCCGGCGCCACCACCACCAGGTCGGCGCCGCGCGACAACTGAATATGGCCCATCTCGCTCTCGTCGGTCAGCGAGAACTGGTCGGTATAGACCCGGTCCTCCGTCAGCGCCTGCAAGGTCAGCGGCGTGACGAACTGCGCCCCGCCCGCGGTCAGCACGCAGCGCACCGCATAGCCCTCGCGCCGCAGCAGGCGGATCAGTTCCGGCACCTTGAAGGCGGCGATACCGCCGGCAACGATCAGCAGAACCCGCTTGCCGGTCAGGCTCACGGGCGACGCGTCACAGCCGCCAGCCGGAATGGATCGCCGCGATCCCGCCGGTCAGGTTGCGCACCCTCACCCGCGACAGCCCGGCCTCGCCCATCATGCCGGCCAGCGTTTCCTGGTCCGGCATCATGCGGATGCTTTCGGCCAGGTACTGGTAGCTGTCCTCGTCGCGGGCAATGTAGCGGCCAAGCCGGGGCAGCACCTTGAACGACCAGGAATCGTAGACCGGCGCCAGGGCGGCGACCTGGAAGCGGCTGAACTCCAGCACCAGGAAGCGCCCGCCCGGCTTCAGCACGCGCCGCGCCTCGCGCAGCACCGCCGGCTTGTCGGTGCAGTTGCGCAGGCCAAACGACATGGTGACGGTATCGACCGCGCGGTCGGGCAGCGGCAGCCGCTCGGCATCGGCGACCAGGAAGGAAAGTCCGCGGGCGAAGCCGCGGCCGAGCGCACGGTCGCGGCCGACCGCCAGCATGGCGGCGTTGATGTCGGACAGGATCGCCGGGCCGCCGCCGCCGGCCAGCCAGCCGAAGGTGATGTCGCCGGTGCCGCCGGCGAGGTCGAGCAGCGTCCGGTCGGGCCGCGGCGCCAGGGCGGCGATGAACTCGCGCTTCCAGGCGCGGTGGATGCCCAGCGACATCAGGTCGTTCATCAGGTCATAGCGCGTCGCCACGCTGTCGAAGACCTCGCGCACCAAGGTCTTTTTTTCCTCGACCGGCACCTGACGGAAGCCGAAATCGATGGTCTGGCGGCCGGAAGGGCCTGGGTCGCTGTGTGTGTTGTCGCTCATGGAGGGTGTGTATAGCCTGGAGTCTGGCCATGCCGGAACTCCCCGAGGTTGAAACGGTGATGCGTGGGCTGCAGGTCCGGCTGGAAGGCCGGATCATCAGCCGCGCCCGCGTGCACCGGCCCGACCTGCGCCGGGCCTTTCCGCCTGGGCTGGCGGCGCGGCTGACCGGCGCGCGTGTGGCGGGTTTCCGGCGGCGGGCCAAATACATCCTGATGCGGCTGGACGGCGGCGACAGCGTGCTTCTCCATCTCGGCATGTCCGGGCGGATGCTGATCGGCCCGGCCGGCGCCAACGACATCCCCCTGCACGAACACCTGACGCTGGAAACCGAGGATGGCTGGCGCGTCGGCTTCGTCGACCCCCGCCGCTTCGGCAGCGTCGACCTGGTGGCGACCGCGGCCGAGGAACAGCATCGCCTGCTGGCCGGGCTGGGACCGGAGCCGCTGGAGCCGGCATTCACCCCTGTGCTGCTGTCGGCGGCGCTGGCGGGGCGGTGGACGCCGATCAAGGCAGCGCTGCTCGACCAGGGCACGGTGGCGGGTCTGGGCAATATCTATGTCTGCGAGGCGTTGTTCCGGGCCGGCATCAGCCCGCGCCGGCTGGCCCATACGGTGGCCGGCGCGCGTGCCCTGCGGCTGGTGCCGGCCATCCAGGCCACCCTGGCCGAGGCGATCGCCGCCGGCGGATCAAGTCTGCGCGACTATGTGCAGCCCGACGGCGGCCTCGGCTACTTCCAGCATGCCTGGAAGGTCTATGGCCGCGCCGGCGAGCGTTGCGAGCGCTGTCCCGGGCCGCCCGGCTGCGCCGGCGTACGCCGCATCGTGCAATCCGGGCGCAGCACCTTCTATTGCGGGCAAACCCAGCGCTAGCCTAGACTCCCCTCCCGAGAACGAGGAGCGAGCCATGACGCAGACGACGGCGCCGGAGACGATTTTGGTCGAGACGCACGGGCGGGTCGGGCTGATCCGGCTCAACCGGCCGCAGGCGCTGAACGCGCTGTGCGACCAGCTGATGGAGGAACTCGGCGCCCAGCTGCAGGCGTTCGATGCCGACCCGGCAATCGGCGCGGTGGTGCTGACCGGCTCGGAGAAGGCGTTCGCCGCCGGCGCCGACATCAAGGAGATGAAGGACCGCACCTTCCCGCTGGTGGATTTCATCGGCCAGCGGTGGGAAACGGTGTTGCGCATCCGCAAGCCGGTGATCGCCGCGGTGGCCGGTTTTGCCCTCGGCGGCGGCTGCGAGCTGGCGATGATGTGCGACATCATCTTCGCCGCCGACACCGCCAAGTTCGGCCAGCCGGAGATCAATCTGGGCGTGATTCCGGGTGCCGGCGGCACGCAGCGGCTGACCCGGGCGGTGGGCAAGGCGAAGGCGATGGACCTGGTGCTGACCGGGCGGATGATGGACGCGGCGGAAGCCGAGCGTGCCAGCCTGGTGTCGCGGGTGTTCCCCGCCGACCAACTGATCGCCGAGACCCTCAAGATCGCCGAGCGCATCGCCGGCTTGTCGCCGGTGGCGGTGGCGATGGCCAAGGACAGCGTCAACCGCGCCTTCGAAACCACGCTGGCCGAAGGCGTGCGCTACGAGCGGGCACTGTTCCTCTCGCTGTTCGGCACGCCGGACCAGCGCGAGGGCATGGCGGCGTTCGTCGAGAAGCGGCGCGCGACCTTCCGCCTGGCCTGACGCTTCGTTGCCGGGCGCCAGGCCGCGCCCGCGGCAAGACGAGCAGGCACTCGCACGATCTCATTGGCAACGTAAGCGGGTCCAGGGGCTAAGCCCCTGGTGGCCGGACAATCGCACTTGGAATCTTCTTGACAGAACCGATGCGCCGGCCACTTCCCAGCGCGGCAAGGACGACAACGAATAAAAGTTTCTTGGTTCTTTTTTTCAAAAAAGAACCAAGAAAGACTTCTTTTTGAAAAAAGAAGCAAAAACTTTTATTCCGTGATCCTTGCCAACACCAAGCGGTTCACCACACAGGCCGGGAGATCCAGATGAGATGGAATTTCCTGCCCCTGGCGGGGTTTGGGGCAGCACCCCAAGCATGCATGCCGTGCCGGTTGGGTCGGCCGTCTTACGGGTTGGCATTACTTAAGAAATGAGGTGCAGGATGCGGGCTTCGTGCTCGCGTGGCCGTCCGGGGCGCCACCGGGAGCGCCGTCCCAGCCCCGCGGGTCGATCCATTCCATGCTCCTGAGGCGAGTCCGGCGCACGGCCGGTTGGATAATCGCCCTCCTCGCCGCTGCGCTGGCGTTGCTGCCGGCCGGCGCGGCCATGGCCGCCGACGCGACCGACGCCGCGGTGACCGCCCTGCTCGCCCAGGCGCGCGCCGAAGCTGCACAGGGCTGCGGCCGCCCGGGTGCCGCTCCGACGGATCGGCTGGTCGCCATCCTGTGCGCCGGCCGCATCGTGGTCGGGGTAAAGGGCGACTATCCGGTCTTCGGGGTCGGCCCCACCGACGCGCCCACCGGTTTCGAGCCCGACATCGCCCGCGCCATCGCCGCCCGGCTCGGCGTGACGGCGACCTTCCAGCACGTCACCGCGGCCAACCGGATCGCCGCCCTGGGCGAAGGCACGGTCGATCTGGTCATCGCCACGCTGGGCCATACCAGCCAGCGCGATGGCCAGGTCCGCTTCATCCGCCCGCACTACTTCCAGTCCCGCACCGTGCTGGTGGGGCCGCAGCCGCTGCCGGTCGGCAGCTGGAACGGCCTGGCCGGCGCCGCGGTCTGCGTCACCGTGGGGAACAACACGAATGCGGCGCTGGCCGGACACGGCGCGCGGCTGCTGCTGTTCGATGCGCCACCCGAACTGGTGGATGCGCTGCTGCTGGGCACCTGCAGCCTGGCGGCGCACGATGACAGTTTTTTCGCCAGCGCGCTGGCCGATCCCGCCTTTGCCCGCCGCTTTGCGGTCAAGTTCGGCTTCGCGCCGTTGCCCTGGGGCATGGCAGTGCAGCGCCGCGGCGCCGAGCATCTGGCCGCCCTGCTGGACTTGCTGAGCCTGCAATTCCACCGCGAGGGCGTTTTCCTCGACCTCGCCGCGCGCAACGGTGCGCCGCTGGCGTTCCTGCGCGACCAGCAGGCCGTCTGGCGCACGCCCGGCTGCATCCGCTCCGATGGCGGCCCGGCCGCCTCCTGCCTGGCCGCCCCGGTCGACAGCGCCCTGCCGCCGACGCCCTTCGCCGCGCGCGTCGAGGCCGCCGAGCGCTGGCTGAAAGCGTCGCTCGGCCTGCGGGTAGATCTGCCGATGCTCAAAACCGCACCGGCATGGGCGTTGTTCCTCGACGGGCTGGTGAACTCGCTGGTCATGGTGTCCGGCGGGCTGGCCGCCACGTTCGGCCTGACGCTGGCCTTCGCGGCCGCGCTGACCGCCCGCAGCCGGGCGCTGCGCCTGCCGGTGCGGCTGCTGACCCTGCTCGGACAATCCTCGCCGATCGTGCTGCTGATGTTCCTGGGCTATGTCGCCGCCAGTGCCGTGGTGACCTATTCCGTCCAGGTCGCCATGCTGGTCGCGGTGCTGACGATCGGCCTGTACAATGCTTCCTATGCCGGCCCGGCGGTGGCGGAGGCGTCGCGCGCGCTGCAGATACAGGACGCACCCAAGGTGCCGCTGCAGCTCGCGGTGCGGCACGCCGGCACGCAGGTGCTGGCCTTCCTGGTCAACGCCGCCAAATGCAGCTCCATCGCCAGCCTCATCGGCGTGCCGGAACTGCTCGATTCCCTGACCGACATCGCCTCGTTCTCCAACGAGCGGGTGACGACGTTCACCGTGCTGCTGCTGTTCTATTCCGCCGTGGTGGGCGTGGTGGTCTGGGCCGGGGAGGCGCTGCGCCGCCGGCTCGAGGCGCCGGAAGCGGCGGCATGAGCGCGATCCCCGCCGGTTTCATCCCGGCCTTCCTGGCCGGTCTGCTGTTGAACATGTCGATCGCCGGGGCGGCCCTGCTGCTCGGACTGGCCTGCGGCGGTCCCCTGGCGCTGCTGCGTCTGGGCGGGGGCGCGCCGGGCCGGCTGGCGGGCATGCTGACCGGGCTGCTGCGCGTCGCCCCGACCTTCGTGGTGATGTTCTTCCTGCTGAACCTGCTGCCGCCGGTGGCGAGGCTCGGCCCATGGTCCGTGCCGCTGCATGGCGCGGTGGCGGTGGTGCTGTCGCTGGTGGTCTATGCCGCCGCTTATGTCTCCGACACCGCGCTGGAAGCATTGCGGCACTGGAGGGCCGGCGCGCATGACCTGAGTTTGCTGTTCCTGCCGGCGCTGGCGCGCGCCTTCTTCGTGCTGGTGATGGCGTCGTCGGCGGGGGCGGCGATCGGCGTCACCGAGGCGGTGACGGTAACGCTGCGGCAGGCGCAGGCGCTGGGCTCCGTGGGCGACCGGCTGCTGCTGTTCGGCGCCGTCATCCTGTGTTTCACCTGCCTGCTTCAGGGCGCGTTCCTGGGCGTTGACCGGCTCCGCCGCCACCTCGTGGCGCGGCGCCCACGCCCGGCCCCGGGCGGGGCCAGCCAGCAGACATACGGACCCCTTTCGGCGCGGTGCCCGGCCCCCCCAGGACCCTCGGAACCGGTTTCCTGAGGAACAGGGTCACGCACAGCACCCTGGCCTGGCGCCGGACGTGTCACCACATGCGCGCATTGATATAACACGCGCGCGACCGCCGCACGGCAACCCGGCGCCCGCGTGACCGCCTGACAAAGCCGGGCCGAGCGGGAGGTGATTAGCGATTTTTTTTACCGCACCGCGTCAAACAACCCCGCGACCGGCAATGCCGCGGCAACGACACCGGCACCGCAAAGCGGCGATGGAGAGACATTCATGGACGGATGGGACAAGGCGACCGAAGCCGTGCCGTCGGCCGATCCCTTCCTGCCGAGCGAGTACACCGGCCTGCTGCTGCACGCCATCCAGCACCTGCCCGATCCGCCGCCGGACAGCCGGGCGGCGGAAATCGGCGTCGGCAGCGGCGTGGTGCTGGCCGGCCTCGCCCGGCGCGGTTTCGGCCGGCTGCACGGCGTGGATTGCCACCCCGCCGCCATCCGCGCCGCCGAGGCGCTGCTGGACCGGCTGGAGCTGACCTGCCGCACCCGGCTGAGCCTGGGCAGCGTCTGGGCGCCTCTGGAAGGCGAGCAGTTCGACCTGGTCGTGGCCAACCTGCCGCAATTCCCGACCGACGAGCCGGCCGATGCCGACCGCATCCCGTCCTGGTCAACCGGCGGGCCGGACGGTCGGCGGGTCATGGACCCGTTCCTCGCCGGGCTGGCGGCCCATCTCCGGCCCGGCGGCCTGGCCCTGATCACGCATTGCGCCCTCATCGGGCTGGCGCGCACCCGCGCCCTGCTCGCCGCCCAGGGGCTGGGCTGCACCTCGCTGCTGGCAACCCTGGTGCTGCTGGAGCCGCTCAAGGCCGGATTACTGCCCCCGGCAGGCCGGGCGGAAACCGGTCTGCCGGGACTGCTCGATGTCGGGCCCTACCGCTTCGTTGAGGCGCATGTGCTGCGCATCGCCCGGCTCTGACCGGCGCGCGGCGTCGCCTCAGGCCGCACCCCGCCGGCGGCGAACCCAGGCAATCGCCGCCAGCATCAGGCCGACGATTTCGGCCAGGAAGGCGGCGCTGACCACGATGCCGCTGAACAGTAAAACCCCCAGAACAACGAGGGTATCGCTGTCAACGAAGCTGGCCAGAGCCGGCGGCAACTCGCGCCATATCCATGGCGTGCCGGTCTGGTACCAGCGCGCGGCCAGCGGGTTCACCTCCAGCGGGGCGCCGATGATGGTGGGATAATCGCCGGCGTCGCTGATCAGCGTGGCCCCGCTATGCGTCTGTGCAATCGCCTCCAGCAGCGAATAGACCAGCCACGGGTGCAGGCCCTTGCGCGCCACCACCCCCACCCGGGCCGCCAGCATCGGGGTGTCGCTGGGCGGGATGGCGTCGGGGATGTCGTAGATGCCGCGCGGCAGCACCACCGACCGCAGGAAAGGCAGATGGTTGGCGATGGCGTGCGCCTCGCTGATCGGCACCAGATGCAGCCCCGAATCGCCGGCCAGTTCCCGCACCGCCTTGTTCTCCGGCGCCAGCATGAACACGCCCACGTCGTATCGCCCGGCGCGCAGGTCGCGGACGGCATCGGCCAACGGCAGAAAGGTGAACGACGAGTTCTCCGGCGTGATGTCGTAGAGTTCGAACACGCGCATGGCGGCATCGGCGGTCACGCTGTTGCTCGGCGGCATGACGATCCGGCGGCCGCGCAGATCGTCCAGCACGCTATGCCGGCCGAGTTCCGCGCTGGCGAAGATGAACAGCGGCTGAAGCTGAACCAGGCCGATGGTGGACACCGCCGAGTCCCGGTCCGCCCCCACATCCTGGGCGACGAAGCCGACATCGATGCCCGCCCCGGGGTTGCCCACGTCCTCCAGGATGTTGCGCGTGTCCTGGTTGGGCACGATGCGCAGTTCGATGCCGCGCGCGGCGAGGATCTGACGGTAATGCAGGGCGTTCTCGTAATAGCTGCCGCCGACCGGACCGGTTTCGATCGTCATGACGCGCGGCGGCCGGGCCTTCCACACGCCGACCAGGATGACGGCCAGCGTCAGCACGAACAGGCCCAGCCGCAGGCTGGGGAGCACCCAGGCTCGGGTCGGACCCATCATGACCGGAACCCGGACCGGGTGACCATGCGCCAATGCCTCCTCATGCTGCCCAATCCCCTTTCTTCCCAGGTTTGCACGCCAGGCGAAAGCCGGCCGGGCGTGCGCCGGCACGCTGCGGTCCGCCGGGCCGGTTCGACATGCGTGCCAGCCCGCCCTAGCGGCCGAGCTCGTTCATGCGGTCCTGCAACCGCTCGATGGCCCGCATGATCAGGGTGGTCTCCGCGCCCACGACGACTTCCGCCGGGGTTACCACCAGCTTGACCGCCGGCAGGGGAAACAGGCTGATATCCACCTTGCTGACCTCGTATCCCTGCGTCGAACTCACATCGATGATGGTGCGCACGATCCGCCGCTGGATGGCGGACAGCAGGCTGAGGCGCCGGCGCGAATCCCGGTACAGAGTCCGTTCGAGATAGTCGACGTCCGCCGGCGACATTTCGCGGACGAGGCCGAAAGTCATGTCCGCGCCGGGGATGATGCCGAACGTCGTCTCGATCTCCTTGACCTTGTAGCCGGCAATATCCATCAGCTTGGTCAGGTCGATCGAGTCCGCCGAGGCGGGAGGATTGATCTCGCCGTAGCTCAGTCCGGTCAGATCCCACGCCCGGCCGACGGCCGAAACGGCCCAGCCGACCGTCGCGCCGATACCGTAGGAACTGGCCTCGTCGCCCAGCGCCACCCGCTGCGCCTCCCGGTCCCTGGCCGGCAGCGGCACCAGGCCGAGCCCGGTCAGCAAACCGTCCGACCCGATCACCGCCTCGCTGTCGGCGCGCGCGATGATGCGCGTCAGCGCCTCGTCCACCGCCGGGTCGGCACCCTGCTGGCCGCGCCGCACATACAGCCAGTAGGAACCGGCAGCGCTGTAGGAATCCTCGACGACCGTCTCGGCGGTCGGCGCCACCCCGTCCAGCGCAACGGCCGCCAGCGCGCCACCGGCCTGCACGAGATCGGAGAAGGACAGCACCCCAACCGTGCCCTCCGGCGCCTCCTGCAGCTCGCGCACCGCCTGGTCGCGCCGGATCTCCCTCACGCGGTCAACGCGCGTCGTGACGCAACGGGCGGTCCGGTGCTGGGCGCTGAAGATCGCCTTCACCTGCGGCTCCTCCCGGCAGCCCGCCTGCAGCACCAGCGAGTCGAACATCGCCCGGGCGTCGTCGTCGCGCAGCGGCAACTGGAAACGTATATCCTCCGCCGGCAGGGACCGGTCGATGTCGGACCACCGGACCGCGGTGTTGCGGCGGAACTCGCCACGGTACGGCACGTCACGGGTCAGCGCCAGATAAACCTGATGGCTGGTCAGCTGCGACAGCGCGCTGCCGGTGCGCACGGCAAGAACCAGCGCCCCGCGGCCGAGTTCCACCTCGGCGATGGGCTGGTCGTCGGTGCCGGCGCAGTCGGCGGCGACATGGCCGGGAATGCGCTGGGTGGTCAGCAGAATATCCGGGTCCCGCCCGTTGGGATCCTGGCAGAACGCCCGGACCGAGGTGAGCGAGGACGCATGCGTCACGTCGACCCGCATGGCCGGGCCGGCCGTTGCGGTGATATCCTCGATCAGCCCGTCGAAAATCGCATTGCCGCCGCCGAAGGCCACCAGATGCAGGTCGGTCTGGGCCGGAATCTCGGCCTGGACCGGCAGGGCGGGCGCCGCCTCCGGCTCCGCTGCGGCAGAGGCGGCCAGGCCGACCGAGGCGACACCGGCCAGAACCGCCAGCCCTCCCAGAACCGCGGCCCCGCGTCGCAACGCCCGCTGCACGGCTTGCTCCGCCCCGCACAGTTTCGCCCGCCCGGATATTTTCAAAGGTGTCGCATCGAGCGCAGCACTCCGCACGACCAGATCTCTCACCCCGTCCCCACTCCATCGTTGGCAAGCCGCACCGGCTCGGATCGCGTCAGCGCATCATACCCCAGAACCCGGTGCATCACGAGCGTGCTGTGCCGGCCGGCGCGGCTGCCCGGTTTCCCGCCGCAGCGCCCCGGTGCCGGTTGCCCGGCCGGCCGCGCCGTCGCAATCTGCCGGCGTGGAAGGGCGCGCATGATCCGGTTCCTGTTCGGGCGCAGCCTGTCGGTGCGGCTGCTGTGGCTGACCATCGCCGTGGTGCTGGCGGCAGAGGTGCTGGTCTTCGTGCCCGCCGTGGCGCGCGCCCGCCGTTTCTGGCTCGCCCAGCACGTGCGCGACGGGCAGATCGCCGTCCTCGCCGTCTCCGCTGCCCCGGACGGGGTGGTCGATGCCGGCCGGCGCGACTCGCTGCTGCACCTCGCCGGCGTGGTATCGGTGCGGCTGCACGTGCCGGGCCGGCCGGACGTCGCGTTCGCCGCCGCCGGCGCCCCGGCCCAAGCGGCGATGCTCGATCTGCGCGACGAGACCTCCCTTCAGGCCGTGCGGCGGGCGCTGGCCGCGCTGCTGCGCACGGGCGACGCCCTGCTGCGCGTCGAGGCCCCCAGCCCCTTGCAGCCCGGCGCGACCATCGAGATCGTGCTGAACCAGGCCGAGCTGGACCACGAGCTGCGCGCCATGGCGCGCGACATCGGCGCCGTTTCGGTGATGGAGGCGCTCGCCGCCGGCGCGCTGGTGTATCTGGCGCTGCATGCCCTGCTGGTGCTGCCGATGCGCCGCCTGATCGGCAGCATCGCCGCGTTCCGCGCCGACCCCGAGCGGGCGCGCCCGCTCGACCCCGACCAGGTGGCGCCGCTCGCCAATGACGAGATCGCCGTGGCCAGCCGCGAACTGGCGGCGCTGCAACAGGAATTGCGCGGGGCGCTCTGGCGCAACGCCCGGCTGGCCGCGCTGGGAACCGCGGTCAGCCGCGCCGGTCACGATCTGCGCGGCATCCTCTCGCCGGCGCTGCTGGCTGCCGAACGCCTCAGGATGAACCCGGACCCGAAAATCAGCCGCGCCGGCGATGTCATGTGCCGCGCCGTGGAGCGCGCCACCGAGCTGGTCCGCCGCATCCTGGAATTCGCCCGGGAAGGCCCGCCGGCGCTGACCCGCACGCCGATGGAGCTGGGGGCGGCGGTCGAAGAGGCCGCCGAGCAGGCGCTTGCGACCACGCCCAGGCTGCGGGTCGAAAACGCCGTGCCGTCCGGCACACTGGTGGAGGCCGACGCGGGCGAACTGGTGCGCGTGTTCGCCAACCTGCTGCGCAATGCCGGCGAAGCGGGGGCCTACCATGCCGTGGTAAAGGCCAGGCCGGCCGGGCCGGAGGTCGAGGTGACGGTAGAGGATAACGGTCCCGGCCTGCCCGAGCCGGTGCAGATGGCGCTGTTCCGTCCCTTCGTCGCCGGCGGCCGCCCGGGCGGCAGCGGCCTTGGGCTGGCGATTGCCTACGACTTAGTACGGGCGCATGGCGGCACCCTGTCGCTGCTGCAGAGCGGCCCCGGCGGCACCGCTTTCCGCCTGTCGCTGCCTGCCGTCGATGAGGGCCGGGCCGACGCGCGGCCGGGCGAGGAGCACGGACGATGACGCCGGCATGGGATCCGGCGCTGTATCTGCACTATGCCGATGAGCGGCTTCGCCCGGCGCTCGACCTGCTGGCGCGCGTGCCATTGGCGGCACCGGCGCGGGTGGCGGATCTGGGCTGCGGCGCCGGCAACGTCACGGTCCTGCTCAAGCGGCGTTTTCCGGGCGCCACGGTCACGGGCATCGACGGCTCGGCCGAGATGCTCGACCTCGCCCGCACCGCCGCCCCCGATTGCGCCTTCGTCCAGGCCGACATCGCCGCCTGGCAGCCGGAGGCGCCGACAGATCTGCTTTATTCCAACGCGGCGCTGCACTGGCTGGACCGCCACGACCTGCTGTTCCCACGCCTGCTCGGCGCGCTGGCTCCGGGTGGCGTGCTGGCGGTGCAGATGCCTGCCATGCACGATGCCCCGATCCGCCGGCTGCAGTACGAAGTGGCGGCACAGGGGCCCTGGGCGGGGCTGCTCGCCGGGGTCGGCTCGGCGCCGCCGATCCTGCCGCCTGGATCGTACTGGGACATGTTGCGGCCGCGCTGCGCGACGCTCGACATCTGGGAAACCACCTATCTGCACGCGCTGACGGGCGAAGACGCGGTGGTGCAATGGGCGATGGGCACCAGCCTGCGGCCGTTCCTCGCGACGCTGCCGTCCGCGCTGCGCGAGGGCTTTCTCGACGCCTACCGCGCGGCAGTGGAGGCGGCCTATCCGCGCCGGCCGGACGGCACGACGTTGCTGCCGTTCCGGCGGCTGTTCCTGGTGGCATCGCTTATGTCATCCTGCACCGGGCTTAACAGCCCGTTGACAAAGTCGCCTTGGCCTGACTCGTTGCGTTGACGGAGAGCACGGGGGCGGCGGATGGCGTTGGGTCGGCAGTGGGAGCGGCAGGCTTCGATGATGGTGACCTGGTCGGAGTTGCCGCGCTCGCCGGGCCACGTTTTCTACGACCGGCTGCAGTCTGAGCTGATCACCGCCGGGTTCGATGGCTTCGTGGAAGCGGAATGCGCCCGCTACTACGCTGCTGGCCGGGGTCGTCCGTCGCTGCCGCCGGGCCGCTATTTCCGCATGCTGCTGGTGGGCTACTTCGAAGGTATCGACAGCGAGCGCGGTCTTGAGTGGCGCTGCGCTGACAGCCTCTCACTGCGCGAGTTCCTGCGGCTCGGCGAGCGCGAACCGGTGCCGGACCATTCCTGGCTGAGCCGCACTCGCTCGCGTCTGCCGGTGGAACTGCACGACCGCGTGTTCATCTGGGTGCTCAAGCGGCTTGCCGAGCACGGGCTGATCAAAGGCGAACGGATCGGCGTGGATGCCTCGACGATGGAGGCCAACGCGGCGCTGCGCACGCTGGTTCGGCGCGACAGCGGCGAAACCCATCGCGACATGCTGAAGCGCATGGCGAACGAAAGCGGCATCGAGACGCCGACGACCGAGGACCTGATCCGGCTGGACCGCAAACGCCGCGACAAGAAGCTGTCCAATGCCGAGTGGCAGAGCCCGACTGATCCGGATGCCAAGATCGCCAGGTTGAAAGACGGCCGCACGCATCTGGCCTACAAGCCGGAGCACGCGGTGGACCTCGACACCGGCGCCGTGATTGCCGCCGAGGTGCATGCCGCCGACCAGGGCGACACCACGACCATGCCGGGCACACTGGCCAGCGCGGCCAGGCACCTCGCCGCGGTGGAGGCGGCGCCGACGCCGCAAGCGCCCGCCGAACTGGTGGCCGACAAGGGGTACCACGCGCGCGCCACACTGAAGGCGCTTGATGGCGGGCCGTGGAAGTCGCGCATTTCCGAGCCGCACCGCGACGCCTTCTCGCGTTGGCACGGCGACGATGCGGCGCGGCGGGCGGTCTATAACAATCGAGCCCGGCTCCTGTCCGGGGTTGCCCGGGAAGCCTTCAAGCTGCGGGCTGAACGGGTGGAACGCGGCTTCGCGCTGATCCTTGATCGCGGCGGCATGCGCCGGGCCTGGCTGCGGGGTCGCGAGAAGGTGCAGAAGCGCTACCTGATCCACGTCGCCGGCTACAACCTGGGATTGATCATGCGGCTGCTGACCGGGGCGGGAACGCCCCGAGAGCTCCGGGCGCGGGCTTCTGCCTGGCTTGGCATCGTCATGATGCCGGACGGTGGGTTGCTCGTGCTGTTTGTCGTGGCGATCGACGATCAGACCGCCGTCTTCGCCGTCAGCCTTCAGGCAGGCCCGTTCGCCTGAACTCTGACTTCGTCAACGGGCTGTTAGGGCGCTTTCCGCCGGCGGATTAACCGTTTTGCAATGACACAAAGCGAGGCTAAGCCCGCGCCAACTGTTTTACCGCTGCCCATCCACCTTCGGACCCCGGGCAAACGGACCCCGGGCAAATCGGGCCATCGCATGCGTCTTGCCGATCTTCGCGCCAGATTTTTGCACCGCCGGCCGGCGGCGACCCCGCCGCTGGAGCCGCCGCACGAGTCGGCGGAGGCGGCGCTGCACGAGTCTGAGCCGGATGCGCTGCCGGAGCCGGGGGGCGCAAGGCCGGCCGGACCGATGCTGCGCTGGACGCCGGCGCGCATCGCCATCGCCGACGAACTCTGGGGCGACGGCCATCTTCTCCCGGGCGGTGAGGAGGAAGTGCTGCGCCTGGCCGTGCCGCTCGGCCTGTCCGCGGCCTCCTCGGTGCTGCTGCTCGGCGCCGGCGGGGGGGGCGCGGCGCAGGCGGTGTCGGGCGGTCTCGGCGCCTGGATCTCCGGCCACGAGGCCGACCCGGCGCTGGCCGCGGTGGCGGCCTGGCGCCTGCCGCGCGCGGGCAAGCTGGTCGCCAAGCGGGCCTCGGTTGCGCTGTGGGACCCGCAGGCGTCGGTGTTCCGCCGCCGCGCCTTCAACCATGCCCTGGCGCTGGAGGCGCTGCGCGGCGCCCCCGGCCACCCCGTGCCGGTGCCCGAGCTTCTGCTGGCCCTGGCCGGGGCGTTGCGGCCGGGCGGGCAGCTCATGATGGTCGATCTGGTCGCGACGGTACGTCTCGACCCCAATGACCCTGTTGTCCGGTCCTGGGCCGAAGTCGAGGGGCGAACCCCCGACCTGCCGACCGAGGCGGGCCTTTCCGCCGCCCTTACCGAACTGGGTTTCGACGTGCGGGTCACCGAGGACATCTCCACCCGCCACATGCGCCTGGCCGTGCAGGGCTGGAAGCGCCTGTTGCGGAACCTGTCGGAAACCCGGCCGGAGCGGCTGCGCGCGGCGGCAGCGGTCGCCGAGGCGGAAGTGTGGATGCGCCGGCTCAAACTGATGCGCACCGGGCAGATCCGTCTGGTCCGGTGGCATGTCATCGGCCAGTAGGCCGGTCCCCCCACGGCAACGAGTCCAGGTTAACAGAGTTGTGGTGAGAGGATGCGGTGGAGTTCGGCGGGGTTCCAACCGGCGACCTTGCGCATTGTTTTGATTGACCGTTTG
>Ga0326727_10016277_pt1 | contig 15744 bp, 14 predicted proteins | sample MB2enrmetagenome_FD_207643 | JGI IMG/M metagenome (GOLD analysis project Ga0326727, IMG submission 207643) | Lab enriched peat soil microbial communities from McLean, Ithaca, NY, United States - MB29MY | ecosystem: Environmental > Terrestrial > Soil > Wetlands > Peat | place: USA: New York... | reverse complement strand
TAAAAATCGCTCAGCTCCCCTGCCGACAATCGGTACGGGCCGTCAGAGAAGAAGGCGTATTTCTTAACTAGATCCTTTAAATCGTCGTACGCTTTTTGCACGATTACCTCCTGTCAGGCGTCGCTGCCGAAAGCTCTGCAAGCCGTGGATTTGGCTTTTTAGCTCATAAGCATATAGGTCTCCGCCTTTCGAAAGAGTGACAAAAAAAGCAGCACGCCACAACCACGGATAGTTATAATAGCGCTTGAGTCAAACTAGAGGCGGGAATGCGAGACTACGTTGACCATAAATTAATCGTCCATAATTCGGTTGAGGCCCGAGCATATCAACTCGCGCTTGCCGAATCTGCCGCGCGCGCATCTACCATGATTGTGTTGCCGACAGGGCTTGGCAAAACCATCGTGGCGCTGCTCGTCATCGCTAAACGCCTCGAAAACGATGGGCGGGTTCTATTTCTGGCACCAACAAAGCCCCTTGTCGAGCAGCACGCTGCGTTCTTGCGTTCACACCTGCTCGCAGAGACGACCATCTTTACAGGAGAGATTCCTCCTGATAAGCGAAGAGAACTATGGAGGCAGAAACAGCAAGCGATCGTTTCGACGCCTCAAGTCATTGAAAACGATCTCAAAAAGGCGAGGATCGATCTTTCTGACGTGAAACTCATCATCTTTGACGAGGCACACCGCGCGGTGGGCAACTATGCGTATCGCTTTATCGCCAGCAAGTATGTCGAGCAGGCACCAGATCCCCTTATCCTTGGGATGACCGCCTCTCCTGGAGGCACCGTTGAGAAAATCCACGAAGTGAGCGCGAGCCTGTTCATTGATAATATCGAGATCCGCACCGAGTCTGATCCTGATGTGTATCCGTACACTCATGAGAAGAACGTTGAGACGCACAAACTTTCATTGCCGGCCCAGATGGAGACCATTCAGCGGAATCTCAAGCAAGCGGCGACGCAGCGGCTGCGCCAGCTTATGAAGTTGAAAGTCGTGTTCAGCGAATGGGTCTCCACGTCCGAATTGATCAAAATACAGCACAAAGTCGCCACCGATAGGAACTACAGAGCGATGTCTCTGGTTGCTGAGGTCATCAAGTTACGGCACGCTATCGGATTGATTGAGACACAGGGCATCGTGCCGACGCGCAAGTACTTTGAGCGGCTGAACAGAGAAGCGCAGTCAAAAAAGGGCAGCAAAGCAGCGCGAAGCCTCGTCGCCGATGATCACGTAAAGGCGGCTATGACGCTTTCAAACCGTCTGGACGAAATGCATCCAAAGCTTGACGCCTTGAAAGACGTCGTCGCGCAGCAACTGGCGCGCAAACCCGATTCACGAATCATCGTTTTCACGAACTACCGCGATACCGCCGAAGTCGTCAAAAATACGCTCAACGCGATCCGGGACATCCGGGCAGAGAAATTCGTCGGCCAAGCAAAGAAGGACGGGCAAAAAGGCCTCTCGCAGAGGGAACAGGTGCAGCTCGTAACAGACTTCGTAAATGGGACATACAACGTCCTCGTCGCTACAAGCGTTGCAGAGGAGGGCTTGGACATTCCTGCTACCGACATGGTTGTATTCTACGAGCCTATTCCTTCTGCAATTCGCAGCATCCAGCGAGAGGGCCGCACGGGAAGAAGACGAGCCGGTCGTATAGTGGTTTTGGTGACCAAAGGTACGCGGGACGAGACGTACAGCTTTTCGAGCACCCGAAAAAAGCGCGTGATGAGTGCCGAAATGAAGCGTATGAGTACCAAGCAGGCTCAGGTCGCGGAGCTTGTTCAAACTGATGCCGAAAGCGGGCGCGGACAATCAGCTCGTCGAACGCCTCTGAGTGACGCAGACGATCTCGCATCAATGCACGCACGATTGGAGACCCAATGCAGCTTCCACGCGGAAGATGATGTTCGAGGCACTCAAAATCAAGGACGAGATCCTGACACGGCAAACAGACTGGCGGGCACTCTCTCTGAAGAGCAACAAAAGACGCTACTGGACTTTGATTCCCACGAAAAAAAGATAGACACAAGTGCTATACGGATTGTCGCCGACCATCGAGAAGCTCGATCAGGGGTTATAGAAGAGCTTCAAGCGCTTGGGGCTATCGTTGACTGTCGTGCGCTTCCTGTCGCCGACTACATTCTGAGTGACCGAGTCGCTGTAGAGCGGAAAACTGACCGTGACTTCGCTGCATCGCTGACGGGCCGTCATCTTCTAGCTCAAATCCAAGAGCTCGCTACAAACTACGAACGCCCCCTCATCGTCATCGAAGGACCTGACCTCTTCACGCAGACAGACGTGCACCCTAATGCGATCCGTGGCATGCTAGCTGCTATCACTGTGGATCTGGGGGTGCCGATAATATGCTCGCGCGACGCCGCCGAAACGGCCATGCAACTTTTTGTGATCACAGAACGAGAACAGCTGGACAAAAAGCGAACTCCTCGAGTGCACGGAAAGAAGATCCCAAAGACGTTTCAAGAGCAGCAAGAATATGTACTCGCCGCAATTCCCTCGATAGGGCAAACTACTGCCCGCGCCCTTTTGGAACATTTCGGCTCCGTTGAAACCATTTTTTGCGCGCAGACTCAAGAGCTCACGAAGGTGCGAGGCGTCGGCAAACAGACCGCACAGACGATTCGCAAACTCGCATCGGCATATTACGAGACCAGCTAGGTCCTCGTTCAGGGCTCGGGTCGCAGCTTCCAATAGCGCATATTCTTTTTGCAGTCGCAATCGAAAAAAATGCCGTGCGGAGGCTTCTCTCGTCTGATGTGACGATCCATCTCAGTTCTCTTGACTCAAGGACGTGGGATGCGCAGCCGCGCAAAATCGATCAATAGCAAAGGCGTCGAGTACAAAGCGAGCGCACTATGCGCGCCTTGAATCCGCTCGATCGTTTCAGTGAAACGCTTCGGATCCGGCCGCTAAGCAACGCGCGTCCGACGCTAGGCAACCAGTGCTGAAACGCGACACTGCTCCATCGATTACTCTATCCCGTCCACCAGCGGAGCTCAGTCGACATTACATTGCGGCCAATAGAATCAACAAAACAAGATAGGTCTAGAAGGCTGCCGTCTCCCCTACCGAAAGCACGGTGACCCGATGACCTGCGTTTTCCGCTAGTTGCTTGAATCGCTGCGGATCTGCTTTGATCTGACTGAAGGTGTTGAAGTGCATCGGAATAGCGACATCGGGCTTAATGATGTCGAGAGCTTCAAGTGCCTCTTCTACATCCATCGTGAAAAAGCCGCCTATTGGAATGAATAGCACGGCGACGTTCTCCAAAGGTTGAACGCCATCCAAATAGGTGTCGCCGAGATGTGCGAATCGAACGCCCCCAAGTTCAAAGACGTAGCCGGTTGGATACTTGCTCTGATGATGGCTCGCACCGACCATGGACACGCGAACCCCTTCAACTAGCCTAGTTTGCCCGCGTTCCATCACAACTGCCTTGCGGAATCTTCCTGCCATAGTTGGCGGCACGACTACCGTCGCGCTAAACCTCTCGGCAGTCGTGTGGTCAAAGTGCTCGTGCGTGATAAGCACGATATCGGGTTTTCCGGCGTAACTAGGCGCGTATGGGTTTTCTTTGCTAAGAAATGGATCAACCAAGAGAGTGTGATCGACGTCTTGCACCTCGAAACACGAGTGGCTCAGGTACGTCACGCGAACAGAGAGAGCTTCTTCCATACAAGTACGTCAAGCAGAGAGAATATAATACTTTGGCGTCACAAGCAGGACGTCCCGAGCCAAACCTTGCAGTGAACCCCCGCCTCCTCATGCGGCAAAGGCAAGCACCTCAGGAGGTTAAACGAATGCAACACGGAACGCTCAACGCAAATTACCGCTTCGAGAACAGTTGGTCGGCCCTCATTCGAAGAACGTGTTGCGCATCTGAGTCAGATACGTCGAACACACGATAACTAACTGACCGTGTAGCGGTCCAGATGCGAATATCCGGATCTTCGGAAAACGCGAGCCTGGCATTGCCCATTGTAGCCCTTGACACGCCAACGAGACCGTCAGCCAAGTGAGGGTTCACGCTACGCGGAAGCCGGAGACGGATATCGCGCACGCTTGCTTCAAGCGCCTGCGCAGCATCGTACGCGATCTTCGCTGAAACTGCTATCGCTGCGCATTTCTCCCCGTGAAAATTGAACGCTTCTCGGAAAAGTTCCGCGAGCACGTCCTCCTCTTCCATGTGTTGCGTGATATACGCAGAGTGCGTGTCTCTTGCCCAAAAAATGGCGTCCCATCCGGCTGAATACGGCTTTATGTCCACGACCGGCGATCCGTGGATAAGATCAAGCGGTTCGACGTAAAGGAGGGGACCGTCCACCTTTACTAGATGTGTGGCAGTGAGTGACAGTGGATTTGGCCGTGCAGGCGAGCGCAGAGAAAAAACGCCGCGTTTTTCGAGCTGAGGGTTTATTTTTCGCGGCCTTACCATCAGTGGCGCTCGATCAGCCTTATCAAACCAGCCGATGACATTTATGTGTGTATCGCTCTCTATGCCTGTCAGCCCCTCCACAAACTCATCAAACACTTTGATGACTGCCGGAACGCCCTGCAGCGGCATATCACGTGATTGCGTCACTGGCGACTGCACCGTGCCAATGGCCTTTAGGTCCACATAGCACCCCCTTACTTTGTTAAGGCAGTTCTGGTCGGCCAGCCACCGGCGGCCACGTGACCTTCGCTGGCAAGCGGAAGCACGTTACTTTGAAAAGTACTTTGCGACATCTCGATCGACCGCTTTAGTAATGCTCGCGTAGCGGTCAATAAGCTCTGTCAGCTCTTTGACTTTTGACTCGTATCCTTCTTTTTCTTTTAGGAGGCTCTTTTGGTGCCGATCTCGAGCGTAGGCAATGTGTAAGAAGGCAGTTTGTTGGTCAAGAGACAATGCAGCCCGATACTCCCGCGTGGCAACATCAATATTGCCCTGTTGCTCATAGACAACGCCTAAGCCGCTGTGTGCAATAACATCATCAGGAGCAGCTTTTAGCGCTTTTCGGTAACAATCTATCGCGCTTTCGAGCTCTCCTGACTCGTCGAGTGCAGCCCCAAGTCCGGTCAATGCCGTAGGATCGCCCGGGTCTAGTTTAAGTGCTTCACGATACATCTGAATCGCTGCGCCTATGTCGTCGCTGTTCAAGCGGTCAATCGCTTGCGCTATGTAATCGTCGACTGAACCCATGAGCGAGAAGTGCTCTGCTGACTTATAAAGCCCTTTCGTATGCGCCAGAGTCAACCCCCTCGAGCGATCCTAACGGAGCAGTTCCTTAATGTTTTCCGAAAATACCCGACTCAGAGACGTTTCCGATAATCCCGCCCGCAGAATCGTCGCTATTTCATCCAGTTGCGAACCGTAAGGTGTATCAGAGCCAAACAACACCCTGCTATCCCCAATAACCTGAACGGCTTTGGCAATGCACGAGGCAAGCATAACGCGAGAGGTCTCTAAGTAAACGTTGTCGTTGCTGCGCGCGACCTGAATGGCTTCTTCGACGCCGGTTGGCGTACAAACTTCTGAGCAACCCATGTGGCCCATAATAATCGAGAGCTCGGGAAAGCTTTGCGCCACTTGAGCAATCATAGGTGGAATCGGATCGTATGCGTAGCCAGAATGAAACAGTATCGGTACATGGAGCCCTACACACGCCTCAAGTAGAGGAAGCGTTTGCTCATCGGATGGATTGAACAGCTGGCTGCGCGGATGGAGTTTCAATCCTTTCAATCCAAGCTGCTTGACCGCTCGCTGGACCTCGTCGACTGCGAGTGGATGCTGAGGATCGGTACGGGCAAATCCGATGAATTTTTCAGGGTGAGCTGCGACGACTTTCGCTATGTAATCATTTGCAGTCGAAAACGCTTTCCCAGGCTTAATCTCGTTGAACGGGAAGATTATGCACTTTTGAACGTGCGATTGTTCCATCTTACGCAGAAGGGATTGGGGCAGCTGTGTGACTCCCTCTAAGTCCATGCCTATGTGATTATGTGCATCGATTATCGCCCCGTCATACAGAAGCCGTGAGCGGTGTGGTGAGCCCGTCTTAGAGCGCGTAGCCATCTGTGCGTGTGCCATCCAATTAAGAGTCCTATGAAGAGACGCCCTCATAAACCTAGCGTCTTGGGCCGCATAACGGCTCCCGAAGCGCAGGAAAAAAGATATGGAACAATCCAGCGGCCCAAGATCGCCGCGAGCTCGGCTTGATGAGGTCACTTTCATGCGAGTAAGTAGTCGACACAGCGCTCGAAGCTGTTCAGTCGAGCTTGTATCGTTTGAGGCGCAGTGAGTTTGCGACTACTGATACCGAACTCATCGCCATAGCCGCTGCTGCCAATTCAGGACGTAGAAACCCCAGCGCCGCTATCGGGATACCGATTGAATTGTAAACAAGCGCCCAGCCGAAGTTCTGACGAATCGTTGTCATCGTCCTTTTTGAGAGCTTAATGCTCGCTACGACGCCGCGCAAGTCAGCTTGCAGCAGTGTGATATCGGATGCTTCAATGGCAACGTCGGTACCAGTGCCAATTGCGATGCCGATATCAGCCTCAGCGAGCGCAGCTGCGTCGTTGATGCCATCACCCACCATCGCCACGACATTGCCGCCCTCCATAAAACGTGCAATTTCAGTGGTTTTGCCCTGCGGGAGCACTTCAGCGCGCACGCTTCGGATTCCGATCTGAGTTGCGATTGCAAGCGCAGCCGTTTGATTGTCGCCGGTCAGCATGCCTGATTGAATTCCCATGTCCTGCAGTTCCATAACGACGCCGGCGGCTTCGCCTCGAATTCTGTCAGCTAGCGCAATGCCTCCTGCCAGCATACCGTTGACCGCAAGCAGCATGACGGTCTTCCCTTGCGCCTCTAATTCGCAGACCGTGGCACCCTGTTTGACTTCTATACCGCGTGCATCCATGAGCGCCTTGTTGCCAAGGGTAACCTCGTCGCCATTTACCGACGCTGTAACCCCCTGCCCCCCCACGGCTTTGAAATCCTGCGGAGGGCTCGAGTCTATGCCCATTTCCGCGGCACGGCGTAATACTGCTCGCGCGAGCGGATGTTCGGAGCCCCGCTCAGCGCTGGCGGCGAACCGCAGGATATCTGCTTCCGACAATGCCGTGTCGCCAAAGACGTTTGTCACGGTGAGAACGCCCTCAGTAAGCGTTCCGGTCTTATCAAACACGATTGTGTCAATATTCTCGGCCCGCTCAAGGTATTCACCGCCCTTGATCAAAATGCCATTTTCGGCACCGAGACCTGTTCCGACCATCACTGCGGTTGGCGTCGCCAGCCCCAACGCGCACGGACAGGCGATAACAAGTACAGCGATCGTGCGCAAGAGGACATCGTTGGACGGGAGCCCCAAAGAGGTCCATACCGCGAATGTGAGAAGAGCTGCTGCTACGACGCCCGGAACAAAATAGCTTGCCGCTCGATCTGCAAACCGCTGTATGGGCGCTTTTGACGTTTGTGCCATATCCACAAGCCGGATAATCTGTGCTAACGCAGTGTCTGCCCCGACCTTCGTCGCTCTTATTTTCAGCAGTCCTTCACGATTGATCGTTGCACCGATCACTTCATCCCCGGGCTGTTTATCGACGGGTACAGCTTCGCCGGTAAGCAACGACTCATCAACGGCAGACTGCCCCTCAACGACGACACCGTCAACCGGAATCTTGTTACCCGGGCGAACGAGAACAGTATCACCGACCCGGACTTCATCAGCCGGGACGGACTGCTCCTCCCCCTCAATAATGACGATGGCAAATTCCGGCTTCAACTGCAAAAGCGTCCGGATTGCCTCAGATGTGCTGCCCTTCGCGCGAGCTTCAAGATAGCGGCCGAGGAGCACGAACGCGAATATGAACACCGAGGTGTCGAAATACGTGTACCCAGGAATGAAAAAGGTGGTCGCCGTGCTGTACGCATATGCGGCGATCGTCCCTAACGAAATAAGAACATCCATATTCGCGCCTCTGTGCGCGACCGAAATAATGGCCCTCCGGTAAAATCCATAACCAACGATAATCATGACGGGAGTCGTGACAAAAAACTGGAACACAGGGTTCATAAAGAACACCGGGATGGAAGCTACGTACGGAGAGAGCATCCCCAACAGCAGAGGTATGCCGAAGGCTATCGTGAAAATGAAGCGATTTCGATACTGTGCGATTTCGCGTTCTCGAGACTCCCGTTCCCTGCCAAGCCGTGCCGTTTCCGCTGCTCGTGGGACTTCCGTGACGTCATAGCCTGTGTTTCGTATTGTTTGTATGAGCTTGTCAACAGTCACGGTCGAGGGATCATAGTCAATGACCGCCTTGGCAGTTACCGGGTTCACACTCGCATCGATGACGCCTAGAATTTCTTTCAAGGCTTTCTCTATCGCCGTAACGCACGAGACGCAGACAATGCCCGCGACTTCAAGTTCCGCCCGCTCTATGTCTACGTCGTACCCTACATCTCGTATAGCCTGCACGAGCTGCTTAGGGGCAACCATATCAGCATCGTACGTTATCGTAGCTTGTCCCAGTGTAAAGTTGACGTTGGCACTCGAAACCCCACGTTGATCTAGGAGTTGTTTCTCAATCGTGAGTGCACACATGGTGCACGTCATGCCAAGTACCCTCAAAGTGACAGTGCTCGCGCGCATGTTCTGCCAGACGTTTTCTGCCGTACCAGTACGATTTGAAGTCTATTGAAAGTATCTTGCCGGGCGCACGGCCATTTTGGCTCGCATAATTAGAACTCAGTAGCTGTCGGTGGCACGCGGCGCCGACAGCAGCGCCGATCACTTTGGCGCTGCGATAACCCGCTACACGTTCTTTTCAGTGGCTTTGACGCAGTCTAGAGACCCCCACGCCGCAACTTTTCTACGTAGAACTTTTGTAAATCGAGGCAACCAGCTTGAATCACGCATGCGCGAGATTACTGAGGGCGCCAGCCATGATGATGGCATCGCCGATAGCAGCTCCAGACCGAGAAGTGTCAATGAACGTGTAGGGGATGCCAAAAAAAGGCGCCCCGTGTCCCTTGCCCCCCCCTAAAAACACCAGCGTGCGAAAAATTAGGTTGCCGCTGACCCCGTCTGGCGCAACGAGTATGTTCGATGATTCTGCCGCGTCTTCAATAAGAATGTTGTAATTCGTTGCCTCAATGCCAGCGCCGCGGAGCTGCTCGGTTAACGCCTCTGCGCTTGCAAGTGTCCGATCAACGGCCTCCGTCCTGCCTTTATCCTCAGATCTTCCGCCTGACAAAACACCTACTTTCGGGCGCACGTTGAGCGCGGTTAGGAGTTGTGCTGTCTCCGTGACGAGATGAGCTCGTGCGATGGTTGATGTGCCTTCATCGATACCTACCGGAAGCAAAAAGAATTGCTTACCAGCTGCGGTCGAGAGCAGCGCCGACCGACATATATCGCGGGCTCCAGTCTGCAGTTTGAGGTATTGCAGCGTCTTTCGTGCACTTATCGTACCCCTTACAGCTGCGTCAATCGCGCCATCGACAAGCATTTCGACGAGTTTTCGCTCTGGTTCAGACGTTTTTACGACGTCTCGCCCCGCACTTTCAACATTCCCGACGAGCACAATATCGGAGAAGCGGATGGCCCTCGCGACTCCGCGCATCAGCCTCGAATTTGCATCTCCGACTCCGATGCCAACTCGGCTCCGCGATTGCGCAGCACAGCGCTCAAGCTTCCTCAAGATATCGTGCGCCATCGTTACACCCTGACAATAGTTTCTTTGTATTGCATGAGCGCCGATAGGCTGATAAATCCTTTTCTATCGCTCTGCTACGCAGGCCGTCACAGCGAGCTGCGGACAATACGTATATAAGGCAAGGCCGCAAATCTTGGCTAAAACAGGCAAAAGGTGATGAGATGCGCATCGATGACATAAATAAGAAGATTTTGTACTTGCTCCAAAAAGACGCTCGCATGACGTATAAGGACATTGCAAGAGCTCTCAACCGATCAGAATCTACGATACGTGATCGTATCTCCATCATGGAAGACGAGGGCGTGATCAAGGGTTACTCCGCTGTGATAAACAAGGAGAAAGTTGGACTCAACTGCAATGCCCGCACGTTTGCAAAAATCGATCCGAAAAATCTGGACGCCTGTATTAAGGAGCTTCAAAAGATAGAATCGGTGTATCAAATCAACCAGATCTCAGGCGACCACAACCTAGAATTCTCAATCGCCGCAACGGATTACGACCACTTGCGGAGCATATTGAAAGAACAGGTATCGCGGTTAGGGATCAACGACCTAACGATCAATATCATTATGAATTCGGTCAAAGAAGAGGGGCCAATACAAATCCCGTAAGCTACGGAGCCTTCAAAAAGCTTCCCACCAACTTTTTTGACGGCGCCGACGAACGCTTCAGGAGGACGTCCTATCAAATCCGTGCACAAGCATCCCATGTAAGACGTCCGCCAGGGATTCAATGGAGCTCCGCACCTGTTTTGTCGTGTCTCTGTCCCTGATCGTCACCGTAGAATTTTCGGTAGTTTCGTGATCGATAGTAACTGCGAACGGTGTTCCGATCTCATCTTGTCTTCGATACCGTCGCCCAATCGTGCCTGAGTCGTCGTACTCGACCAAAAGACCCGCACGTCGAAGGAGGCGAAAGACCTCCAAAGCTTTTTCGTTGAGCGCTTTCACCAAGGGAAATACCGCTACTTCGACAGGGGCTATATCAGGCGACAACCGCAGCACAATTCGCCTTTCGCCGTCGATTATGTCTTCATCGTAGGCGTGTTCAAGAACAGTGTAGATAGATCTGTCGATGCCAAACGATGGTTCGATAACGTGTGGGGTCACGAAGTCCCCTGAGATGGACTGTCTAACAGTTTCGATCGCGTAACCCTCGGGGTCTACGACGTCCCCGTCGAAAACGATAGGGCCTTTAGTATCATGGATCGCTGAGAGAAAAGCTGCTACCTGTTTTGCTTTGCCCTTATACTTTGGACCCAAATATCCCATGTTTGGACGAACGACGATCCGCTCCACTTCTTTAGGTTCTTCATAAGGCACGAAAACCGCCATTTGGAGGCCACTTTGTCGCTCATGTTGTTTCAGATCGTAGTCCGTTCGGTCTGCGATTCCCGCAAGCTCAATCCAGCCGTGTTGCGTAAGTCCCTCCGCATCCCAGCAGTCTACCGCATAATGTGCCATCTCATCGGGCAAGTGCTGTCTGAACCTCAGTTGCGATTCCCGCACGCCCACGCGGGTAAAAAACTCCTGGCAGCGGGCGATGTGGTAGGCCAAATACTCGTGCGCGATGATGTTTCGTTCGCACGCAGCTTTGACTGAAGCCGTGCCTGCGAAATCCTTTGACAGAATATTGATTTCCACGTTAGCTACTTCATCGAACCGAGGATGGTGGTTTTTTTCGCGTGGATCCACAAACACTTCGACTTCGGCTTGGGTAAATTCTCGCAGTCTGATTACGCCTTGACGTGGCGATATTTCGTTTCTGTATGACTTTCCAATCTGCGCGACGCCAAAAGGCAAGCGGTCTCTGTAAAATCTCAGAAGCCTCGGAAAGTCAGCAAAAATCCCTTGTGCTGTTTCAGGTCGAAGGTACCCATTTCGCTGGGTCCCCGGCCCTATATGAGTGGTAAACATCAAATTGAAATCGTGCACTTTCCCCAAAGGCCCTCCGCAATCCGGGCACATAATGCCGTAAGAGTCTATCAGTTCCTGGGTCTTTTCGCTCGACGGCACGCACGCGGTGGCAATGTCGGGATCGCAGAGATCGGCAGCGATTCCCCTGCTTTTGAGATACTCTGTAACGACGTGATCTGCTCTCAAAGCCGTCTGACAGTTCACACATTCAACGATGAGATCCACGAAGTTTGATAAGTGCCCTGAGGCGAGGAAAACCTCTTCAACCCCGATAGTGGGCGTTTCAATCGGGAGGGCGCTCTCGCCCACGACAAAGATGTCTCGCCACGCGCTTTCGACTCTGTGTTTCAGCATCGCACCAAAAGGGCCGTAATCCCACAGTCCTGCAACCCCCCCATAGATCTCATACGAGGGCCAGAGAAATCCGCGTCTCTTTGCCAACTCCAAGACCCGGCCTTTTAGGCCATCGATGGAAATGTCCCGACGTTTGTCAAGCTGCATGACGAATCCCTCTTTGCCTCCATTTGCTTCGCTGGAAACCACGCGCTTTGAGAACCCTCACTTCGTAATGCTCGCTTGCCGCCGCGACTGACGCAGGCTCAGCCTACTCGTGGCGCGCATCGCTGGCGAGAAAATCGATTCCACGGATAAGTTGAACGATTCGGAGCCCGCGCTCTATGCATTCGAGCTGCGTGTGGATTCGCGTTAAGTCCGTTTCCACTCTCATCTCGATCGCCAAGTTTGATATTACTTCGGTTATCACGTCGTCCAAGGGTACACGTGGACGCGTGCTCTCTGATTGCGTCGATTGGACCGCTTGTGTCGAAACCTCCGCGGGGCTTTTTGATGTCTGAATAGCGTTTTGCATCGCTCTGTACGTACAAACAGGACACGTCGTCTTGCCTTCAAACTTGAATAGTGGAGACTTACAGACTACGCAGTGATCGGCAAGCATCTTGCCACCGCGTTCGAGCATCTTTGATATTTGCTCCAGCTCTCGATCATCTAAGGGCATACGAGTTCTACATAGCGATTATCGTTGAAAAGCTTTGTGAAGGGCGCCAAACGACTGCCGCGCTGCGCGCGAGCCTCGTACCTGACAGCGCTCACGCTCGCCTACATTCACGTCATAGCAGCGCGACTGAAAACATCAAGGAGTGCTAGAACGTGGTTGTTTCCTGGATTTAACTTCACGGCAAGCCTAAGGTCGAAAAGACCCTCATTGATTTCACCAAGCGCCAGAAAGCAGATACTGCGCAAAGCGTAGACTGACCAGTTTATACCATGGGCGGAAATACAGCGATCAGTAGACGTCAAAGCTGCCGTAAAGTCGCCCAGTGCAATCAGCGAGATGGCCTTGTTGTTTGAGATCTCAAACAAACCGGTTTGAATCGATTCTGCTGCATCAAAGCACTCGATCGCGACGTCGAACTCATCCAGCCTCTGCAACGTGCAGCCTTTATTGTTGTGCGACTCGACGTATCGTGAATCGAGCGCGCTAGCTTTGTCAAAACATTGGATGGCACTTGCATAGCTCCCTAAAAAATAGTTACAGAGTCCCTTCTGATTCCAAGCGTGCACGTACGATGGCTCAAGCCTGATGACCTCATCAAATTGCGCGAGACTTTCGAGATATTTGCCCGACAGCGCCAATGCATAAGCCTCGCGGTAGACCCAACCGACTCGCCTGTCTGACAGTTTCTTGCTTGCGTAGACGTGGGGTGCAGGCCTATGCTTCCTTACAGTAGCGACACTAGATACAAGAAAGCACGTGTCACGGGCAATGATTCTGAAATCGAGACCGAAGTGCCGTTTAAGATTTCTGATGCCTTGAAAGTCCTCTCGAGGCGGCGTTTGCATATGGTTCACGCGCGAGCTGCAATTAGCTATTGCTTTTCGCTTTCTTATGGAGTCTCGACCGACTTTAAAGCCACAAATAGAGACGTCCCGTCACGTCCCGTTCGAAAATACGTCGCCAAAGTCTGAACTCCAATAATCGATGCCCATTTTCTTAAAGTCCTTTTCCGTCATTTTGTGAACAGGTACGATCAGTGCGGCATTCATTACATTGCAACCGTTGCACCCGTCCGTGCGGAGCGCTTTTCTTGAGCGTGCCATATGTTACCTCTGATCAACTAACCACATGAGGGCGATCCCCTATCATGAATATGAGCCAATTTTTCGGATCTTTCAAACGAATGAGCTCGTAGACGCCCTCAAGCTTCTTGCCGAGCAGGACGACCTTGATCTTTTCTTCGTTCTTTTCAAGCAAATAATAATCCCCGGCATCGTATATGCGGACTATCCCGGCGCCATAGTCACCTTCTGCGATCTCTCCCTCGAACCCTATGTAGTTCAAATCGTGATCCTCAACCTGCACCGCGAGACGCCGGACTTTCTTCTCGCGAGGAACTTCTTTGGGAATCGCCCAGCTCTTCAATGTTCCATCCATCTCCAAGCGAAAGTCGTAATGATGGTGCGACGAAAAATGCTCCTGGACGACAAAACGATTGCGCGGATACCGTATCATACGCATAAGGGCAATGTGCACTAAACACGTTGCCGTAAAGAATCTATTAGTACAGTAGGCAATAAATGTTGCCTGGCAGCTGCTTCCAACTTTGTGCGCCTCTATAACGCCCCAATAAGCCTCAAGACGCTCGATGTTCTCTACCGTTTGCTGAGAGGCCGCGTCGACAGAATGAGCGATTTTACGGCCTTTTGTGAAACAGAAAGATATAATAACGGACGACGCTAAGGACTGCTAAAGAATGTTGGAAGGTTTCAAATGAAGGTAAACGGCGTAAAGATTGACGATACCTACGCAGAGGCATTCCCAGTATATGCCGCGCGTGTTTTAATCACAGGCGCGACGACCGCGCTTGCCGAAACTGCCGCAACGGTTGCAACCGGATTTGCCACTTCAGTCATCGGCTGCAGCGCCGAAGCGGGAATTGATCGCTATGTGCTGCCAAGTGAGACTCCCGATGGCAGACCAGGGGTTATAATTATGGTTGTTCACCCATCGAAGAAACAGATAAAGAGCAACCTTATTGAAAGGATAGGAGAATGTGTTCTCACCGCAGCAACGACTGCTGTTTTCAACGCGCTGGAATCTGATGAAACAGTGCCCGTCAAACTCCATTTCTTTGGCGACGGCTATGAGTATCAGACCACGGTCGGCGGACGAGACGTGTGGGCAATCCCCATACTCGAAGGAGAGTTCATCTGTGAGGAGACCTATGGCGTGCAAAAAGGAGTCGCAGGGGGCAATTTCTTCATTTACGGCGAGACGCAAGGTTCAGCCCTACTGGCTGCCCAAGCAGCTGTTGGGGCAATTAAATCAGTTGATGGAACTATAACCCCATTTCCGGGTGGAATTGTTGCGTCAGGGTCCAAGGTGGGTTGTCCAACGTATTCGACGTTTATGAAAGCCTCCACGCACCACCGACTTGCCCCGACCCTCAAAGATAAGATACCAGATTCGTTCGTCCCAGACGGCGTAAAGTCGATTTACGAAATAGTAATATGCGGCCTAAGCGAAGAGGTCATCGCAGAAGCGATGAAGCGGGGGATGCTTGCCGCGGCACACGCAAAAGGAATAGTGGAGATCTCAGCAGGCAACTATGGTGGAGAGCTTGGACCGTTCAAGTTCAACCTTCATGAGATACTGAGCGATTACGCTGATTCAAAATAATCGCTGCGAGCTCCGTTTGTCAATACCGGCCTGGAAGAGCCTCAGTCTTGGCGGCAACCAAAAGAGATAAGTATACTCTCCCTTAACTTACGAAAGATAATGGTTCATGGGAACCACAGATTAGTTCTAAGGTGACAGGTGAAGGAAAATGGTAAAATTAGGAATCGCGAAAATAGGTAATATCGTTAGCGGTTTGATGACTGATTTGCTGCTCGACGAGCGCGCAGACCGCGAGGACTTCGAAGCAGTGACCGTAACGAGCGGCACGAAGATGAAAGAAGAAGATGCAGAGAAGGTCGTCGAAGCGCTGCTGAAATTTGAGCCAGACTTGTGCGTCGTGGTGTCTCCTAATGCGGCTCAGCCAGGCCCGACAAAGGCACGAACATTGCTGAAAAATGCCGGGAAGAAA